>Ga0315287_10000856_pt1 | contig 27149 bp, 25 predicted proteins | sample YL17G11_0_MG_FD_205037 | JGI IMG/M metagenome (GOLD analysis project Ga0315287, IMG submission 205037) | Sediment microbial communities from Yellowstone Lake, YNP, Wyoming, USA - YL17G11_0 | ecosystem: Environmental > Aquatic > Freshwater > Lake > Sediment | place: USA: Wyoming | collected... | reverse complement strand
AATCAAGTTCGAAGGCGTTCTTGTAATCGAGCTTCAGATTCTGGTCCTGTTCCTCTTTCAGCAAAATCGCGTTACCACACACCAGCACTTCAATGTCCGTTCCCATGAAGCAGCGAAATGCGTCAGAGGGGGAACATACTATGGGCTCACCGCGCACGTTGAAGCTGGTGTTGACCAAAACCGGACAGCCCGTCTTCTCGCCAAAGGCGGAAATCAGCGCATGATATTTCGGATTGGTTTCCTTGTGCACGGTTTGCACACGGGCCGAATAGTCAACATGGGTCACCGCCGAAATTTCAGAGCGGACAACATTGAGCTTGTCGATACCAAACAGTTTCTCTTCTTTTGCTGTCATCTTGCGGCGACGCTTCCGGACAACATCAGCCACCAGCAGCATATAAGGGCTGTCACAGTCCATTTCGAACCAGTCGCTCACATTTTCGCGTAGCACCGAGGGCGCGAAGGGCCTGAAGGATTCCCGAAATTTGACCTTGAGGTTCAACAGTTTTTGCATAGTGGGGGAACGAGGGTCACCGAGGATGGAACGATTGCCCAACGCGCGTGGACCAAATTCCATGCGTCCCTGCATCCAGCCTATGGCTTTGCCCCCGACCAGAGCTGCCGTAACACTGCTAATGAGTTCTTCATCTTTTTCAACCCAGGTAAAACGCGCGCCCGCATCCTTCAAACCCTGTTCAATTTCATTCCGCGAGAACTCGGGGCCAAGATAGGAGCCGGACATGGCATCTGGCCTCTTCTGCACAACACGTGGCTTGCCACTATGCATATGATAGGCCGCAAGGGCCGCTCCCAAGGCACCGCCCGCATCGCCTGCGGCAGGCTGGATCCAGATCTTGTCGAACTTACCTTCGCGCAGAATCTTGCCATTGGCCACACAGTTGAGAGCCACACCACCGGCAAGACACAGGTTGCGCTGGCCGGATTGCTCGCCGACAAAATTGGCAAGGCGTGAAACGGCAATTTCCGTCACATCCTGGATGGACGCTGCGAGGTCCATGTGGCGCTGGGTGAGGAGTTCATCTGACTTTCGCGCCGGGCCACCGAACAGATCGTCAAACTTCGCGTTCGTCATGCGAAGACCCGTGCAATAGTCAAAGTAACTCATATCGAGCTGGAATGAGCCATCATCCCTGAGATCAATCAGATTATCGAGAATGGTCTTGCTGTACTTTGGTGTGCCATAGGGTGCCAACCCCATGACTTTGTATTCGCCGGAATTGACCTTGAAGCCGGTATAGTAGGTGAGTGCAGAGTAAAGCAGGCCAAGTGAATGGGGAAACCTGATCTCCCGCTCTATGGCAATCTTTGAGCCATCGCCAACACCGGCAGATGTGGTCGCCCATTCACCAACACCATCCATGGTCAGAAACACGGCCCTTTCGAAGGGCGAGGGATAGAAGGCGCTGGCCGCATGGCTCAGGTGATGTTCCGAAAACAGCAGCTTCGATCGCCAATCTGTATCTTCCTCGATACGCTCAAGATTTTCGAGGATCAGTCGCTTGAGGAAGAGTTTTTCCTTCAACCACAGCGGCATGGCCTTCAGGAAAGAGCCAAATCCGCTCGGCGCACGCATTAGGTAAGTTTCAATCAGCCTTTCAAATTTGACGAAGGGCTTTTCATAGAACACCACATGGTCGATGCCTGCTCCATCCAAGCCGCCCTGTGCCATGCAATAGCGCACGGCCTGGAGCGGAAAATCATCGTCATGCTTCTTACGGGTAAAGCGTTCTTCCTGTGCCGCCGCAACAATGCGGCCGTCTTCGACCAGCGCGGCGGCGCTGTCGTGATAAAAGCAGGAAATGCCGATAATTCTCATGCGGCTTAGAATTTAGAATATCGTATAGATGAAAGGTGCCACGGCAGAACCCTTGGTCAGGATCACCAAGCCGCCAAGCAACAGCGCAATCATGATGATGGGCAACATCCACATTTTCTTGCGGGCCCGCAAAAAAGCCCAAAGCTCACTGATGAAAGACATTTTGGCTCCTAAAACTGGTTTTTCATTGAACTGTCTGGAATGCTTTCATCGCTCTTGACGATCCAATAACTCTTAACTTGCCGTTTACGCTTCTCCCGCAAAAAATCAATGCCGAACAGCCGCATGGCATATCCCATGGGTGTGAAGACACCGAAGAACAGAACACCCATGATCACGGGATTGACAATCTTGTGCAGCAACAGACCGAACTTCAGCCAGACGAGATTGAGCGGGCGCAGTATTTGGGGTGCTGCGAGGGTTACGATGGCAAATGCAACCGATACCGCAGCAGATGCATAAAACCGGCCGCTCAATCCGTGGTGCCAGTAGGAAAAGGCGGCGAGCAATGCAAACACAATGGCAAATGTCCGTCCGAAGGAACGCTCCGTCGGAACCTTCACGTCGTCGCGTTTGTCAAATTGCTCATGCATGCCACCGGGGCTGTTCATTTTTAGCTGCTCTCAATGTTGATGGTCAGGGTCCTGCGCAGTATATCCGGGCTCTTGCCGGTCATCGGCCAGACCGCGTGCCAGGAATTACTTGTCTTCACGAACACCAGGCACTGGTTTGGCTCAAACGGATAGGTGTTGAGTGGTTTGACCTTGTCAAAATCCAGATAGCTGTTCATCCGGTTGAACACCTTCTTCTTGTCAAGCGGCCAGACAACTGTGGTGCCTCCGCCCCAGCTATCATCCCATTCGCCATCGCGCAGCATGGGAATGACCATGGTGATGACTTTCTTGGGGTGATCAGTATGCGGAAGAATATTTCCTCCTGCGGAGGGCATGGCCGAAAACTCGAATCGGGACTTGAGCCGGGGAAAATGCGGAATGGGGTTGCCGCGCTTCAGCGCGCGCATTTTTTGGTATAGCTGGTCAAGCGGGGATGGCGATGGAAAGCCAAGATCAACTTCATGCTTTTTCAGCATCTCAACGGCGCTATTGATGAAGTTTCTGGATTTGATGTAATTGTAGAACTGCTGCCATGGTGGAGACGATTTTATGAAGCGGCTGTATTCCCTGGCATTGTTCACCTGCGAAAGGGAGTACTTGCCTCCCTTCTCGGCCTTATATTCAAAGAGGTTGACCGGCGGAAAACTTTCAACGAGCGCCCGGTAGAAATCAGGATCAAGTGCGGGACGCGCAATCCCGATCGGATAGGGCTCGTAGTCAAACTTCATCTGGTTGTACTGAAGCATTGGGCTATGCCGCCTTCGCCATCTGCACGCTGCTGTCAAAGAACTTCTTGGTCTTGCCAAAGGCTCCCTTTTCGATGGCGCACAGCTTCCAGCGTATGCCAGGATAACGCCGCGCCACCAGCGAAAACCAGCCGTTCCACCACTCCGGCTGCTGCTGCGTCACATGGGCATTGTCGCCGTTCGGGAGTTTCTTCCGCGCCGGATAGCAGGCGGCACTGGCATAGACAAACTTGGTTGCCGACTTGAAGAGTTCATCCAGAACCCAAGGAATGTCCTCATCGGGAATGTGCTCGAGAACATCCGTGCATATGACGCCGTCAAACTTGCCAGCATAGGGCTTGGCGAAGGGTTCAAAGCCCGGATCGTAGCAAGTCACTTCAACATCTGGCCAGGCAGAGTTGACACGCGTTGCCGATGTGGAGTCCTTGGCCTGCGAAGGCTTGTATCCTGATCCCTTGCCTGCACCATAATCCAGTAGGCTGCGCGCGCCCGTTTCCTTGATCATCGTAAGTATATCGTCTTCATGCCTGCGGCGGGAGTGGCCGTCAAAAGTTTCCACCGCCGGCAGGTTGATGTTTGTGGCACCCTGACTGTGCAGCTGGCGGTACTGCTCAAGAATTTCGCCGTAGCGGCGGCTTGGCCTATTCCTGGTAAACACGCTGAAGCCCGCTGCATCGGCGGCACGCTCGCGCGAGAACCAAACCTCGCCATCCGGATGCGGTTCATAGCGCAACACATTCGGAAACGGCTGCCAAGGCTGGGTCTGCAGGGTTGTAAAGTGGAAACATTTTGATTTTTCAGCCGTGAATTCGTCATCACGCGCGTTCCACTCGGCCGGCAAGCGACCCCAAAGCTTGTTATCGTGAACTGCCTCGCGGAAGAAACCATGCTTCTTGCCATGCTGGGCATCATCCAGTGTCCAGTACTTGATCATCTTTCCACAATCTATCAGCATGACCGACGTTTCACGCTCGGTAATTCCAAGCATGCCAGCACTGCCCATATCAAGATCAAACATCTCACCAGGATCAGCAAGATAGATCTGGTCCACATCGTTATAAATTGCCCGACCCTTGCCACCGCCCATGGCGGGAATCGCGTACCGATAATTGGTGAAGCCGGTTTTCCAACCCGTGCGGTCATAGTCCTTGAGGTCCTTCATGAAATAGATTTCATATACCCGTGCCGGATCACGGACTTGGATGACCGACCAGACAAATACACGCTCAGCCCGGAACTGCCCGGCCTCGGTGCCGAGGAATATTCTGACCGGCGGCTTGTTGTTGGGTCTTATGCCGGGCGCAACTTCAAGACGCAAGACTTCCGGCTTCTCCCGCACGCCTTCCGGGCGCATTAAATCCTTTTGAAACCAGTAGCGCGGTGTCCGGTTATACCAACGCGTCTTGAACTGTGCTTCCTTTTTGAATTTCTTAGCCATTTTTGCCAAACTGCCAGCGGGCAGCTCCTCTTTTTGCTGTGTAACCTCGGATTTCAAATCCGTGCACCTGGTAACGGATCTTTTGATTTTCAAAACGATTCAAATCAAGACCGCATGCCTGCTAAACGCCACTCTTTGTGCCAAACAGCCTTCAAAAGCAAGCCCAACGGAGCTTAATGGTGTCTTCTAGCCTGTTGAAAATCTCCCCCATTGGCAATTGCGCCCTCTGTGAAGAGTGCCCAATCAGCAAGGGAATTCAAATGCCTGCACCTGGCACTGTGGACAACCTTGGTTATGGCGGGCCTTTGCGATGCAGCAAGGTCGCACGGACAGGTCAGACCTCGGTGCCTGCCGGTAGGGGGACCAGCATGCAGGATCAGTGGATCTTTGCACCACCTGACTGGTGGGCTTCCCAGGCCTTCCTGAGTATTTCGCCAATAATAACAATCTCTCCTGAAAAGCCGGAAAATAATTTCAACAGAAAATCGAGCTCGGAATTGCGGCTGTGACCCGGTGAATAGGCATTAACCGCCGCACAATTGCCTGGATAGCTGCCCGCCGGGTGTAGAAAGAGGTCTATTCCGGCGATAATCAATTTGTCCGGCTTGAGGGCAACCGCTGTCGCCAGCATGCTTGCGCCGTTAGTCGGACGCAAATGCCCCCACTCAAAATCCTTGAGGCTTGAGGTGATGTCGCCCACATAGAAAAATTCGGTGCGTCCCATCATCGGGCCATAGAAACGCGCCAATATCAGGCGATTAACCGCCTCAGGTGCCTGCAATCCGAATATGGCTCCTGAAACTTCCCTCATGGTCGCCCGGCCACCAGTAAATACAACATCCGCATCGGCCAGATATCGCCTGCTCAGCCATGAATGATTCACCCGGAATAGAACGTCCTTGGGCATCGCCTCGAGAGTGGGGTCCTCAGAGGAAGGCCCGTTACCAAGGCACATGATGACCTTGGGAGTGGTCAGCCGCGTGCTCAAGTCCGGCAAGGCGCTGTAGCGCCTAATGCGCCATGTCGCAATTCCCCGCCAGCGCGGCGACGAGGCAAGCTTTGCAGGCAAGGCGGCCATAATGCGCGAAAGCAAGTTTGCCTCGCGCAGGGCCTTGAGGTCGCGCGCCAGCATCATGCCTAACCTGTCGGCCATTTGAGTTGCCGTCATGGCCGTCACACCGTGCGGCAATGCATTATTGTGGGTTTTTTCGCCCACCAGCACAACCGCTTCGCTTGCCTGCCTGACGGCACCTTGCTGCGCTAGCTTGGCTGCGCTGCGCCCGGAAACCGTCACGGCGCCAATGGCTGATCTCTGTAATGCGGCCAGCAAATAATGGGAAACATACCTATGGTCGGGTTCGACAAATGCGACAGCCCTGACTTTCAGCTGCCGCATGTAGATTTCCGCCGAAATGCGATTGGCAAAGGGCAGAGGCAGAACCAGGAGGCCTGGAAATCTTTCCTTGAGCCATATCAGTATTTCGGGGTCAGGGCTCGACAGGACAGTGTGCAGGCGGCTATCGCGCCTTTTCAGTTCGTCGATCACTGCAGAAAGCTGCTCAAAGGCGGCCCGCTCATGGCCCACAAACAGCAGGCTTCTCTCCTGCTCCTTGCTGATGATGCCCAGTCTTGTTATTACTCTCTTCCAACCCATTAGCGTTCACCAGAGGTCAATTCAGCTAGGCGCTGGGCAAGAGTTTCAAACTCCCCTGATGGCTTGGGTACTGATGTATTGAGCGCGCCATTGAACAGGCTCGCCATGCCGGTGTTTTCCATCGCAAGGTGCATGCGCCTGAGATCGCGTGGCGGAACCAGCCATCCCGCCAGAAATATATATCGGCATAGGGCCGCCAGCATTCCCTGCAGCCCTGCCCTGCTGCGCAGTGCTCCTGTAACACGGTTCTTCAATCCTTGTGGCTTTTCTCGCAAGGGATAAATTGTGAGGGGCAGTCCCGTGGCTGCGGCCTCCGAAATCATCGATTCGCTTTCTCCTGTCACCACAAGCAAGTCCGCATGGGCGAGAAAGGACAGATAGGGATTGTCTTTCTCGTCCTTCTTCCAGACATGAACAAGAGTGTTGGGCGCCAATCTGTGGATGGCATCCACTGTCGCAGAAGGCGTGCGGCGGCTTGTCACAACAGCAAGGTCACCGCCAAGCTGCGCAGCAGCCATTGCCACTTGCGAGACCATTTGGGCGGCGTCCGTCTCATCAAAACTATGCTGGGCCGTGGGTCCGCCCAACAACAGGACAACACGCGGTTGCTGAAGGCCGGCAAGTGGACTGGGTCTTGCTTTCCGCGCCGCTGCAAGGCTTTCAGCATTGACCTGGGTTGGAGGCACCACAAGTTCAAAGAATCCTTCGCGGGGCACCTGGTTGAAGTGGACACAGCTTACCATGAAATCAATGTGAGACGCGTTGCCCGCAGCCTTGCGCCCCAACAGGACGATGCGCGTTGTGCCACCGCTGTTTTTCTTTATCCATCTTGCAATGGGTACAATGCGCCGGCCCATGCCAACAACAATGTCGGGATAGGGGGGGCGCAGCTTTTGAACATCGCAGCGCCTGAGGCTAAACAGACTGCAACCCAGCAGAGGATTGGGCATCCGGTTGAGGGGATTGAACTTCAAACTGAGTGGGTCCGCATGCCAATCCATGTGTTGTGCAAGGCCTTTGACTTGGGTTGCATGCCCTGGCCTGTCATCGAGCAATAACCAGACCTTCGGGGCCCGACCACCCTCGGCGCTATGTGTCGGAAGAGTTTGCGAATGTACATTGTCCTGCTGCATCCCGGCAATCCAATGGGCCGATAATAAACAGTTTTCAAGCCCCACAATTGACGCTAACAACACTCCGCGAAAGCGCTGCAATTGGTGTAAGATAATAAGCGAATGCCAGTACTGGTCTTGATGCGTCACGGCGCCACTCTTTGGGGGCAGGAAAATCGCTTTGCGGGCTGGGGTGATTCACCCTTGAGCGAAGCCGGTATCGTGGAGGCGGAGGTCGCCGCGAACACCCTGACGAAGGCTGATCTTTCCTTCGACGTATCCTACACTTCGGAACTGCTGCGGGCACGGCAGACACTTGACACACTGGCAAAAATCCTGCCGTCCAGCGGTTCCGATATCCGAATCGACTGGCGTCTCAACGAAAGGCACTATGGCTCCCTGCAAGGTGAAACGCGTGCAGCCATGATTGAAAAACATGGCAACCAGCAGGTTGTGAAGTGGCGAAGGTCCTATACGGCGCTGCCGCCATCCCTGGAGCAGGATGACCCGCGCTGGCGCGAGCAGTTGCAACGCTTTTCACATTTGAAGCCAGTCGACCAGCCTGCGACCGAGAGCATGGCCATCGCGGCTGAACGCGTCGCGCCGGTATGGCATAGGCGCATTGTACCGGATTTGAAGTGCGGTAAGCAGGTGCTGGTTGTCGCCCATACAAGTTCCATCCGAGGATTGGCCCGCGCTATCGAGGGACTTAACGATAAGGCGAGTGAAAATTTTCGTATAGCAACTGCCGTGCCCATGGTTTATGCGCTTGACGATGATCTCAGTGTTGTCAGCAAGACTGATCTGAAGTCTGGAATGGCGGGTGGCATCCGCTATTGGCTCAACCAGTTGAAGCCCCGCGGGCTTGGATGGGTTTGACAATCAACCTTGCAGTGCCTTTCAACTTTCGTTACTCATCGGAAAATTCTCCGCTTGGACTTCCTGGCTGCAGGCCTATCGACGCGTGTCACCTGGCCGGCTGAAACCCGGTAAAGCCTATCTGCAACTTTCGCCCAGGCCGGACGGTGGGTAATCGCGATAATCGTATACAAGCTGCTCAAAGCTATGATGTTCTGGATGATGTCAGCTTCAGTTTTGGGATCAAGTGCACTGGTCACTTCATCCAGGATCAGGACAGCAGGGTTGCCGACAAGAGCACGCGCCAACGATATTCTCTGACGTTGGCCGCCTGAGAGTTTGCCGCCCATTTCGCCCACATTCGTGTCAAGCCCGTCAGGCAGTGAGCGCAGGAAATCGCCCGCTCCCGCCTTCTCGATTGCGCCTAGGATTTCAGCGTCCGAGATCGCGGCGTTGCCAAAGGAAATATTGGTGCGCACGCTCTCATGCAGCAGGCTCAGTTCCTGCGGCACATAGCCAATTTTCTTACGCCAGGCAGTTATATCAATATTGCCAATGGGCTGTTCGCCAATCATGATGCGGCCGGCCGAGGCGGCATGCAATCCGATCAGGAGGTCAATTATTGTTGTCTTGCCAGCTCCGGAGGGTCCGCTCAACACAGTTAGGCTGCTGGGTACAAACTCAAGGTTTACGTTGCGTAAAACATTCGTGCGGTCATGTGAGAAGTCCACATTCTCGAAGCGGCAGGGTTTGTCGGTACGCGGGAGAACCGTTCCGCCCTTGGACTCTTTCTGCGCCTCTGCCGACCTGATGAGTTGCTCCACACGAACGTAGGCGCCCTCCACCTGTGCTGAGATTACCAAGAATTTTTGCAATCGCGACAGGCTTTGGATGATCTGCCAGAAAATCATGCCGCTGATGGCAAGTTCGGGAAGTGGCGTCTTCAGTTGCTCGTTTGCCAAATAAATGCCTAAGCCCATGACAATGGCCATCAGGGCATCACTACCCTCAAGGAGCCCAACCCGGGCCAACTCCTTGGTAATCAGTGTGCGCTTAAGGCGCTGCAGCGTGCGCGTCAGGTTTTCCAGCAGGGGATCGAAACGCTGCATGGTCTTCAGCGGTTTGATGTTGCTAAGCATGTCCATGACGTAAATCGTGAGGTCGGCAGTGCGGTCGGTTTGCTTGAAACCCGCGCGCCTCGAAATGCGCACCAGGATATTCAAGAGAAGTGCTATTGCAGTGCCCACCAGCAATCCCGCTAGGGCAATACGCCAGTCAAGCAGCACGGCCACTACCGCAGCCGAAGCCACTTGGATGGCATAGGAAACGATCTGCAATGCAATCACATAGCCGTCACCAGAACGTGTAACATCGTTACTGACGGCACTGGCAAAGCGCCCGCCACTCTGTTCGGCGTAAAAACTCCAGCGTGCTTCAAAGATGGCAGCAATCAGGCGTCGGCGCAGGGCGTTTACAAACTTGGCAGCCGAAACACCGGCATAGGAGAGCGCGCCAAACGATAGCACGGACTTGAACACCATCAAGCCCACAACAGCCAATATGAGGTTGGCAAGGCTGGGCGTTACGCCCAAGGCCTCAAAAACGGACCTTACCTGCATATTGAGCTTTGAAGAACCCTCGACATCACCGCCGGCTATCGCCGTAACTGCCGGCAGAAGTGTGCTGAGGCTTGCTGCTTCCGCCACACCGGCAAACAGTAGACACACCAAGACAATGAATGGCCGTGTATCCTCTGCGCCGAAAAAAATCTTGAAAACCTGTTTCATGGCTGGAAAAAGTATCTCGGTTGCGGCCGGCGTAAAGGCCTGAAGTGGCCCATCACAGAAGGGCTCTGCGGCGGCGCAAATAGCATATCAGGTCCCATGGCGCCAGATGTTTGCATTGATTGGTGCCGGCGGTGCAGCTGCCTGTTTAAACTTCAATCAACTGCCAGGCGACATCCGCCTCGTCATAGGCGTGCAGCTCGCCCATGCTGATATCAAACCAGATGCCATGCAGGATCAGTTCTTTGCGATTTTCCTTGGTGCGGATCCACGGGAAGGTGCGCAGGTTGGCCAGCGAATGCTCGATCGAGGCCCGCTCGATTTGGCGTTCGTGCTGGGCGGCCGTTTCAGCATGAGTACGGGGTACCGAGCGGGCTACGTCTTTGATGGGGCGCATCCAGCTGCCGATGAAATCGGTGTGGCTCAGGGGGCCGTCGTCCCCCACTGCGACCCGGATGCCGCCACAGCGGCCATGGCCCATGACGACAATGTGCAGGACAGCCAGCGAGAGCACCGCAAATTCCAGTGCAGCACTGGTGGCATGGTGGCCACCATCGGGAGTGTAGGGCGGCACCAGGTTTGCCACATTGCGCACCACGAACATTTCACCCGGACCTGCATCAAAAATCGTCTCCGGTGCGGCGCGCGAGTCGCAGCAGGCAATCATCATAATGGTTGGTTTTTGCAGGCCCTCGCCCAACGAGCGGTAGCGCGCGGATTCGGAGGCAAACCTACCGCTGCGGAAATTGCTGTAGCCATCCAGCAGGCGTTGCGGAATTGTCATTGGCTGGTCCCCCAGGGTCCATGGAAATTACCTTCTGCATCGAAGCGCTTGAAACCGTGAGCGCCGAAGAAATCTCGCTGCGCCTGGATGAGGTTCGCAGTCCCCCGGGCCTGGCGGTAGCCGTCGAAATAGTTGAGCGCTGCGGCCAGGGCTGGTACTGGCAGGGCATCCTGGGCGGCACGCGCCACGATATGGCGGAGGGCCGGGGTTGCCTCCTGCATCATGGTGACGAAGGCAGGTGCCACAAATAGGTTGCAAAGGCCTGGGGTCCTGTCGTAGGCCATGGCAATGGTATCGAGAAACTGTGAGCGGATGATGCAGCCCGCCCGCCAGATGCGGGCAATGGTCGCCAATGGCAGGTTCCAGGAAAACTCCTTTGAAGCTGCCTCCATCACCGTAAATCCTTGCGCATAGGCGCCAATCTTCCCAGCAAACAGAGCAAGCTCAAGCTTGTCGATGAGCGAATTGGGATCGCCCAGGGAACGGGCCTTGTTCAGCTTCGCATAGAGCGTCTCGGCGTTGCTGCGTTCCAGCCGCATGGCTGATAGACTACGCGCTGCAACCGCAGCTTCAATGGCCGTTGCCGGCACGGCCATCATCTGGGCTTCGATCACCGCCCACCTGCCGGTTCCCTTCTGGCCGGCTGCATCGACGATGACGTCCACCATCGGTTTGCCGGTCTGGGAGTCGACGGCCTTCAGCACGCTAGCAGTAATCTCGATGAGGTAGGAATTGAGCCTGCCCCGGTTCCACTTGGCAAACACCTCGGATATGGCCTTTGGTGCCATGCCCAATCCGTCGCGCAGCACGCCATAGATTTCGGCGATCATCTGCATATCGGCATATTCAATGCCGTTATGGATGGTTTTGACAAAATGCCCCGCACCATTGGGTCCCAGCCATGCACTGCAGGAGGCACCTTCGTATTTCGCAGAAATCGCCGTGAACACCTTTTCAACCCGGGCATAGGAGGCTTCTGTTCCCCCCACCATGATCGAGGGCCCGTGGCGGGCACCTTCCTCTCCCCCCGACACACCCATGCCGATATAGGTGAGACCCGAGCCATCAAGTTCGGCAAAGCGGCGCATGGTGTCGCGGAAATTGGCGTTGCCTGCGTCGATAATGATGTCATCCTTGGACATGAGGCCGCGCAGGTGGGCGATCTGTTCGTCAACGGGAGAACCTGCCTGCACCATTACGATAACCGGGCGTGGTGGGCGAATGGAGGCGATGAAGGCCTCCACGGTCTTGGAAGGAACAAGATTCTCGGCAAGCTTGCCGGCATTGGCCATCAAGCTGTCGGTCCGTTCGGGCGACCGGTTGAACACCGCGATACGATTACCTTTTTCCGCGATGTTCAATGCCAGGTTTGAGCCCATGACACCCAGGCCAATCAGGCCAATTTCCGCATTCGACATTTCGTTCAAGCCCTCACAAGTTCTGCAATTCCTATTTAGCCGGATACGTAGTGGCGTCAAATAGATGCCCGCTTTCCATTTGCGGCAGAGTTTGTTATCGGTAGCTCCACCCGGTCAAACACAATCAAGAATGAGGAAACGCCCATGTTTTACGGTCAGGTTGAGGGAACAGGTTTTGAAGTCATCGATCCACGTTTCAACGAGTGCCTCGTAGGGCATGTGCGGGTTGAACGGCTGTGGACGGGTGCGCGCTGGGCCGAGGGGCCGGCGTGGTTTGCCGCCGGCCGCTATCTCGTGTTTTCCGACATTCCCAACAACCGCATGGTCCGCTACGACGACACGGATGGATCGGTCTCCACCTTCCGCCATCCGTCCAATTATTCCAACGGCAATACGGTGGACCGACAGGGTCGCCTGGTGAGTTGCGAGCATTTCGCCCGCCGCGTCACGCGCACCGAGCATAATGGTTCCATTACCGTGATCGCCGACCGCTATGAGGGCAAGCGCCTGAACTCCCCTAACGACCTTGTGGTGAAGTCGGACGGCTCGATCTGGTTCACCGATCCCCCCTATGGCATTCTCATTGACTATGAGGGCGAAAGACATGACCCGGAAATCGGCAGCAACAATGTCTACCGGGTGGATGGTGCTACCGGAAAACTCAGCGTCGTGTGCAATGATTTCGACAAGCCCAACGGCCTTGCCTTTTCTCTGGATGAAAAATACCTCTACATCGCCGATACGGGTGCCAGCCACAAGGTGGGCGGCAACAGGCACATCCGCCGCTTCGAGTTGAGCGGCGACGGCCAGTCCATCGGCAAGTCCAAGGTGATTGCCGAGTGCACCGCAGGCCTGTTCGACGGCTTTCGCATTGATCGGGATGGCCGCATCTGGACGAGTGCTGGTGACGGCGTGCACTGCTACCTGCCCGACGGCACTCTGATCGGCAAGATTCTCATTCCGGAACTGGTGGCCAATGTCACCTTCGGTGGACCGAAGCTCAACCGCCTGTTCATTTGCGGAACCACTTCGCTCTATTCAGCCTATCTTGCCATAAATGGAATTTCTTTTTGATAGACGCCTATCACGAATTGACAAAAATCCGGGCCTCACCTCTAAATGAGGCATGACAAGAACAATCATCGAAGATGTTGCCCAAAAAGCAGGCTTGAGCGTTGCAACCGTTGACCGGGTGCTCAACGGTCGGACGGCGGTCCGGCCGCGAAATCCGCAGTGCGGTGCGTGTTCTGATGGCCAAGGCCAACAGGGCCCAGTTGATAGAGGCCATGGAAAAAATCCGTATTGACATCTTCGTTGGCGACAACCTTCCTTAGAAAGCAACCCCCATGTATCTCGGTCTCGATTTTGGAACCTCTTCCGTCAAAGGCGTGCTCATGGACGCAAAGCAGAAGATCCTGGCAACGGCGACCTCTGCCCTCTCGGTATCGCGGCCGCAGCCCGGCTGGTCGGAGCAGGATCCCGAACACTGGTGGAAGGCGGCCAATGCTGTTGTGAAGGCGCTGGGGAAAATGAAGCCGAAGGCCGCTGCGGCCGTTGATGGCATTGGGCTTTCAGGCCAACAGCACGGTGCTACATTGCTCGACAAGTCCGGGAAGGTGCTTCGCCCCTGTATCCTGTGGAATGACGCACGCAGCTTTGCAGAATGCCGGGATATTCTGGAACGGTTGCCACGGGCCATGGAGATTTCCGGCAATATTCCGCTGGCCGGTTTCACCGCCCCCAAGCTCATGTGGGTGCGCAAACACGAACCCAAAATTTTTGCCGCGGTGGACAAGGTTTTGTTGCCGAAGGATTACATCCGTTACCGCATGACGGATGACTTTGCCTCCGATATGTCGGACTCCTCTGGCACCTACTGGCTTGATGTTGCAAACCGTCAGTGGTCGGATGAATTGCTCGAGGCCACGTACATGCGGCGCGATCAGATGCCTGCTCTCTTTGAGGGGACTGACGCTACGGGTAGGCTGACCGCTGCGGTGGCAAAGGCCTGGGGGATGCCGAAACGGCCCGTCGTTGCTGGTGGGGGTGGTGACAATGCGGCCTCGGCCTGCGGCATCGGTGCCGTCTATGATGATGCAACCTTCGTATCCATCGGCACATCGGGTGTCATGTTTGTTTCCAATGACAGGTTTCGCCCCAACGCCGCCAAGGCGGTGCACGCCTTCTGTCACGCCGTACCCGGCACCTGGCACCAGATGGGCGTTATCCTGTCGGCAACCGCAAGCCTTGAATGGCTGGCAGGCGTACTCAAGACGCCAGCGCCTAAACTGACACAGGCATTGGGTTCCAAACTTTCGGGCCCATCTTCGGTACTGTTTCTCCCCTATCTCTCCGGCGAGCGCACTCCGGTGGGAGATGCAGAGGTACGCGGCCTATTCATGGGCCTTGGCCATGAGACCGATGCCAAGGTCATGACCCATGCCGTGCTCGACGGGGTGGCCTTTGCCTTCCGCGACAGCTTGCAGGCCCTTAGGGCGGCCGGCACGAACGTGAAGCGCGTGATGGCGGTGGGCGGCGGCACCCACTCTGAGCTGTGGCTCAAGATCATCGCCACTGTTCTGGGGCTTCCGGTTGATCTGCCCGCTGCAGGCGACGTGGGCGGTGCCTTCGGTGCGGCCCGCCTGGGACTGATGGCAGCCACTGGCGCTTCCTACAAGACGGTGTGCACGACGCCGAAAATCGCCAAGACCATTCACCCGGAAAAACAGGCGCACGCTGCCTATGAGGCTGCCTATGGCCGCTACGCAAATATCTACCCTGCAATCAAAGGACTGTAATTCCCATGGCCACATTCTATTCCATCACTGATCCCATCGCGTATGAGGGACCCACCTCGCAAAATGCGCTGGCCTACCGCTGGTACAATCCCACCCAGAAGGTGCTGGGCAAAGCCATGGCCGAACATCTGCGTTTTGCCGTGTGCTACTGGCACACCCTGTGCTGGCCGGGTGGCGATCCCTTTGGTGGCGAAACCTTCAACCGACAATGGCACCACATGGCTGATCCCATGGAGGCAGCCCGCATAAAGGCGGATGTGATGTTCGAAACCTTGGAGCTGCTCGGTGTCGACCACTTCACCTTCCACGATCTCGACATTGCACCGGAGGGCAACTCGCTGAAGGAATTCAATGCAAACGTTTCCAGCATTGCCAAGATCTTCGAAGGCAAGATGGCAAAGACCGGTAAGAAGCTGCTATGGGGCACCGCCAACATGTTTTCTAATCGGCGCTTCATGTCGGGTGCCGCCACCAATCCTGATCCCGATGTGTTTGCCTATTGCGCCGCCCAGGTGAAGCACTGCCTCGACGTGACGCATGGGCTGGGTGGTGAGAACTACGTGATGTGGGGTGGGCGCGAAGGCTATGAGTCGCTCATCAACACCAATATCGGCCATGAGCTCAACCAGGCCGGACGCTTCCTCTCGCTGGTGGTCGAATACAAGCACAAAATCGGTTTCAAGGGTCCGATCCTGATTGAGCCAAAGCCCAAGGAGCCCACCAAGCACCAGTACGACTATGACACCGCCTCCATCTATGGCCTGCTGAAGTCCTATGGACTTGAGAAGGACGTGAAACTCAACCTCGAGCAGAACCACGCCATCCTGGCCGGCCATACCTTTGAGCATGAAATCGCACTGGCGTCGGCCCTCGGCATCTTCGGCTCGCTCGATATCAACCGTGGCGACTACCAGGTGGGCTGGGACACCGACCAGTTCGCCATGAATATTCCGGAAATCGCACTCACTATGTTCGAGATCCTGCGCGCCGGAGGCTTCGCCACGGGTGGCATGAATTTCGATGCCAAGATCCGCAGGCAGTCCATCGATCCTGATGATCTGCTGCATGGCCATGTGGGATCCATGGATGCCTGTGCGCGCGGCCTGCTCATTGCCGCTAAAATGATTGAGGACGGCAAAATGGATAAGGCCGTAGCCGACCGCTATGCAAAGTGGAAGGAACCACAGAACCAAGCCATGCTTGCGGGCAAGGAAAGTTTGGATAAGATCGCCCAGCGCGTGCTCAACTCCGGCCTCGACCCGCAGCCCACGTCAGGCCGACAGGAATATCTCGAAAACATCTTGAACTCTTACATCTGAGGAAACACGGACATGGCAACCAACATCAAGGGCCCAGCAATTTTCCTAGCACAGTTCGCAGGAGATGCGGCCCCCTTCAATACCTTCGAGAACATCACGAAATGGGCAGGCTCGCTCGGTTACAAGGGCGTGCAGATCCCCACCTGGGATGGCAGGCTTTTTGACCTGAAGAAGGCGGCTGAATCCAAAACCTATTGCGATGAGCTCAAGGGCATTGCAGTGAAGAACGGTGTTGCGATCACTGAGCTTTCAACCCATCTCCAGGGCCAACTCATCGCCGTCAACCCGGCCTACGATGAGGCCTTTGACGCCTTTGCTCCAGCAAGCGTGCACGGTAAGCCGACGGAGCGGCAGAAATGGGCCACTGACCAAATGATGCTGGCGGCCAAGGCCTCGCGGAACCTGGGGCTTGACGCATCGGTAACATTCTCAGGCGCCCTGGCGTGGCCCTATGTCTATCCCTGGCCGCAACGGCCACAGGGCCTCATTGAAACCGCGTTCGGTGAATTGGCCAAGCGCTGGAAGCCCATTCTAGATGCCTATGACAAAGAAGGCGTTGACGTGGGCTACGAAATCCATCCGGGTGAGGATGTGTTTGATGGCGCCAGCTTCGAAATGTTCCTGGATTCCTTAAAGGGCCACAAACGCTGTCAGATCAATTACGATCCATCTCATTTCGTTCTCATGCACCTCGACTATCTCGACTTTATCGACATCTACCATGAACGCATTTGCGCCTTCCATGTGAAGGATGCCGAGCTCAATCCCACCGGGCGCCAGGGCGTCTATTCCGGCTACCAGCCCTGGATCAACCGCGCCGGCCGTTTCCGCTCGTTGGGTGATGGACAGGTGGATTTCGGTTCCATCTTCTCGAAACTCGCGCAGCATGATTATTCCTCCTGGGCTGTGCTGGAATGGGAATGCTGCATCAAGCATCCCGAGCAGGGAGCCGCCGAAGGCGCCCACTTCATTGCCAGCCATCTCATCCGCACCACGGAAAGGGCCTTCGATGATTTTGCCGGTGGCAAATCTGACCAGGCACAGATCAACAGATTACTGGGTTTGTAGGAGGCAGTCATGGCAATCACCGGAACAAACGAAAAGAACACAGGTCGCATCAGGCTGGGCATGGTGGGCGGCGGCCGGGGTGCCTTCATCGGCGCCGTGCACCGCCTGGCAGCGCGCATGGATGACCAGTATGAATTTGTGGCGGGCGCGCTGTCTTCCGACCCAGCACGCTCCAGGGCCTCGGGCAAGGAATTGGGCTTGGTACCTGAACGCAACTATGCGGATTTTGCCGCTATGGCGAAGGCAGAAGCTAGGCGCGCTGACGGTATCGAGGTGGTCTCCATCGTGACCCCCAACCATATGCACTATCCTGCGGCAAAGGCCTTTGTTGAGGCTGGAATTCATGTGGTTTGCGACAAGCCTCTGTCACTCAATCTGAAGGAAGCATTGGCGCTGAAAAAATTGCTCGCGAAAAATCCCAAGGTGATCTTTGCGCTGACCCACAATTATTCCGGCTACCCCATGATCCGCCAAGCCAAGGCCATGGTGGCGGCTGGTGAACTGGGAGAAATCAGACTGGTGCAGGGTGAGTATCCGCAGGACTGGCTCACCACCGATATTGAAAAATCCGGCCAGAAGCAGGCCGCCTGGCGCACTGATCCTAAGCGCTCGGGTGCTGGCGGTTGCGTGGGCGATATCGGCACGCACACCTATCAGCTGGGCTGCTTTGTGTCGGGCCTCAAGCTCAACGAACTTTCCGCCGATCTTACGAGTTTCGTGAAAGGCCGCAAGCTCGATGACAACGCCCATGTGATGCTGCGCTATAGGGGTGGCGCCAGGGGCATGATCTGGGCCAGCCAGGTGGCCCCTGGCCACGAGAACGGATTGAAGCTGCGGGTGTACGGCACTAGGGGCGGCCTTGAGTGGGTGCAGGCCGACCCCAATTACCTCTGGTACACACCCTTTGGTGAACCCAAGCGCCTGATCACGCGCGGTGGCGCAGGATCCAATGCCGCAGCTGCCCGGGTAACCCGCGTTCCACCCGGCCATCCGGAAGGCTATCTTGAAGGATTCGCCAACATCTACACTGAAGTGGCGCGCGCCGTTAAGGCAAGGCGCGCTGGCAAGAGGGTTGAGGCGGCAATCGATTTTCCCGGTATCGCCGATGGTGTTGCGGGCATGGCCTTTATCGAGGCCTGCGTGAAGTCTTCTGCCAAGAATGGAAAGTGGATGAAGGTTTAGAATTCAAAACCCGAGATGCGAGGTGTTAGTGCGGCGCAATATCGCACCTCGGTTTATTGTGCGTTGCAGCATTTTGTGACATAAGGCCACATCTGATCAACTTTGAAGCAATGGGGACCGAAATGTCACTCGCAAATAATGTTATTGCTGGTCGTGACCAGCTTGTTGCCGATCTTGCCTTCCGTCTCTGGGAAGAGGAAGGCCGTCCTGAAGGCCGCGCCGAAGACCATTGGCTGCGGGCTGCTGTCCTTGTTGATCAGAAAGGCGCCAAGGCTTCGCCTAGGAAGCCTGCAGTGAAAAAGTTAGCGCCCAAGAAGGCTGCCAAGAAGTAATTGAAGAGTTCTCCTTGGAACTGCAGTCGGTGCTAGCTGCATGCCGCATTCGCTGTTTTTTGATGTGCGTACCTCTTCCCATGGGCGGCAATTAGCTTATAAGACGCCCCATTCCATGTAATCCAACGGAGAAGGCAATGGCTAAGGTACGTGTAGCAATAAACGGTTTCGGTCGCATCGGGCGCAATGTTGTGCGGGCCATCTATGAATCAGGCCGCAAAGACATCGACGTTGTTGCCATCAACGATCTCGGCCCGGTTGCAACCAACGCCCATCTCCTGCGCTATGACAGCGTGCACGGCCGTTTTCCCCATGCCGTGACGGTTGACGGCGACTCGATCAGCATCGGCACCGACAAATTCAAGGTGACCGCCCTCAAGGATCCATCGCAGCTGCCCTGGAAGGAACTGGGCGTGGACATCGCCCTGGAATGCACCGGTATTTTCACCGCCAAGGACAAGGCCTCGGCGCATCTCATGGCAGGCGCCAAGCGAGTGCTGGTGTCGGCACCGGCCGATGGTGCCGATTTCACCGTCGTTTATGGCGTGAACCACGATAGGCTTACCAAGGACCATGTTGTAGTCTCCAACGCCTCCTGCACCACGAACTGCCTTGCTCCCGTGGCCCAGGTGCTGCATGCTGCCGTCGGCATCGACCACGGCTTCATGACCACCATTCATGCCTATACTGGAGACCAGCCGACGCTGGATACCATGCACAAGGATTTGTACCGGGCTCGGGCAGCCGCCATGTCCATGATCCCCACGTCGACAGGTGCTGCGAAGGCCATCGGCCTCGTCATCCCCGAGCTCAAGGGCAGGCTGGATGGGACCTCTATCCGGGTTCCCACCCCCAATGTGTCGGTGGTGGATTTCAAGTTCGTGGCCAAGAGGGCAACAACCGTGGAAGAGATCAACACCGCCATCAAGGCTGCCTCTGAGGGCCGCCTCAAGGGCATCCTCGGCTATACGCTGGATCCCAATGTTTCCATCGACTTCAACCATAACCCCCATTCGTCCACCTTCCACATGGATCAGACCAAGGTTCTCGAGGGCACCTTCGTGCGCATCCTGTCCTGGTACGACAATGAATGGGGTTTCTCCAACCGCATGAGCGATACAGCGGTCGCCATGAGCAAGCTTATCTAGGCCCGTGAGCCGGCCTCTGATCATCGCACCATCGATTCTCGCCAGTGACTTTTCCAGGCTGGGCGATGAAGTGCGCGCCATTGACAAGGGCGGGGCCGATTGGGTGCATGTGGACGTAATGGATGGGCATTTTGTGCCTAACATCACCTTCGGCGCCCCGGTCATGGCCTGCATCAGGCCGGTGACCAGGCGGCTTTTTGACGTGCACCTGATGATTGCGCCTGCGGACCCTTTCCTGGAGCAATTCGCCAAGGCTGGTGCCGACGTGATTACCGTTCACGCCGAGGCCGGCCCCCATCTTGATCGCTCCCTGCAAACCATCCGGGCGATGGGCAAGAAGGTGGGGGTTTCCCTCAATCCGGCAACGCCCGCATCAGCTATCGCCCATGTTCTTGACCGGCTGGACCTGGTGCTGGTGATGACGGTGAACCCCGGCTTTGGCGGCCAGGCCTTCATCAAGGCCATGCTGCCCAAGATTTCCGAGATCCGCGAGATAACGCGCGGTCGGGATATCGATATTGAAGTGGACGGCGGCATCACTGCTGAAACTGCGCCGCTGGTCGTCAAGGCCGGAGCGAACGCATTGGTGGCAGGTTCGGCCATCTTCAAAGGTGGCGACTATGGCGCGAATATCCAAGCCATCAGGAGGGCGGCTACCTCTGTCCAGGCCTAGGGCTTCTTCGCCACCCATTCGATGAAGGCTTCCAGCCATTTGGCGAGATGCTGCTTGGTTTCCGCGTCGATGAGATTGCCCTCGACGTCAAATTTTTCCTCGTTGTGATTCACGAAGATTTCGGGCTTTGGCATGACAATTGCCTGCAGGGCCTGAAGGTTTTGCCGGAAATGATACTGGGAGCGGCCTGTGCCATGGAAGAAGCCTGCCCCTGCCCCTACAATGCCCGTGCGCTTCCATTTGAGGAAGGCGGAACCCCGGGACAGCCAGTCGGTGGCATTCTTCAGGACGCCCGGTACGGAGAAATTATATTCCGGGGTGGCGAAAATCACCCCGTCCGCGGCGCGGATGCGGGAAGCGAGATCCTTGACCGATTGGGGTTTGCCGCTGGCCTGCTCGATGTCACCGTCATAGAGCGGAATTCCATGCAGGGTTGCCACTTCAATGTCGACGCCGGCGGGCGCCATTTCGCTTAACGCGCGGAGGAGACCGGTATTGGTTGAGGCCTTGCGCAGTGCACCGCTAATGGCGATTATTTTCATTATTTTCCCTCTTTTTGCAATAATTATTGCTATTTATGTTTCATTTTTCTGTTTAATGCAATAATAAACGCCAATGGAGCAATTTTCAGCACTTCAGTTATTCATTACCGTTGCGGATGCCGGTGGTTTTACCGCGGCGGGTGAAAGGCTGGGTGTTTCTACGTCGGCAATCAGCCGCCAGATTGCGGCCCTGGAGGGTGAGCTGGGCGTGAGCCTGCTCAAACGAACGACTCGCCGCGTCGAGCTCACAGAGGCTGGATCTACCTATCTCGCCCAGGTCAGCACCCTGCTCGGCGAATTGCGGCAAGCCAACCGGGCCCTTAAGGAACCCAACGCGATGCTCCAGGGAAGGTTGCGGATCGCCAGCCCATCTGCCCTCGGCAACGCCCTGATTGCCCCCGCCCTCGCAGACTTCCTGGCGGTCCAGCCCCAGATCATGGCCCATCTCGATCTCCTCGACCGGCCAGTGGATCTGGCCGAAGAGGACTATGATCTCATCCTGCGGCTCGGCGCGCCACATGACAATGCCCAACCCCTCGCCCAGATCGGCGTGGGACTGTTCGCCTCGCCCGGCTATTGTGCACTGCACAGCAGGCCGCATGGGCCTTCCGATCTGCCGTCCCACTGCGGCTTGTTCCTGGCGGGCCAACCCATCTGGCAGCTCAGAGGCGACGCCGATATCCAGCCAAGACTGGAATTCAGTGCCAACCGGATTGAGGTCCTGAAGACCCTCTGTCTGGGGGGCCGCGGCATTGCCGTGCTTCCCCTTTACCTCGTCCGGATGGAATTGGAGCGCGGCGAACTGCTTCAACTCCTAGATGGTTTTGAACCGATACCATTGGAACTTTATGCCGAGACACCGGCCCGCAGGAGGCAGAGTGCATCAGCCAAATGCTTTGCCAAATTCCTGGCTGACCGCTTCAGGCGCCTGCGACTTTAATTCTATGCAAGGCATCCAGGGCCCGGGTGCGGGCAAAACCATGGTCGACCATGGGTGCGGGATAGTCCGCTTTCACGGGCGAATCCCATGGGTGATGAATGAACTCTGGGGATATACCTTTTAATTCTGGGACCCAACGGCGCACATAGTCGCCGGCAGGATCAAACCTCGCCCCCTGTAATATCGGATTGAAAATCCGAAAATAGGGGGCAGCGTCAGCACCGCAGCCCGCCACCCACTGCCAGCCCGCCGAGTTGCTGGCGATATCTGCATCCACCAGCGTATCCCAGAACCATCGGGCACCCTCCTTCCAACTGATGAGCAGGTGCTTGGTCAAGAACGAGGCCGCCACCATGCGAACACGGTTGTGCATGGTGCCGGTTGCCCACAGTTCGCGCATGCCAGCATCGACAATAGGGTAACCAGTTTCGCCTCGCTTCCATTTTTCCAGATCACCACTATTGTCATCCCATGGGAAGTCAGCGAATTCATGCCGGAAAGGCGCGTGGGGAAGGTTGGGCCAGTGATGCATTAAGCCATAGGAAAATTCCCGCCAAAGAATTTCCTTGAGGAATTTCTCCCCGGAGCCGTCGAGGCGCCCCCCTGCAGCTGCCATAGCACTGCGCACAGCCACCCAGCATTGCGCCGGAGTGATTTCCCCCCAGTGGAGATGCGGTGACAACCGGGAGGTGCCAGGCTTGTCGGGCCTGTCACGACCCTCGGCATAGTCTGCCAGCCCTTGCGCGATGAAGCGTTTGAGGCCTGCGTGGGCCCCCGCCGCGCCGGGTTGCCATTGCGGCTCGAAGGTGCTTGCCCAGTTCGGCGCTTGGGGCAGCAGGCCCCAGTCCTGTAAACTGTCGGACTTCACCTCGCCCTGCCAGATGGTCGGATTCACTGTGGCGGGCAACCTGGGTTCACCTAATGCAAAGCAGGCCCGCGAGAAAGCTGTATACACCCTGTAGGGCTCACCGGCACCATTCCTGATGGCTTCAGGCTCATGCAGCAAATAGCCGCCAAACCTGTGACAGCTGGCACCCGCCTTCTCGCAAACATCTTTCACCTTGAGCTCAAGTGCGCTCGACCAAGGCGCATAGTCGCGGGTGAAAAAAACCGCCCCTGCACCAGTCTCCCTGACGACGTCGGCCAGAACCGCATCGGCCCTGCCCTGGCGCAGGACGAGCTTTACTGATGTGGACAATTTCTCAAGGCTTCTGTGCAGCCACCAGCGGCCGGCGCCTCCGATCTTCCAGGGGCTTGGTGTTTCATCGTCGAGGATATAGAGGCAGATGACGTCGCCAGTCGACGCGGCAGCGTTCAGGGCGGCATGGTTGGCCAGGCGCAGGTCCTGGCGGAACCACATGACGACGGGGCTACTCACAATAGCACCTATTCTATCAGACGTTTCAAGTCCATTTCAAAGCCGCGCTGAAGTACCGACCTCACGCTCACGCTTTGAGCCTTCGCGCCGCATGAGAACACTTTCCAACCAGTCCGTCCGCATTTCCGGTACCGAGGCCAGAAGGCTCTCAGTGTAACTATGGAAGGGCGGTGAAAATATCCTGGTCGTCGGACCCTCATCTACCAGTTGCCCCTTAAGCATGACGGCAGTGCGATGGGCGATTCGCCGGACTATGCCAAGGTCATGAGTAATAAAAAGATAGGCGACACCCAAATCCTTTTGTAGCTTTAGAAGGAGTTTGAGGATTTCATCTCCCACTAACTGATCGAGCGCCGATGTCGGTTCATCACAGATGATGAGATCAGGATCGGCCGCCAGCGCACGAGCAATGCAAATGCGTTGCTTCTGGCCACCGGAAAGCTGGGTTGACAAGCGACCGGCATAATCCTCCGGCAAACCGACCTGACGTAGCAGTTCAGCAACTCGCTTTCTCACGTCGTCGGCCGATTTGTTGAAGTAAAACTGGACTGGCCTGCCGATGATTTCGCCAATGGTCTGCCGCGGGTTCAGAGCAACATCGGGCAGCTGATAAATGAACTGGATCCGCCGCAACTCATCTATTTTGCGCTCCTTCAAGGTAACGGGCAACTCCACGCCATTGAACTTGACCGACCCCGACTTACGAGGCAGCAGCCCGATGATCAGGCGTGCCAGTGAGCTCTTGCCGGAACCCGATTCCCCAACCACCGCCACAGTTTCGCCCTTCGCGACTGTCAGCGAAACATTATTGACTGCCTTGAAGTCTCCATACTCTCCGACGGCATTTTCAATGGACAGGATAATCTCGCCGCGTTTGATATCGAGCTTGGTGGACAACTTGTCCGCTTCCTTTCGCTCGCTGACGAGGGCCTTGGTGTAGGGATCTTTCGGTTTGTTGAGGATCTGCTCAGTTGTACCGAGCTCAATCATCTTGCCTCCGCGAAGCACCATGATCCGGTCGGAAACCTGCGCCACCACTGCAAGGTCATGCGTGATGTAAAGCGCTGCTGTATTGTAGTCCTTGATGATCTTCTTGATCAGCGCCAGCACCTCGATCTGGGTAGTTACGTCCAATGCCGTGGTCGGCTCATCAAAGACCAGCAAGTCTGGGCGACATGACATTGCCATGGCCGTCATTGCGCGTTGCAGCTGGCCGCCGGAAACCTGATGCGGATAGCGCTCACCGAATGTCTCAGGATTTGGTAAGTCTAGAGCCTTGAACAGCTCAATTGCCCAATCCTTGGCCTGGTCTGCTTTCATAAGACCATGCTGGATCGGCATTTCCGTGACCTGGTCGATGATCCGGTGCGATGGATTGAATGAGGCTGCCGCACTTTGGGCAATATAAGCAATGCGCCTTCCGCGCATTTCGCGGCGGCCTTCCGCAGAGAGGTCGCGTATTGAAATCCCATCAATCTCCACTGTGCCGCCGACTATGCGGCAACCCGCACGGGCGAAGGCCATGGCACCGATACCGATTGTCGACTTACCAGCACCGCTCTCGCCAATGAGGCCGAGTACCTCTCCCCGCTTCAACTCAAGCGAAATATTGTCGACTATGCAAAGGCCTGAGATCGACTCAATGCGAAGGTTGCGGATCTTCAGAACCTGATCAGTAGCCACTTCACATCTCCGCTGATGCGCCCGAGGGCCGGGCGTTGATTGAAAGGATCCAGTCAACAATCAGGTTTACGCCGATTGTCATCAGGGCAATTGCGGAAGCCGGCCACAGGGGCGCGGCAAGACCGAAGGAGATGGCCTTGCCGTTTTCGCGTACCATGCCGCCCCAATCCGCGAATGGCGGCTGGATACCTAGACCCAAGAAAGAAAGGCCTGCAACAAATAGAAAGTTAAAGCAGAAGCGCAGGCCGAATTCCGAAATCATCGGTGGCAGCACATTGGGCAGCACCTCACGCCGCATGATCCACCATAGTCCTTCACCACGCAGCTTAGCAGCTTCGACATATTCGAGTACCGCCACATTCATTGCTACCGCCCTGGCAAGACGGAACACGCGCGTTGAGTCGAGGATTGCAATGGTCATGATCAACGTGGGGATCGATGAACCGAACATAGATAGAATGATCAAGGCGAAAACCAGAAGCGGGATTGACAGCATGACGTCAACAACACGCGACAGAAGCTGGTCGATCACCTGCCCCCCTGTCGCGGCCAATAGACCCAGTGTCATGCCGATCATGAAGGACAGGATCGTTGTAATCACTGCCACGGAAATCGTCATGCGCGCGCCATAAATAATCCGCGACAGCAGGTCACGGCCAATGTTATCGGTTCCCATCCAGTAGGCAGAGGAACTTGGTGCCCACGTGTTTGACACGATCTCCGCCTCACCATGAGGTGCTATCCACGGAGCAAAAATGGCGAGAAAAATAAAAAAGCCAACGATTGCAATACCAAGCCAGGCGGTGGCGTTGGGTTTGTATCCCAATATTTTCACAACTAACCTCCCCTGCTCGGTTTGCGCAGCCTTGGGTTGGCAAGAATTGCCAGAATATCAGCCACCGTATTGAGAATTATGAAAGTACCCGCAAATAGCAAGCCACATGCCTGAACCACCGGTAAGTCGCGTTTCGTAACACCGTCCACCATGTATTGACCTACACCGGGATAGACAAAGACCACCTCAATCACCACAACACCCACAATCAGATAGGCAAGGTTGAGAGCAATAACCGAGATAATCGGCGCCGCCGCATTTGGTAAGGCATGTTTCATGATGACGCGTGAACGGGATATCCCTTTGAGGAAGGCCATTTCGATATAGGGCTGCGACATGATGGAAAGGACCGACGAGCGAGTCATGCGCATCATGTGGGCAGTAACCAGAAATGTCAGGGTCACCGATGGCAAAGCGATCCTGTACAGCATATCGCTGACCGGCATTCCCGCAAATATGGTTGAGAGCGACGGAAACCAGCGTAGTTTGACGGCAAAGACCAGGATCAGAAGGTAAGCAATGAAAAACTCAGGAACGGAGATCGTCGCAAGCGAGACGATGTTTGCGAGACGATCCTGCCATTTGCCCTCTTTGACGGCGGCGATAATGCCGAGTCCGACCGAGAGCGGAACGGCAATAAGGGCCGCCGTACCCGCAAGGAATAGCGTGTTCTTGAACTTTTTCATCAACTCGGGGAGGATTTCACGCTTGTTGGTCAGCGCATAGCCAAAATCACCCTGGATCGCGCCAGTAAACCACTCGACATATCGTATCAAGGCTGGACGGTCGAGCCCCAGCTCATGGCGGTAGGCCGCCAGCGTTTCAGGCGTTGCACCCTGGCCAAGAACGGCACTGGCCACGTCGCCCGGCAGGATTTCGGTTGCAAAGAAAATCAAGATACTGACCGCAAAAAGTGACAAAATACCGAGGGCAATCCTTATGAGAATAAATTTCAACATGTGATCGCCTCCGGCAGTTGCTGCGCTCTTCTTAAATTAAGTCAGTT
>Ga0315287_10000855_pt1 | contig 27168 bp, 25 predicted proteins | sample YL17G11_0_MG_FD_205037 | JGI IMG/M metagenome (GOLD analysis project Ga0315287, IMG submission 205037) | Sediment microbial communities from Yellowstone Lake, YNP, Wyoming, USA - YL17G11_0 | ecosystem: Environmental > Aquatic > Freshwater > Lake > Sediment | place: USA: Wyoming | collected... | reverse complement strand
ACAGTGTCCGTTTGATCTGGTTCTGTGTATCCATGCCGCGAGTATGCGCGGCAATAAAGCCACTGTCCAGCAAAATCTAGGGGTAAAGGGCAGGGCTAGGGTTGATCTGCACCAGGACCTGATGGGTAAGTAGTATCCCCATGCGATGTCGGCGATGTGATTTTGAGAATCCACCCGGCGAGAGCCGGTGCTTCCGGTGCGGCTCGATCCTGGAAGGCGGCACGGTGGCGGCTGGGGTCTATCCCCCGCGCATGGCCCAATGGAGACGTCCCTTTCGGGGCCTGGTACGATGGGCCCGCGCCCGTTTTCTATCCCACAGTGTCGCTCCATCCATGCCGAGGCGTTGGTCGTTGGAGGACGCGGTGGCGGACGGGACTGTGGGGTTGTTGCTGAGCATCGTCCCGGGTCTGGCCCATCTGATTGCTGGGCGATTCAAACAGATATGGGGGTGGTGGCTGCTTTGGCTGGTGGCAGTGGCTGGTGGGGTGTTCATCTATGGTTCGGTCTGGGCCTTCCCATTGCTGGGCCTGGCGATTGCCCTGCATGCGTGGATCGCTGCTTCCTATGGGTTCTGGCAGACGCTGGAGACTTTGGGGGAGAAGGTACTTCTCCTTGGATTTGTCATGCTGGTGCTGAGTGTGGCGTATAGGATACCATCATGGGCGACAGGTATTTCATGTGTGCCTTCATCACTGACTATCCCCTATTACCAGGTCATGGAAGGGGACTATCTGGTGATACGGCGACTGTCACCATGGGCCGCTCCGCTAGCCCGAGGGACCTTGGTCCAATACAAGGCAGCAGTATACCAGGGCCGGCGAGACGCCTTTGCCCAGCCGACGAGCACGGGTCAAATCGTAGGTCTGCCTGGAGAGACCGTTGTCCTGCGAGGCAATGCCTTTGAGGTCGGCGGTCGGGTCCTTCCGCCAGGGCGATTCCCCGTACCCAGGTGGTTGCAGGGACGGCAGGCCACGGTCCCCGTCCCTGGGAACAGTTACTTCGTGAGTGCGAGTTATTGGGTTCAAGGCCACGGCTTTGGCGGTGTGGTTGACGAGAGGGTGATTCGTGAGATGACCGTCGTCTTACGGTCAGACGTCAAGGCCGCGGCATTCATGCGGTGGTGGCCTCTGTGGCGACGGGGCTGGCTGGAGGTGGATTGAGTGGACCGATTCTCGCAACTGGAGTTTGGCGACGTGCATCGGGCCCAACCCTCGGCCCCTGGGGAGCCGGTCCGGGATGCATCGTATTTCCACAAGGAGGCCGTCCGCTATTGGCTGGCCGGTGACTATGATCTGGCCTTGCGGAACTACTGCCGGCTTCTGGAACAGAACAACACGGTCTTTGAAGGTTGGGCCGGCCAAGTGCTGATGTTGATCGAGCTGGGTGAATACCGGGAGGCGGACCTGTGGGCCGACAAGGCCCTGGAGCTCTTTCCGGATCATCCGGAGATGCTGGCCCTTAAGGCCGTCGCCTGTAGTCGTGATGCGCGGATCCGGAAGGCCTTGGCCTTCTCAGACAGGGCCATCGGCCAGGAAAGACCCACGGCTCGCGCGTGGTTGGCCCGTGCCGAGGTTTTTCTCGACCAAAATGACTCGGTGGTGGACGGCTGTCTTAGCAAGGCCATCGGACTGGCGGGCCAGGATTCGGCCGTCATCAGGCTGGAGGCGGCCAGGCTGCTCCGACGGCGAGGGGCGTACCTGGCGGCCATAGGCCATCTTCAGGAGGTGGCGCAGGTCCTGGCCAATTCGGCCTTGGTCTGGTACGAGCTGGGTTGCTGTCAACGGGCATTGGGTCTGCCCCAGGCCAAGGCGAGCCTGGAACAGGCCCTCAGGCTCCATCCCCATTGGTCTGCTGCCCAACAGACCCTGCGGCGGAGTGAGGGTGGGTTTTGGCGCCGGCTTTTTGGGAAACACTAACATCGGATGGGTGTGACATTGTACGGAGTCCATAAAAAACCTCAGTTGGACACACCTGATATGAGTCCTCCCGCCTTTTGGAGGACTCGTATCATCGCATGTTGTATCCCGCTTCAAGGCCCTTTGAATAGTCCAATCCAAACGACCGGATTAGACTATTCAAAGTGTGCCCAACTGAGGTTTTTTGTCAAGAACAAGGGATATCTGGCTTTGAATAATCTGGATTAGGCGTATGGAACTCTCTACCGAGATGCAGAAGATCCTGTCACTGGCCCGACGTGAGCGGGCCTCGGATATCCACATCGTGGTGAACCTGCCGCCGATGTTTCGGATCAACGGGGAGATCGTGTTGGCGGATCGGCCCCCGCTGAGCCGGGAGCAGACGGCCCGGTTGTGCCTGGACCTGTTGAATCAGGAACAGAGGAAGGCCTTTGAGCAGGATTGGCAGTTGTGTTACTCGCTGGCCGATCCACAGTTGGGACGCTTTCGTTTGGCCCTCTATTACCACGCCGGCAATCCAGAGATGTCCATCCGACCGGTGATGGACCACGTCAAGACCCGCGACGAGTTACGGCTCCCGAAGCAGGTGGAGGACCTGACTCGCCTGTCCGGTGGGTTGGTGTTGGTCACAGGTCCCACCGGAAGCGGCAAGACCACCACGATGAACTACATGATCGATCTGCTCAACAGCGAGCGGCGGTGCAAGATCGTGGCCATTGAAGACCCCGTGGAGTTCATCCACCAGCGAAAAAAGGCGATCATCGTCCAGCAGGAGCTACATACCGACGTCAAGTCGTTCGCCAAGGCCTTGATCCACGTCCTTCGCCAAAATCCCGACGTCATCTGTATTGGCGAGATGCGGGACATCGACACCACGGAAACGGCCTTGATTGCTGCCGAGACCGGCCACTTGGTGATCGCCACCTGTCATACCTCCAATGCAGTGCAGACCGTAGAACGCATCGTCTCGATCTTCCCCGAAAACCAGCAACCCCAGATCTACATGCAACTGGCCAACAGCCTCCAGGGCATCATCGCCCAGCGGCTCATCCCATCGGTGGACAAGACCGACCGCCGTCTGGCCGTGGAGCTGCTGTTGATGAATGCGGCTGCCCGAAAGCACATCAGAGATCGACAGCTTTACCTCCTGATCAACGTCATCCAGACCGGCCGTAAACAGGGGATGCGGACCATGGATGACTCGCTGTTGGAGCTGTACCAGGCTGGGGAGATCACCTACGACGCGGCCCTCAACCATGCCCATGACCCGGTGACCCTGCGAGACCAGATGCACAAGGGATCGGAACTGGTCCCATAACGGGCACTGACGGTCCGTCCCCACCAGATCCGCATCGGAGGAGAGACAATTTTCCTTCCACCGATTTTGCCGGCAGGGAATCCTTTACTATAGTTTGGACGTGGGTAAGACGATAAGGCAGGCTATCTGGAAGACATGGGGCTATTGGCCCATGATTGTATGATGGGCTGACAGAGTCCCAAAAACGAAATAAAACTACTACTGAGGAGGAAAAAAAATGAAGGCAAAAAGAGGATTCACTTTGGTCGAAATTCTGATCGTGGTTGTGATCCTGGGCATCCTGGCAGCGATTGTTATTCCACAATTCACCGAGGCCAGTACCGAGGCCAAGGTATCCAGCCTGTGCAGCGATTTGCAGACCATGCGGTCCCAGATCGAGCTGTACAAGATCCAGCACAGCGACGCCCCGCCGGCACTGGCCACCTTTGAGGCCCAGATGACCACAGCCATTGGTGGGTATGGTCCTTATCTGCAGAAGCTCCCTACAAATCTGTTTGTGAATGCAACCGGCAATGTTGTGGCCGCTGATGGCGCTGCGGATTGCGGGTGGCATTATACCGAGGCCACCGGCGCTGTTCATCCAGCCGACGCCGCTCACGAGACTCTGTAGCGGACCACGAGGCCGGGCGTGACTGGCGCGAGCCGGCATGTCCCGCCATGAATGTGATTAAAGGGTTGACGATCAATCAGGCTGACCTTGCCGTGGCGAAAGCCGTAAGCAGGTCAGCCTTTTTCGTGCCGTGCCTCATAGTGAAAGGACGAGCCATGATGCGGACTATGGGTTTCACATTGGTGGAGATCTTGATCGTGGTGGTCTTGCTTGGAATCCTCGCTTCAGTGGTCCTGCCGGTGGTCTCGGATGGGGCGATGTCAGCCCGTCGCAGTGCGCTGATGCAGGATGTGCAGTTGCTGCGGCGATTCATCCTGATCTACTCCAGTCAGCATCTGGAAGTGGCCCCGGGGTATGCCGGCGGCGACGTCTCTGCGGCTCCGGCCGAAGATGCCTTTGTGAGTCAGGCCACGATGGCCAGTACCAGCGGAGGCGCAACGGCGGCCCCAGGCACTGCTGGATTCAATCGAGGACCCTATCTGTTGAGAATCCCCAGCAATCCGCTCAACAACCTGGCCACGATCCAGATGTTGGGCAACGGCGATGAGTTCCCGGCCGACGGCGATGACAGCCACGGCTGGATCTACAAGGCGGCCACCGGCGAGATCCGTGCGGACAACGCTGGAACCGATACCAATGGTCAAAGGTACTATGACTATTGATAGACGTGCGTCCCGTATGACATCCGGGCGGAGGGCCTGCCAGGTTCCGCATAGGGATTGTGACGTTTGTAGAGAAGCGTCGGGTGCGGATTCTTGGAAAGGACCTCCTGGCGCCATGTAATTGTTGTTCGACGCCCAAGGATCGTGCCGATGAAGCATAGAGGCGATGCCTCGTGGATCGCCGGGCACGGTCATCATGGCATTGTGACCGGCGGCCGGAGAAAAGCAGTGGAGGCGGGGTTCACATGGTCAAGCAAGCTAGGTCCAGAATCGCTGCGGTCATAACGGGCCGTTCGCGCCCGTCCGGGCCTGGAGGGTTCAGCCTCCTGGAGGTCATCATAGTCGTCGTGATCCTGGCGATCGCGGCGGCGATGGTCGTGCCCATGATGTCGTCCGGAGCAGGCGTCAAGGTCGTGGCGGCTGCCCAGATGGTGGCCGCGGATCTGGAGTACGCCAAGAGCATGGCCGTCACACGGGGGCGTCGTTATCGGGTCACGTTTGACGTTGTTGGGGAACGCTACCAGGTTGAGGACCCGAACGGCGTGGTTATCGCCCATCCGGTCAACCTGGGATTCAACTATGCGTTCGACTTTAACGGCAGCCGGCTGGACGGTGTGCAAATCGTCAGCGCCGATTTTGACGGGACCAACCAGGTTCAGTTCGATCCCCTGGGCAGTCCCCACAACGGCGTGGGCGGTCCCCTCAACAGCGGCGTTATCACCCTACAAGCCGGTTCGTTGGCGCAGACGATCCGCGTCGAGCCGGTGACCGGAGTCATTACGATAGAAGATTAGCCGGTTGGGGTGGAAATTGTGCTGACGTGGCACGTACCATGGTTGGTTCCGGCTCGTCCGGGCTAAGTTGGAGATGGTCGATGCGTTATTGGAACTTGAGAAGGCGCCATATCGGGCCAATTGGTCTGGATATCGGGCACGATTCCATCAAGATGCTGCAATTGAGCGGCGACGGCCAGCGGCTATCGGTCCATCGAATACAGAAACGCCGGCGGCCGGCATCGAATGATGAACTTAACGAAAGACAGGACCTGATTCTGACGATAAGACAGATGTTGGAGGAGGGTGATTTTTACGGTCGCCGGGCCGCGTTGTGCGTGTCCAACGACAAGCTGAAAGTCACCTCGGTTCGATTGTCGGAGCCGGATGTGATGAAAACGGCGGCCCACGTCTACAAAGAAGCAGCCTTCCGGTTCGGCCTGGACCCGGGCAGGGACTCCATCCAGTACATACCTGCAGGGACGGTGCGCCAGGGGGACCAGATCAGGCAAGAGGTGATTTTATTTGCCACAGATCGACAGGCCACGGAGGATGGGCTGGCCGTCCTCGATGCATTGGGTCTGACGGCGGTTGGGCTGGAGCCGGTGCCGTGCGCGCTGGCACGTGGATTTGACAGGACGTTGCGGCGCGACGAAGACAGGAGCGAGACACTGATCTTCCTGGATGTAGGCAGTCGCTTTACCACGGTCGTGTTCAGCCGGCGTGGTGAGATATGCTTCGTCAAGGTGGTCCCCGTGGGAATGGAACGGTTCGACCAGGCCATCGCCGCCCAACTCGGCGTAGATCCGATAGAGGCCGAGACCGTGAGAAGGAATTGGCACATGGAGGAGGCTGAGGACTCCATCGCTGGCCAGTCCGAGACGTCCGATGCAGGGCTGAAAGGGGATGATCCTCTGTGTCCCTCATCCCATCAGCGAAAACCCCTGGACGTATCGGTGTGCCACATGCTCACCGATGCCGTGCGAGGCGTGGCGGATGGGCTGGTGCGGGAGGTGTCCCTATGTGCCCGCTACTACGCGGTGACCTTTCGCGGCCATCGGATTGAACGCCTCATCGCCTCCGGCGGCGGGGCCTATGAACCGATCCTCCTGGCTATGCTCAGAACCCAGATTGGCGTGGACGTGGATAGGGCCAAGCCGTTCTGCGACATAGGCGGCTGCCCCGGCGTATGGGAGGATACATCCCAGGAGGAGGCCTGTGAATGGGCCGTGGCCCTTGGCCTGTCACTCAAGGGATGGCCTGTGTGCCAAGGGCCGCTGTCATCCCAGATCCCGAGGCGGTATCTGGTGCCGGCCTCATGACGATCACTGCCAGAAGGGTGTGGAACCTATGAGAGATGTGGACTTTCTACCCGAGTGGTACAAGGAGAGCCGCCGGCGTCGGTCGAGCGTCCAGAGACAGTACATAGCCCTGAGCCTGTTGTTTCTCCTCATGATCGTTTGGAACGCCTTGGCGACCCGATCCATAGCACTGGCGACCGCATCGCTGGCCGACGCCGAGCCGCAGAGGATCAAGGCCGAGCAGGTCTGCTATGCATTCGATCAATGGGCGGATCAATTGGTGCAGCGTCAACAGAGCCTGCGTCTGTTACAGGCCATGGAGGGCCAACTGGATATGGCCAGCGTGTTGGCGGAGTTGAGCGCCCTGATCGACGATCCGGTTACGTTGGAGACCCTGGATGTGATCGCAGAGCGGCCGGTCTTGAACAAGGCCGAGGGGCCGGTCCGGTTCCAGATTGTGATCAAGGGCCTTGCCCGAGACGCCGCGGCGGTGGCGGCAATGCTGAAGGCGATGGAGACGTCCGCCTACCTCCGGCAGGTCCATTTGGTGATATCAAGGAATCTCGACTCGGGGGCCGATCGGGCGAATGTCTCCGGTGACACGGGGACCGCACCGCCGGCCGTGGCCTTTGAGATTCGCTGCTATTTGGCTACAGAGGGCGATTCAAACCATGGGTCCTAGTAGAAAGACACAACTGTCCATTTACGTAGTGGGGGCCATGCTGATGGCGGACTTTGTCCTGTTTGGATACTGGCCGTCCCGGCAACGGTGCGGGGCGTTGCAGCAAGCCATTGCCAAGCAGCAGTCACTCGTGTCGCTTGCCAAGGATCGTAGGCGGCAACTGCCGGCCTTGAGGACGCACCTTGCTCAATGTGACCAGGCACTTGCGGAGTACCAGGACCGGGTCCCCGTGCATCAGGAGTTGGGATCGTTCTTACAGGACGTGTCGGGCCTCATGACCTGCCATCATCTGCAAGACCAGGTCATCGTTCCGGGCGCAGAGGCCCAGGTCGAAGGCCTCAGCGCAGTGCCGGTGACTGTGAGCTGCAAGGGACGACTGACCGATCTATTTGGCTTCTACCGGAAGTTGGCTTCAATCAGACGATTGGTGCAGCTTGAGACGATCCGGTTCACGAATGATCCTGACTTGGGTGGTCTTGTCAAGGTGGAGGCCAGGATGGTGATCTTTTGTCGTCCAGAGGGGCCATACGAGGATAGGATGCCCTCAGCGGTGCTCTAGCTATGAGAATCGATCGAATCAATACATTGGAATGGATGAAGAGGCTTCGGCTGGCTTACGGCCACAGGACTACGATCGTGGGCCTAGGCGTATTAGCGGCTGTTGCGCTGGCCCTGGTTTGGCTGTTTCGCCCAGGACCTCAAACCACCGGAGCTCAAGGGGTATCAACGACGGCCCATGCTGATCGGCTACAGGGCCGAGCACGGCACGCCCAGCCGATGGACCTGCCGGTTGTACCGGGCCGCCACGACCGTATCCATAGGGATTTTTTCAGGCTTTGTCCGGATACAGGGGCCGCCGTGAAGGCAGGTGAGGGAGAGGCGGGCAGTCGCGTTGGCCCGCCAGTCGTTCCATCCCGGCCGCAGGGGGATGGAGAACCGTTTACACTGAGGGCCATCATCGTTGCGGCACAGCCCAAGGCATTGATCAACGACGTCATTGTATCGGTAGGTGAGAAGGTAAAGGCAGAAGGTCGCGAAGACGGTGAGTTTGAAGTAACGGACATTGATGACCAGTCGGTATCGTTGGCCAGAGGAGGGCAGGTCATTGTGCTGCGGCTAAAACCCCAGACCGATGGCGAATCTGGAGGGGCAGGGAGTGTCCAGTGAACAACCGTGCAAACAGAAGCAAACCTTGTGAATGGGAGCAAGCCTATGTGCTGTAACGCTAGTGTAATCAAGAAGCCTTTCGGCCTTGGAAGCCTGGCCTGGCTCGTGATCGCGATGGGTCTCTGGTCCGTTGCTGCGGCCGAGCCCAATCAGGCGACTTCGGACTCCAGCAAGTCGGTCCAGGATGCGCCGGCCGTCGTCGCCCCGGAAGTCCTGGCCAGGGTGGAGGGTGGGCGAGCCAAACTGATCGCCTTTGAGAAAAACACAACGATCAAGGACGGTCTAAGGATCCTGGGGGCCTTGTACGAGAAAAACATTGTGCCATGGGGCAAGATTGACGGCGTGATGAACTTCACCTCGCTGAGGGAAGTGACCTTCGAGGAGGCCATGGATGCGGTACTGGGCGGAACCTTTGTCTGCGAGCAGGAAGGCCAATTGATCAAGGTCTACGCCAAGGAGGAGTACAAGAAGGTCCAGGATGAGGCCAAGAAGTCCCGGGAAGAGGCCAAGAAGCTCCAGGACGAGGCGGAGAAGGAACGCAAAAAGGCCCTGGAAGACCCGGCCAGGATGATCTGCAGGGTCTATACCCTGTACTATATCTCCGCTGCGGAGGCCGGCAAGCTGGTCCAGACGGTGCTGAGCACCAATGGGATCATGAAGACCAGCACTGCGCCGGATAAGGCACTGCCTACAGGTCAATCCATCACCAGCGGCAGTGGTGGCGGCGACACCATGGCCCTCAACGACACGCTGGTGGTCAAGGACTATCCTGAGAACATGGCGATGGTAGAGGCCATGCTCAAGGAATTGGATGTACGGCCCAAACAGGTCCTGGTGGAGGCCACGATATTCACGGCTAGGCTTACCAACAAGACTGAGTTCGGGATCAACTGGGAGACCTTCAACGGCATCTCATCATTCACAGATTCGAACATGATCGGGAGTGGCGTCCAATTCATTAAGGGAATGACAATCGGCGTCAGCAAGGCCAACGCGAGTGTCCTGATCAAGGCCGTGGAAGGGATCACCGATGTGACGGTCCTGGCCAATCCAAAGATCCTGGCCGTGAACAAGCAATTGGGCCAGGTCTACATCGGTAAGAAGCTCGGCTATCGCGAAGGTAACACGATAGGGGTCGGTGGTGTGGCAGCCCAAGGCTCGGTCCAGTTCCTGGATACGGGTACGAAGCTCTCCTTCAGACCGTACATTGGCAATGACGGCTACATCCGTATGGACATCCATCCCAAGGACAGTGACGGTGGCTTGTCAGAAGATGGACAAGAGGGCAAAGTGCCCTGGGAAACGGCAACGGAATTGGCCTCCAATATCATCGTCAAGGATGGACAGACGATTGTGATCGGTGGTCTGTTCCGCGACAGCACCAACAAGGATAAGGGCCAGGTGCCAGTGTTGGGCAATCTGCCTATCCTGGGTACAATCTTCCGATCCACGTCCGACACGGTGAATAGGGAGGAGGTCATTGTGTTGCTGACGCCCCACATCCTGGATGAGCCGGATGCAGCGGCAGGGCAGAAGGCCAAGGAGGACATCGCTCGCAAGAAGGTCGGTGCCAAAGACGATCTGATGCCAATCGACACGGCCCGGATCGTGGAAGAAGCATATGCCAAGGCCGCAAAGTTCTATCTGGCAGGCGACAAGGAGCAGGCCTTGAAATGCCTGCGGAGCGCCTTGTCTGTGCGTCCGACGTATCTGGAGGCCATCCGGCTCAAGGAGCGGATCCTGTCCGAATGCTCGCCTGAGGAATACAAGAGTCTCGAGCGGATCATCCGGGGGGAGGTGGCCGAGCGGATTGCGGCCGCTGATTAAAGAGACCCGGTGGCGTTGGTTTGTCTGATCGCTGGTTACTAGAAGTTGTCGGAGCAGGTGTGTTGAAGGGGCGATGGGTTATCCCCGTGCTGGTGACGGTTGCCGTCGTGGTCGTAAATCTATCGGCCGCTGCCGCGGCTGTCTGGCTTGGTTGGAACGGCGGCGGAGGCTGCCTTCGATGGATCGGCATCTCCGTTGCGGCGGCCGTCGCGATCGGCGCCTTGGGCGTGATCGGGCTGTCTTGGAGGTTCTGGACCTTCCGCATGGCCGTTGCTTCTACGGTGGAGGGCCTGCGAAAGGGCGAGACCGTCGAGACTGGTGGCGGCCCTAGGGCCGACAAGCTGACCTGGGCGATTCGAGACCTGGTGGATCGGTATCGACAGGTGGCCCGCGCCCTGCAGGGGCAACTGGACGATCTGCGGCTTCGCACAGGGGTGATCGAGCGGCAGAAGCACCAGACCGAGGCTATCTTGTACAGCCTCAGCGATGCAGTGATCGTCCTCGATGAGTTCGATCGGGTCATTCTGGCCAACCGGGCAGCAGAGCAGATGTTCGGGTTTGACGGCAAACAGGCCGAACATCGGCCGGTGGCCGACCTGATAGGGCCCGATCAACGGGCCTTGGTGGAGTTCCTCCAGCAGAGTCGCAAGGGCAAGGGTGAGGCCAGCCGCCGCCAGATCGAACGGATCAACGGCGGGGCCAAGGCCACCTATGATTGCGTGGCGTGCTGCGTGCAGGACGAAAAGGGGAAGCCCTGTGGTGTGGTGGCGGTCCTGCACGACGTCACCCGCGACAAGGAGGTTTCCCAGATCAAGAATGACTTCGTCGGTTACGTCTCGCACGAGCTGAAGACTCCGCTGGCCTCGATCACGGCGTACGCGGAGATGCTGATGGACGGAGAGGCCGACGACGAACAGACCCGACGGGAGTTCGTAGCCGTCATCCAGAGCCAGGCAAAGCGTCTGAACCGACTGATCGAGGACATCCTGAACATCTCCCGGATCGAATCCGGCCTGGTGCCGTTACGCAAGATCCCCTTGAGCCTTGCGATCCTTGTGGAAGAGCAGGTGCAGATGATCAAGAGCTACGCAGAGGAGCGGCACATCCGGATCGTCGGACCAAATCCGATTGTCTACGACCAGGTGGTAGCGGACCGGGACATGATGTCCCTGGTGATCGTGAACCTGCTTAGCAACGCAGTCAAGTATACCTCGTCCGGCGGCTCTGTGACTGTGGAGACGGACGTGGATGAGATCCGGTCGGTGGCCAGGGTCAGCGTCACTGATACGGGCACCGGTATCCCACCGGACGAACTAGAGCATCTGTTTGAGAAGTTTTACCGGGCCCCGGCCAACGCCAATCGCACCGAAGGCACCGGCCTGGGGCTGAATCTGGTCAAACAAATTGTCGAAAGACTGCATGGAGGATGTGTGTTTGTTCAAAGTCAGGTGGGGACCGGCAGCACCTTCGGATTCGAGCTGTCCTTGGCTGGGCCCGCCGGGCGATCCCCGACCATGGAGGCGGGCAACTGCCGGATGGGGGCAATGACAGCGAGCGGGTCCTGAATGGGTTGCGGGCTGACAAGTCGTTCTTGGAAAGGTCAAACCATGACAGGCAAGAAGGTGTTGGTGGTGGATGATGAGATCCATATCGTGCACGTTGTTACCATCAAACTGCGAAACAACGGCTACGATGTCATTTCCGCAGACAATGGGGCAGATGCCCTGGAACTTGCCTGTAAGGAACGGCCGGAGGTAATCATCAGCGATTATCAGATGCCAGTTATGACAGGCTTGGAGCTGATCGAGAAGCTCCGGCAATGCGAGGGGACTCGGGACATCCCGGTCATCATGCTGACGGCCCGGAGTTTTGACATCTCGCCCGAAGAGCAGCAGCGGTTGAACATCGTCCAGTGTCTGAGCAAGCCGTTCAGTCCGCGAGAGTTGTTGGGCTGTGTAGATGACGCCCTCTGCATAGATGTCAGGGCATAGGGGACAGGGTATGGCGGGCACAGCGATCATTATGACCGCTCCGGCAGGAGCAGCTAGGACTGCGACGAAGGTCCTCAGCCCTGCGCAGCAACGGCAACTGGAAAAGTTCGGGCGGCGGATCAACAGGTTGGGTGCCAACTTCGCCGTGTGCAGCGAGGACGGTCGCATCTTGGTGTTGTGTGAGGACGGCTGGTTCAAGAGCTCCCGCAAGCACCTGGGGGATGTGGCTTGTCAGGTGGCGGCCGGACATCCGGCAGACCCTATCGATCTTTCGACAGACTTAGGGCAGATCGACGTGTCCATCTTCAAGTTCGCAGGCCCAACCACGGTCTTGGCCGGTATGTTCGACCTGGTGGTCCCAAGACAGGCCCACTTCAAGGAAAGGGCCGTGGCCCTGGTTGATCTGGGCGATAGTAGTGCACAGGCCGGTTCCGACCAGTGGAGTACGGCTGGCAGTCCCATAGACCTCCCCAACCGCAGGGTCTACCTTTCTGAAATGCTGTCGTCCCTGATTGAGTGTTTCCAGCCCGTTGCCAAGGCCGAACGACAGATGGACATGGTCGGTGCGGAACTGGCGCATGTCTACGAGGAACTGGTACTGCTGCACAAACTCAGCACCCACATGAAGCTGACCGAATCGGACGGCGGCTTCCTGCAGATGGCCTGCGACAGTCTGGCTGAGGTGGTCCCTGTCGAGGGCGTGGCCATACTGTTGAATCGAGCCGTCAATGGCGACCGGAAACTGGCGGTGGTGGCCGGCTCTGGCCTGATCGATTGGGATGAGCCTTCAGCCGGATCATTGTACAACAGGCTGGTCCACGAGATCCAGGCAGGCAAAGAGGCCCTGCTCGACAGCGACGTCTTCAGCGTGTTCAAATACCAGTGGCCTGTTACCGTTCGCAACCTCATCGCCGTGCCGTTGTTCAGCAAGGAGACCGGCGATTCGACGTCGAAGTGCGGCGCACCGATCATGGGTGTGATGGTGGCCATCAACTCCTCTAACAAGCGGGATTTTGACAGCACGGACGTCAAGCTGTTCAACTCCGTGGCCAATGGGTGCGCGGTGTTCATTGAGAACGGAAGGCTCTTTGGGGACCTAAAGGACTTGCTTCTAGGACTACTGCGGGCCCTGGCCCGGAGCATCGACGCCAAGGACGGATACACGCACGGCCATTCGGAAAGGGTGGCCTTCGTGGCGCGGTGGATCGCCGAGCATCTGGCCCGCCAGAAGGTGCTTCGGCCCGAGCAGATCCATGAAGTCTATTTCGCCGGCCTGCTGCATGATATCGGCAAGATCGGCGTCGAGGACTGGGTTTTGCGCAAGGCGGGCGCTCTGACCGAATCGGAGAGGGATTGTGTCCGCAGACATCCCGTGATCGGAGCGGGGATCCTACGGGGTATCAAGCAGATGCGGGATATCGTCCCGGCGGTGATGTCCCACCATGAACGGATCGACGGCGCCGGCTACCCCAACGGCCTGAGAGGCAATCAGATTCCGCTGATTGCCCGTATCATTGGACTGGCCGACAGTTTCGACGCAATGACCTCCAAACGCAGCTATCGTGACGCCAAGACCCTCGACCAGGCGATCGGCGAGATCCGGAGCCACGCCGGGTCCCAATTCGATGCCGATGTGGCCGGAGCCTTTCTAGGAGGTGACGTGTATCGACTCTGGGAGATCCTTCGGGACGGCGGCAGCGATGTCTACTACACCGGCGACGCCACGGACTATGCCACGGCGGCGGTGGGGAGCTTGATCCGATGAAGATCACGATCCAAGACGGAAGCCACGATGTTGTAGTGATGGCTCTCGACGGAGAGTTGACGTCGGATTGCAACGAGTACCTCAAGGGGACAGTCACGAACGTGGTGGCAGCTCATTGCAAGGCGGTGGTGTGTGACGTCAGCGGGGTGCGGTTTGTGGATAGTCAGGGCCTAGAGCTGCTCCTGTGGTTCAGGGACTACTGTCAACTGAGCCTGATTCCGTTTCGGCTTGCGGGCCTGGACGAGAACTGTGCCAAGATCCTCCAGATCACGCGGCTGGACAATGAATTCAATTGCAGTCTACAGGTGGCCGACGCGGTTAAGAGTCTGGCGTAAATAGTCCAATCCAAACGACTGGATTAGACTATTCAAAGTGTGCCCAACTGAGATTTTTTGTGAAGAACCGGAATTGTTGGGTTGCGGCTCATCCTGATTAAGAGTGAATGAGAGCACGATGATGGATTTTACGGCCGTAGAAAGCAAGATCCAGTTGGGCCAACTGTTGATGGCTCGGGGTGTGGTCACATCCGCTCAGGTTGAGGCCGCCCTGGCCGAACAGAAGCGGACGGACCATCGTCAGTTGCTGGGCGAGATCCTGGTGGAGAAGGGCTACTGCACGGAGAACCAGGTGGTTGCTGCGCTGGCCGAGTGCTACGGCGTTCCTTATGCCAAGGTCAGTCCCAGGATCTGCGACCCCAAGGTGCTGGAGGTCCTGCCCAGGGAGTTCTGTGAAGAGCACGCCGTCTTGCCGTTGTTCCGCGTTCATAATACGTTGACTCTCGCCGTCAGCGAGCCGGCCAACCTATTCCTGATAGACCAGATCGAGCACCTCACCGGCTACAAGGTCCAGGCGGTCTGTGCCACGGCCAAGGACATCATGGCCACCTTGCGGGCCTACTCGCCCACGGCCAACGTCTTCATGATCGCCGATACCCTGGAAGACAAGGGCCTGGAGGACTTCGAGCTGATCGACCCGGCCTCGGCCCAGTCCATCCAAGCGGCCGAAACGGCCAATCAGTCCACGATTATAGACCTGGTCAATTACCTGCTCTGTGACGCAGTCCGCCAAAATGCCACCGAAATACACATTGAGCCGGACGACAAGTCTCTGCGGGTCCGCTACCGCGTTGAGGGCAAGCTGTGCGAGAAGATGCGCCCGCCGTACCAGATGCATGGACCGATTTTATCGCGGATCAAGGTCATGGCAGGGCTTGACGTGGCCCAGCAACGGCTGCCTCAAGAGGGCAGCATTCGTGTGACGGTGGACGAGCGGCCGATCGACCTGCGGATCTCGATCATGCGGGGCAGTTGGGGAGAGAAGGTGGCCGTTCACGTGGCTGATCCACAGAGGCGGCTGATGAACCTGGAGTCGTTGGGCTTTACCATCGAGAACCTAAAGCGATTCCGACAGGTGATCCAGTCGCCCTATGGAATGGTCTTAGTGACAGGGCCTGCAGGTTCCGGCAAAAACAGCACGCTCCGTGCGGTGTTGTCTGAGATCAACCGCGAAGACGTCAATGTTTGCACGGTCGAGGATGCCCTGGAGTGCCATATCTCGGGGATCAACCAGTTCGAGGTCAACACATGGATGGGCGGAGAATTTGCCATGATCCTGCGAAGCGTCCTTCGCCAGGACCCCGATGTGGTCATGATCAGCGAGATCCGCGACAGGGAGACGGCCAATGTGGCGGTACAGGCGGCCCTGACCGGTTGTCTGGTGTTCTCGACCTCGTATGCCAACAATGGGCCGCTGGCCGTCCGGAGGTTGTTGGATCTGGAGGTACCGTCGTATCTGGCCAGTGACGCCCTTGTGGGCATCCTATCACAACGCCTGGTGCGAAAGGTCTGTCCCAACTGCAAGCAGGTATATGCTCCCTCCGGCACTATCCGACGGGCCGTGGCCAAGCTGGGCCAGGAGGTCCCCAAGTACTACCGCGGCGCAGGCTGCCAGCACTGCCGCAACAGCGGCTATGCAGGCCAGATCGCCCTGCACGAACTCATGATCCCGGATGACGAGATCAAGGATCTGATCAATGAACAGGTTGCCCCCAGCCAGCTTCGGGCAAGGGCGATCGAAAAGGGCATGGTGCCATTGGCCGTCGACGGCGTCGAGAAGGTCAAGGCCGGGATCATCTCCATCGAAGAGGTCCTCCGCACGGTGCCGCTGGAGGACTGAAGGAACTCACAGCGGGACCTCCCTCGACAGACAGGCTCTGGATAGGCCACTTTCCTGTCTCGGGTAGAATTTTCAGGAGAGACAACACCTAATTGATGCTTGACAGGCGGAGCAGAATTCGATATTGAGGTTCAGAAGTTCGGCGTTGGCTCGGTAGAATCCGGGGCGTAACGAACTAGTTTTGTATCCTTTAACGCAAGGAAGGCATGTAATGGCAACGAGAACAGCAGCAAAGACAGCACAAGCGAGGCCGATGACCAAGGGTGAGATCGTGTCAGAAATTGCCGCTTCGACCGGATTGACAAAGAAGCAAGTCGCTTCGGTGTTTGAAGCGATGGCCGGTCAGATCAAAAAGAGCCTAGGGCGCGGCGGCACCGGCGCATACACCGTGCCGAGCTTGATGAAGCTGGTAGTACTGCGCAAACCGGCAACAAAGGCTCGCAAGGGTATCAATCCCTTCACTGGCGAAGAAACGGTATTCAAAGCCAAACCAGCCCGCAATATCGTGAAGATTCGCCCGCTCAAGAACCTGAAAGACATGGTCTGAGCCACATCTTAGAGATCAGCGGCGACAGCTACCGGTTACAGCAGTCGAAGAAGCGAAAGCAGACGGGCTAGATCGTCCTTGCCCGGCGGGGGGTGACTTGTATGCGCCCTAAAAAATCCGGTGGCTGTTGCTGCAGGATCCTAGCCGGTCATTCATACACATCTGCTTGTTCATGAAGAAGAACGAGGGGAATTGGGCAAAGATCACGGTCTTGCCCTTCATAGTATTGGCTGCCTATGCGGTTCTTGTGGATATTGTATCTATCCGAACCGTCGTTTTTCTTTCTCGTGCAGTAGTATCCATGCCTCACGTTTGAAGAACCAGCCCAGGCCTACAGCGCGAACAAGCCAGTCCAATGCCGTGGCCAGCCAGACCCCTGCCAGTCCCAGTCGCAACGCATATGCCAGCAGGTACACACCGCCGAGTCGGAAGATGAGGAGGCTGACGATCCCTACGTACAACGGGGACGTGGTGTCCCCAGCCCCGCGAAGTGCGCCCATGAAGATGAAGGTGATGGCTACAAACGGCAGCTCCAGGGCCGAAAGCCGGACTGCAAGCCCGGCGAGGGAGACCACCCGGTCGGTGGCGCCGAATAAGGCGGCGATCTGTGGACCGAAGCATACAAACACGGTCCCCAGGACCGCCGTAAGGATCGTGGCGGCGATCAAGATCCGCTTGACGGCGATCTTGGCGATGTGCTGGAGGCTCGCCCCAACTGCCTGGCCCGTCACGGTGGTGGTCGCTGTGGCCAGGCCCCAGGCAGGCATGAGGGCCACGTTTTCTATCTGGATCGCAACCTGATGTGCGGCCAAGACCGTTGTGCCCAGGTGGGCCACCATACGCATGAAGAATACATAACACAGGGAATTCAGACCCCGTTCGGCCAGGGCCGGCATCGCCAGATACCAGATCCGGGCCAGGACGTTTCGCTCCAAGGTGAAGAAATGGCCCGTCCGAAGCCCAAGACCAGAGGGTCGTGTCAGAAGGAACAGGGTCATGAGTACGCCCAAGGTCCGGGCGATCGCAGTTCCCCAGGCCACGCCATAGTAGCCCAGCTTGGGCAGACCGATGCCGAAGGCCAGCATCACACTGACCGTGATGTTGATGACGTTCATCAGGCCCGTGATCAGCATGGGCCTGAAGGTGTCGCCCATGCCCCTCAGGATGCCGTTGCCGACCATCATGGGCAGGCCCGTCAGGCCGGAAAAGGCCAGAATCCGCAGGAACAGCGATCCGGATCGGACCACCTCCGGGGCCGCTCCGCACAGGTGCAGGATTGGCTCGGCAAGTAGTATCCCGCCTCCCACCAGCACCGCGGCCATGACGAAAGCGATCGCTATGGCGCAGCCTCCGTGCCTGCGGGCTGTTTCATGGTCGTGCTCGCCCCAACTACGGGCGACAATGGAAGTGGCCGCCATGGACAGGGCGATGAACGGGGCGATCATCAGGAAAACCACCATCCCTGCCAGGGCCGCGCCGGCCAGATAGTCTTCCCTGTGCAGCCAGCCAACGATCAGTGTGTCGCTGACGAACACCAGCGAGTACAGGCAGTTCTCGACGATCGACGGCAGCGACAGGGTCACGAGGGTTTTGTTCAGGTCTTTCAGTTTTAGGTTGAGTCGCTGCTGCATTCAGATCCCTGAGCTTCAACGAGGCCGTGCCCGTGGCCTTTTGACCCCCATTCTACCGAGATCAGGACCTTTCTGCACGTACAGTGATTGCCCAGGTGACACAGGGCCAGGCTGGTTGTCGCAAAGGAGACAGGCCTGTCGGCAGCCGGGACCTCGCCATATCCCAGGGTGATGTGCGGCTTGCCTTGGTGCTACGAGTGTTCTTGCGGCCTTTGGCCCTGAATGGTTGGGAGGACGGAACAATATTCACGGCTACGATTGAGACGACTCATCAAGATACCGATCCTTCACATGCACCGCGATAGCGAACGAAAGGTTGATATGAGATTTCTATCGCCATTTTGTGTAACTTGATATATCTTGGCGTATGGCAGACAAGAAGGAGAATATCATGATAAAGAACAGGTACGCGGTTCTGGCTGGATGGATTTGCCTGGCGGTTCTCGCTGGATGGTTGTGCCTGGCGGTTCTGGGGCAGATGGGCACGGCGCCCGCCCAGCAAGCGGGGGGGCAATCCGAAGGCAAACAGACAGCCAAGAAGGAGACTGTCTCGGTAACCGAGCCCGGGAAGCCGGCTTCGGACGCGGGGAAAGGAGACGCCACTGAACCCTCGATCGACCAGTTGCGCACGGGAATGAATCTTTTGCCCGTTCAAGACTACAGTTGGCAGGATCCGATGGAACTCGTCCGGAAATACGATGGGCTGCGACTGACCGACGTCCTCGATGCCATGCAGGCGACCGGGCTGCAGGACTCGGGCCTCATGGATCACTCCATCCGTCCCGTCTGGCGCGACAACACCGAGGCGATGACGCACCGGATTTACGGCGTGGCGGTCACCTACCAGTACGTTCCTACCAACAGGAAACCCGCCGTAGAGATGTCCCTCGAAGAGTTCGAGAAGTGGCACAGCGGCTGGTACCGGAATTACGCGCCGGAGATGTTCAGCAAAATTCTCCGGCCCGGCACGGTCGTCGTGATCGACGCCCAAGGCGTCGAGACCACCGGCTTCGTCGGCTCAAACAACGCGCTCAACTGGAAATCGAAGGGCATGATCGGCGTGGTGACAAACGGCGGCTGTCGTGACACCGACGAGGTGATCCTTGAGAAAATTCCGGTCTACTGCCGGTACCAGGGAGGAGGCACTCGCCCCGGCCGCATCGAGGCGGCGTCGATCAACCGTCCCGTAGTCGTGGGTGGCGTGCTGGTTCGTCCGGGCGACATGGTGGTGGCAGACGGCGACGGCGTGGTGGTAGTGCCGCGCGAACATGCCGATAAGGTATGCAAGATCGCCAGGGGCATTGCCAATGGGGACAAGAAGGGGCGGAAGAAACTCTATGAAACGATGGGCATGTCCGAAGACAAAACGGTGAAGCAATAGATTGACCTAACAACTACACGAGCGTAAGCATTGTACGGGCTAACGAAATCGTGGTGTTTATCGATCTCAAACATGAGGTGCTTCGATGAGCGATAAAGATCGGCATGAGGGGGTCTCCAGACGTGGTTTTGTGAAGGGCGCAGCCGCGGGCGTGCTGTCCGTGGCGACGGCCTCGGGCCTGATCTCGCGGGCGTATGCGGCGGGCAGTGACAAGATTCGCGTGGGCCTGATCGGCTGTGGCGGCCGCGGGACTTTCGATACCACAAACTGCCTCAAGGCGGCTGAGGGGGTCGAGCTGGTAGCGATGGGGGATGTGTTCAAAGATCGCCTGGACAACTGCCGGCAGATACTCTCCAAGAACCTACTGGACAAGGTGAAGGTCACTGATGATACGTGCTTCGTCGGATGGGATGCCCACGAGAAGGTACTGGCTACCGATGTCAATCTGGTGATTCTGACGCAGCCGCCTCACTTTCGGCCCGCGCACTTAAAGGCGGCTGTCGAAGCGGGCAAGCACGTGTTCATGGAGAAGCCAGTGGCTGTGGATCCGGTCGGCGTCCGCTCCGTGATCCAATCATCGGAACTGGCCGAGCAGAAGGGACTGACGATACTCGCTGGCACACAGATGCGCAGAATCTCACACATGGTCGATGCGGTCAAAAGGGTCCAGGACGGCGTAATAGGCACGATTCTTGGCGGCCAGTGTGTCAGGCTTGGCGACGCCATGCGAAGCTGGGGTCCGCAACAGCGGCAACCCGGCTGGTCGGATATGGAATGGCAACTGCGCCGCTGGCTATTCATGACATGGCTCAGCGGCGACTTCATCGTAGAGATGCACGTACACAACTTGGATATGATGAACTGGCTGATCGGCGCCCATCCGGTGCAGTGCATGGGCATGGGCGGCCGACAGCAGCGGACCGAATCCGAGTACGGTGATTCGTACGACCATTTCGCCGTGGAGTATGAATACCCGAATGGTCTGTGCATAGAGTACATGGGCGCACAGATCGACAAAATGGGCGACGGCCGCAACGATCAGCGGTTGGTCGGCATGAAGGGCTCCCTGTACGCAGATTTTGCCCGGGCAAGGTTCGAGGGGCAAAATCCGGCCGAGATTGCGTGGGATCAGTATGATCCGTGCTTGAAACAGCACGCGGATCAGATTGAGGCGATTCGTCAAGATAAGCGATTAAACGAGGGCCGGCGAGTCGCCGAGAGCACCCTGACATCTATCATGGGGCGAATGAGCGCATACACGGGCCGGGCCTTGAAGTGGGACTGGGCGATGAAGGCTTCGAAGCTGGACCTGACGCCTCCTTCGTACCAGTTCGGCGATCTGCCCATGCCCCCAGTGGCCATCCCCGGCAAGACCCCGCTGATTTGAATTCATCGCACAACGGCGGATTCGACGTTGATGGACGAAAAAAGACAACAGGTAGGAGAAAGGCTTGTGCACGACAAGATGATCGAGCGACGCAGTTTCTTGAAGCTAGCCGCGGCGGCCGCTGCTGGACCCCGTATGCTAGCTGCGACTTTGGACTCTAAAGAGGCACTAGAGCCGAAGAAGCTGTACAAGGCCCTGCTTACAAGTATGTTGCCCAAGGATGTGTCCGATGTGGAGAGATTCCGCCTGGCCAAGGACTGTGGCTTTGACGGGATTGAAACTGGACCCATGGCCGATCACAAGGCAGCAGGCGAATACGCCAAGATAGCACGAGAGGAAGGGGTCCCAATTCATAGTGTGCTCTATGGCTGGTGGCCGCCATTCAGCAATCGTGACCCCAAGACTATTGGTAAGAGCATTGAGGAAATGGAGAATGCGCTGCGTTGCGCCCAAGTGATGGGGGCTGATGCTGTGTTGTTGGTTCCCACTCGTGTCACCGAGAATTTCGCCTATCAAGACGCCTACAAATGGTCGCAGGAGTACGTGCGTCGCTTGATCCCAACAGCGGAACAGACGCGTGTATTTATTGCGATCGAAAACGTCTGGAACAAGTTTCTGTTGAGTCCGCTCGAATTTGTTCGTTATCTGGACGAGTTGGGAAGTCCTTGGATTAGGGCATATTTCGATATTGGCAACGTCATTATTCACGGGTACGCCGAGGACTGGATTCGAACGTTGGGTAAGAGGATAGTGAAGTTACATCTGAAGGACTTCAAGCGTCAGGGTTACAAGTGGACGAATCTGCTGGATGGAGATGTCAACTGGCCGGAGGTACGCAAGGCCATAGACGAGATAGGCTTTAGTGGGTGGATGACGGCAGAGTTAGAGGGTGGAGACAAGGCCTACCTGACCAACGTGGCCAAGCGGATCGATCGCATTGTTGCCATGGCGTGATTTAGCGGCCGCGGATGATGGATTCGTGCAAGTCGTGGTTGAATTGAGCGTGTAATTGTAACCTTCTTCACCATGTCAGGTTACATACTACTCCAATCCCATGGAATGTCGGGATGCAATGGCCGTAACTTTCTATAAAATATAATGTTATGAAAAAGATTAAGCTTTTGTTGCCAGCTTCAAATTTGGCTGTTTTGCCCTTTACTTCCAGTAGGGTTGCTATTAATCTGTCACTTACTTATTAGGTGGTTAAGTAACAAGCTGTAGTTTGTTTTTACGTTATTATCTACTAGATATTGTGGTCTTTGAGGCTTTCGCACGGAGGCTTTCCTGATGGCGCATAGATTTGACCCTGTTAATCCCTTCCAGTCTTCTAAAACCGATCGCAAGGCACCCACCGGCGGCCATTGCGCCGGCAATAAGGGACTCAGGGTGGAACACGGATTTTCCTCACCGGACGTCCATCCCTTTGACCAATTGGAATGGGAGACCCGCACGGCCAAGATTACCAACGACAACGGCCAGTCTATCTTTGAACAGGATCATATCGAGGTCCCCACAACCTGGAGCCAACTGGCCACCAAGGTCGTGGCCAGCAAGTACTTTTATGGCGACCTGGAGACGGGCCAGCGGGAGCACTCGGCCAAGCAACTAATCCACCGGGTCTGCCGCACCATCGCCGACCGCGGCAAGAAGGACGGCTACTTCGCCAGCGAACAGGACACCGAGACGTTTTATCACGAGCTGACCTGGCTGTGCATTAATCAATATGGGTCATTCAACTCGCCGGTGTGGTTCAACGTCGGGCTTTACGATGTCTACGGCATCTCCGGCAGTGCTCATAACTTTCACTGGGATCATGTCAAGAATCAGCCTGTGGCGTGCGAGAGCAGCTATGAGTATTGCCAGGCCTCGGCTTGCTTCATCCAGTCGGTCAAGGACTCCATGGAAGACATCATGCGACTGGCCAGCAGTGAGGCGATGCTGTTCAAGCACGGCTCCGGTACGGGTACCGACATGTCACCGCTTAGGAGCAGCAAGGAGAAGCTCGCCGGTGGCGGCAAGCCATCCGGGCCCTTGAGCTTCATGAGGGTCTATGACCAGATCGCGGCAGTCATCAAGTCAGGAGGCAAGACCCGCCGGGCGGCCAAGATGCAGTCGCTGCGGATCGACCATCCGGACATCAAGGAATTCATCACGGCCAAGATGGAAGAGGAGAAGAAGGCCTGGGCACTGATCGAGGCAGGCTATACGGGCGAACATAACGGTGAGGCCTACGGCAGCGTGATGTTTCAAAACTCGAACCTGTCGGTGCGGGTGACCGATGAATTCATGCAGGCCGTGGAAAAAGATGGCCTGTGGCATACCAATGCAGTTACCACCGATGAGAAGGTCGACACTTACTCGGCACGTGAACTGATGGATCTCATAGCCGAAGGGACCAGGATCTGCGGCGATCCCGGGCTCCAGTACCACTCAACCATCAATCGCTGGCACACATGTCCCAACTGGGGCCCTATCAATGCCTCCAATCCGTGCAGTGAGTTCATGTTTGTAGACGACTCGGCCTGCAATCTGGCGTCGCTGAACCTGATGAAGTTTCGCAGAGACGATGGCTCCTTTGACGTGGATTCCTTCAAGAAGGCCGTACGGTTGTTTGTCATTGCCCAGGAGATCTTGGTCGACAACGGCAGCTATCCGGAAGAAGACATCACCATCAACAGCCACATCTTCCGGCCGTTGGGGCTTGGGTATGCCAACCTGGGCGCCCTGGTCATGAGCCAGGCCCTGCCCTATGACTCAGACCAAGCCAGGGCCATGGCAGGGGCGATCACGGCCATCATGACCGGAACCGCTTATGCGACCAGTGCGGAGATTGCCTCGGCTAAAGGTCCGTTTGGCGAGTTTGCCAAGAACGCCGAGCCGATGCTCAAGGTCATTAACCTGCACCGCCAGCATGCCTATGACATCCCTGAGACCCATTGTCCGGGCTACCTCCGCAATGCCGCCAAGGATGCCTGGGACCAGGCCTTGGACGCCGGGTCCAAACACGGCTATCGGAATGCCCAGGTCACGGTCTTGGCGCCGACCGGGACGATCGGCTTCATGATGGATTGTGATACCACGGGCATTGAGCCGGATATCGCCCTGGTCAAGTACAAGCTTCTGGCCGGTGGGGGGATGCTCAAGTTGGTCAACCGAACGGTCCCCATGGCCCTGGAGAAGCTGGGCTACAGCATCGAGGAGATCAAGGGCATCTGTGACTATATTGACAAGCACGAGACTATTGAGGACGCCGAGAAACTCAACAAGGATCATCTGCCCATATTCGACTGTGCCTTCAAGCCGCGCAGCGGCAAACGGTGCATCCATTACATGGCGCATCTAAGGATGATGGCCGCCGTACAGCCGTTCATCTCGGGCGCGATCAGTAAGACCATCAACATGCCTACGGAGAGCACCGCCGAGCAGATCGCCGCGGCGTACATGGAAGGCTGGAAATTGGGGCTCAAGGCCGTGGCCATCTACCGCGATGGGTCCAAGAGGCTCCAGCCGGTCTCTACCCAGAGGCACAAGCAAGCCAAGGCCGGCACGGAAACCCCTGCCCCAGCTCGGCCCTTTAGACGGCGTCTGCCGGATACGCGGCAGAGCATCACCCATAAGTTCTCTGTAGCTGGACATGAAGGTTACCTGACGGTGGGGTTATACGAGGACGGTCAACCTGGTGAGTTGTTTATCACTATGGCCAAGGAGGGCAGCACCGTCGGGGGCCTCATGGACGTGATCGGCACGTGCGTGTCCATGGCGCTGCAGTATGGGGTCCCGTTGATCACTCTCGTGGATAAGTTCCGCCACGCCCGGTTTGAACCGTCCGGCATGACCTCGAACCGGGACATTCCGTTTGCCAAGAGCCTGATCGATTACATCTTCTGCTGGCTGGGCTGTCAATTCATCCCGGGCTATGCGGACAAGAACCTGCCCAACCGGGTCACGACCCCCGCAGCGGAGAGCAAGACCACCACGACTGCCAAGGAGTTGGTGGAAAAGACCAAAGATTTGGCCCAGAAGATAGCGGAGGCCAAGGCCGAATCCAAGTCCAAACAAAAGGCCAAGGAGCCTGCTGGGACGGCCGGCGAACCCGATCGCAAGGCTGGGGAGGCACTGAAGCAGGATAGACTTACCGGGCTAGGCCGGCGGGTGACAAGCCTTGTGACCTCAAAAGGGGTCGAGACCTCCGATGAACCGGCGGAAGCGAGCAAACTTATGCAGCACTTCAACTCCCAGTTTGAGCACTTCCAGGACGACGCCCCGGTCTGCGACCTGTGCGGATCGATCACGGTCCGCAACGGGAGTTGCTACAAGTGCTTCAACTGCGGCAACTCCATGGGCTGTTCGTGATCGTTTAGAACTGAGACAGGAAACGCAGGTCGTTCTCAAAGAACGCCCGGATGTCGGTGATGCCATACTTGCGCATGGCCAGCCGCTCGACGCCAAAGCCAAACGCCCATCCGGTATATTTCTCGCTGTCGATCTCTACGGCGTCGAGGACGTTCGGATCGACCATGCCGCAGCCGCCCATCTCCACCCAACGGCCATGACCGCTGCCGTCGGTAAGGAAGAGGTCCACCTCAGCGCTGGGCTCGGTGAACGGGAAGAAACTGGGCCTAAACCGCCATGACGTGTCCGGTCCGAAGAACAGGCGGATGAACTGGTCGATGGTGGTCTTCATGTCCGCCATGGTGACGCCCTCGTCAACCACCAAGGCCTCCAATTGATGGAACATGAACATGTGCGTGGCGTCGACGGTGTCCGGCCTATAAACCCTACCGGGGGCCACGATCCGAATCGGCGGTTTCTGTCTCTCCATCACGCGAATCTGGATCGTCGAGGTCTGGCTCCGCAGCAGGAGATTGTCTTTGATGTAGAAGTTGTCCAGCGGATCGCGGGCCGGATGCTCCGGTGGGATGTTGAGGGCCACAAAGTTGTGCCACTCGTCTTCTATGATCGGGCCGTAGGCCACGGCAAAGCCCATTCGCCCAAAGATGTCCAGCAGCTCACGGATGGTCTGGGTGATCAGGTGCGGCCTGCCGACCAGGACGGGACTGCCCGGTAGGGTGACGTCAACCTGTGGTTGCACGGTCGCCTGGGATTGGGCCAGCCGTTGCCTGCACTGTTCAAAGGCCTCAGTGACGTCCAGTTTAATCCGGTTGGCCAGTTGTCCGCCTTCGCGTTTGAGATCGGCCGGCAGCTTGCCCACCTGACTGAGGATCTGCATCACCTGGCCTTCCTTTCGGCCCAGGTACTTTACACGGAACTCCTCCAGCGAGGCTACGCTGTCGACCCGGCTCAGGTCGGCCATCGCCTGCTGGCCGATCTGTTTAAATTGATCGAGCATACACTATCGTCCAACTGCTGCTCGCCGTGGGTACGGCCCAGAATGTTATGGCTGCAGAACCGCTCTTACTGTCTTGACGATGGTATCAAAGCCCGCCGGGTCTTCGATGGCGATCTGGCTGAGCATCTTACGATTCAGACCGATTCCAGCCTTCTTGCACCCGTTGATGAACTGGCTGTACCGAAGTCCCCGCTCCTTGCAGGCGGCATTGAGCCGGATGATCCACAATCCGCGGAAACTCCGCTTTCGCTGTTTGCGCCCGATCCGGGCATACACTTCGGCCCGAGTGGCCGCCTCTTTGGCCAGTCGATACGCGCGACCGGCCGCACCGACGTGGCCCTTCACGGACTTGAGGATCCGCTTTCTGGCCTTGCGAACGGCATGACCTTTTCGAACTCTTGGCATGTCAGCTTTCCTTTGATTGAATTAATATTGGCTTGCTGGCGGCAGCTGAATGGGCCGAGAAGCAAGCCATCGTTTGGGACTCGCCTGACGCGGGCAGCTACTAGTGCCCGAGCTTGGTCAGGACGGCCTTGACCGACGCTATGTTGCCCAACGTGGCTGGAGTCCTGAGTCGCCGCCGCCGTTTGGCGTTCTTGCTGCTCATCAGGTGGCCGGATCCGGCGCATTTGTGTTTGATCTTCCCCAGGGCCGTCACCTTGATCCTCTTGGCCAACCCCTTGTG
>Ga0315287_10000854_pt1 | contig 27169 bp, 21 predicted proteins | sample YL17G11_0_MG_FD_205037 | JGI IMG/M metagenome (GOLD analysis project Ga0315287, IMG submission 205037) | Sediment microbial communities from Yellowstone Lake, YNP, Wyoming, USA - YL17G11_0 | ecosystem: Environmental > Aquatic > Freshwater > Lake > Sediment | place: USA: Wyoming | collected... | reverse complement strand
AGCGCCTGCAGCAGGGCGGGCCCGGTCGCAGGTTTGAAAAGCACCGACATTCCCGACTCGTGCACGCGTTGCAGGCGCTCCGGCGACGTTTCTCCAGTCACCAGCAGCACGGGCAGCGGCACCGGTCCGCGCGATCGCAGGCGCAGTGCCGCGTCGAGTCCGTCGAGGCCGTCGGCCAGGCGGAAATCACACATCAGTGCGTCGTACGGGCGCCCCGACTGATGCGCGAGGTCGAGCGCGAGGTTGGCGTCGTGCTCGGTGCGGACGGCCTGTGTTTCGACGCCATGCGCCTGCAGCAGCGCAACCACGGCATCGCCGACAGCGGCCTCGTCGTCGAGCACGATGACGCGGCGCGGGAGATCCACGAGTTGCGTCGGTCGCTCGTCGACGGTTCGGGTCGGTGCAGGCCGAACGTTCGGTTCACTCTCGGGAACGATGACCCGGAAGCGGGTTCCGCGCCCCGGCTCCGTCGTCACTTCGATACAGTGGCCGAGCAGGTCCGCGAGACGACGGACGATGGCAAGTCCGATGCCCAATCCGCGCGTGCGGTCGCGAGCCGGGTTACCCACCTGGTAGAATTCATCGAAAATTCGCGGCAGGTGTTCAGACGGGATGCCGATCCCGCTGTCGTAGCACTCGATCCAGACCGACGGGCCGCGCGACCGCGCGACGACGAAGATCCCGCCCGCGTTCGTGTACTTGATCGCGTTCTCGATGATGTTGCCGAGCAGTCGCTGCAGCAGGTCCGGGTCGGAGCGGATCGACAAGGGGCTGGCGCGCAGGCGCAGATGCAGCCCCTTCTCTTCGGCCCGCTTCGAAAAGACGACGTAGAGCGACTGGAACAGCGAGTTGACCGGGAACGACTGCGGCTCCGATGCGATCACGCCGGCATCGAGGCGGGATACGTCGAGCATCGTATCGAGCGACATGCCGAGTGCCTCGACCGCGCGCATCAGCCTGCCGGTGTTCGTGTGATGCGACGTGCCCTTCAGGTCCTTGTCGAGCACGGCGCCGAAGAGGGCGATCGCATGCAGCGGTTGTCGCAGGTCGTGGCTGGCCGAGGCGAAGAACCGCGACTTCTCTTCACTCGCGCGCCGTGCAATCGCAACTTGCTCTGCGAGCTGTCCTGCCAGGTCTTCCTTGGCATAGCGTTCTTCCAGCGCACTGGTGATGAGGTCGTGTTGCTTGAGCGCAAAGTAGAGCGTGACGCCCAGGTAGAGCACGCAGCAGCCGGCAAGGACGACTTCGAGACCGCTGCCGTTCCATGCCAGCGCGCCGGCCAGACCCGCGATCATCGGTATCGCGTGGGCAAAAATCACGCTGCGTACCGACGCGACGGACAGCATCCCGGCGCTGGCCAGGGACAGCAGCACCAGCATCAGCAGGGCGGCGAGGGGCTCGTTGGATTCGGGCAGCAGCAGCCAGGGCGCGAGTCCCCAGATCGAACTCGTCAGCAGCAACTCGCGCGTGGCAACCCGCGCCCAATGGCCGCTGCGCTCGGCGGCGCGTGGGTCCTTGAAGTAGGCTGCGATGACGGGGTAGCGGAGCTTGCCCGCGAGATGCAGGGCCAGCCACAGCAGGATTGCATGGCTGCCGAGGTAAACGTAATAGCAGCCCGCCACGATCACTGCGAGCAGCGTTCCCGTCAGGGTTGCGCCGGGCAGGGTGCGATAGAGGGTGGCGACCTGTGCAGCCTCGACGCGTGAATCCCGCCCCGGTCGTGCGGATGGCCGGGCCAGGTCGATCGATGCGTCATTCGGCGTGGTCATGCGTCACGTTCAGCGTACATCGCTGCTGGCCGGTCGATTGCGGCATGACGCATCTTACCGGTCTGACCGACTTGCGCGCCCTTGCGTGCTCCACGGCATCGCGCGACCATCGATCGCCCCCGCCGGGCTGCAATGGATCGGAACGCGATGAACCTCACGCTGGGAATGATTGGACTCGGTCGGATGGGCGGCAACATGAGCCGTCGCCTCGCGCGTGCCGGTCACACCGTGGTGGCGTGGGACCGCTCGCCCGAAGCTCGCGCGGGATTGACCGACGAGCCGCGCATCGCGCCCGCCGACACTCTGGAAGCCCTGGTAGCGGCCCTGCCTGCGCCCAGGATCGTCTGGCTGATGTTGCCCGCCGGGGCGCCAACGGACGAGACGCTGCAGCGACTCGAATCACTCCTGTCGCCGGGCGATGTCGTCGTCGACGGCGCCAACGCGATGTACAAGGACAGCCAGCGCCACGCGGCAGCGCTTGCGCAGCGCGGACTGCTGTTCGTCGATGCCGGCGTGTCGGGGGGTGTCTGGGGCCTGGAGAACGGTTACGGCCTGATGGTGGGTGGCGACGTTGCCGCCGTGCGCACGATCGAACCCGTGCTGCGCGTACTGGCCCCAGCGGAAGACCGCGGCTGGGTACACTGCGGACCGGCCGGGGCCGGTCATTTCACCAAGATGGTCCACAACGGCATCGAATACGGAATGATGCAGTCCTACGCCGAAGGACTCGCGTTGCTGCGCGCCAAGACCGAGTTCGCGCTCGACCTGCCGCAGATCACGGAGGCGTGGCGTCACGGCACGGTGATCCGGTCGTGGCTGCTGGACCTGACGGCCGAGTTCCTGGCGCACGATGCCACGCTCGAATCGACGGCGCCGTTCGTCGCGGATTCGGGAGAGGGTCGCTGGACGGCGATCGAATCCATCGAACTCGGCGTGCCAACGCCTGTCATTACGCTCTCGTTGATGGAGCGCTTCTCCAGCCAGGGCAAAGGCGACTTCACCAACCGCTTGCTGGCACGCATGCGCCATGCCTTCGGCGGGCACGCGGTGAAGACGAAGTAGTGGTCAAATTCGTCCGGACGCCCGACGCCTGGCTGTCATCCTGTCAGCCGCAGGGAGTCGCAGCAGGTACCGACGGCGGGTCGTACCAACCGCCGAAGCGCTCGACCATGCGTGCAGCGGCATCCGGTCCCCAGCTGCCCGAAACATATCGTTCTGCCTGTGGGCCGCTGGCCAGCAGGCGATCGACAATGTCCCAGGCTGCCTCGACGGAGTCCTGGCGCGCGAATAACGTCGCGTCGCCACGCATTGCGTCGCCCAGCAGCCGTTCGTACGGCGTCATTTCGTCGGTCCGCGAATTGCAGGCATAGAGTTCGGTCTCAGCGCCCACCATCGCTTCGCCGGCATCCTTGGTGCGGACGCCGAGCGCGATCGCAATGCGGTCAGGCCCGAGCCTGAACCGCAGGTAATTCGCGCGCGGCGGCAGGGTTTCATCGAACAGCCGCTGCGGCGGACGTCGGAATGTTGCCATCACCTCGGTCGCGGTCACCGGCATCCGCTTGCCGGTGCGGATGAAGAACGGCACGTCGGCCCAGCGCCACGAGTCGATCTCGAAGCGCAGCGCCGCGTACGTTTCGGCGTCCGAGTTGGGACTGACTCCTTCCTCGCTGCGGTAGCCGTCGTACTGGCCCCGCACGATGTCGCGACGTTCCGGGTGCCGGATCGCGCGCAACACTTTCATCTTCTCGTCGCGCATCGCTTCGGGGCTGGTGCCGACCGGCGGCTCCATCGCCAGGATCGCGAGCACCTGCAGCAGGTGGTTCTGCACGACGTCCCGCACCGCGCCGAGTTCTTCGTACAGCCGGCCACGGCCCTCGACGCCGAACTTCTCGGCCATCGTGATCTGCACGTGCTCGATGTGCGTGCGGTTCCAGAGCGGCTCGATGATGGCATTGGCGAAGCGGAAGTACAGCAGGTTCTGCACGGCTTCCTTGCCGAGAAAATGATCGATGCGATAAATCGATTTCTCGTCGACGACCTGCTGCAGCGCGCGATTGATTGTCTGCGCGCTCGAAAGATCGCGCCCCAGTGGCTTCTCGACCACGACGCGGGCGTTCGCCGCGCAACCCGAACTGCCCAGCTTCGCCGCAACCGCCGCGAACAGGCTCGGCGGGATGGCCAGGTAGTGGCAGGGACGCCGTGCACCGTCCAATGCCTTGCGCAACGCGACGAAAGTGGCGTCGTCGCGGTAGTCGCCGTCGATGAGTTGCAACCTGGCTTCAAGCCGCCGCAAGGCTTCGGGGTCGGTGCCGTCGCCGTACTGCGCCAGGCTTTCCCGCAGCCGGACGATCAATGCCTCCCGCGTTACGCCCCCGCGCGCGACGCCGACGACGATCGCCGGCAAGCGGCCGCGGCGCTCGAGATTTTCGAGCGCGGGAAGGATCTTCTTGAAAGCGAGATCGCCCGTGATGCCGAACACGACCAATGCATCGGAATACTCGCCGTTCATGAGGGTGTTACGGGCGTTCAGGCAATTGCAGGTGCTTCAGCACCCGATTGAGGTTCTTGCGGATTTCGGTGAGCTGCCCCAGCGCAGCGAGCGTCCGCATGAAATCCTTCAGCGGCTGCAGCGGGTAGCCGCCGTAGTGTCCCGCTACCGGCACGTCGCTGGTCACCGTCGAGCGCCCGGCCAGCACGACGTCGTCGGCCAGCTTCAGGTGCGCCGAGACCACGCTGTTGCCACCGGTCATGAAACGCCTTCCGATCGTCGTCGACCCCGCCATCATGAAACCAGCCGTGTAGAACCCGTCTTCGCCCAGGTCGCAGTTGTGCGCGATGTGGCAGATGTTGTCGAGCTTGGCGCCGGAGCGGATGAAGGTCGACGACAGCGTGGCGCGATCGATTGCGCAATTGCTGCCGATCTCGACTTCGTCGCCGATGCAGACGTTGCCCAGGTGCGACAGCTTCTGCGGTCGCCGGCTCGCGCCAACGGCATAGCCGAAGCCGTCGCTGCCGATGCTGGTGTGCGGATGCACTTCGCAGTCCCGTCCGAGCTCGCAGCCTGCGCCCACGAAGACGTGCGGATGCAGCAGGGTGTTGGTGCCGAGACGCGCGTCGTTCTCGACGACGGCGTGCGACCCGATGCAGCAGCCGTCGCCGATGACGGCGTTGGCGCCGATCACGCAGTACGGCCCCAGGAGCACGTCCGCGCCGATCGAGGCAGACTCATGGACGACGGCCGTTGGGTGACGCTCACCCCATTGCGAGAAGCGCTCACGCTTGCGATCGAAATACTTGAGCAGTACCGCCATTCCCATCGACACGGCCTTGACCGAGAAGCAGCAGCCAAAGGCAGGTTCCGCTGCCGCGAGCTGATCGACGATGTCGCGCTGCACGACGAGGATGGCTGCACCGTGTTCGCGCGCGGTTGCGAGTTGCGCCTGGTCGTTGACGAAGACGAGGCTTCCGGGCCCCGCGCTAGCCGGCATGTGGCAGTGGGTGGCTGCTGCGTCCAGGTCGCCATGCAGGTAGGTGAAGACATCGCCATGCCTGCCCTGGACCGTGTGTGCATTGAGCATGAGGTTCTCTTCCAGTGATGACGACCAGCGCCTCGGGGCCCGGTCGGGAGCGGCCTCAGGCAGCCGCGTTCGCCAGCGTGACGTGCGAGGTCACCTTGCCGTCGAAGTCCAGCCACTGGTGATTGGCGAAGTCGTACAGCTTGCAGCGCTGCACGACGTTCATGTACGTGCGCCGGTCGATGCTGTAATCGCAGAGTTCCGGGAATTTCTCGCGCAGGACCTGCTGGGCCGCGCGCAGCGTGAACATCGGGATTCCGGGGTTCAGGTGATGCGCATTGTGTTCCATGATGTTGTGCATCAGGCGGTCCATGCCCCACGGCAAGCGCACGCAGGCGGTGGACGTGAGGTAGGCACGGTTGCGCTGCCATTCCTGGCGGTTCTGGAACCAGGCGATGCTCGGGCTGGTGTGGTGCAGGTACACCACGAAGCCGATCACGCCGTTCCACAGCAGGAACGGGACGATGACGGCCATCGTGACGAGCATCGCAACCGACTGCTCCGTCGCGACCGCGGCGTACACGACGACACTGATCCAGGCGGCGGCGAATACTGTCACGAGCAGGCTGTCGAGCTTGTACTTGCGGCGGCTCGAGCCGATTTCTTTCCTGCTGGCGAAGAAGAGCTTCTTCCACCACATTTCATACACGTAGTACGCGCCCCAGCCGAGGCCCGACCGATACAGGCGCTCGAGGGCCCGGCGGTATCCTGGCAGCGCATCGAATTCGGCCTTGGAGTAGGGCGCCCAGACCTGGTCGCGTCCCTTGAGATTATTGAAGCCGTGGTGCGCGGTGTTGTGTCCCATCTCCCACAGGCTGTAAGCGGTCAGCGACGGCAGGAACGCAATTCGGCCGCAGATGGCATTGAGCCGCGCGCTCGAGAAAAAACTGCCGTGGCAGGCGTCGTGGCCGACGAGAAACAGCCGGACGATCGCGATCGTCACGACCAGCATGCCGAGCAGTTTCAGCAGCAGGCTGTCGGCCAGCAGGACGGTGGCGGTTCCCGCGCTGAAGAACGCGATGTCGAGCAGCAGCACCAGCGCTGGCAGCAGGATCTGGGTCCTGGAAGTCTCGAAGGAACACAGCAGGGCTTTGCGGTTCCAGGTGCTGGCTTGAGGGCTGGCTTGCATGTCGTAGGGCGCCTCATCGGTCCGTAGCGAGACAGTGCGGACGCGACAGCGAAGGGCAGCGCGCGGTCGGCCATTATACCCCAGCCGGGTCGGCATGATTTGACGCGGTGCAATGCGCAACCTGGACGGTTCACGGACTGCGGGGAGGCTTCGCGTCCGTGACGAGACGGTTGTGGCGACGCAGCATGTCCTGCAGTCGCGCGTGGTCGATCGCCACGAGGCGATTGCCGTCGATGCCTGTCATCGTGCGCGCCGCGACCAGCGCGTTGACGATGGCTTCTTCCGTTGCGAGCACGGTGGCTTCGAACAGGCCGTCCAGGCGGTCGTTCGGAACGAAGGCTGCCTGCTGCAGTCCCTCCGTCGCGGTGGCAGCAGCCGAGTTCGCCGTGGAGAACGCGAGGAAGATGTCGCCCGAGCCGTTGCCCGCCGTGCCGCCGGTGCGCGCGATGCCCATGGCGGCGCGCCGTGCGATGCGCTTGAGTTGCGTCGGCAGCAGCGGTGCGTCGGTCGCGACGATGACGATGATCGAACCGAGTTCGTTCACCGGGCCGCTTTCCTGCGTGAACGGCGCGTCTTCGGGCCAATCCCGTCCGATCGGGATGCCGGCCACCTGCAATTGCGAACGCCGGCCGAAGTTCGACTGCACCAGGACGCCGACGGTGTAATCCGCCACGCCGTGCACACGCACGCGGCGTGACGACGTGCCCGTGCCGCCCTTGAACTCAAATGTGTGCATGCCCGTGCCGCCGCCGACATTGCCTTCGGCAATGGCGCCGCCGTGCGCGCCATCGAGCGCGGCAAAGACGTGCTCGCGCTGCACGTGGAAGCCGTTCAGGTCGTTGAGGTAGCCGTCCCAGGTTTCGGCGACCACGGGCAGGCCCCAGAGTTGCTCGGTGCCGCCGTTCTGCAGCATCCAGGCAATCACCGAATCGCGCACGATGCCCACGCTGTGCGTGTTCGTGATCAGGATCGGGGTGCCGACGATGCCGGATTCCTCGATCCAGATCGTGCCGGTCATCTCGCCGTTGCCGTTGCCGACAGCGTAGGCGCCGAAGACCCCGCTCAGGTCCTTGCGGCCGCGTGGCAGCACGGCGGTGACGCCAGTGCGTACCGGTCCTTTGCCGACTTCGAGTTTGCCCTCACCCTGGATCAGCGTCGTGTAGCCGACTGCGACGCCCGCGACGTCGGTAATCGCATTGAGTGGTCCGGGCGTGCCCGGAAACGGAATGCCGAGGTCGCGCGCGCGCGGTTCGGCGGCGGAGGCGGTACCCATGCTGAGAAGTGCTCCGAGGAAAGCGACGCGGACGAGGGTTCGCGCGATGGATCGGGTTGCGTGCGTAGGCATGTGCGTCACCGTTGGCAGTTGCGCCGTGGAACGTCCGCGCGCCATGAGGGGGATGCTCGACGTTGCCGTGCGGCGAGCGCGGCCCGTCGAAAATACGGCTTTGGCCTGGTTAGTCAAGACGCGCGATGGCCGACTCGTGCAGTGAGCCACCCGCTGCGCGCCCCGCGTATGCTTGGCGCTCGGTGTCATGCAGGGGGAAAATCATGCATCCATCAAGTCGTGCCCGCTCAAGGCGGGCTGCGCTGGCGTCCGCTGGCTTCGCGCTGCTGGCCACCGTGCTCGTCGTCGTGACTCACATCGCCGCGGCACGCGCCGCCGACGCGCCGCCGGCGTTCGCGAGTGCGGCCGACACCGATCCGATCAAGCTCGGCTGGATGGTCGGTTATCCGCCGCCGCCCGACAAACAGATCCGGTATGACGACGGCAGCCACTACCGTTTTCCGCAGTGGCGCTGGAGCTTCTCTCACTGGCGTGAGTTGATGCCTTCGGCAGAAGTATCGCGGGGTGACGGACCCGTGCGTCTGCTGCCTCGCGCCGAACGCGACGACCTCGATGCGGTCACCTTCACGCCGCTCGGCGGAACGACGCCGCTCACGTGGGCGGATTCGCTGGCGGCCAACTACACCGATGGCATCGTCGTGCTGCATCGCGGCCGCATCGTCTACGAACGGTACTTCGGTGCACTCACGGCCGAGCGGCCGCACATTGCCTTCTCGGTCACGAAATCGTTCATCGGCACGCTGGCTGCAATGCTGGTGGCCGAAGGCAAGCTCGACGCGGCGGCGCCGGTGTCCCGCTACCTGCCCGAGCTTGCGAGCAGCGGCTTTGGCGATGCGACGGTGGGCCAGGTCCTCGACATGACGACGGCGCTCGATTTCTCCGAGAACTACGCCGGCGGCTCGGATTCGTTCCTGTCGTTCGCGCGCGCCGTGGGCGTATACCAGCGGCCGGCGGGTTACGCGGGTCCGTCCTCCATCATGCAGTTCCTGCCGACGGTCGCGCGCAAGGGCACCCACGGCGAGGCGTTCACCTACCGTTCGCCGAACACGGAAGTCCTCGGCTGGCTGATCGCCCGGGTGACGGGCCAGCGGCCCGAGGTCGTCCTGCAGGAGCGCATCTGGAGCCGGCTCGGCGCGGAGTCCGACGCATTCATTGCGCTGGATCCGGCGGGAGCGGCCGTCGCGTCCGGAGGCCTCAATTGCCGGCTGCGTGACCTCGCGCGGTTCGGCGAAATGATTCGCCTGCAGGGCAGGTACAACGGGCAGCAGATCGTGCCCGCCGCCGTCATCGAAGACATTCGCCGGGGCGGCAGCCGCGAGGCCTTCGTTCCCGCGGGCTACAAGACCCTGCCGGGCTGGAGCTACCGGAAACAATGGTGGATCTCGCATGACGACCACGGCGCCTTCATGGCGCGCGGCGTGCACGGGCAGGCGATCTACATCGACCCCAAGGCGGAAATGGTGATCGCGCGGTTCGCGTCGCACCCGCTGGCCGGCAACATGAACCTCGATCCGACGTCGCTCCCGGCATACCGCGCGATCGCCGAGCAGTTGCTGCACAAGCCACGCTGAGCGTGGCGTTTCGTCGGTATAGTTGCGCGGCGTCGAGCAATCAAAGGGAGAGCGCCGGATGACGATGCGGAAGGTCGGGAAAGTGTTGGTCTGGATCGGTGGCCTGCTGGTCGCCGGCCTGGCGGTGGCTTCGATGTGGTTCTGGTTCATGCCCGTCGGCCTGAACAACTACGTCAACAAGATCACGCTGCAGCTCACTTTCGACTCTCCACAGATCCTCACCCAGCTCGGTTTCATCGACAACACGCCGCTCGACTTCCACAGCGGCAAGCTCGACGATCAGACCAAGGCGCACGAGGACGCAGTCCTGGCCCGGCTGCGCAAGGCGCGCGCCGGCCTCGACAAATACGGTCCTGACGGCCTTGCGGGCCAGGAACTCATCACCTGGAAGACCACGGCGTGGTTCCTCGATGACCTGATCCGCCAGGGCGAGTTCGAGCACAACGGGTACCGGGTCAACCAGATTTCGGGCGTCACGGTGAGCACGCCGCAATTCCTGACCGACGCCCACGTCATCAAGAACGAGCGCAGCGTCGAGCGGTACCTGTCGCGCTTGGCCGAATTCGGGCGCGTGCTGCGCGAGACCAAAGTGCGCGTCGAAGACGATCGTGCGGCCGGCGTGATCCCGCCTGATTTCGTGATCGACCAGTCCCTGGTCGGCATGCGCGCGTTCATCGCCGACGGTGCCGCGAAGAACCCGCTGGTCACGACGCTGCCCGCGAAGCTCGAGAAGATCGAATCGCTCACGGCGGAGGAGCGTCAGGCCTACGTCAAGCGTGCCGAGGAACTCGTCGCCAGCGAAGTGATCCCGGGCTACCAGGCGATGATCAAGCTGTTCGAGGACATGCGCCCGCAGTCCACTCACGACGCCGGCATCTGGCGCATCCCGGACGGCGATCGCATCTACGCGGCCGCGCTCCAGTCGAGCACGACCACCAACCTGTCTGCGGACGAGATCCACGAGCTCGGCGTGGCCGAGGTACAGCGTATCGAGCAGGAAATGGTGGCGATCCTCGATGCCCAGGGCATCCAGGGGGCGACACTGGCCGAACGGATCAAGAAGCTGAACACCGATCCGGCACAGAACTTCCCGAATACCGACGCGGGTCGCGCGGAGATGATCGCGTATCTGCACCAGATCAACGACCGGATCATGGCGGCCGCGCCGAAGTTCTTCGTGACCATTCCGCCACAGCCGCTCGAGATCGTGCGCGTGCCGGAATATTCGCAGGATTCATCGCCGGGCGGTTACTACAACCCGCCCGCGCTCGACGGCTCACGCCCGGGCCGCTTCTACATCAACCAGAAGAACACGGCCGACAACCCGAAGTGGACGCTGCCTACGCTGATGATCCACGAGGGCGCGCCGGGCCATCATTTCCAGCTGTCGGCGCAGCAGATGATCAAGGGCGTGCCGATGCTGCGCAAGGTGCTGCCGTTCAGCGCCTATGCCGAAGGCTGGGCGCTCTATGCCGAGCGCGTCGCCAGGATCGACATGGGTTTCTACGACCAGGATCCGCTCGGCGACCTCGGCCGGCTGCAGGCCGAGATGTTCCGTGCGGTGCGCCTTGTCGTCGATACCGGGATGCACGCCAGGCACTGGTCGCGCGAGCAGTCGATCGAATACATGGTCGCGAAGACGGGCATGACGGAAGCCGAGGTCACGCGCGAGATCGAACGCTACGTCGTCTGGCCGGGCCAGGCCACCTCGTACAAGGTCGGACAACTGGCGATGCTCCGCATGCGCGACGAGGCCCAGAAAGCCCTCGGGCCCCGTTTCGACCTGCGCGACTTCCACGAAGTGATCCTGATGAACGGCTCGATGCCGCTGGCTGTCCTCGAGGACGTCGTGCGGGAGTGGATCAAGACGCAGCAGGGCCGATCGGCCAGCTGACGCTCGCCATTTCCGTGGTTCGCCCGCGGGCCTTCATCGCGTATTTCACCCATTACCCAGGGACTCCGTGAAGTGCTAACTTTTCGCCCATGAGCACCATCGAATCCGGCGTTTCCACCGGCGCCAAGGCGTCCGGCCTGCTGACCGACCAGAGCGTCGCCAAACAACTGTTGTTCGGCAACGTATTGGAAGAAAACCTGTTCCCGTACCCCGCGATCAGCGAACGCGATCGCGAGGTGCTCGGCATGATCGTCGAGTCCATCGACCGGTTCCTCGAAGGCAAGGAAGCGGAATTCGCGCGCTGGGATCGCGAAGCCCGCCAGCCCGACGAGTTCGTCCAGTCGCTGCGCGAGATGGGGCTGTTCGGCCTGATCATCCCGGAGGAATTCGGCGGCCTCGGCCTGTCGAATGCAGCCTATGCGCGCGTGCTGGCCCAGACCAGCAGCTACGACAGTTCGGTGTCGCTGACGATCGGTGCACACAGCTCCATCGGCATGAAGGGCCTGCTGCTGTTCGGCACGGGCGAGCAGAAGGCGCGCTACCTGCCGCAGCTCGCCACGGGTGAAATGATCGCCGCGTTCTGCCTGACGGAATCCGGCGCCGGCTCCGACGCGGCCGCCATTCGCACGGCGGCGAAACGCAATGCCGACGGCAGCTTCACGCTGAACGGCGAGAAGCTCTGGATCACCAACGGCGGGATCGCTGACTTCTACACGGTGTTCGCCCGCACCGACGGCCCCGAGGGCAAGGTCACGGCCTTCATCGTCGAAGCGGCATGGCCGGGCGTGAGCCACGGCGCGCACGAAGACAAGATGGGAATTCGCGCGTCGTGCACGACCACCGTCGCCTTCAACGATGTCCGCGTGCCGGCGGAAAACGTGCTCGGCGACGTCGGCAAGGGCTTCAAAGTCGCGATGGGGATCCTGAACAACGGTCGCACGGGCCTCGGTGGCGGCGCCGTCGGCGGCATGAAGGCGCTCATCCGCCGGTCAGTGGCGCAGGCGCAGGAGCGCAAGCAGTTCGACAAGCCGATCGCGGAATACGGGCTCGTGCGCGAGAAGATCGCGCAGATGACGGTGGAGTGCTTTGCTGCCGAGAGCGCGGTCTGGATGGTGGCGCATTACATCGACAGCGGCTGCGACGACTACTCCGTCGAGGCGGCGATCACCAAGGTGTTCGCCAGCGAAGCCATGCAGCGCACTGCCTACGAGAGCCTGCAGATTGCGGGCGGCAACGGCTACATGCGCGAACTGCCGTACGAGCAATACGCGCGCGATGCCCGCATCCTGCCGATCTTCGAAGGCACCAACGAGATCCTGCGGCTCTACATCGCGCTGTCGTCCCTGAAGGACGTAGGTGCTTCGCTGAAGGAACTGCAGTCCGCGGTCAGCTCGATCTTCAATGACCCGATCAAGGGCTTCGGCGTGCTCTCGGGTTATGCCGAGCGGCGCTTCGCCCGCGCCACGGGCCTCGGCGCCGCGGTGAAGGTCAGTACGCCGGTCGCGCCGGCATTGCGGCCGCTGGTGAAGATCTACGAGGACTACGCCAGGGCCACGGCGCGCGTGGCAGAGGCCGTGCTGCGAAAATACGGCAGGGGCATTTCCGACCAGCAGTACTCGCAGCGGCGCATTGCGGACCTCATGATCGACCTGTTCGTCGGGCTGTGCGTGATTTCACGCGCGGATTCGATCATCAAGAGCGACCCGGCATCGGCCGCCCAGGTGACCGACATCGCGAAGGTATTCACCCACCAGGCGCGTCGTCGCATGGTCCGTAACGTGCGCGGCCTGGGCCACAACGAGGACCAGTCGATCGAGGCGCTGGCGGGCGCGATCCTGGCAAAGGGGCACTATCCCTGGGATGTGCTCTAGGCAGCGAGGTCTTCGACCTGCGTGAGCAGGTAAAGGACGATGGCGGCGAGCATCACTGTGGCTGCGAAATCCATGGCGGGTCTCCTCGGCGCGCCGGCGTGGCGCTGTGTGACTGATGACCATGAGATGCCGCAGCTGTGCGCAGGGTTGCATGCAGGCGCTCGGTCGCGACGAGGCGTGCGCCCCTTACGACGAGCCGAATGAAGGCGGGCGGAGCGCGCCGTGCTAGCGCGCGACGTCGAGCATCAGCTTGCCGATGTGGACGCTCGATTCCATGACCCGGTGGGCTTCCGCAGCCTGCTCGAGCGGAAAGACCTGGTGAATGACAGGGCCGGCGCGACCCGCATCCAGTGCCGGCCATATGCGTTCGCGCAGATCCCTGGCAATCGCCGCTTTCTGGGCCGTGGTCCGTGGGCGCATCGTTGACCCGGTGATGGTCAGGCGCCGCCGCATGATGTCGAACAGGTCGAGGCCTTCGACGCGCGTGCCCCCCTGGGTGGCAACTTCGACCAGTCGGCCGTCCATCGCCAGGCACTTGAGGTTGCGTTCGAAATACGGCGCCCCGACGATGTCGATGACGACGTCGACACCGCGACCGCCGGTCAGTTCTGCAATGCGCTCGGCGAAGTCTGCTGTCCGGTAATTGATGGCAGCGTCTGCGCCCAGTCGCACGCACGCTGCGCACTTCTCGTCGCTGCCGGCGGTGGCGTAGGCGCGTGCCCCGAATTCGCGCGCCAGCTGGATGGCCGTGACGCCGATGCCGCTGCTGCCGCCATGGATGAGCACCGTCTCGCCCTGTGCGAGTCGCCCGTGGATGAACAGGTTGGCCCAGACGGTGAAGTACGTTTCTGGCAGCGCGGCGGCGCGAATGGCGTCGTAGTCCCTGGGCCACGGCAGGCATTGCGTGGCCGGCGCGGCGCAGTACTCGGCATAACCGCCGCCATTCGCAAGGGCGCAGACGCGGTCACCGATTGCAAAGCCATGCGCTTCGCTGCCGAGCGCGACGACTTCGCCCGCCACCTCGAGACCGATGATGGGGCTTGCCCCGGGAGGCGCCGGATACAGTCCCTTGCGCTGCGCAACGTCGGGACGGTTCACCCCCGCGGCTTGCACCCGGATCAGCACTTCGTCGGGCCTGGGTTGTGGCACGGCCGTGGTGCTGATCGCCAGGACTTCGGGTCCGCCTGCGGCAGTTGCGGCAACGTAGCGCATGGTTTCAGGAATCATGGTGTATCCGTCCGTCAGGTGTTCGAGCAGTCAGTGCGACGCGATGCTGGCGCAGGATACGGCGTCAACGCAGCCATTTCTCCAGCTGCGAATACACTTCGGGGCGGCCGAGCAGCTCGAGGTGACCCATCTCGTACCCGACCCACTGCCGCTGCTTCGGCACGGCCAGTGTCCGCGAGCGGTCGGTGTGGCGGCCCAGGGCGCTGTCCAGCGGCACGAGGCCGTCACCGACCAGTCTTTCGGCGAGCAGGCTGCGGCGCTTGCCGAGCGTGGCGGCCAGCGCATAGCACTCCACGTCGTCCGGCAAGGGCACGAACTCCTGCTCGACGCCGGTGATGCTGCCGTAGCGCAGATCCGTGATCCCCGCGCTGCGGGCCTTACCCAGGCTCGTGAACGGGGCAACGTACGGGCTCAGTCCCATGACGTAGTCGAGCAGGTTGCCGCCGCGTTCGAGCGGCGCGCCGTGATGAGGCGTACCGAGCGAGAACAACTTACGCAGCTGGCCCCGCCACGCATAGCCGGCTGCGGTGCCGTGGTGAATGCCGCTCCTGGCCACGAGGCCGCCCATGCTGTGACCCACGATCGCAAGCTCTGTCACGGGGACTGGCCAATGCGCCAGCAGAGCCTCCAGCAACTCCGCGAGGCTGCGTCCGTTCTCGTCGATCGAGCGACCGCTGTTGTAGCGCAGATGAATGATCGTGTGGCCCGAGGCCGACGCGGCCTCCGCGATCCGGTGCTGGCCGTCGCGGACCCAATGCTGTTCGTTCAGGCACAGGCCGTGAATTGCGAGCAGCACCTTGCCGGATACGTCCTGCACGACGCTGCCGGGTTGCTCGGGGTCCACGACTTCGCCTTCGTGCAGGAAACTCATCTCGATCGCGAGTGGATTTGCAGTCCGCTCGAGGTGATCGCCGTAGACGCCATTGATTGCCGAGACCCATGCGTTCCTGCTCGCCGTGGACTCTCCTTCGGGCAGGAAGGCCGCCACCGGAGTGAGGCCGGCGTCGAGTCCCTTGCCGATGACGCGCGTGGTGCCGCGAATGGTCCGGTAGATGAGGCCAGTCAGGCCACTTGTCGATTCCGCCCGCGAAGCGCCGAGGGGCGGATGCACTAGCTGGATGGTGTGGTGCATCTTCTCCACGAGCGTGGTGATGCCCAGCGTGGCGTCGAAGGCCAGTCGTGCAGCACCCTGCAGGTCGGAGACGTTGGTTCGCGTGATCTTGCCCATGGGTGCGTCCTGGTTCAGTCGGTGAGTGCGCGGATCACTGCCACGGGATCGTTGCGAATGGCGCGCAACAATGCGCGGGCCGGGCCGGTGGGGTCGCGTCGTCCCTGTTCCCAGTTGCGCAGCGTCGAAACTTCGATCGACAGGAGTTCCGCGAACTTCGACTGGCTCAGGCCCGTCGTCGCCCGGATGGCGCGAACGTCGATCGCGGATTCGCCGCGCGGGCGCGCAACCCCGCCGACAGCGCGCGCCAGGCGTGTCAGCCGGCGAACGCGCTCCTGGCGCAACTCGCGTGCGGACTCCAGCAGCTTGATGAAGACATCGTTGCTCATCGCGGCGACAACATACGCCACTGACGTAGGTACGTCAATGACGTACTGTGGGTACGCTGCCCCGTTCGTACCAGTCCTTGCTGGAATTCACGATCTTCACGACCAGCAGCATCACCGGAACCTCGATCAGGACACCGACGACAGTGGCCAGCGCGGCGCCCGACTCGAAGCCGAACAGACTGATGGCGGCCGCCACGGCGAGTTCGAAGAAGTTCGACGCGCCGATCAGCGCCGAAGGGCAGGCGATGGAGTGCTTCTCGCCGAGCGCCCGGTTCAGCACGTAGGCAAGCGACGAGTTGAAGAACACCTGGATCAGGATCGGCACGGCGAGCAGGGCGATGACCAGGGGCTGTTGCAGGATCGCCTTGCCCTGGAAAGCAAACAGCAGCACCAGTGTCACCAGCAGCGCCATCACGGACCACGGGCCGATCCTTGCCATGGCCGCGTCGAATGCAGTTTGACCCCGGCGCCGCAGCGCGCGTCGCCAGAGTTGCGCCAGTATCACGGGGATGACGATGTAGAGGACCACCGACGTGATCAGCGTGTCCCACGGCACCGTGATCGCCGCGATGCCGAGCAGCAGGCCGACGATCGGAGCGAAGGCGACGACCATGATCGAGTCGTTGAGCGCGACCTGCGTCAGCGTGAACATGGGATCGCCGTTCGTGAGCCTGCTCCACACGAACACCATGGCGGTGCAGGGAGCCGCGGCCAGCAGGATGAGTCCGGCGATGTAACTGTCGATCTGGTCTGCCGGCAGCCAGGGCGCAAACAGGTGGCGGACGAAGATCCATGCCAGCAGCGCCATCGAGAACGGCTTGACGAGCCAGTTGACGAACAGCGTCACGCCGATGCCGCGAACGTGCTGGCGCACTTCGCTGAGCGCACCGAAGTCCACCTTCACCAGCATCGGGATGATCATCACCCAGATCAGCACGCCAACGGGCAGGTTGACCCTGGCCACCTCCATGCGGCCGATGGCCTGGAAGAGGCCCGGGAAGTAGTGACCCGCGGCTGTGCCGACGACGATGCAGGCGAAGACCCAGGCCGTCAGGTAACGCTCGAAAGCGTTCATCGGCGCGCTCGCCTCGTGCCGTAAGGATGACTGGTCGTCGCTTGCCGCAGGCATGTTCGATACCTCAGCGAACCTGTTCGCCGATCCGGTCCACTTCCCGCTTCAGGGCCGCGCGATCCTGCTCCAGTTGACGCAACGGCAGCGCGAGGAAGGCCTCGATGCGCCGGCGCAGCGTGGAATAGGCCGCCATGAATGCTGCATCAACTTCCGCGTCGGTGCCCGTCGCATGCGCAGGATCGGCGACGCCCCAGTGCGTGCGCAGCACCGGGCCCAGGTACGCCGGGCAGGTCTCGCCTGCCGCGCTCGAACACACGGTGATGACGATGTCGGGAGTCACGGGAAGATCGTCCCACGACTTGCTGTGGCAGCCGTCGGCAGCGATGCCTTCGCGTTGGAGCAAGGCGAGCGAGCGCGGGTGCACCTTGCCCGTGGGCTGGCTGCCGGCGCTCATCGCGTGCCAACCTACCGGGGCGAGGTGATTGAACGTCGCCTCGCCCAGGATCGAGCGGCAGGAGTTGCCAGTGCAGAGGAAGAGTACGTTCATCCGGGTCAGGCCTCGCAGCAGTCGAGATTGCGGTTGACGACAAGGACACGAACGCATGTCATGCAGGTCTTCTCCTGCGACGGGTCGTGATCGACGGCGCGCACTCCGGCGCGCACGTGGCGGCGAGGCTGCAGCAGTTGTCGGTCAGGTAACCCACGAGCGCGCGCATGCGCTCGAAGTTGGGGCTGTAGTAGATGAACCGGCCGTCCTTGCGAGCTGCCACGAGGCCCGCCACGGCCAGTTCCTTGAGATGGAACGAGAGCGTGGGTCCGGGGATCGCGAGCTGCGCGCTGATCTCGCCGGCCGGGTAACCGTCCGGCCCGCGCTGCACCAGCAGGCGGTAGACCGCGAGCCTGGATTCCTGCGCGAGCGCCGCGAGCGCGGTCACTGTGTCTCGTTCGTTCATGTTTCCAAATATATAGAAATAATGTCGATGCGAGCAAGTTCAGTTCATCCGTCGCTGCACGGACACGCACACGACTCCGTTCTCTGCGGTCGACTCGTTGGCCTCGTCCGCGCGCCATAGGTGCGCCAGTGGGGACGTTTGCTGCCCGCGGGGCGATGTACGACACTACGCCGCGATTGAAGGAGTACCGATGTCCAGGCTGGCGCGCATTGCCATGGCAATGCTGTTCCTGTTTGCATGCGCCGCCACCTCTGCCGAGGAACCGGTTCGCGTCTTTGCGGCCGCCAGCCTCACCAACGTGCTGGCCGAGATCGCGTCGCAATGGCAGGAGCGCGGCCATCCTGCGCCGCGGCTGGCCTTCGGCGGCACGGCGACGATGGCGCGACAACTCGCGGCCGGAGCGCCGGCGGACATGTTCGCCGCGGCCGATGGTCGCTGGATGGACGAGCTCGAGCAGCACGGGCAGCTCGAACCGGGTACGCGCATCGACTTGCTCGGCAATGAACTGGTCCTGATCGCACCCAGTGATCGCCCGTTCCAGGTTGAGCTGCGGCCCGGCTTTCCTTTCGCTCGTGCATTCCCAGGCAAGCTGTGCCTCGGTGAGCCCGCTGTCGTGCCCGCCGGGACCTACGCGAAGCAGGCACTCGAATCGCTGCGGTGGTGGGATTCGCTGCAGGGCCGGATCGTCGGCACCGAGGACGTCCGTGCGGCCCTTGCGTTCGTCGCGCGCGGCGAATGTGCCGCGGGCATCGTCTACGCGACGGATGCCGCGGTCAGCGACAAGGTAGTCGTGATCGCTCGCTTCTCCGCGCAGAGCCATGCCCCCATCGTCTACCCGGTTGCGTTGCTCAGGAATGCACCGCCGCAGGCGCAGGATTTTCTTGAGTACCTGGGCAGCAAGGCGGCCGCTGCAATCTTTCGCCGCCATGGCTTCGTGCCGTTGAGCGCGAGTCCCTGATCGCCATGTTGTCGCCGGCCGAATGGGAGGCGCTGCGCTTGTCTGCCCGCGTGGCTTTCTGGGCAACGCTGCTGTGCCTGCCCTTCGGCATCCTGGTCGGCTGGCTGCTCGCCCGCCGCGAGTTCCGTGGCAAATTCCTGGTCGAGGCGCTGGTGCAGTTGCCGATGGTGCTGCCGCCCGTCGTTCCCGGCCTTGCCCTGCTCCTGCTGCTCGGCACGCGGGGTCCGATCGGGAGCTGGCTGTACGAGTCGTTCGGCATCACGCTGGCCTTTACGTGGCAAGGGGCGGTCATCGCGTCGGCAGTCATGGCATTCCCGTTGCTGGTGCAGCCCGTGCGTGTTGCATTCCGGATGATCGACTCGCGGCTCGAACAAGCGGCGACCACGCTCGGCGCGACGCCGTGGAATGCTTTCCTGACCGTCGCGTTGCCCCTTGCGCTGCCGGGCGTGCTCGCGGGTTCCGTGCTGTGCTTCTCGCGCAGTCTCGGCGAGTTCGGTGCGACGATGGCATTCGTCGGCAACATTCCGGGCGAGACGCGGACGCTGCCCCTCGCCATCTACAGTTTCATGAACGTGCCGGACGGCGAGGGTGCCGCGCTGCGGCTGGCAGGGCTCTCGATCGCGCTCGCCCTGTTCGCGCTGGCCGCGAGCCACTGGCTGACGCGCCGTGCCGAACGGCAACTCGGCTACCTCGACCATCGCGTGCCGCGTGCTTGAGTTTGACCTGGAGTTCGCGCGGGGCGGGTTCCTGTTGCAGGCGGCCGCCCGCATCGAAGCGGGTGCGACCGGGATCTGCGGACCGTCTGGCTGCGGCAAGAGCACGTTGCTGGCGCTGCTCGCCGGGCTGCTGCCGCCACGTTCGGGAACGCTGTCGTTTCGCGACCAGACGCTCGTCGACGTCGCTGCGAAAAAATACGTGCCAGCCTGGCAGCGGCATTTCGCACTCGTGTTCCAGGATGGGCAGCTGTTTCCTCACCTGACGGTGCAGGACAACCTGTTGTACGGGTACCGTCGTCGCGCGGCGGATGAGCGGCGCTTCGAACTGCGGCAGGTGCTCGACCTGCTCGAGATCGGGCCGCTCGTGGCGCGGCGACCAGCGCAGCTTTCAGGCGGCGAGCGACAGCGCGTCGCGCTTGGGCGCGCATTGCTGTATTCGCCGCGACTGTTGCTGCTGGACGAACCGCTGGCTTCGCTTGACGAGCGGCTGAAGCAGCAGATCCTGCCGTTCCTGCGGCGCGTCAAGGAAGAGACGCACCTGCCGATGCTCTACGTGTCCCACGCGCGAGCGGAGGTCGACTACCTCGCCGACCGCACGCTGTGGATGGAGGCTGGACGCTTGCTGACCTGAGCGCAATCGGGTTCCGCAGGGCGGGCGCCCCGCGGAACCGTTGCAGTCCGTCTTACTCGGCGAGCATGTCGCCCGAGCCGCCGAATTCCTTCGGGAAGTCTTTGAACTTCGGCAGGCCGTCCTTCACGGCCATGACCTTTTCGCCGTAGTGCACGTGCAGCGTGGGCTTGTAGCTGAGACCCACCACCGAACCGGCCGGCACGTCGACCATGCCCATGCCCGGGTGATCGACGAGTACTGCGGCGCCGCAGCTCTTGCAGAACTTGCGGTGGCTGTTTTCCGTTTTCTTGTAGAGGCCGAGATTGTCGGCGCCCTGCGTGACCTTCACGCTCGTCGCGGGCCAGAGCGCGGCCGCATGGAGCGGCGCGCTCAACCAGCCGCGGCACGAACTGCAGTGACAGATGGCCTGCACGGCCGGATCGCCCGTAACCTCGAGCTGGACCGCGCCACACATGCAACCGGCTTTATATGTCGACATTGGTTCTTCCCTGCCTGGTGAAATGCGACCGGTGTCGCGACCGCGGGAGGATAGTCCGTCTTGAAGGCTCAGGGAATATCGACCAGCAGGCTGCAGCAGGTCACGCCGGCTTCGGCCTTGGCCAGCTCCACTTGCGGCACCGTCACGACGGCCAGTCCCGCGGACTCAAGCCGCGCGCGCGTGCCGGCATGCTGCAGCGGATGGATCACGGCGCCGCCCAGCGCCAGGGCATTCGCCGCGTGCGGTTCCGCAGGGTCGACGACAAGTGCCCGATAGCCGGCGAATGCATCGGCGTCGACCCAGGCCGGATTCAGCAGCAGCAGGTCGTCGGCGACGCGTGTCACCGCCGACTTCAGATGCAGGCAGCCAGTGAATGGCACCGGGATCACCTCGTAGCCGTACGGCGCGAGCTGGTCGGCCAGCTGCTGGATCGCGTCGCGGGACGTGCGCGTCGAGAGCCCGATGTAAATCGTTCGGCCAGCGACCAGCACGTCGCCGCCGTCGAGCGTTCCCGGCGCGCGGACGTGAACCAGGGGTCGGTGTGCCGCGAGCGCTGTCGCGACCGAGGAAGTCTCCGGCTGCCGCGAAGGTGCACCCGGCCGGGCGATCACGGCCACTTCATCCAGTACGACCGCCGCATCTTCGACGAAGACGCCATCGGGCAGGTGCGGTGCTGGCGGCAACCGTCGCACGGTCGCGCCGAGGCGCTCGAGAATGCTCTCGTACACTTCGTGCTCGGCCTGCGCGCCGGCCACGTCGAGGGGCTCGCGCTCGAGGTGCGTCAACTCGCAATCGGCGAGCGCGGGACTCACTTCGCGCGTGTAGGCAATCAACGTCGTCATGCGTGGACCTTTCCGGCCGTTTGCCGTCAGGGCCCACAGTATCAAGAAAGGGAAGCCGCAGGCCGGACGGCGCGCGAGCAGGCCCTCAGCGGCCGGGGTCGCGCCAGAGCTCGAACCGCTCCATGACGCCCGAGCGGGTGCGCAACACGCGAACGTCCGTGGTGTCCCGCAGGAATTGCAGCTGGTCGCGGGTCACCGGCGCCGTGAGCGGCAGTGCCGTGCGCGACGGCACGGGGATCGGCGGCTCGTTCAGGCCGATCGCACGGAACCCTTCCGGCATCGCCTGCAGTGGCAGGGTGCGGTCGTCGGCCACGATTTCGTAGCGACTGTCGCCTTCAGTCACGCCACGTTTGTCGAGCGTCGACCACGCGAAGCCCACGAGGTGCAACGCATGCCGTCCAGACGTATTGACGTCGACTGCCGTCAGCGTGACGTAGTCGCGCGCGTTGACGCCCAGCTCGGGACGGTCATAGGCGAAGACCATGTTTTCGCCAGAGATGGTGATCGTTGCGGCAGTGTGTTCATCGAGATACTCACGCGGACCGGCGGCCTGCCTGCTGGCGCAACCTGTCGCGACCGTCACGGCGAAGATCGCCGCGGCCATCAGTATTCTGCGGACGACCGGGCGCTGCGCTGCGCCTCCGCCACGCGCGGGGCGGCTAGAAGTCATACCGGTAGCCAAGGCTGAAAAAGTACCGGGATGCATTTTCCGAACTCGTTCCGACATCACGTGAACCGATTTCGGCCCCGCCTTCCACTTCGAATGTGAGGTGCTTGCCGCGCATTTCAGCCCGCAGGGCCGGCGAATACACGAACGACGTCGAGCGATCGCTCTCGAGCTTGCGTTGGTCGAGACGCAGCCGGGGCCCGACGCGCCAGCGCTGGCCGATCGGCAACTGGGTGCCTACGCCGAGCGAGAGCATCTGCGCGCTGTCGCCCGTCTGGTACTGCAGGCCCAGTGACGTGACGTCGCCGCGGCCGAACAGGCCGTAGCCCAGCGCCTGCGTCGAGACGGCAGTGTCCGTGCCCGACGACGGCGTCGCGGCAACCCCACCCGATGCGCGCGTCGAGCCGAGCGTCATGGACGACGCATCGAGCGACCACTGCCAGCGTTCGCCAAAGGGCCGCGAGACGCCCACCGAATACGTTTGCGATTCGGACGTGCGGTCGAGCGCAAGTTGCTGGATCTCCTGCGGCGTGTACATGCCGAACAGCTCGTCGAAACGCCGCACCGGCTGGCCGATCATCGCGTTGCGGGTCGCCAGTCCAGGGCTCTTGCGGTGATCGACGTTGAAGTTCAGCGTCCAGCGCGCTGGCAGGGTGAACGTGCCGAGCAGCAGCGCGGTATTCAGCGTGCTGTAGTGAATGTCGAAATCCGCGAGCCCGACCAGCGTGATGCCAGGGCGGAAGTACCGCACCTCGCCGCCGACTGCCTGCCGGTCCGTCACGCCGGAGTACTGCTGGTCGACGGCGTAGAACGAGAGGTCCCAGGCGTTCGCAAGCGTGCCGACGTCCGCCGAAACGCCGACGAATTTGCGGCTGCTGTCGGGTCCTTCGCGCGTCGAATCCACCGGGAAGCCGAAGAAGCCATTGACGCGCAGGCGCGGCCACAGCTGGTAGCCAGCCTGCATCCCGTCGAACGTTCCCATCAGGCCGGCGGTGCCACCGGCCTGGCGGCCCAGACGCGCATACCACCCTGCGATGCGGTCGGCGAACTCGGCGAAAAGCAGCGTTACGCGCGACTGGCTGCCGGGTCCGTCCCCGAGCATGTCGTAGGAGTAGCCCGCGCTGGCACGAGTCGTGAAATCAAAGCGCTCGCCGTGGCGACGCGCCACGAGACTGACATCGCTCAGCAGGGCGTTCTGCGTCGTCAGGTCGCTGACGGCGAGGCCGCTCTCGATGTGGCTCTGGTCCTGGCGATAGATCTGCGAGAAGCCGCCGTAGATGCGCCAGGGCGATTCGTCGTCGTCGCTTCCCGTCGTGCCGTTGCGACCCGGGCGAGTAGCCCAGGCAAGCGCCTGCAGCCGCTTGCGTACGCGCGTGGAACCGTCACCCGTCGGATAACGCTGCAGGTAGTCCTCGTACTCGGCCTTCGCGTGCGCGACCTGCCCGCTGCGTTCACGCGCGAGCGCCAGCATTTCCTGCGCGGCTGCCCGCTGCGGAAACTCGGGCTGTTGCGTGAGCTGGGTGAGCAGCGGGATCGCCCTGGCGTAGTCCTTGTGGCGGAAAGCGTCCTTGGCCTGTGCAAACGCCTTCCTGATCTCGTCCGGCGTCATCGAGGCATTTGCCTGCGGTGCAGTCGACGTCACAGTGGCCACGCCTCCCGGAATGCCGGTCGCGTTCAGCGTGTCGTCGTCCGAGATCGCCACCCAGGCCTTCGGAAATTCGCCGCGCGCATTGGCGAGCGCCTTCTTCGCGGCCGCTTCGTTGACGAAAGGTCCAGCCCGCAGGCGATACCAGCGCTGCTCGTCGACAACCGTTTCGGAAACGTAGGTCCGCGCGCCTACCGTCTGCGAGGCAGTCGCGAGCGCCTCCGGCGTGAAAGGCGTGGTCGACGAGACCAGGTTCACGGCATACGTGGAGACGCCCTGGGGCATTTCCTTCACCGTGACCTGCGGCGCCTCCGTGCGCAACAACCGGATTCGCAACAGGCGCCCGTCCATCGAGGGCGTCAGGACGAATGTCTCGGACCTCAACCAGCCAATCCTGACCTGGACCTCGGAGCCGAACGGTCGCACGACGTCGACCGAGCGCACGTGCCCGGCCGCGCCGGCCAGCAACGGCGGCGGTTCGGACGCAGTCGCCCGGCCGCAATCCGGGCCTGCCGAGAAGCGGACCTGCACGGCTTCGCCGTCGGTGGCTGGCGTATGCGACATGTAACGCATCGAGCAACTGAAGAGCAGTGTCACGGACACGTAGCCGCGCTGTTCGCTCGCGACGATGTCCTCGACGATGCGACCCTGGGCGTGCAGCGGGCCAGCCGCGAGGCTGCCCGCGAGCAGTGCGCCCGCCGCGAACGCATGCAGGTATCGCCTGGGCTTCAGTTCCATGTCGTGTCGGTCACGCGGTGCTGCGGGCCCGCCTTGCGGGTCGCGATCGTCGTCATCGCCGAGCTCGTATAGATGTGGCAGGCGCCCGAGCAATTGCGCAGTTCGCTGACGGTGTACTTCGTCGAGCCGTACTTGGTGTGCGGATCGGACTTGAACTTCGCAGCGTGGCAGCCAGCGCAGTCGGGTTTGTAGGACGGCGTGCGCCACGTGGCCGCGTCCGTGTTGGTCGTGTGGCAGCTGCGGCACGTGAGGGCCACTCGATGATCGCCCGGGTAACCGCCGCCCACGCGGTGCTTGAACGTGTTCGGCGTCCAGGCCGTCGTCGTGTGGCACTGGTTGCAGTCGAAGTTGTTGACCGGGAACGTCATGTGCGCCGTCGACGGGCCCGTGGCGCTGGTGCCGTTGTGGCAACTCTTGCAGTTCGTGATGTTGGTGTGGTCCACCTTCGCCGGCGTCCACGCCAGCGTCGAGTGACACAGGCCGCATTCAGACTGCGTGGGCAAGTGATTCGTCGGCTTGCCCGCGGCGGCCACGCCGTTGTGGCAGCTCGAACACGTGCCGGTGACGTGCGCGTGATCGACGCGGTTCGTCGGCTTCCACGCCGCCGAGGTGTGGCAGCTGTCGCAGGCGTTGTCGCTCGCGATGTGGCCCGCGTTCTTGCCGGTGGCCAGCGTTCCGTTGTGGCAGGAGAAGCACGTGCCGATCACCTGGGTGTGGTCGACCTTGGCCGCCGGCTTCCAGCCCGTAGTGGTGTGGCACGCTGCACACGAGTTGCTCGTCGACAGGTGGGTTGCGCTCTTGCCCGTTGCATTCACGCCGTTGTGGCAGGTTGAGCAGGCCGCCGTGATGCCGTCGTGAGTGAAGCCCGTAGCCGGCTTCCATGCCAGCGTGCTGTGGCACATGCCGCACTCGGACGTCGTCGCGATGTGCGTGGCGGGCTTGCCCGTCGCGACTGTCGTGTTGTGGCAGCTCGAGCACGCGCCCTGCACTTGCGCATGATCGACGCGCGTCGCCGGCTTCCAGGCCGTTACCCCATGGCAGGCCTCGCAGGTGGACGACGTGAACAGGTGCGTGGCGTTCTTGCCTGGCGCCTTCACGCCGTCGTGGCAGGTCGCGCACCCGCTCGAGATGCCGGCGTGTGAGAACGTCGCCGGCGTCCACGCCAGCGTGGCGTGGCACGTCCCGCATTCGCCCGTCGTCGGAATATGGTTGACGCCCTTGCCCGTCGCGCGCGTACCGTCGTGGCAGGAAGAACACGTGCCTGTAACCTGGGCGTGATCGACCTTCGATGCGGGCTTCCAGGCGTTGGTCACGTGGCAGGCGTCGCAGGTGTTGCTCGTCGGCAGGTGCGACGTGCCTTTGCCGGCAGCGCGGGTGCCGTCGTGGCAGGAGAAGCAGGTGCCCGTCACTTGCGTGTGGTCCACGCGGGTCGCGGGCCGCCAGCCTGCCGGCGTATGGCAGGACTCGCAGGAATTGCTGGTCGCGAGGTGATTGGTCGACTTCCCAGTCGCCTTCACGCCGTCGTGGCAGGTCACGCAGTTGCCGGTGACGCCGTCGTGCGTGAAGCTCGTGACGGGTATCCACGCGGTGGTCGCATGGCAGCGGCTGCACTCCGCCGTCGTCGCAAAGTGTGTCGCACCCTTGCCCGTCGCCGTGGTGCCGTTGTGGCAGGTGGAGCAGGAGCCGATCACCTGCCCGTGATCGATCCGCGTCGCGGGCTTCCACGCCGACGTCGCGTGGCAGGACTCGCAGCTCGTCGTCGTGAAAATATGCGTCGCATTGCGTCCGGTGGCGCGAACGCCGTCATGGCAGGACGAACATCCGCCGACGATGCCGGCATGGGTGAACGTGGCCGGCGTCCAGCCCGCCGTCGAATGGCAGGTGCTGCATGCCTCGCCGGTCGGGATGTGGTTCGTGCCCTTGCCGGTCGCGGTGGCGCCGTCATGGCAACTCGCGCAGGTACCGGTCACCTGGGTGTGATCGACGCGGGTTGCCGGCTTCCACAGTGCCACGGCGTGACAGGACTCGCACGTGTTGCTGCTGGTGATGTGCGCCACCGGCTTGCCCTGCGCGTTGACGCCGTTGTGGCAACTGAAGCAGTTGTTCGTGATGCCGGTGTGATCGAAGCGAGCCGGCTTCCATGCCAGCGGCGAATGGCAGTTGTCGCAGGAGTTGTCGCTGGGAATGTGGCCGGGCGGCTTGCCGGTCGCCAGCGTGCCGTCGTGACAGGAGAAGCACGCCCCGCTGACCTGGGTATGGTCAACGCGTGTGATCGGCTTCCACGCCAGCGTGGCGTGACAGTTCGCGCAGGCCGAACTCGAGGCGATGTGTCCCGGCGACTTGCCGGTCGCGGTCGTACCGTTGTGGCACGACGCGCAGCTGCCGCTGACCTGCGCGTGGTCGACTCGCGTCACCGGGCGCCAGTTGGTCGTGGAGTGACACGCCTCGCACGTCGTTGTCGACTGAATGTGCGTGACGCTCTTGCCGGTCGCTTTGGCGCCGTCGTGACAACTGGCGCAACCCGACGTCAC
>Ga0315287_10000850_pt1 | contig 27251 bp, 14 predicted proteins | sample YL17G11_0_MG_FD_205037 | JGI IMG/M metagenome (GOLD analysis project Ga0315287, IMG submission 205037) | Sediment microbial communities from Yellowstone Lake, YNP, Wyoming, USA - YL17G11_0 | ecosystem: Environmental > Aquatic > Freshwater > Lake > Sediment | place: USA: Wyoming | collected... | reverse complement strand
CTCGGACCACGAATCTTGCGGGCCGAGACCGCAGCGATTGCCGCGCTCAGCATTCTCCAATCACGACTCGATTAAACCGCCCTTGTCGTTCGTGAAACGTGAAGCGTGAAGCGTTCCTCGTTGGGGATAAGAGCGTATGGCTAATGGCTTATAGCTGGAGAGAATGGCTCTAAGAGCTTATAGCTGATGGCCTATTGCTTGAAATCAGAACGACCGAATCTCGTGCCATAAGCCATAGGCTCTTCGTCCTCTGGCTGGCTATACGCCATATGCTCTTCTCCTCGGCCGGGCGTGATCGGCAGTGCAGCGGGATCGAGCACTCAATCCCCACCCCGCTTTTTCCTTCTTCTACGTCGAAGTATCAAGTCGAGCAACGACCCCGCGGCGAACGTTTTTCTCCCATCGAATCCGACCCCAATTCTTCTTCCGAGACAGGGGATTAACCCCATTAATCCTATCTTTTATTGACTTCCTCACGCTGAAGTCGCTATTCTCAAAATCAAAGGCAATGCGTATGAAAGTTGCCGATCTGACAGTTGAAGAGATCCAGGCTTTGATCAAGAAAACCATCTACGAAGAACCGCAAGAATTGCTCGCCGATCCCGATACAGGACTTGAGTTAACCCAGGCAATTGAAGCTCGTCTGGCATTTTCTCTGCAATCAACAGAACGAGTCCCTTTCAAGGTAGTGAAAAGAAGGTATAATCTTCGATGATTGTTCATGTTGAGTTCACTCCACAGGCGCTCGAAGACCTTGTTCACCTCGACAGTGGAATAGCCGTCCAAATCGCAGCAAAGATTCCGGAAAAGAGTATGATTTATGAACTGTGAGGGATCTACATGAGTAGCGTCATCCGTGCCGTCTACGAAAAGGGAGTGTTGAAACCGCTTCAACGAGTCCGGCTGGGCGAGCGACAGGTCTGCCTGGTGTCCATTTATCCCGAAGATCAGTGGCGAGCAGCCTTCGACGCCTTGCTAAAACGGACCCACAAGCGGACCCGACGCGTGACTTCGCAGGAGATCGAAGCCGACATTACTGCGGCCCGTTCTGAAGTTCGAGCCAAACGACATGCGACCCGTCGCACTGTTTGACTCGAACGTCTGGGTGTCGGCGTTCCTGAACCCATTTGGTGCACCAGCACAATTAAAGGACGCCTGGCTTGCAGACAGAATCGATGTTGTGGCATCTGTCCCCTTGCTGGCCGAAGTGGGCGATGTGCTTCGACGGCCTCGTATCAAGCGGAAGTACCGAATTCTCGAAGCAGATATTGTGGCGTATTGTGAGCTCATCGCAGTCCGCACAGCCCTTGTACCAGTCACCGGCACGCTCACGGTGTGTCGGGATCCGGATGACGATCGCATTCTCGAAGCCGCGCTCGCCGGCAATGTGAAATACCTTGTGACGCGTGACGACGACATCAAACACGACCCTGCCGTTCGCCAATTCTTAAAAGCGCATACTGTCCAAGTGGCCACCGTGTCACACATGCTACAAATCCTCGCTCACGCTCAGGGGGGTCTGACCTCTTAGGAGTTGCATCAAGAGGAACTCACGGACAATTGGAACTTGATGCAAGAGCGAAAGCCTCTGAAAAAAATTCAACCGCTGGAGTAGACGTATGCACTTTCGCCTAGTGGACGCACGACAAGTCCATGATTTTATCCTGTGGCTCAAGTTTAGTGATGGGATCGAAGGTGAAATCGATCTCGGAGACGAACTGGACGGTCCCATCTTTGAACCATTAAAAAATGTCGAATTGTTCAGGCAGTTCCGCATCGATCCCGATCTCCACACCCTTGTGTGGCCCAACGGGGCCGATTTTTCGCCAGAGTTTCTGCATGACAACATCCGTGTCACAGCCTAACGTCTATAGGTAACTTCCCCCAGCCTCTTTGAGGGCTACCCTCTTTTCTTGCTTCACACGCCTGCCCCTGCACCCGTACACCAGCGGCATCAGCCCCGTCGTCCTCGAACAGCGTCCTGCGCGCGTTCGCCCGATTGAGTATGGAATAGACCACATCCGCCGACGTGGGACGCCACGGTCTCCCCATCTGCAATCCTCACCTCGCTACCGCTACTTCAAACCATGGTTGCTGACGCCTGTTTCTTCCTGAAAACGCACTATGCCGCCGCGGTCAGGTGCAGCGCCTGGTTCGGCCGGCCTCGTGGCAAACACGGTCAACTAATCGCCCACCCAGAAATTGATCTCCCGTAGGGCCGCACTGCCGGCCTTCAGATAGCCCTTCTGCCAGCTCGCGCCGTCTTCGAGGCCCTTCCACCGTTTCGTCTTGGGCTGGGTCTGTCGGCGAAAGCGCCAGTGGTATTGGTTGTAGATTGCCATGATGTTCGTGGCGTATGCCGCGGCCAGGCCGGAGGCGTCGCGGATAAGCAGCAGGTTTTCGTCGTTCGTGCCGCTCGCCTTCGGGCCCAGGTTGTGCGAGCCCGTCAGCAGCACCGGGTGGGCACCGAACGGATCGACCAGCACCACTTTGCTATGCACCATCGCGAAGGTGCCCGGCAGCTTCTTCATCTCGCGGCGGAACCACTCGGTTGCTTCATCGATCGCCGCGGGCAGGACCACCTCGAAGTCCGCCTTCTTGGCATTGTCCTCATCAAACAGCTCCACCGGGTTCGCCGTTGTGCTCGGATCCTGGTTGATGGCGCCGCGGATATAGAGACGTGTCCCGGCACTTCCGGCCCTGGCGGTGTCGATGATCTCGTTGAGCAACGTGTCCTTTGGACCCGGGTTGAACATCAAAAACAGAATCGCCTGTTGCGCGCCAGCGATGATCTTGCGTGCCTCTTTCAGATCAACCTGCCCCACCATGGGCGTGAACCACAATCGCACCGGCACCTGGCCGACCTCCGGATCGCGCGGCTCGCTGTTGCTATCCTTCAGGTCGCTCGGAGTCTCGTCGCCCGCGTCCTTGAGCAGGTCCCATTGCTTGCGGTATTCCTTAGCTAGGTCGAAATCGTCGATCAGCACGGAGTTGTTTGCCTGGGTACAGAGGCCGGTTTTCGTCCAATTCTGACTGCCGGTCCAGACCCAGCGCGGTTTCTTCTGGGCATCGCAAATGACCAGGAACTTGTTGTGCCCCAGCGCCCGCGGGGAGACCATCCGATCATGCATGTCGATCTTGCCGCTGAGTCGCTCACGGGCGTCGCTGTTCTGGTCCTCGCCCTTCTTCTTTACGCTGCCGTTGGCCAGCACCACGTGGGCACGCTGACCGAACTGTTCGAGCGCGGTCTCGAGTTGCTCGTCGTCCAGTTCGTAGAGCGCTGCGTAAATCTCGCGCGTCTCCTTCGCGGCGGCGGCCAACAGCTCGAACAGCCTGGCGCCCAGCGGCCCGAACAGGTAGTGGCGGAACGGGTCGTCGGGTGTCTTAATGACCGTCAGGAGCTTCTTGGTCTTCAGATCGTCGCCGGTGACGCCCAGCCGTCGCGACACCCACTGGGCGGCAACGATCCCACGATTGAAGTACGCCTCGATCTTCGGCGCGAACTCGTGGGAGAGCGTGATCTCCTCGGTCCAGTCGCTGGCCGAACCCGAGTCGGGGTGCAGGTTCTCCTTGTCCGGGCCGACCATCGGCAGTACGCGGTACTGCAACTTGTCGCCGGGATTGGCCATGTAGTCGGTCCATTGGTATTTCTGAATTGGCCAGTTGGTCGAAGCCCGCCGTTCGCCCTCTTCGTGCGACTGACCTACGAATCCGACCCAGGTGCTGACGACTTCTTCGACTCCATTGCGCCGTCGCATCAGTGCGAATCCGCGACACTCGGGTATAAGCCCGTCTGGTTTCCACGCAATGAAGACGTCATCCCCGTTGTGGTAGACCTTGACTTTCATATCCATGGGCTCTCCTTGCGACGATGGTTAGAGGACGAGCGGAGAAGAATGGTTGAAAGGCACCCCCCTCCACGTCGCCGAACTAGTGTATCAACATGTTCTTCTCACCTTGTCCTGTCCAGATCGACGATGAGGGGAGGGTCGACTCAAAATAAAAAAACTAGATCGTTCTCTCTCTTCCTACGACCAGAGAAATTTTCACTTTCTCTGGTTCCACTCCCCCATTCCCAGCTTGGTCTTGTTTTTACTCTCCACATCACTCAGCGCTAGCACTTGGCTCTTGCACCGCCAGTCATTGGATGACCATAGCAAGCATCCTTGAAACACATCAAGAAAACAAGGTGGGATGCTGCACGAGTGACGCGGTAGCACTTGCATGGCGCACGCCGGTCGGGGGCGCGTGGGGATCGAGCAATCAGTTCCCACCCTACTGATTCCTTCTTCTGCTTGGAAGTTTCACGTCAGGCAACGATCCCAGCGGTCGGCGTGTGCGCACTTGCTAGACAGTTTGGTCGAGGTGATACCCGACCTCGGCACCTGACAGTCTTCCATCGCACAGCGGTATAGTCAACAACCACGGGCCGCTCTGCGCTGACTATCACTACTTGACTGAATACTGCACGAGCACCCAGAGATCGTCGATGGCATCGGCTTTGAGGCGAACATGAGTGGTCCCTGGGATTGTTTCGATCAAGGACGATGCGATGCCTGCGAGACTCGCTTCCGGAAGCTCCACCAGGAGAGTGCTGACAACTCCTGGGTTGATATCAAAGCCCAATGCGAACGAGCCAACCGGGGTACCTGCGGCCAGATTCTCAACGCTGGTGAGGTCCTGGGTGACCACAGGCGTCGTGATTCCACCTGCCTGATGAGAAAGGCGTACGGAAATCAGGCCGGGTCCCTTTTGATACACGACGTTGTTGCTCTGATTCTTGAAATTGAGATAGAGGTCGACGTCGGACACAACCAGGGTCTTGTCTTTGAAGAGCGGCGAAATACTCTCGGTCGATAATTCAACCTTGAGAGTTTGGCTGGTTGCCGCGTCATCCGGATGCAAGAATCGATGCCATACGTCGCGAGATTCGAACTTCGCAAGGAAGAGCCTCCTCTGTGGTGTCCCGGCTGGGTCCTTGAGAGCTTTCTCCCGAGCGTTCCAGGCTTTCTCCCGCAGTGGTTCCCCTCCTTCTTGCGCAGTGTATGGAATATGAAGTAGAAAATCAGTGAACACATTGCGGTCAATTGCATTCGTCTTGAGTGGCAAGTCCACGCGCCATCGACTCACGGCCCCTGCGCCTCGGAACGGCAAATAGCGCCCGTCTTTGGAATCCATCTCAAAGAGCCCACTGTCGTTCTGCGCATGACTGGTCACAATCGATTGCGTCGCCGCAAAATTTGTGGCAAACCGCTTATCCTGCTGTCCCAGGTCTTCTTCATAGGGCGTTCCGTCACTCGTCACTCTGACCTTGCTCTTGAGCAAGGTCAGTACGCAATTCACACTGGTATAGCGCCCGACGACACAGGGGATGGTCACGCTGACGGTTCGAAGACGCCGCATGTATTGTCCGGGATAGTCTCCATCAAAGAATGTCTCAGGGATTTCAAACTCGCAGTGCCCTGTCTGTTTGAGGTTGATGAAGGCCACAGGATCCAGCATCACGAGGGAGACATCTCGCTTGATTTCGTATTCACGCTTGTCGTTGTCGAGGTAGAACAGTTCCAATTGCTTTAAGGCCAAGTGCAAGCGTTCTCCGGCGAGAAGACCTTTCTGCGCATTGTTCCAATTCCCGAACTGAACGATATTGAGCTGAGGAAGCCCAAATTGAAAACGGCAGCAGGCTTGTGCCTGCCTGGCATAGTAATAGGCCAGCTGAAATAGCGCAAAATAGTCTGGGTATAAATCTTCGGCGACGGTCTTGTACTTCTCCGCGTTGAAAAACCTTTGCCGATAGTATTCCAGCACGGCCTCGGTATTGGCGGTGGTCTTGTCATGGTTCTCGATTCTGAGCGTCGCCACATTTTCCTGTATGCGGGCCGCAAGCAGCTCGAGGTCCACCTTCTTCAAATCGATCGAGGCAAGACTGCGCTGGAATGTCCATTCATCCCGCCTCCGCTCCCATTGTGCGTTCAACGAGGCAATTGTGGATTGGTGCGATGCCTCTATACTCTGCGCATGGAATATGCCGGCAATCGCACGACCAGCCGCTCCTAACTGGGTTCCGCCAAATGACGTTCCCGAGGCTGGCCCAGCCAAATGCACATCTGGGTACAGGCCGACAATACTGGCCTGAATTTCCGCAGCTTGCGCCTTGATTTCAAATAAAAGAACCTTCGTGAGATCACTACGCTGGGACGTTTCATCTTCGAGCAGTCCTCTCTTGATCTGCTCATCATAGAAGTCAAAGCGCGATTGCGTTGCCGCGCGAGTCTTTTCGACAGCCTCACGGAGTGCGGTCTGTAGCTGAAGGGTCTGCACCAACTCGCGGCGCAAATAGTCTTTCAGCCATAGGGCTTCCTGCTCGACGCGCATCTCAGCCAAGCCTTCGGCTTCGCTCTTTTCCACTAGAGCCTCATAACGTTGGGCGAAGGACCGAACATCTTCCACCATTCGCAGGGCCTTCTCGAACACCACGGAGAACTCGTGGTGAGGCAGCGGCGCTCGGAAGTCGTCGAAGACACTGGAGATGTCCAGCCCCTTCGCTCTGGCCTCGACCAGCAACATCGCATCAAACGGTTCCGGGAACAGGGGCAGTTCCTGGACAATCCCCTCGATGTTCATGCAGTGACGTATCTTGAATAGGCGATCGGCAACCGCATCCCACATGCGTCCCCATTCGTCATTGGGCGGGATGCAGAAGTACATCGCCTGTATCGAACTCACTGACCCAGTAGTCCCTGGCACCGTCGGCATGCTGTGCGTAAAAGGCAATTCGGTTTCCAGATCCGCGAGCGCCAGTGAGAACTGTGAGAAGGGACTGAGGTGGCCCTTGGCCTTCAGGGAATGAAACGTTTCCGGCGCCACCTTGCCAGCGCTTGCGACGGGCTCAGGTCGCTTCCCGCCCATGATCTTCACGACAATGACCAGATACTGAAGGGCCTTGGGGATGGATTCCATCGTATATCGGGTGAACTCGAAGTCGGCGGCAGCGAGGTAATGCCGGCAGCAGTCCAGCATGACCGCCTGCATATACGCCGATATCCGTCGGCGGGCAATCAGATGGGGATTGAAGGGATCTCTCATCCACTCCTGAATGGATACCTGCACGGCCGCCTTGTCTGCGAGCTTAGTGGGGTCGGGTCCCGTATAGAGCAACAGCCCCAAGGTGTCCTGGATGCGAACAAACTCTGTGGTTTGAAATGGCACGAACTGCCACACACGGTCGGCTACCAGCTTTTTGGTATCCGAAGATGTGATGTTAGCGACAGTCTTGAGAAACGCCTCGGCTTCGGGGAACTGGTAGTTTCTCTTGAGCTCCGCCCAGGCCCGCATGGGCGCGTAGAGAAAGAGCTCCCAGTTGTATTGGGAATAGGCGCCGCTCGGGGAAAACTCTACGCGCTCATCGGGATAGGGCGTGGCGACATTCGGCGTCGGTGCATAGTGAGCCTCAAAATATGATGGAGTGCTGTCCGACAACTGCTGGGTGCCGGTGGCAAGCAGCGCGAACAGTCCATCCCGGTTCAAGCGGCGGATGAATTCGCACACCTGCGGATGACAGTGGAGTTGGAACTGGAATTCAGGCGCTACATAGTATTTTCCAGCTGTGGCATCCGCCAGAACACCTTCCACGCGTCGGAAGCCTGAAGCCGGTGCTTTGGCACCTTGGCCTTCGAAGCTTATGGAACTTCCAGGTCTGACGTGTCCACGCGTGGGTGTAACCAGGTAGACACGATCACGATCCTGGAAGAAGAACGGTCGACGATGTTGAAACCCTCTGTGGTTCTCGCAGCCGAGGACCCGAAACAGCGCTGGCGTAAGATTCAATACCACCCTTTCTGGCACATCGACGGCAAAGTACTTATACGGCGAAATCCGATTCTCGCGTTTGCAGCCCTGAAAGCTGTTGTACGCCCCAGCCGGGGTCAGGAACCCAAAAAAGTTCTCCGTTGAGTTTGACTCTAAAGCCTCAACGTCACGAACTTTGCATGTTCCCAACTGAAACACGCCAAGGCTGCTGTAATGCTGAAGGGGTTGCTGGCTGGGCCTCTCTGGGAGCTCTTCCGTCTTCTCACGAAACGTTAATTTGCCATCTTGCTTGATCGTAAGATACAGCTTCCTCGTGCTTCTCTCTTTCCCCGAAGCACTTGCGGAGTACCGAACAGCAGGGGCAATGATGAGGCGGTCATTGACCTCCCTTACCTCGAAAAAGTGAGCCTCCGGATCCGGCAAATATGAAACTACGGTTCGGCTCGTCGTTACGTCCGTGTAGTCCGCATAATCATGCTCCCCAGTTATCTCGAGTCCATCCCCGGTTACTAGTTCGTTCTTTACGTACCCTGGTGTCCAGGCCGTGTAGGGTTCTTCATGACCGGAGATTTCTAACCCAAACAAATCGAAATCGCTAACATCATGGTAATAAATGCTAAGTGTGGGGCGGATTGTGACTGAGTCTAGGGACTTTTTCCTCACGAGTGATTGGAAAACCTGAGGCCGCGATCCGACGCTGGACATGGACACCTGTTTGGTGCTCCAAGCGCCGTTCCAGAGTTCGCTCCAGGCTAATTTGATCTCCCAACGGTTCACGCGATCGAATTCCTGTGGGATCTGCTCGTTGTACCTCGCATCTGGCACGAGTTTGAATTGTGGCCAGAAAAGATAGAGCCGCCGATTCCATACCACAGGCAACAAATGTACGCCGCTGTGGTTGTTGTCTGAAAACAAGTGCATGCTGTCTTTGTCGTTGTCCTGGACGCTGTCGATATCGAGAGGGACACGCTCCCACGCCGTCCATTCGCCCGTCTTGAGCCCCACGCCCTGAAACTGGTTCGCCCGTCGATAGTAATAGCGGTACGGAGCATTCTGCGTGCGGCCGAAGACGTGCAGCACGTTCTCTTGTTCGTCTTCGTACTGCCCGCAGATTTCAAGCTTGGCGACCTCATCGACCTTCTCGAGAAAATTCATGAACGCCTGTTCTGCCCACTTTCCAGAGGCGGCTTCTGGCGAATGAATCTGCGTCAGGTCTTGCTTCCGAATGTCTCGTTCGAACTCCTTGTAGGGCTCGCTCTTCCGATCCAGCAAGTCCCAGCGAATGTACTTTTCAGTGTGAATCAGGATTTCCCGGCTCGGATGCCATAGCGCATACGATTGCATCCGCTCATACATCTGGCGGTCGATGGAGGAGGCAAGCACTGCCGGCTCGTACAGACCCATGAGCCCGCGCTGCAGGAACAACTGGATGGTGGCGATGCCCTGCTGAATCCGCGAGGTTTCCATGCAGGGATCCATCTTCACGTCAATCAGGAAGAACTCAAACAACTCGTCAGCCGTTTTATAATGTTGTTCTAGAATGGCCGGCATAGCCCACGCGTACCCGATCAGGGCGTCCCGGTCCCGCATCCGTAGTTGGTCGTTGATCGGGCGCGCCACGACGCGCCACGTCGGCTCGTCGTATTTTGCCTTCACCAGACGCTTCAAATCTTGTCCCTGCTTCTGAGCGAGATCTCTGGCCGCGGGGGCCAGCGACATGGCGTACCAGTTGACCACGGGCGGGCTGGGCGCCGCTCGAGTCACGTCCTTTACGTTGGCCCACTCGACAATCTGCGCGGCGGAGCAGCCACTTCGCTTGACGGTCGCACAGCTTTCTCGCAAGCGTGACCACCACGCGACGTCGCGGATGTCTGGAGGAATATCGGTATACTTCAGCGTCGCGCTGCTGAACGGATGGCGTGTCGAGGCATCCGCGAATTCCTGCGCGTCGGCCTTCGCAGCCCCCGTCAATGTTGCAAAACGATCGAGTGCCTCGTCGAGGGTGCTGGAGCCAAGAAGGCCGACAAATTCCCCTTCCCTCCTCGACACCTGGTCACGCACTGCCGCGAACTGCTGCAGTGCCTTCCATCGGTCGAACAGGCCAACCACTATGGCTAGCGTGGCAGGCTCGGCGACCGGCACATCGTTCCAATTGAGATAGCCAAGGCGACGCAATCCCTTGATGTCTAGCGTCGTGAGTTGGAACCCTCTCACGATGGCCGCAATTTTTTCGAGTCGCTCTAGCGGTGCGATGAATGTGTCCAGCGCCTTCTCGGTGTACAAGGCGTCCGTGGGCACGAGCATCAGGTCCGTAGACGGACTTCTCCACCACAGCTCGACAATGACATCTCCCGCAACAAGGTGTGCATGCTCGATTGTGAGCTGATTCACACTGCCTTTGCGCAACTTAGTCAGCACCAGGAACTCGGTGACGGGTTGAGCTTTCCACTCATCCAGCACCAGCACTCCATTGAGCCAGACCCGGATGGCATCGCGCACTCGAACCACAAACGTAAAATCTTCCGTCAACGGCGCATACACATATCCCGTCCACCGCACACTGAACGATCCGGGACCGACGCCGGCGGGTAACGGGGTCTTGCCATCAAAGTTGACGGTGGACTCGACCGGCGGAATCGCCGGTGGGCCTTTCGGGATCACGTTATTGAAATAGGTTGCCTGCAACCCTGATCCGGACATCTTGAGAAAATCTTCAATGGCAGGATGCATGCCGGCCACATTGAGGGCCTGCAAGACTTCCTGGTCTTGAAGCAAGACCGTGACGACAGGTCCTTCAAGCTGGAGGGCCTCGCTGAGGGAACGCTTGATAAGACTCATGCTCAGGAAGCGACGGACGTGAGTTAGAATCGCAGTGACTTTCACGACAACCGCCGGCAGATCCACCTTTCCCTTCAGACCAAGCGACGATTGGCTTCGCAACAGCGTCACCAGCTCTGCGGAATCCATCAGATCGAACAGCTTCTGCTTGGCGAATGTCTCTGGCGCCCCGAAGAGTTCGTCGACCGCATTGGTGAACGGTACACGCACAGGCAATGGCAGGCTGTTCACAAATGCGCTCGCCTTCAAGTCGGCTTGTTCGAGGGTGGTCATGACGCCGGCAAACCTGAGCTCCTGGCGATCGGCGTCGTACCGAATTTTGCTGACAACCGAGGTAGGGAACGAGACCATGAGGGGAAATTTCGGGAGGAGCTGCGAATATGAAACGCTCCCGTAAATCATCCTGGCGAGTGTCTCGGCCACTTGTGGGGATAGCACCGCTCCCAGTTGCCTAACCAACTTGTCGCCTTGTGGATCGTCCGCAACGACATACTCTCGCTGAATGTCTTCCAACCCGACGCGTAGGGTGCCGATCACGTCTCGCCGCTGCTCTGGGGTCAGCAGATGGCCATCGCGGACATCGCGGCGATGGCGAAACAGATAGTCCAACTGCGGAACGGTGAATCCAGACGACTGCACCGCGCGCGCAATGCGAACAAACACGGTGAGCGTCGACTCGATCTGACCCGCAGGCCGCACGAATGGATCGACGCCACAGAGCTCTTGCAACACCCGGAGATCAGCCAGAGGCAATTCGAGTGCCTTCGAAAGAACGACGCGCCGATACAGCTCCGAGATGTTCTTGAGATTCAGGTTGCCATCCGCGGTAATCCCATGCAGATCAGCAAGATCCGCTGCGCTGATGTGAAAGGCCGCTAACAGCAGTGGCACATGATCTTTCAGGAGTGGTGGCGTACCAGGCGACTTTACGAACGCATCGATCTCTCGCCGCACGTCGTCAAGCTGGAACAACGGATCGAGGGACTGGGCAGTCTTGCTCCGAAACAGCCGGTCATAGAGTGCGTGCTCATCCCACGTATCGATACGATCCCAGAGCGCAACCAATTGGTCGATGGGAATCTTGAGATCGGCAAGCAACCCTTTGATATCGGCAAGTCGAATGATCAGCGTGAAGGCATTGCTCAAAGGAAAGAGTGAAAGGACGAGGTCGACTTCGTGCAGTGACCACTCTAGCTTTTTCCATAAGCGAATCGACTGCTGTAACTTAAAGAGCTCTGACTCCGTCAGCAAGGAACCGTCGATATGCCGAATCGTCGTTTGGTCTACATCACACAGACCGTCAGGCGGGCTATCCAGCACAAGCACGGAATGGAAATCAGCAACCTTTTTCAGGAACATTGCTGCCGTGATACCAGCGGCGGTGACTTTGGCCAGCATCGCAGGGGGGATCGTTGGCAAGCCCGATTGAACAAACGCCATGATCTCTTCTGGCGTGATTCCCATTGCTGAGAAAAACACGCGATCATTGAACCGGGGGTTCAGATAACGCGTCGTCACCAGGCTTACAAGTTCGTCATACGAGATCCCCGTCTGGCGTAAGAACATCGGCACATGCGACATCAGCACTGAGAGTGGACGATGCCCCTCAGCGTCTAAGGCCACCCAGAATGCCGCATCGGTTCCGCCCGCACTTGGTAAACCATGATCAGTACGATACGTCTCGACTATCGTCACGGTAGCATCGGGCGGCGGCGGCGGCAACGGCGGCGGCGGCGGCAACTCACCAAATTTGCCATTAACCTTGACCGCAGACCTGATCGCACTCGTCAGGCCTGGAGAGGCTGAAATGTTCTTGAGAAAGTTCTGAATGGCTTTGACCGATTCCGTACGCACATCGCCGATCACAAATTCCGGCGACACGTGGTTAGCAGGCGCTGTTCCCGGCGCTGCGGTTTCGACGAACCCATATAAATTCTCGATGTGGAGGGCACGCGTGGAGCTGGCGCCGTCGAATTGGGATCGGGTAATCACCTCGAAATCCTGCGGGGAGAGGCGGAGCGTCTCGACCGCAATCGCCATTTCGGTATCCAGATCGCTATCGATCTGGAACCGCCGCATGAGCGACTCGCGCCTGATCCCGAAATGCGCGAGATACAGGCGGATCACCTCTAGCCAGTGGTTAAAGGGGAGTGTGAATGGAAACACCGCTTCCCCAAGTTTCTCGTAGGCCTTGCTCTCCGCGTCGGTCGCCGCACCAGTGAGCGAAATGGGATTGACGCGCAGCTCCTCGGCGGTCCCGCTCACCACGCCATCTTTCGGATCGTTGTAGGCGAATGGCACGTTGTGGGCGACGTAGCTGGCGAGAATTTCGTTCACGAGATCGACATAGGGAATCCGCGTATTCGTGTTGTCACACGTCAACTGGATATGAGCTAGGTCGGGACGCCGCTTTAGCAGCACGTCAAGATTCGGCGTTGGCATCCCCGGCAGCGACTGATCTAGGAATTGGAGCAAATCGACAAAATAGGCCGCGGGACTGAGCACAGACAAGCACGATGCGCAGACGCAGAGGTCGTCATTTCCAAAGAGCTCGTCCAGGCTCGGAATGGGTACAGAGCTGCTCAGCGAGTGCATCTCGCGGGGGAATCCGATCTCCGGCTGGCGTGCGGGAAACGTCTTCCAAGTGTCGATGTAGAGATGCAGCAACGTACCGTGAATATATCCCGCTTTAGAATGGACGGCAGCCGCAGCCTCCGCTCCGCCGAGCCGGTCGCCATACTGCTGAATAAAATGTTCATGGGACCACCGCACGATGTGGCGCGCGGACTCGAGCTTGTGCTCGAGCAGCTGGGGCATCTGCTCGGGAGTTGCGCTCAGCTGGAACACACGCTGCACCCGTTTCAGTTGAGTTGACAGATGAGCCCGATCCTCCTGGCTTACCTGGGCAAACAGTCGATCTCCGTACTCGCGCAGATACCTGGTGGCCGGCGTCGTCACGAGGTCGAACGCGGGCACTCCCTCGGTAACTGGACGGGTCTGCGAGAGCATGTCGTGCAACCAGACGCCGGCTCGGCGAATGTCACGGTCTTCGACATGTCGGAGAACCTTGGCGACGTACACAGCCGGATACAGCACTCGCAACTGGCTTTCGATATCATCGACATACTCTTTGCGCCGGTCTTCCGGTGTATCACCGGGGATCTCCGTCGGCGCTCCGACCTGCGCGACAAGATCCTGCAGCCTCCCGCGGTCCCAACTTGCAAGAAGGCGTGCACCTGGTGGCGCATCCGTAGCATACAGCTGCGTCAGGAGTGGCTTGTAAGACGAGACGACCTCGGCTAACTCCAGCGCGTTTTGGACCGACTGGATATCCGCCGGCGTCCAACTCAACTGGTCGCTGGCTTTCTTCCAAAACTCGACGCTAAGCCCCTCATGGTCCGCTAGCAGAGCGGCGAACGCGCCGTGTCGATCCGATTGAATTCCGGCATTCGCGAGTATGTCGGCAATGGAAGCCTGCTGCTCTTTATCCGGTGTCGCATGCAAGGTAGCCTGCGCGCGTTGATGCTGAAGCTGATCGAGCCATCTCGACAGATCGACACGCATGCCTGCCGGGATCAGTCGCAGCTCAAAGGCCTCCGTCAGCTTCGCTTCCCATGCCACACGCCCATATGACAGGAGCGCTGCCATCTCAGGCGGCATCGGCTGCACAGTGGTGGGCGGTCCCTGTCGAAGCAACCCATAGAACAGTTCCGGTGGGAGTTCTGTGGCTTTCGAGAACTTCCATCCCTGGGAGAGGGTTTCAATCAACGCCCGATCTTCCCGGGTCTCTCGAGCTGCGAAGCTGAGATCCCGATGCTGTTCCTCGTCAAATTGATCCGGCGTCGTCTCCCGAATAAGGAGGGGCTGGAGTGCAGTCATGAGCCGTTCGTATTCCGATGGAAGAGACTGGCCCTGTCGCCGTACAACAAGGCGGACGGTCTCTACCGGCGAGGCAGGAAATCCGAGCACGAGATCGGAAACCTGACGCTCCTCGGTTCGCCCCGCAAACCCGATTTGCCGATAGACGGCGATCAACTCGATGTCATTCTGGCGCTCAAGACTTGTGATGCCAAATACAAGATCCGCGCTTGCGCCTCGATATCCCTCGCCGAGTGCATAACTTCTCGAAACGTACTGCACATCAGGAAATACGCCGCCAGCGTTTGTGAGATGCCCCCCGCTGGTCCCCAGTTCCTGCCTGGCCGTCCCGATGTCCCGGTCATAGACGGTGATGCGAATCCCCTCTGCCGGGGTCCCGTCCTCATATTCGACTCGACCCCTGACCACAAAAGGTTTGGTGATCCGAGCTACTTCTTCATTGATGACCTGCGCCGTTGCGGGATCGACCAGCCCCCACACGCCGGACCAGCGGACCTCTTCGGTGCCATCCAGTGATCCTGCAACGACCGCTTGCAGCCGCTGACGGTTGGTTTCCTGGAACGTCGTCACGGCCCGCTTGGCACCTTCCCCGAACCGCCGCCGCCCTTCGCCATCGACATCCCGCTGCAGGAGTGGCCTATAGGCATCTCCCAGTTGGGTCAGCTCTTCATGCAGACGGTCCACGTCCGGACCGGTCATCAAAGGATCACTGAGGGCAAGCACGCGACCATCAAGTTTCATCGGAATGTCCCTTCTGTCAGATCATCGTGTCGGGATACCGTTAAAGAACGCTGCGAGAATGATGGCATCGCTAATCCATGCGATGATCCCCGACGCAGAGGAGAAAAAGTTTATTTCGAATCATTGCTCATCAGCTCCCTCTTTGGCTGCCCGCGTTCTTGCACCGTCGCGTCCACGTTCCGCTGCGCGACCATCTGATTGATCCAGACAGGGTTGCCCAGAATGCTTGCACCCCCTTGCCTATACTTCTCCGCAGCGCACTCAACTGCAAATTCGTCTCGTCCTCATTCACCTAGTCGAGCCAAGCAGCAGGATTCGCCATCGGCAACTCCTGCTACGGGACAGATCTGCGAGTCCAGGCACGACTCCGAGCACCCGTTCACGCTCGCATAGTCCCCGTCGTCCTCGAACAGCGTCCTGAGCGCGTTGGCCCGATTGAGCACGTGATAGACCACATCCGCTGACGTCGGACGCAACGGTCTCCCTATGCGTGATCCTCACCGTGCTCCCATTCATTGAAACAATGGTTGCCTACACTTTTGTTGTCCCCCAAGAAAAGACTCCCACCCCTTTGTTTTTCCCGCAGTTGCTCTCCTATTTGTTCCGAGGGTATTTCGGAGAATCGGGCAGCCCAACGAATGTGTGGTCGTAGCCACCTGGACCAATCACACGCAGTTTGGCACCCTCCGGTAGCATGATCGGGAGGTTGTTGGCACAACCCGGGCCCACGGCACAAGGGACGCGGTTGATGTAGAGTGTTGCGTACTTCAGTCCTTCTACTCGCATGCTTTGGGCTGCATGCGCTTCTACGTGGGCGAAATCCGTGTTGTTGCGTCCTGGCAGCGGTAGTGGCGCCGGTCCTCCGCGCTCGCCGCTCGACAGTTCTATTTGAGCAAGTCCAGTGTCCAACACGCCTCTAGTTGGCTGTCCCTCCTTCCAAGTTGGTAGTGCTGTAGGAGCGGGTAGCGCAGCGGGAGGCGAGGGGGTTGGAGACGTCGGTTCTGCTGGTGCTGTGGGCTTTGGCGCTGCCGGCTTCGCGACTGGTGCGGCGGCTGGCTTTGGTGCAGGTGCCGCTGCTGGCTTTGACGCTGCTGCTGGCTTAGCCGGAGCAGGCGCGACTGTCGGTCCCTTAGCTGGCGATGTGTTGGGCGCTTTGGGAGGCGTTGTTGGGCTGGCCTTAATCCCAGTTCCAGGGATTTTCATGGCGCCTCTTTCGTCAGCGTGAAACTCCGCCAGCTTTTGGCGACTGGGGAGCCTGAAACCACTCGTAAGGGATTTCAAATCCTGTGCAAGAAAGATGACGGCGCCGACAAATTGGATAGCCTCAATGATCTCTGTAGCGATGGGATGTTCTTCCGCGAATCGCTCACTGGGGTTCTCCTTCAAAAAGGCCTCGTGTGCTGCTCGGAACCTCGCCTCCTCCTCAGGAGTAAAGGTGTGACCTTTTTCATAGACTTCCTGTTTTCCGTTTGGGTCAATGAAGTTCAACGGATTGTCTGCTGCATACGCATAGACATTCAACCTTCCGTCTGGGGCGATCGGATCACATGCCGTCCACCTCCCTAACCACGCCGCGTAATACCGCGCTCCGTGATACGTAAACCCCGTCTCCTCGTCCCGCTCCTTCCCCGTATACCGATACCGCTTTGCCGCCGCTTTGATACTCTGATCCACCGCCTGATACGACGTACTGCCGTAGGGGTAATACTCCTCGTAAGAAATGACGTTCGCCTTGTCATTCAATTCGAGGCTGGCCGAACCAAGGTGATTGCCGAACTGGTAGTGAATGAGTTGGGGTGGAGAACCATCATCGCCTTGTGTTCGGCTCTCCACCAAGGCGATACGCTGCTTGTCATCCATGATGTGCAACGTTTCGCGTTCGAGCGTGATGCCAGCACCACTGGCGTCGAACTCGCGGTAAATCTCAAAGCCACCGAGATAAATGCGCGCGTCTTTCGGTTTGCTGCTTTGCGTTTCAGTTACCTTGCGTACCCGCTGGCCGCCCGAATCATAGACATAATAGGTCTTTTCCCCCGTGCCGCCATCGTTGACGACCTGCCGTTGCAAAGCGTGCAATTGATCCTTGAAATCCCACTCCATCGTCGGCAGGTGCGGCATGCTCGTCATGTTGCCGTGGGCATCGTAGCTGTAGAGCTCGGACGGCAGATTACCGGCCGTTCGGCCAACGGTCGTGCTGCTCAAGCGGTTACTCTTCTTGGCTGCCTCGATCAAGCTCGCTTCGTGATAGGCATAGGCGCGCGTCCAGTTGCCATTGGACGCCTGATGGATCAGTTTTTCGAAATTGCCGACTGCGTCATACAGATATTGTTCGGTATAATTGCGCATCGCCGGGCCATCGCCAGGTTGAGGCAACTTGACGTGAAACTCGTCATTCCAGGTGGTTTCTGGCTGCGCGAGTTGACCGATGTGCTCGCGGCTCGTCGCGTTGATGAGGCGGTAGATCGCGTCATACGTATAGTCGCACTGCGGCGGTACAACTTGGCCATTGAAGTATATCGTCTGCTGCGCGTCGTCGCGAATGTTGGTGATGTTCCCAGCGGGGTCGTAGGTATAGAACAGATCCTGAAACACTGGGGTGTCCGGTGTCGCAGTGGTGCCGCTGGTTTTGAGATGCATCAGACGAAAGGTCTGGTCGTCATTGGTGTATACCGTCGCAGCGCCGTTGCCGTAGGCGATACGGGTGCGCTGGCCCTTGGCGTTGTAGTCGATGTTCTTGACGAAGAGCGTGGTCGCCGCCGCGCCACGCAGGTTCACGTCCACCTTATCGAGCAGGTTGGCTTCGTTAAAGGTGGGCCGATAGATGCTGCCGTCCGGCGAGGTGGCAGTGAGCAGGCGATTCAGGGCGTCATAGGTGGTGCGGCTAGTGTAGGTGTCAGCTTCAAGCCGGGGCGCGAGAGTTATCGCGAGCGCAACGGGATCGAGCAGCGCCTTGGGATCTGTTGGCAATGCGACGTGGTCGGCGTCTACGGGGCGCCAGTTCACCGCCTGCCTGTACTGCGTTCCGTTCGTCAGACGGCGTGAGGCGCGCAGTGGGTTGCCCTTGAAGTCGTGGGCTTCGGTGGTGACCGAGCCAGCCTGATCGAGGTGGAGGTACAGCTTGCCGCGCAGGTTGCGCAGTTCGGCTTCTGGGTGCTGCTCTCCATAGCCCAGCCGCTCGATAAGCAGTTCCTGGTTGAGGTTGGCGGGGTCGGCACCGGTGACAAAGGAGCGAAGTGGACGGCGCAGGGAATCGTATTCGGTTCGGAAACTGTGGCCACGGCTGTCCCAGGCATGAATGGGTTTGCCGGCCACGTCACTCAGCATCCATCGTTCACCCGCCTCCATACTCGCTTGGTGGATGCGGTTGCCGAGCATGTCGTAGTCGTAGCGCATGACGACGCGATCTTTGGCATCGATAACGGCGCGCTGGTTGCCTTCGATGTCCAGCTCGATGCGCGTCTTGTATTTGCCTTGCGTGCCGTTATCGGCAATGGTGAGAAACGGGTGGCCAAGCGCATCGACATGCGCCGTGGCGGATGTATCGGCGTGTGCTTGAGTACGCTGCGCAGCGTATTTTTCGTCGTTGTCGGTACTGGCACTCATGCGCTGAAACCAGGTGGGCAGATAGTCGGCATCGGGCAAGCGAGTGAAGAAGGCACTGACATCAGGATCGGTTTTGGGATTGAGCTTGAGTGTGTCGTTGACATCCCAAGTCATCTGCTGCCACGGATCGAACACTACCTTCTCATAGGTGTGGTTGGGGTGCAGGGTGGCGACGACGCGCTCGACCGGGTCGTAGAACAGAATAGAACTGACGCCGACGATGCGGGCAAACTCAAAGCCATGGGTGGCACTGAAGAACGGCTCGTACTGCCGGACGGGCTTGCCTTTATTATTGAAGATCGTCCATCCACTGCCGACCCAGCGTGGAGCGACAACCGGCCCGCCTTCGACGAGTGCCCCAGGCTCGGCCTGGACCTTCTTCTGAATCTCACGTCCAAAGCCGTCAGAGTGGGAGAAGCTGAGCTGGATTTTGAGACCTTGAGGCGGCAACGGATCGCTGCTGTGGGTTTCCCGCGCGAGTGTGGCAGCAACGCTCGGTTGCCACTTCAGCGGGTCCGTGGGGTGTGCCTGCTGTGTGCGGCTGAATCGATCGACGTCGTAGATGATGCGCGTGGACGCCGATTTGAGCAGTCCAGGCGCGGGTACGTGCGGATCGAGGGCGTCGTAAAACCCAAGCGTCTGAGCCTCGGTCAGGTCCGCTTCGAATCCCGTCAGCGTGTCGCCGTGGCTTTCGGTCGACTTCCCCATGATGGCCGTGCCGGCCACCATGCCAAGGGTATCGAGAACGGCTTCTACGCGGTTCCCATTGGGATCGGTGACCAGCGTGGGCTGAAGGACACGGTAGTTGAGCCGAGTCGTCACCGTATTCCCGGCTGCATCCTCTGTCTGCACCACGAATAGGTCGTGGGCGTCATACCCGACGACGGTTTCGGTGCTGACCAGACTGGTGTGGAACGGGTCACGATAGCGGTACGGCAGAAAGAAGTGTAGTCGTCCATGCGCCAGTTCCTGCGCGGCAGTGTCATTCCTGCCAGGCGAATAGAACGCGCGCCCGGATGGAATCCACCAGTTCGCATCTCCCTCGCTGTGAACGTACCGTCCCTCGCTCGCCAGCATGGCGTCGTTGACCCGCGCCCCATACACCTGGGTCAACAATCCCGGTGTCAACGCCAGCTTGTAGCTCTCATATGGCACTGCGAGCAATTCTACCTGCCCCAATGAAAGCGGGCCGGAGAGATCGTCTTTGCGGTACAAGGCCCGGACGTGCTCAATGAGTCGGAGCTTGGAGACACCGGGCCTTCCGGGTTCCAAAGAGGGGTTCCACGCTTGACGCCAGTTCCAGTTTTCGTAGGGGATCACCTGAGTGTTTGGGGGAGCGTCTTGCGTCAATGGAAAGAGTGATTCGATCAGATCCTTCACATCGTCAAACGTCAGGCGTGTGTCACCGCCTGCTGGTACGTGCAGCGGTTTGACGACCTCGAACGTCCTCGCCTCAACCGGTACTCCCACTCGATACCAGTCAGCCTCGCCTGGACGGTTCGCTACCCGGCTGACCGTCAGGGTCATATGGGTGTGACCTTGTTCAGGAAGGTCAGCCGGCGGGTTGCGTCGGGGATAGCCGACCGCGACAGCCCGCTCTATGTTTCCAAACCCATCGACCTTGAGAATGAGCTCGTGTCCCACACGAGGATCCGTCGGGTTCCGCTCATGGTGATAGTTGACTGTCTCTCGCGGATGAACAAAGAAGACTCCATGACGGTTGGTCCCTGCAGCTTGAACCGGTTCGATCGCGTAGCTGCGTTCGGAGACCGAATAGGGATAGGCTTCCTTGAGCGAGCCGTCTTTGGCATACACCTCTTGCCGGAGGATCGAGCCCTTCAGCGCTCGGCACGCCTCCCGCTCATCGCCTAACGTCAATCCAGGAGGCATGATGGTGTCCGGCAGGAGCGTTTTCAGGAACTCCCTGAACTTTACCTCGTAGTTCGGCTCTGTCTTACGCGGTGCCCCGAAGTACTCATGAGCAAAATGGAGGCTGACCTTTTCCCCCTCCAGAAAGGCGCCTGTATGGAACCAGGTTTTCGTACGGACCGGTGGCACATGGGAAACCTTGTCGATGTTCTCTCCAGTCAGCAGTTTGCCGGTCTCGCTCAGAGCGGCAAACTCTTCGGTATCGAACTGCTCGACCATGCCGAACCCACGAAACTCTCGATCTTCGCCGTCGAAGAAGCCGTCATGATATGCGTACCGCGTCACGAATCGATTGCGGCTAATCCAGTCATAAGTCTCGACACGCTCCACGACGTGTACCGGAAACGGAATGCGCGTGATCCATGGCCTCCCTGCCTGCGCATCAGCCAGGTAGAACTTGGTGGATGGTGCGTACTGCACGCGTGTTTCTGCGCCCAGGTTATTCTTCATGCCCGTCAGGAGGTGCGGCTTTTGCCCCATAAGCTGGATGTACCTCAGAGGCCGGTGCGCGTGAGCGGCGAGTGGCGAAGACCATACGAGGCACGCGGTTCCGTTACTCAACAGATCTGCGGTCACCACCGATGACAGGCTATCGATGGGGGGACACTGATACAGCGTCGTGGGGTCCGACCACCCATTTCCAGATTGATTGAAGTAGAGACGAGGACCGTCGGATGCCAGATAGATGATATCCGCGACCCCCGAGCCATCGATATCCGCCAGCCGAATGCGCGTCGCATTGAACTGTTCTGACGTATCGAATCTCGGGATGTGGTCCATGGTGACTTTGGCCCCAAATCGTCCATACCCCCGATTCGGCCAGTAACAGACTTCGCCATACTTGATGCGTACGATGTCCGCCAGACCATCTCCGCTCATATCTGCTAAGAAGATTGTTTGCTCAGGCTCTCCAAAGACACACTTCGGCCCTATTTCCTCATCCAACGCCTGCCGAGTTTCTTCCGGAGGTCCGAATCCGTCTTCAGCCAGCGACCGGTACCACAGTAAGACATCATCCTCTGTGATGACGAGATCGGCATGTCCATCACCGGTCAGATCGATGAATCGCAGATTGGGATTATTCCAGTCCACATTTGGCAGGGATTGAAATGGCACAAACGATCCCCAGTTACCATCTGAGGTCCGTTCGTAGAAACCCGGCGTCGGCCCATGGAAGCTGACCGCGTCCAGCGTCCCATCGCCGGCAAGGTCCAGAAACACCTGGTCTGGGCTAGAAGCCACGGCGAGAGAAGGAAGAGTGGCCACGAGTTCCGCCGCACCGAAACGAGCGACGGTGACCTCACGCCCGTTTTCTTTTATCTGCGTAATTGGACTCAGATTGCGCTTGTAAAACCAGCCCCCGCCTTGTTTGGTCAGAATGCCTGACAGTCCTTCTCCGTCGAGATCGACGAGTGTATAGCGTGTCCCATCAATGCCCTGCGGTAGGTTGATGAGGCTGTCGCGATCGAGATGACGAACCGTAGTCGTTTCATCAACAATCGCTTCAGAGTAAGTGAATTCCACCGGTGGGATGGATTTCCTGAGATAGGTTCCGGCGGTGCGTCGTGTATATCCGCTCTGAATGACCTTCGTCAGGTAGCTCGCGAGCATCGTCGGCTGGTGCATGAAATCGGTTGATGCGACGAGACAGGGCGTGGCACCAAGCTCAGGAAATCGGTGGAACATGAGGACCCGCTGACATAGCCGATAGGTTCGGATTTCAAAGCCTGATCGATAGGAAGAAAACGGATCGCGGCGCCGCGCCCACTTCTCGACCTCACCTTCTGGTGTGGGGGCAGCCGTGTCATGCTCGCCATAGTCGAAGACGACCTGGAAATACCATTGATCATGCGCCGGGAGCGCCGACCAGGCTGCGGTCGGGGTCAACTGTGGGAAGTAAGGTGTGTGGTTTCCATACCGGATGTGTTTGAGATATCGATTGGCTCCGCGCGTGTTCGTGGTGCGATTTTGTTCATGTACTTGGGAGAGGTCCACGTTGTCGGAGTTTTCCTGCTTGTACTCATAGGCAATGACATTGCCCTTATCGTCGTAGCTTTCGCAAATGAGCCACGTGAAGATATGCGTGGCATCGGCTGGATCAGCAATGCGACTATTCTCCGTCCTTCCGTACCAGGATGTGATGTTGTCCTTGGAGATGGACCTCCAGAAAGTGTCTTGCGGTACAAATTGGTTGCGCCACCGTTCGATGCGCGAAAACAATCCCTCGATCCGCGGACGATAGCGTTCAATCCAATACGTAGCCCCGTTTACGACCCGAGGGGGAACAACCTCTGGCACCCATGGCCCGCCTGCGGATTGAGTCAGAACCGGAACAAGGTCCTCAGTACCGGAGAGAATGAAGACATCCGATTCCACAGCATCGTGATACAAGTCGTGATATTCAGGCAATCCTTTATCCGTCTTGCGGGTAATGCTGGGGAGGGAATGATTCCAGCCAAGACCGAACGGTCCATTGCCGGCGCCAGAATCGTAAGAGAGAGACAGTTGCGGACCAAATCCAGATCTGCCTGGTGAGGTCGCGATCGGTACGCTCAGAGAGCCAGTGCCAGTGACGGGATTGGCGCCAAACTTTTCGCCGATGCCACGGATAGCACCGCCGCCTTTGGGAAGAGAAATCGTTGGAGCAGAGATTTGGTTTGTGGCCGGGGCAGAAGCTGGGGCAGAATTTGTTCCGCTCCCCTTCGGTCCCTTGTCTTCAGCCACAGTTGCCTCAACTTATGGTTCGTTGCGGAGGATCGCAGGCTGACCTTCTTGGACACGTTTGTCAACGGCTACTTTCTCGCTGTACATCTCATGGGTTCGCGCCGATCACATCCTGATAGGACCTGAGGAGCGCTGACGTGTTGCGGTACTTCAGTGCGTCCTCGCTCAGGCAGGCACCCAGATAGGTTGATTCGCTGCTATGGTAGGCCTTCGTCTGGCGGGCGGTCAGCACGTGGCGGCGGCTGGACCGGGAAAGCCGGCTGCGTTGCAAACGCTCAGCATTCTCCAATCACGGCTCGATGAAACCGCCCTTGTCGTTCGTGAAGCGTGAAGCGTTCCTCGTTGGGGATAAGAGCGTATGGCTCATGGCTTATAGCTGGAGAGGATGGCTCTAAGAGCTTATAGCTGATAACCTATCGCTTGAAATCAGAACGACCGAATCTCGTGCCATAAGCCATAGGCTCTTCTCCTCGGCCGGGCGTGATCGGCGGCGGGGGGGATCGAGCACTCAATCCCCACCCCGCTCTTTCCTTCTTCTGCTTCGAAGTGTCAAGTCAAGCAACGACCCCAGGGGCGCCATTGGCCTCTGCCGTCTGCAGAGAACAGTCTGCAGAGAACGTGTTGACACCCCGCAAGTCCTCTGCTAGCGTGAACTCGGCTCAGGTTCTGCTCAAGCAAACTTCATCCCGTCCAAGGAGTCCACGCATGGCTACGATTCAGATCAAGACCCCCTCTCCCGATCAAGCGATTCCCTTGGTCAAGGACGCCCTGGCGATGGAAGCTAAACTCACACGCGACAGCCTGCGTACCACCGAAGACCGCATCACCACGCTGACCCGGCAACTCGATGTCACCCCCGAGCAGGTACTGGCGGGCACCGTCCGTCGGACAGAGGACAACGAAGCGCTCCTCCTCGATCTGGAAGGCGAGCTTGAACTGCGCCGCGTGCTGCAGGACACGCTCCGCCATCTCGAACAACTCGAAGTATGCCCGTAGCCGAATACGTCGAGGAGATTCGCCGTCAGATCCTTGACACCCCGCACGTCGTCTCGCACTCGCTCGGATACGAAGACCGCCCCCCACTCGCTGCCATCGTAAGAGGCTCTGTCACATTCGCGGATGGATCGTGCATCCACTTCAAAGAGTTTCTGCAGCTTCGACCGGTCATCACGAGGCTCAAGTACGCATATCATTACGCAACCTCCGCGCACGCACTGATGTTTCGCTACGACAACGCCCGGGACCCTGCCGCGCGGGACCTCTCCACATACCCAGACCATCGGCATACTCCCGACGAAGTCCGTTCATCTTCCGCCCCTGCACTCGTCTCTGTCCTGCGCGAAGCAGCGGCCTACGTCAAGCGTTCCCCTCGATAGTCGTTCGCCCACTGGACCAGAGAATACATCGCTCCAAACGACTGATCTGAAGACTAGCGGTTCAGATTGAGGGATACACTTCCCCGTCGAAGGTACAGTGTCAGAGGAGAACTTTTGACGGGGTGATGCGGCACGAGTGACGCGGTCGCATCTGCATCGCGTACACTGGTTGCCTGCGCGGAGGAATCAAGCAATCAGTTCCCACCCTGATGGGTCCTTCCTCTGCTTCAAAGTATCACGTCACGCAACGACCCCAGCGGTGGACGCCCCACTCGTCGCGCAACGCGCCCAGCCCTCCCTGTCTGGTTCCTGGCTCACCCCACGCGCTTCAAGGGAAGCGTCCCTCAACGGCCCAGGCTGCCAACCGCGGCCTGGATCAATCCACCCAAACAGGAGATCACCGCAACCAACACTCCCGATCCTTCGACAGTCATTTCATACAACCTGACGTCTCCATGACATTGACATCTGCTGCTCACGAGAGTAACACATAGCCAAATATGTGTGTGCCAGGAGGACGTTAAAATGATTTTGACTCTGCTGATAACTGTCGCACTAGCAATTGGTGAGCAAATGGTAGTCGGTTCGGGAACTGTCTGGGCGCAGAGTGGGAAGATAGCTTCAGAGGAGACGGGAGCCGCTGTCACCGGAAAGCCTGGAATAGCCATTGATTCAAAAACCCTGGACGAGTTCGACAAATGCCGCGCCGCTATCGATTTCGCTCGCACCATCAAAGAGGTCCAGGTCGAGATAGAGCAGTGCAAGGCAAAGGCTAGGGAGAAGAGCAAGCCGCTAGAACACTTGGACTTTGGGGACGTCAAACAGAGGCTTACGGAACAACAGACGCAATAGAGGCCAGTCCGGTACGATTCTTATCGGGAATGCTCCGAGCGAGGAGGAAGACGATGATCAGGAAGGTGCTTCTTTGTACCGCGTTCTCAGCAGTGTTGCTCACAAGCGGGTGCAGCATATTCAAGGATCCAAACGCTCCATGGTCTGACATACACGACGGGAACCAAATCATACTAATGCAAGCTGACCGGAGGGCGATATTTACCTTCGATAGCGGCAGGAAAGGACGCGTGTGCCCAGAGCCATCACCCGACGTTCGTGCCGACGTAGAGTCCGCGATAAAGGGTATGTTCTCGGGAAGTGCAACTGTGCCCGAAGGCCTTTCGGTAGCGGCCCAGGGCCAACTTGATGCGACTCGCAAGGTCATCACGGAGGCGCTTCTCAAGCGCAGCCAGGGTCTTCAAGTCTTGCGCGACCTGTCATTTCAGGCATGCCTTGCGAATCTGCGGGGGGACCTTCCGGGACCGCAGTATATGACCTTTTTGACTATCACGCTTCCCCGACTCACCGCCTCCCTGATTACAACAGAACTCCTCGGTTCGATGACAGCAGAGGGGAAATCCCTACCTAAGGAGGTAATCGAAGCCATCGTCAAATATCAGATTGTCGGATTGGCACAGCCGTAGCCACGCGTCCGATATTCGAGAATGGCGCATGGAGGGGACTCCGCGAAAAAGATAGTGCGAGGCTTTGGGAGTCACGCACTCCCGCATCACTGACTGAATGCATGGACTTCGGCGCACCTAGACTCGCGCAGAACTGTGCTAATTTGTCCTGAAAATGTTCGCGAGCAGAAGAACTCTTGCAATCGAATCAGTAGAAACGAAGAAAAGCATTGATCCTGCTAGACACAGGGGGAACCTTCGTAACATCAAGCCATTGATATTTTGGCCCTTTCGAGCTTTCGTACGCAGTGACAACGTTGTGAACGGATGTCCACCTATCCTTCCTGCTTCTGATTGGAAGTGTCAAGTCAAGCAACGCTCCCCCGGTTGACGAGTGACGGATCTTGCCTGTCGCGCTGCTCTCGCCAGTCCCGTGTGTCAACCCGTTCAGGCCTTACACGCATGGATCATCAAGCAAGATGAGGCTGGCGTCGGACGATCGGCATTTCGCTCTTCCCACGTGGTCTATAAATAAGTCAATACTCCTCTTGCCTGACCATCAATTCTCTCCCAACGTCCTACACGACTAATCTGGGAGCAATGGACTGATACAATTGATTCATTCTTTGTTCAAGTCTATTGCCATTCCTCCAAAGCAGGCCTCGCTACGCTCCCCAGGTCACCGCAACCCACAAGTCAGCCATCGCCTTGGTCTCGACAAAGAGCTTCAGCTCCTCGCCCTCACGCTTCGCGGGTAGGCCAGCGGTGAGCTGGCCACGTAACAGGTTACCCATCGCTGTATCTTTGGTCAGGGTGCCTTTCTTTACATTGTCATCCTTATTAACCTTTTCAAAGACATCGATGCTTGGCGGTACAGGGTCTTGCATGCTGCGGG
>Ga0315287_10000849_pt1 | contig 27259 bp, 19 predicted proteins | sample YL17G11_0_MG_FD_205037 | JGI IMG/M metagenome (GOLD analysis project Ga0315287, IMG submission 205037) | Sediment microbial communities from Yellowstone Lake, YNP, Wyoming, USA - YL17G11_0 | ecosystem: Environmental > Aquatic > Freshwater > Lake > Sediment | place: USA: Wyoming | collected... | reverse complement strand
GGGGGGGCCCCCCGGCCCCCCCCCGGGGGGTGGGCGCGGGGGTTGCGCGGGGGGGGGGGGGGGGGGGTGGGGGGGTGGGCGCTCGGGAGCGTTTGTTCTGGGGGGGGGGGGGGGTGTGGGGGTTCGGCGGGCCTTCCCTCCCTCCCTTCCCACCCCCCTCCCCTCACCCCCAGACCACCTGACGTCCGACTTTGTGCTCGTCTCTTGCGACGTCGTGGCCAGCGTCGATCTGAGGGCCGCGGTGAGGGCACACCGCGCGCGGCGCGAAACTGATAAGTCGGCCATCGCCACCCTGCTCGTTGCCGCAGGCGTCACGCCCGCCCAGCGCGCGCGGTTGGGGGAGCCCCCCGTCGTGTACGTGACCGACCCCGCGGACGGCCGCCTCCTGGCCCTGCACCGCTCGCGCCGCCGCGCGGCGGGGGCGACCAAACCCCGCGCCCCCCCCCTCGACCTGCGCGCGTTCGGCGAGCGCGACGCCGTGCGCGTGCGCGCCGACCTGGGCGGCGTGCACGCCGCCGTGCTCGCGCCCGAGGCTGCCCTTCTTTTCGCGGACAATTTCGATTACGCGTCCTTCACCAAAGACTTTGTCGCGGGCACCCTGGCGGAGGAGGAGTTGGGGCACAAACTGTACCTGCACGTGTGCGACGGGTGAGTATATATTTTATTTTTTTGTGCCGGGGGTTGAGGGCCGTCCGCACCGCCCACCCCTCCCGCCTCCCCTCTCCTTTTAGCTACATGGCGCGCGTGCGCAATCTGCGCTCCTACGACGCCGTGTCCCGCGACGTGGGCGCGCGGTGGGCGTTCCCCCTCGCGCCCGACACCTGTGCGCTCCCTCCCCCTTCCCCGGCCTGGGGCCGCCCCACCTACCGAGCCTCCCGGTCGGGCGTGTACCGGGAGCAGGGCGTGTCGGTGGCGCGCGGGGCGCGCGTGGGGCCGGACGCTGTCGTCGGCGCGGGCGCGACGGTGGCCGACGGAGCGGTCGTGTCCGGCTCTGTCGTCGGCCGCGACGCTCGCCTCGGCGCGCGGTCGGCCGTCGTCGGGTCATACATCGGCGACGGCGCGATCGTCGGCGACGGGGCGAGCGTCACGGCCGCCCTGGTCTGCGCGCGCGCGGTCGTCGGCGCGCGCGCGACGGTGTCGCCGGGCGCCGTCCTCTCCTTTGGCGTCGTCGTCGCGCCGGGAGCGGTCGTGCCCGCCCACGCGCGTTTGTCCCTCGTCCGCCCCGGCGCCGGCGGCGCGTCCGACGAGTCCGACTCGGACGCGGGGTCCGACGGCGGCGGCGCGTGGCGCGGGCCCCGCGCGTGCGACGGTGCGCCGCCGCCGGACGTTGTTGCGGCGGCCGAGGCGGCTGCCGCCGGTCGCGCCCCTCCTTCCTCGCTCGGCTTTGACGCGGCCGTCGTCGGGGCCGGCGGCGCGGGCTATTTGTGGCCGACGCCGCCCGACGCGGCGCTCTGCGGCATCACGCCGCCCCCGTATCCCCCTGCAGCCGGCGACGACGACGGATACGCGTCCGACGCGTCGTCCGCGGATGCGGCGCCGGCTGCAGGAGGCGACGTCGGCGAGGGTGGCGACAGCGCCGCCGCGCGGTCCTCTCACTTTCTGCGCGAAGTCGCCGAAACCTTCCTCCGCGCCCTGCTCGGCGGCCACGGCGACGACTCGCTCGTGCTGGAGCTGAACGCGCTGAAACTGGCGGAAGTCGCGTCCTTTGCCGACTGCGCGCGAGGGCTGGCCGTCGCGCTCCTCGACCTCGCGTCCGGCCCGCCGCCCCCCGGCACCCGCCCCGAGTACGAAACGCTGTATCCGGAGACCGCGCCGGATACCGCGACGCCGACGGGCCGGCGGGAGCTCCTGGGGCGCCTGCGCGCTCTGCTCGCGCGGTGGGCGCCGCTGCTGACGCGCTACGCGGCCGACGACGACGACCAGGTGGAGCTGCTGCTCACCCTGGAAGATTACTGCTCCGCGGACGCGGGCTTTGAAGGGCGCGCGGGCCCCCGGTTTGTGCCCATTTTCGCGGAAACCCTCAAACTCCTCTACGACGCCGACGCCGTCTCCGAGCGCGCCCTCCTCGCCTGGGCCGACGAAAAGGCGGGCGCCGCGCCGGCCGAGCGGGCGTACGCGGAGCGGGCGGCGCCGCTCATCGAGTGGTTGCGCGATGCTGAGAGCGAGAGTTCGAGCGAGGAGGACGAGTGAGATAGTTAAAAAACAACACGCACCGGCTCCCACACCCCGCGGCTGCGGCCGTGGCGCGTCTCCCTTCCAGCGCCGGCGCCCGCTCCCCGATGCAGGCTGCCGCCGCCGCAGCGCGCCGGCGGCGCAGCGAGCGCGCGGCCGCGGCGCCGCTCACGCTCATGCTGGGGACGGGAGACGGGTTTGCCCTGGATTTTTTCAACCAGGTGAGGGCGGGCGGGGCGCAATGCGCGGCGCGGGGGGCGCCGGCCTGCAGCAGCGACGGTCCCCCTCCGTCGGTCGCCCACCCCTCCACCCCGCCGCCAGCTCTCTGTTGGCAACCTTGAGCACGACAAGGCGTGCGCTGGCACGGCGCCACAACCCCGCCAGGTGGGCGTGGGCGCGGGGCGGGGGACCCGACGGTCTGCCTGGAACGAGGCCCCCGCGAAAACGGTTCCACCGGGCTTCGTCGATGCCAACCTGTTGACCGACGCCGCCTCTGTCGTCGCCGCGGTCGCGGACGCGGTCGCCGGCGAGCGGCCGTGCCGGGTCGCGGTCGATTCGCTCACCGCGCTGTGCGCGTTGTTTCCGCCGTGGGACGCCGTGCACGCCCTCCTGGACATCGCGCGACTGCCCAACGTCGATTCAGTCATCACCCACGCCTTCAGCGCCGCTCTCCCGCCCGCCGTCGCGGCCGCGGCCGCCGACGCGGCGGCCGCTGTCATCGAGCTGCGGCCACCGCCGCGCCTGCTGGCCGACGCCGGTGCTGTGGTACTCGTCGAGACGAGCGTGCCAAAGGCGAGCGGCCGCGTGGAAGTGTCGTCCGACGGCGCGGCGCGCGTGGAAGGCTTCCGCCTCGCCGCTGTCGACCGGCCGCCGCCGCCGCCGCCGCCGCCGCCCGCCGCGCCCACGATCGGCACCATGCGCATGGACCTCACGCCGGACGAACTGACGGCACGAGCGGCGGTGGTCCTCCCGCACGAGGCGCGCGGCTGGCGGGGTCGAGGGGGCGGCGGCGGCCCCGTCGTGCGATACGACCGCGACTCTGAATCCGACTCGCTCGCCGACAGCGGGGAGGACCCGGACGACGCGCTTGACGTGTAGGGAGGGCCCGGGCGACGCGCTCGACGTGCGTTGAGCGGCTCGAGTCGGCGTGTGTGGTGAGACCGGTTCGCTAGCGAGCGTGCGGCGAGCGGCCGCACGGGAGAACCTCCGCGCCGCACTCTCCACGCCCCCGCCGACACTCTGCATAAGCGCCCACGTGTCCCCTTCGCCCCCGGCCTGCCGCCGCCGCAGCAGTAGCTGGCGCCGCGGCGCGGGCGCCGCGTTGCTTGCGGCCGTCTTTGTCGCGCTGCTCACTTTGCCCGCCAAGAAGTACATTTCGCTCGGGGTGTTTGCGAGCCAAGTAAGATGACAATGTGGGGGGCAATGCGGGCGCATGCGGCGCGCGCGGGCGCGGCGGGGCGCGCTGTCGCGCGGCAGCGCCCGAGACGTGCATCCACCGCGCCGCGCACGCTTTCCCACCCCCGCCCATCCCACCATGACAACTTTAGGTCCTGATAAGCGGCCTTCGCGCGCCCGAGGACGGGCGCGAAGGCCGCTTGCTGGCGCACGTCATCGCGCACGCGCCGGCGGGTGACCTGGAAGGCGTTCTCGCCGCCGCCGACGCCTACCAGTCGACCGCCGAGTTTTTCATGTCGGTCGGTGTCGAAAAGGGCGAGGTGAGGGAAGGGCGAGGGGCGGGGAGGCGATTTATTCCTTGCGGTTTCTATTCCTGGCGTTTTTTTGTTTCTGCGCCGACGCGCCCCTCCATACCTTCCCCCTCGTCCCTCTCTTCCCAGGTCCTCGCCGGCGCCCTGACCAACGCCACCATCCCCGTGACCGCCATGCTCGAGCTGGGCACCTACTGCGGGTACGGCTCCCTGACCATGCTCCACGCGGCCCCCCCCGGCGCCACCCTCACCACCGTCGAATACCTCCCCCGCAACGCCGCCGTCGCGCGCGCCATGTGCACGCGGGCGTGGCGGACCGGGTGGACGTTCGCGTGGGCGAGCTCGGCGACCACGTCGCGAGCCTCGGCGCGGCGCAAGGGGGCCCCGGTCCTTTTGACGCCGTGTTCATCGACCACGCGAAAGACGCCTACGTCCCGGACCTCCAGTTGCTCCTCGACGCCGGCCTGTTGACCCCGGGCGCGGTCGTCGTCGCGGACAACATCAAGGTTCCCGGCGCGCCCGAATATCGGGCCTTCGCCTCGTCCCACCGCCACCTCGACACCGTGTTCGTCGACTCGTCCCTCGAGTGGCTCGGCGAGGTGGGCGCGACCGACGTCGTCGCCGTGTCGACGTTCCGCCCCGCGTGAGCGCGCGCGTGCGGCCCCTGCCCCCCGACTTGTTGCCCCTCGCGACCCTCACGAAGATCCCCCGCCCCACCCTCGCAAGAGACCACTCCACTTGGCCGCGCGCGCGCGACGGCGTGACCCCAGCAGCGCCCCAGCTTCAACCTGGCGGCGCCGGCGGCGCGCCGTGCGCTGCCCCCTCCCCGCGCGCCCCTCCGCCCCGAACGCGCCGCCGTTGAGCTGTCGTTTGGGGTGGGGCCGGTCGCGCGCCTTTTAAACGTTCCACACGATGGCCCCCTCTCACGGCGGCGGCGTCAGCGTGCGCGACAGTGCGTCCCCGCCCTCACCCCCCAGCATCCCCGCTGCCGCCGCGCCCCAGCCGCCCACACCACGCATGGGCTCGCCTCACGACCCCAGGGCGGCGGGCAGGGAGGAGAAGGGGCGGGAGGAGGGGGGAGGAGGGTGGGCGGTTCCCCACCCGCGCGCCGCGGGCGCCGCCGCGCCGGCCGCCGCCCGCCCCCAGCCCGACGGGCGCGAGGGGTCGTCCACCGTGGGGCGGCGACCGTGGGCCGGCCCCCAGCCGCCGGCGGGGGCGGCCAGGCCCCAGGTCGGCGCGGTGGCGACAGTCGGCGCGCCACCGCCGCCGCCTCCCTCCACCAGCGCGCCCGACAGCGTGGCCGCCGTCCAGCGCACGGTGGCGCGGTCGCGGGCGGGGGAGAGCAGGAGGGCGGTGAGCCGGCGCGGCGGCGCGGTCGCCGCGCGTGGCGGAGCGCCACCACCACCCCTGGCCGCCGGCGGCGGAGACGCCAGCATGTACCACCGTTGCCGCCCGGACGTCGGTGCGGCCGGCGGCGACGGGCGCGGGGGCGGCGGCCCGGACGAGCGCGGCGGCGACGCCGGCGCGTTTGACGGCGGCGCCACCGCCCGCGCCGCCCGCCCCCGCGCCGACACGTTGGTCCGCCGCTTAGCGACCGCGCCCCAGGCGAGCGGCGGCGACGGCGCCCGAGGCGGGGTGGGGGGTGGGACGCGGCGCCGCGGCGGCGCCGCGATGGTTGGAGCCTCGGACGGGGCGGAATCGGCCTCGGACGCGAGGCGAGACGGTTGGGGCACCCCCCTTGCGCCGCCCACGACGGCGAAGGGGCGGGAGGTCGGCCCCGAGAGCAGGTGCAGGTCCGGGGGCGCGGGCGACGGCGACCGCGCGGCCGCCGCCGCTGCCGGCCTCGGCCGCCGCGCCGCGCGTCGACGGGGCGGCATGCAGGGGGGGAGAGGGAGGAGGAGAGGGGGAGACGAGTGCCGGGCGCGCGGCCGGCGCGCGTCTCACACGCCGCGCCGCGCTCACGACCCCCGGCGCGCCCCCCGGCGGCGCCGGCGCCCACCCAACACGCCCTCCCACCTCACGCCGTCCCCTGGTGCTCCTCGCACAACGCTTTGAGCTTGTCCTTGGCCGCCCCCACCAGTTCCGCCACCTTGGCCCCGTCCCGGTAGACCTGGAACGTGGGCATCGCGTTGACGCCCGCCAGCGCGGCGACGGTCGCGTTGGCGTCGACGTCCACTTTGAGGAACGTGACGCGCGGAAACTCGGACGACAGCTCGTCGAAGTAGGGGCCGATCATGCGGCACGGGCCGCACCAGGTGGCGGTGAAGTCGACGATGATCTGGGAGAGGGGGGAGGGGGTGGGGAGAGGGGGGGCGGTGTGTCGCGAGCGCGTTGGCGCGCGCTCGGCGCGCGCGGCGCGCCCGCCGGCGCGCCTGGCGCCTGCTCGGGTCCATGCACCCGATCCGCCACGACCGTTGGCGGGCGCGGCGGCCGCGCCCGCCGCCCGCGCCCGCCCCCCACCCCCATCGCGCGCCGCGCACCGCGCGGCCGTCCGCCTTGGCCTTGTCCAGCTCGGCCGCCCACTGCTCCTCGGACTCGATGACAATGACGGCGCCGCCCATGGTGGTGGTGGTGTGGGGTGGGAGAGGGGTGGGGGGAGTAGTGACGCGTGCGCAGGCGCAACACTCCCCCTCCACACCGCCCCCACGCCTCCGATGGCGCCCGCCCCGATGCGCGTCCTCACCTTGTTGGCCGCCGCGGCCGCGGCGGCCGGCTGGACCCTGCCCGGCGCCCCGCCGCGCGCCACGCCGCGCGCGGTGGCGCTCACCGCGGGCGTGTCTGGCGCCGAGGTCGAGGCCCAGGTGGGGGTGGTGATGGCGGCAGGCGAGCGCGAGGCGCGATCGGTCGAGCGCCCGCGCCCACGCCCCCCGACCCCTCTACCAGATCCAACACCTCGCGACGCTCTCGTCGACCCCCCCCCCCGCCGTCACCCGCGTCCTCTTCACCGACGCCGACGTCGCAGGCCGGGACTACGTGAAATCGTTGATGCTCGACGCCGGCCTCGACGTCAGCGTCGACGGCGTCGGCAACGTGCGCGGGCGGTGGCGCGGGACAAACCCGGAGCGCGGCACCGTCGCCACCGGCTCCCACATCGACGCCATCCCTTTATCCGGCGCGTACGACGGCACGGTGGGCGTGCTGGGCGGGATTGCGGCCGTGAAAGCGTTGCGCGGCGCGGGGTGGGTGCCGCAGCGCGACCTTTTGGTCGTCTCGACGACCGCCGAAGAACCCACCCGCTTCGGCCTCTCCTGCATCGGCGCGCGCGCCATGGCGGGGTGGCTCACCGCGCGCCAGCTGGCGGCGTTGCGGGACGCGAATGGGACGACCTTCTTGGACGCGGCGACCGCGGCCGGCCTCCCGCCCACCACGCCCGCCGACGCCATCGCTCGCTCCCGCTTCGCCCCCGCCGAGATGACGCACTGGGTGGAGCTCCACATCGAGCAAGCGACCGCGCTCGAGGCGGCGGGGGCGGCGGTCGGGGTGGTCACCGCGATCGCCGCCCCCGCCGCGCTCGCCCTCACCCTCACCGGCCCCGGCGGCCACGCCGGCACCGTACCCATGGCGGGGAGGGCCGATCCGCTGCGCGCGGCGGCGGACGTCGTGGCCGCGGTGGAGGCCGCGGCGACGGCCGCGGGCGGGGCGGACACCGTCGCGACGGTCGGCGCGCTGCGGCTGTCGCCCAACGCGGCCAACTCGATTCCCCGCGAAGTGTCGCTCACGGTCGACGTGCGGGACATCGACAAGCGGCGGCGGGACGCCGTCGTGCGCGCGGTGCGGTCCGCGGCGGTCGCCGCCGCGAAGGCGCGCCGGGTCAAGCTCTCGATCGCCTCCCCGAACGCCGACCCGCCCGCGGCGTGCGACCCGGACGTGGTGACCGCGGCGCGCGGCGCGGCGGCGGAGCTGGGCATGCACGCGCCGGACGTCGTGTCGCGCGCGTACCACGACACGCTCATCCTGGCGCCCTACACCCGCGCCGGCATGGTGTTTGTCCGCTGCCGCGCCGGCGTGTCCCACACGCCGGACGAGTACGCGAGCGCGGCCGACATCGAGGCGGGGGTCAAAGTGTTGGCGCTGACGCTCGCGGAGCTCGCGCGCGGCGGCACGCCCGCCGACCCCCCCCCCCCCCGCGCCACGTCCTGCCCCGTCACCGGCATCGTGGCGTCGGGCGTGGGCTCCTTCGTGTGCCCGGTCAACCAGCTGGCGGGCATGGTGGGGCGCGCGCTGGGCTTGAAGGGGGTGGGGGGGAAGGGCGGCGGCCGCGCGGCCGCCGGCGGCGAGTTGTGAGCGCGCCGGCGGCGTGCCGCCGCCCGCTTTTGTCACTCTGGTTTGTCAGAGGGGGGCGCGGTGTGGGGACTGGTGTTGCACGAGGGCGCGGCGCGGCGCGCGACCCTCGCGCCCTCCCCGCCGCGCCCTCACGCCGCCAGCACCGGGTCGCTCGGCGTGTCCTTGTAGATGATGTACCGCGTGCGCGTCGTCCCGAGCGCGCCATACCACTGCAGCGTGAACGGGGCCATCCAGACGGCGTCGCCGACGGTCACGGGGTGCCAGTCGTCGCCCAAACGGTACACCCCCTGCCCCTCGACCATCAGCAGCCCGTGCTCGTTGTGGTGCGCCTCCTTGGTGGTCAGATGTTGGCCGGGCTCAAAGTCCATGACGTGCACGTTGAAGGCGGCGGTGGGGGGAAGGAGTTTGCGCAGCGCAAAGGTTTCGCCGCCGCCGGGGTCGGTCGTCGGCAGCGCGGACGCGACCCCGCGCACGGGAGTCTCCAGCCGGGGGTCGCCCGCGCGGACGACTCGCTCGTAGAGGAGGACGCCGGCGCCGGCGCGGGACGTGGCGGCGTGCGCGGCGCCCGCGGCGAAGAACGCAAACCCGTCGGCGCGCAGCGCAAACGCGGCGCCGCCCTCCTGCGCCACCTCCACCTCGCCGTCCAGCACAAACATGAGGCGCTCGACGGCGAGGGATGGCGGCGGCCCGATGGCGCCGCTCGCGCCGAGGTCGACCAACGCCATTGAGAAACGGGCGCCGCCCGCCGGGGACGCGAGGTGCGCCCACGAAGCGTTCACCCACCCCGCGCCGCCCGCCGGCGCCCACGTGCGGGATTCCGGGGTGATCAAAGCGTAGGCCCCGGGCTTGACCGCGGCCCGGGTGAAGCCGGGCGGCGCTGGGCGAGGGGGGGGTCGGCGGTTGGGGCGCGCGCGGCGCCGCCTCGCCCGGCCCGCACACTCGATGCCACCCACCGTCAAAGGCCGATCCGCGGGCAGTTGCGCGCCCCATGACGGACCCATAGTCGGGCGACGACTGACCGCGCGCCCACAGCGCGGCCGCCGACCGGGGCGCCACGACCGCCAGCACGACGGCGATGGCGAGAGCGGCCGGACGGCCCATCGGACGGGGCGCGCGGGGCGCGGGTGTGGCGCCGATGGGGGTGCCGCCGCTCCCCGCCACACCGATGGACGCCCTGGCCGCCGCCGCGGCGGCCGCCCTGGCGCGGGCGGCCGACCGGCGCCCCCGGCTGCCGGTCGCGGGGCTCGACCCGGCCACCGCGGACGACCTCCTGTTCCGCCTCCGCGGCGTGTGCCCCGACGCCGCCGACGCCTGGCTCGACGCCCTGCTCCTGGCGCAGGCGGCCGCGGACGCGGTGGGTGGGGCGTTGCGCGAGGCGGACGCTGCGGCGTCTTTCTGGGGCGCCACGCTCGCCTCGCCACGCGCACACGCCACGTCCCTGCTGCTGCGCTGCGGCCCCCGAGCCGCGCTGGACGCGGTGCGCGACGCTCTGACCCGCCCTCGAGCCGCTGCCGCCACCGCGCGGCTCCAGGCGCGGGTCGGCGCGCTGCGCGCCCTCGTCACCTCCCTGGAGGCCGCCCTGGGCGCCGTGCACTTGGGTGCGGCCAGCTTGTGGCTCGGCGAGGACGGCGAAGTGCCGGGAAGGGGGGTGTCGGCCGAGGCCCTGTCGCGCGCGGCGGCGGCCGGCGCAGCCGCCGCTGCAGCCGCGGCCGCGGCAGGCGTCGAGGCCGCGCGCGCGGCGCTCAAGGTCGCGGGGCGCGCGGACGAGGGCGCGCCGCCGGCGCCGCGCCCCCTGTCGGCCGCGGGCTTGCGCCCGCAGTCGGCTGCGCCCGACTCGCACGCGCTGCCGGCCACAGACGAGCCGCCGCCCTTCATGCTCCCGCCGCACGGCCCCTTGCGCACTCTCGCTGCGGCCGCGGCGGCGACCGGGGTAGCGTTGCCGCGGCGCGCGCCGACAGCGACGGCGCGCGACGCGCTCGCCGCGCTGCGCCGCGCGCCCTCGTCCCTGCCCGGAACCCTCCCCCCGCGCTTGGCCGCCCCCTCGCGCGCCGCCCGAGCCTGGCTCCCCCTCACGCTCGCGGGCGCGGCGGGCGTGGCGGGGGCCTTGTTCCTGCACGCGCACTCGCGAGCGGCCGGCTCGGGCGACCTGTCACGCTGGACGGCGGCGGCGCGCGACTCGACCGTCACGAGCTGGCGCGTGCACGTGGCCCAACCGTTGGCCGGGTTGAGGGATGAGCTGTTCTCGACCCTGCGCCCGTCCTCCGCCGCCGGCGCGCCAGCCGCCGTCGACCGCGCGGAAGTCGAGTCCGACCGCGCCGCCCTGGCCCGCATGCTGGCCGACTTCAACGCCGACCACGGAGGCGCACAAGGAGGGGATCAAGGGGGGTGGGACGCCCTCTTGGCGGTGTACGAATCCGAGCTGCGGCACCCCCTGCGCGGCCTCGTCGCCGGCTCCCTCGCCCGCGCCATGCTCGTCCAAGTCCAGCAACTCAAGGCGGGCGTCGGGGGCGCGCTGGTGGATTTGGAGGGGGTGCTCCGCTCCAACGAGCTGACCGTCGCGCTCGTCGCCGCGCTCCCCGCCCTCGCCCTCGCCTCCCTCGCCGGCCGCGGCCTGGCCCGCCTCGTGTGCCCCCCCCCGCCCGACCCCGCGGCCGAAGCCGCGCCCGCGCGCCTGGCGTTCGGCGCGGCCGAGCGCGCGCTCGCGACCGCCGCGCGCCGCCCCGGCGACGCCGCGGCCGCCGGCCGCCTGGCGGCCGACCTGGACGCCGTGCTGGCGCGGCTGGAGGCCCTGTTTGGGCGGCGGCGGGCGGCGGCGGCTGGGGAGTTGAGGCCGCTGACGGCCGACGTCGTGGCCCTCGCCGCGCCCACGCCGCCGTCCCTGCGCGCGGCGGCAGCCGCGCGCGCGGCGCGCAGCTATGCGGTGTTGCGGCCGTGAGAGAGAGAGGGGGGGGTGCAGGAAGGAAATGGGTTTCCGCTTCTCCCTCTCTCGCGCCTCACTCGCCTGGCGCTCCTCCCTCGGGCGCCGGAATTGGCGCAGCCGCCACCAGCCCGACCTTTGGCGCCACCGGCCCCGCGGGCGGCGGCACGCCGCCCGCCGCGCGCGCGCGCGCTTCAGCAAAGAGCCGCTCCTGCAGCGCGACCGCCTCCTCCTCGGTCATGGCCGCGGCGGCCGACTTTTTGGCCGCCGCCTTGTCCTTGGCCGCCGCAGCGGCCGCAGCTTTGGCGCCCGCGGCCGCGGTTTCCACGTCGGCCACGAAATCGTCAAACCCCAGCGCTTTCAGCCCCGCGACGACGTGGTCGGGCCCGACCGTGTTTTTCTTGGCCGCGTCGGCCGCGTCGGCCGCTTCCGAGGCGACCAGCTTCACAAACTCGTTCGCGCACGCCGCCACGGCGTCGTGCGCGTCGGCGGCGAGGCGGGTGCCGGGCGCAGCGTCTTTTGCCATCTTGGTGAGGGTGGCTGGGGAGGGGAGAGGGGCGGAGTGCGGGAATTGGTCGGCGACTCGAGATGGCGACTCCGGCGCGGCCCACACCCCTGCCTCTCGCTCGCACATTTGGGGAGGCCCAGTTCGTCGTCGGCCATGGCGGCGCTGGGGCTCAGAGCCCCCAATCCAGCGCCCGCCGCAGCAGTGTGCAGCGGCGTCAGCCTCCTTCTCCACTCTGCCGCGTTCGGGCCGGCCCGCCGCGCGCCGGCCGATCGCGCGACGACTGGCCGCCTGGAATCCAGGTGAGGGAGCGGGCGTTGGTGGGCGGGATGCGGGACGGGGCGCGCCGCGCGCGCCCGCGCTGCCCGCCCCGTGCGCTAGCGCTTGCCGGCCGTCGCCCACGCGCGCTCAGCACATCAACCGTCGTCCCGGGCGACGGCGGGCGCCGTATAGCGCGCCGCCGGCGCCGCCCTCGGGCGCGCCAGCTCCTGGCCGGCGAATCCCAGGGGGGCGCAGCCGCGCTCACGCTTTCCCCTCCTCCCATCCAGCCCGACACTCGTTTGCGCCCACGCATGGCGTCCGCCGGCGATCCCGGCGACCGCCCGCGGTCGGCGCTCGCCGTCGCCGCGCGCGGCCCCGCCCGCGCGCCGCCGCCCGCGCCCACCAGCCGGGGCGCCTACATCGTGCTCGCGCTGGCGGGCGGGCTGCTGTTTGCGATAGGCTTTGTGGTCGCCGGCCGCTCGACCGGCACCGCGTCCGCCAGCGGCTCCCTCCCCGGAGGCTACGTCTCCGGCGTGCGCGCCTCCCTGCCGCGCGCCATGATGCGGGGCGGTGGCGGCGGCGACCGGGGCGCGGAAATGGACCCGACCGCGGGCGACGGCGCGCCGCGGCGCGCGGCCGTCGGGTCGAACGGCGCGGGCGCCGCGTCGGGCGCCGACGGCCCCCTGGCCGAGGTGCGAGGGTGGCGGGGCGGGGTGGAGGAGGCCGCGCCCGGACGGGCGCGGAGGCGGCGCGGCTCACCCCCCGCCGTCGACAGACGTCGGCCAAATCGTGCGACGCCCTGCTCCTGGCGCCCAAGGTCGCCCTCCTCTTCCTCACGCGCGGCCCCATGGCGCACGAGCGGACCTGGTCTGCCTGGCTGGCGGGCGCGGCGGGGCTGGTGCCGCTGCCGGCGGTCGCGCGGCGCGGGTGCGGGCCCGAGGCGGTCGCCGCGCTGGACGCCGCCTGCGGCGCGGCCGCCGGCCGGCGCGCGGCCCACAAGTTTGGGGAGGACAATGGAGAGGACGCGGCCGCGGCAGCCGCTGCCGGCGCGGCCGCCGCGCGCGCGCCGCTCGCCGGGCGCGCCGCGCTGCGCGCCCAGCACCTCTTTACCATTTTCGTCCACGCCCCCCCCGACTTCCCCGGCTACGCTCCCGACTCCCTCTTCGCGGGCCGCATAATCGACACCCGCATCGCGCCCGCGTGGGGGTCCCACGACCTGGTCGACGCGACGCGCGCGCTCTTCAAAGCGGCGCTCGCCGACGCGGCCAACGAACGGTTCGTCATGCTCTCCGAGTCGGGCGTCCCGACGCTGCCCCCGCAGACCGTCTACATGGCGCTGCTGGGGTCGGCCAAGTCGCGCGTGAACGCGTGCGTGGACGACGTGAGTAGAGGGTGGGAGAGCAAGTGTTGGGGGGTAGCAGCAGGCGCACTAGTGCGCCAGCCTTTCTCACCCCTCTCCCACGCCCGACACCCTCCCACCCACCTCTTGTCTCAGAGCACCGACCCGTGGCGGTGGCACCCCGACATGGACCCCGACGGCGCGCCAGACGGGGCGCGCGTCCCGTTTGAAGCGTGGCGCAAATCCTCTCAATGGTCTGCCCTCGTCCGCGCCCACGCCCAGGTGGTCGCCGACGACACCGCGATCGACGCCATCTTTCGCACGGTGTGCCGGTCGCGCGAGTGGGACGAGGAGCTCGAGCGGGAGTATGTGTGCTACTCGGACGAACACTACATCCCGACCCTGATGTCGCTGCGCGGCCTGGAGAACCAGACCGACTGCCTCGGCTACACCGTGGCCGTCGACTGGTCCCTGGGCGGCGCCCACCCGCGCGCGTACGGCGCGGGGGACGTGAGCGCGGGCGGGATGGCCAGCATCCGCGACGCGTGGGGAAACTGCGCGGCGCTCGCCGCCAACGCCGCCGCCTCGTCGCTCGTCGTGCCGCCCGCGACCCTCACGCCCGCGTCCTGTGCGACTGTCGGCGACGCGGGCCTGGCCGGCGCGTGGAGCGACAGGCTGACGCCGCGCGAGTGTTCGCTCTTCGCGCGGAAATTCCTGCCCGACGCCGCGGCCGCCGTCCGCTCCGCCCTCGCCGACTGCCGCGTCGGCGCCATCCTGCCGTGCGTGCCGACCGAGGCGGAAGCGACCGAGGGCGGCGATTGAGAGAGGGAGGGGAGGAGAGCGGCAGCGCGCCGTTCCGCTGCTGCCGCGTCGCGCGCTGTGCAACCGGGGCGTCACAAGCCATGGATCACCTTCACCTCGTCAATGGCGGCCCGCACCTTGTCGGTGGGAGGGTCTCGCAAGAGGGCGGGGTTGTAGCGGTCGGTCGACGGAATCCCCAACACCGCGCGCACCGTGTCGGCCACGTTTTCCCCCAGGTGGCGCGGCGAGTACCCGCCCTCGAGCAAGAACACGAGGCGGCCGGCGCACAGGGCGTCGGCGGTGGCGACGAGGCGGGAGGCGAGGGCGTGAAAGGTGGCGGTCGTCGCTTGCAGCGACGCGAGCGGGTCGGACCAGTGCGCGTCGTACCCCGCCGAGACGATGATGATGTCCGGTCGGAACCGGGTCAACGCGGGCTCGACGACCCCGTCGAACGCTGCCAGGAGGGCGGCGTTGCCTGCGTCGGCGGGGAGCGGGAGGTTGATCGTCGCGCCCTCCCCGTCCCCGGACCCCACGTCGCCCGCCTTGCCCGTGTACGGGAAGATGCCGCCCTGGTGGGTGGACACGTAGAGGACGGAGGCGTCGGCGTGGAAGATGTCGTTGGTGCCTGCAAGAGGGGGGAACGATGGAAAACCCGAACCCCAACCCCAACTCCCAACCCGTCCTCGCCCTCTCTCGCACCGTTGCCGTGGTGCACGTCGAAATCGAACACCGCGACCCGGGCCAACCCGTGCGTGCGCTGCGCGTGGCGCGCGGCGGCGGCCGCGGTGGCGAGCAGGCAGAAGCCCATCGGGCCGGCGCGGAGCGCGTGGTGGCCGGGCGGGCGCACGGCGCCAAAGCCGACCGCGGCCCGCTCGCCGGGCGCGCGCGGGGCGGCGACCGCGTCCACGAGCGCGGCCGCCGCACCCACGGCGGCCAGGGCGGCGGCGTAGGACGCGCCGGTCGCGTACGTCGGGGACGGCTCGACGACGGCCGCGCCCCTCCCCTTTGCTTTGAGCAGCGCGCACTCGGCCTCCAGGCCGCGCGCGTAGCCGAGGTCGTGCACGGTCGCCAGCAGCGCCTCGGACGCGGGCTCAAAGGGGAGCGGCGCGAAGAGCGGCGCGCCCAGGGACGCGAAGCCCGCCGCGGCGAGCGCGGCGTCGACCGCGGCGCCGCCTGGAAAGAACAGGGCGGGCCTCGGCCGCGCCCCGGCCGCCGCCGCCCACCTCCTCCCACCCCACCCACCCCTCTCAACGCTCACGGGCGGCGCACTCGGCGTGCCCAACCTTGTCGTGCGCGGGCGCCGGCGACGACGCGAGCACGACCCGGCGCCCGCTCGCCGCCGCGGCGGCGGCGGAGTCAGGCGGGAGAGCGCGTGGGAGGGATGGCAGGCGCCCGGGCGGCGGCCGCGCGAGCGGCCGCATGCCGTGTCGGTGTGCGGTGGCGCGGGCCGGTCACGCCTCACACCATTGCCGCGGCGCCGCCCCCCCAGCGGTCGCCGACACCCGGCTCGATGCCCACTACAGCCGCGCGCGGCGCCGGCCGCCGCCCCGCGCCCGGCGCCGGTCGCGGCCGAGGCGCGGCGGCGCGCCCCGCGCGCCCCGGCCGGGGCGGCGGCCGCTCGCCGGCGCCTGGTGGACGCGGCGCCGGCCGTGGGGCAGTGGCGGCGCCGGCCAAGCCGCGGCCGCGCCCGACCGCGCCGGCCAAAGCGCCGCCGCCGCCGCCGGCGCCGGCGGTCGACGCGAGCCGCGAGGCGCACAAGCTGTTTGACGAGGTGGTGATCACAGTCACGTACGTGAGGGAGGGTGGTGGGATCGAGGCGGCACGGGGGCAGGGTTGGCAACGCCGACGCCTTCTCTCCCTCCTTCCCCCCTTTAGCTCTGGCAAGGGCGGCCGCGGCGAGATCACAAAGGCCGACGCGGGCCGCGTCGTCCCCAACTTTAAGTTTAAGAAGGACGGGCGCAGCACGAAGACAATTTTCCTCGCGGCGCGCGACCCCGCGCCCGGCGCCGACGGCGGCGCGGTGCTGCTCCGGGCCGACGCCTCCGTGCCCGACCTGCTCCACCTGCACGCGCGGGCGACGTACAAGGCGGCGTCTGGGGGCAACGGGGACGCGACGCGCGGGTCGGCCGCGCCGCGGACCGGGGTCGCCGCCAGGCTGGCGGCCGCGGGCGCGGGCGGGCCCGGCCCCGCCCCGCGCACGCCCCCGCTCGTCCTCCCGGTCCCGCTCGGCACTGTCGTCAAGCGTGCGAAAGGTGGCGCGTTGCTGGGCGAGCTCCTGCGCCCCGGCGACACGGTGTGCGTCGCGCGCGGCGGCGCGGGCGGCGCGGGCGCCGTCGCGCCGACGGCGGGCGCGCGGTCCCGCGCCCGGGCGGTGGACGACCCCGACCTCGTCGCCGACGACGACTGGCGCGCCGACGCCGAGGGGGGGGAGGGGGAGTCGGTCGCGGTGAGCCTCTTGCTGCGCGTCGTGGCCGACGTCGGCATCGTCGGCCTCCCCAACGCCGGCAAATCGTCCCTCCTCGCGGCGCTGACCGCGGCGACGCCCGAGGTGGCGGCCTACCCGTTCACCACGCTCATGCCCAACCTGGGCGTGCTGGCGGCGGGGGGAGGGGAGGGCGAGAGCGAGTTCGGAGACGCCGACGCGCCGCCGCCGCCCGTGCTCGCAGACCTGCCGGGCCTCATCGAGGGCGCCCACCGCGGCCGCGGCCTGGGGCGCATGTTCCTCAGGCACCTGCGGCGGGCGCGGGTCGTGCTGCACGTGGTCGACGGGAGCGCGGGTGAGGAGGCAGGAGGGGACGAGGGGAGGAGCGGCGGCGCGCGCGCGCGCGCGCCCACCCCTCGACCCCTGTCCCTCTCCCCCTCAGCCGACCCCGCGGCCGACTACGCGACCGTGCGCCGGGAGCTGGCCCTGTACAACCCGGAGTACGTGGACCGGCCGCACGTCGTCGCGCTCAACAAGGAAGACTTGGTCGACGGCGGGGGCGGCGGCGTCGGCGGCGACGGCGGCGGCGGCGCGCCGCCCTCGGTTTCTGCCGCCGCCGCTGCCGCGGTCGCCGCCGCGGCCGAAGGCGAGAGCATGGGGACCCCGCCCGCGGCCGTTGTGGCCACATCCGCCGCGACGGGCGCGGGCGTCGCGGCGCTCGCGGCCGCGCTCGCGGCCGCGCTGCGCGCGTGCGACGACGCATCCCCAACCCCTCCCCGGCGCAAGGTGTCGCCGAGGGACCGGGAGGCGCGCGTGGCGCGCGCGCGCGCGGCGGCGGGGTCGGAGGACGGGGTTTGGTAGGAGACAAGGGTGGGGGCGGCGCCTGTGACCCTGACGCTCTCTCGCTTCACTCTCTCCCGCCCCTCGCTCCCGCCGCCCGGCACCATGCGCGCCCCCACCCCCACCACCGCGGTCGCCCTGCTGGCCGCGGCCGCCTGCTTCGCCGGCGCGTGCGCGGGGACCGACCCGCGCGACACCGCGGCGCTCTTGGCCGCCAAGAAAGGTGGGAGGGGGCGCAAAGGTGTCGAGCATGTTATGGTGGGCGCGGTGGAGGCGGCGGTGGCGCGGCAGGCGCGGCGCGGACGCGTCCCGGGACCCACGCGCGCGCCCCGTCTCTCGCAGCCCTCACGGCCAAGGGTCCCGGCTGGACCTCCGCCCTCTCGTCCTGGACCGGCGACCCGTGCGGCCCCGGCAAACAGTTTTGGGGCGGCTGGCACTCGGTCGACTGCCGCGGCGAGGGCGTCTCGGCGGCCGACACGCTGCCGCCGCCCGGCGCGGCCAACCGTGTGACCAATCTCCACTTCACCGAAAGCCACGTGGACGAGTCACCCCTGGAGGACGTGGTCGCCGCGTTTTGCCCGGTGAGAGGGGGCGGGCGGGTGGCCGCGGCCTGAGAGAGGGGAGGAAAGTGAAACACACACACACATTTTGAACCCCGTTCCCGCGCTCCATTCGTTTCAGCTCTCGGCCGTCAAGGAGATGGACATTACGGCATCGCCCCTGACCGGTCCAATTCCCAAATTGATTGTGGATTGCTTCCCGTCTCTGCACAAAATGAAACTCGCCGACCTGCGCCTCTCCGGCCCCTTTCCCGACTGGCTCCAGGGCTTCGCGCCGCGTCTCGATTACCTCAAAGTCAACGCCAACCCGGGCCTGCGCGGCGCGCTGCCGGCGAGTTGGGCCGCCGCGCCGACGCTCTTCTGGCTCGACGTCTCCAACACGGGCGCATCCGGCCCCGTGCCCGCGGGTTGGCCCAGCCTGGGCGTCTTTCGCGCGTCCAAAACCAACCTCACCGGAGACCTGCTGGGGCTGGCCGGCGCCCCGCTGCAAGTCGTGTCCATCTCCAACGCGCCCGGCCTCTGCGGCCCCGTGCCCGCCTCGGTGCGGTGGGCGAGCGGGTACGACCCGGCGGGCACGCGCCTGGGGCGGCCGTGTGTGGGTGGCGGGGGGGAGGCGGTGGTGTGAGAGAGGCGTGCGTGAGGGGGGTCGGGGCGTGCAACGAGACTGCCGCAGGTGAGCTCACTCCTGCGGTCCCACCGCCCCCCCTTTCTCCGCGGCCTGCACTCGCCTATCGCGCGCCCTCGCCCTCGCCCGGCCGCCCCGGCGGCCATGCCGCCCCGGCGCGCGGCGGCCCGTGCGTCGGCGACAGCCGCGTCCACGCCGGCCGCGCCCAGCGCCGGCGACAATAAATCCACCGTCAACCCCGCGGTCGATGCCCTGATCGCGGCCGTCCTAGCGGCGGGGTGGCCGATGGCGGCGGCCGCGCGCTCGGCGGCGGCGGCAGCGCCGCCCAAGAACGCGCAGGTGGGTGGTGGAGGATGCGTGGGTGCAGGCTAGGCGGTGCGCGCGTGGGAAAAGGGCGCGAGGCGACGCCCGAGCCCATTTTTCAGCCGGCCGAGTACGCGTCTGCCCTGGCGACCGCCCCACCCCCCCAACCCGCCTGGCTGCCCGCCCCCGGGACCGCGGCGGCCGCCGCGCGCAAAGACGCCCCGCCGGCGCCGGCGCCCGCGCCGCCGACGTCGCCGCGCTCCGGCCGCGACGGCGCGCCGCGCCCCCCCTCCCCCCTCGACGCCCTCCCCCCCGCCCTGCGCGCCGCGCTCGAGGCGATCCACTCGGGGCCGCAACTGGCGGCCGCGGCGCTGGCGGTGGCGGGCGGGCCGGTTGTTGGGGTTGTGTGCGGTGGGCCCGGGACGGGGAAGACGCGCGCCGCCCTCGCCGCCCTCTCCATCCTGCTGCATGGCGGCGGCACGGGTGGTGGCGGCAGGCCGGCGGCGCCGCCGACGCCGAGCGCGCCGCGCGACGCGCGCGCGCTCGCGGCCGCAGCGCGCGCGGCGGCGCCCTGGTGGTCCGGCGCGCCCGACCCCCGGTCGACGGACGCGCCGGACGCAAGCCCGCCCCCGCCCACCGCGCCACCCGTCGTCGTGTGCGCGGGCGGGCGCCCCGCGCGCGTGCTCGCCGTCGCGGCGACGGCACCCGCCGCGGCCGCGCTCGCCGCGGCCCTCGCCCGCCCCGGCCTCGTGGACGCTACGGGCGCGTCGAGGCCGCCGTCAGTGGCCACCGTGGGCCGTCTCGCGGGCGCGTCTGCCGCGGCCATGCCCGAAGAAGCGTTGCGCGCCGCGCGCGTCGTCGTCGCTGCCCTCGACGACGCCGCCGGCTGGCCGTCCATCTCGGCCTGCCCCCCATTCGACGCCGTCATTCTGGACGACGCGGAATCCGCGGGCGAGCCGGCCGTGGTCGCCGCGCTCGCCGCCGCGCGCGCGCCGCGCGCGCTCCTCCTCGGCGACCCGTCGGCCGTGCCGGGGTCGCTTTTTGCGCGCCTGGCAGCCGCAGGGGCGTCCAGCGCCCGCCTGGAGGTGCAGCACCGGGCGCACCCGGCCATCGCGGCGTTTGCGCGCTGCGCGGCCGCCGCAGGCGCGCCGCTGCTGGAGGACGCGCCCCGCCTCGCCGCCCGGCGCGCACGCCCCTGGCACACACATCCAGTGTTGGGGCCGCTGGCCGTGCTCGATGTGGGCGAGGTGGCGCCCTGCGAGCGCGGCGGTGTCGCCGCCGGCGCCGCAGCCGCGCTCGTCGCCGCCCTGACCTCCCGCTACCCTCTCGCCGCCGCCGCCGGCGCCATAGCGGTCGTGGTGGATGACCCCGCGATTCAGGCCGCGGTCGCGGCCGCGGTCGCGGCCGCGGTCGCGGGCACCCCCGCCGCGGCCGCGCCCCGCGTCGGCCCCGCGGCCGCGTTTGCGGGCGCCGAGGCGGACGTCGTCATCGTGTGTGCGATGGGAGGTGGGAAAGGGAGGAGCGAAGGCTCGAACCACCGGTCGACCGCCGCCGCGCTCGCGCGCGCTGCCGCGTCGCTCGTCGTCGTTGCCTCCCCCCCCGCGCTCGCCGCCTCCCCTCTCTGGGCGGCCCTGCTCACCCACGCGCGGGACACGGGGTGCCTGTTTGAGGCGGGCGTGCCGGTGGGGCCGTGGCTGGAGTCGGCGCTGGCCGGGAAGGGCGCGGCGGCGGCGGCGCCGCGCGCGGCGGCCGCCGCCGCCGCCGCCGCCTTCGACGATGACGACGCCCTGGATGAGCTTGACGACGACGCGCCGGGGCTGGTGCCGGGCGTGGCGGGGCTGGCGGCGGCGGAGAAAGTGGCGGCCGCGACGGCGGCGGCGGCCGCCGGCGCGCGCAAGCGGGCGCGCCCCTCCCGCCGCGGGTGATGGAAAGAGAGAAAGAAGCCGGTTGTCACACCTCGGCGGCAGCGCCGTCGCCGCCCTCGCCCGCCGCCGCCTCGGCCACCCGCGCGGCGACCGGCACCCTCTCCACCCCGTCCGCCAGCGCCCCCACCAGCTCGAGCAGCAGGCCGTAGTCGGCGTTGAACGCGAGCACGTGGCCCGCGTCCGGCGTGCCGACGCCGCCGGGGGCGGCGAGGAGGGCGAGCGCGGCGAGCGCCGCCGCGCCTGCGCGCCGCGCGGGTTCGTCGTCAGGGAACCGCAGCCGGCGCGCGTCGGCCCAGTTGTCGCCGTCGGCGATGAGCAGGGTGCCGAGCGCGCCCGCGCGGTACAGGCCGGAGCCCAGGCGGGCGTCCAAGAGGGCGGCGGCCGAGCAGACGAACGGGCGCGCGGGCGCGAGCTGCCAGCGGAAGTGGCCGTCCCCCGCGTCCGGCGCCCACGCGGCCCACTGGCGGCCGACGATGGGCGCGTCGTCGCACGAGACGCCAGCGGAAAGAGTCAGGGTCGGCGCCGGGGTGAAGGCGGCGAGCGCGGCGCCGCGCGCGAGCGCGAACGCGCCGCGCGCGACGCGCGGCGCGCTCGTCGCGCCACCACCCTCGCACTCGACCACCCCCACCCGCTGCACGCACACCGCCCACGGCAGGCAGGAGCCGTCGCCGGCCGGCAGCTCGACGTGCGCCTCGTCGCGCGGCGGCGCGCCGGGGAGCGGGCCGGACCCCGCGGCGAGGCCGGCCTCCACCTCGACCCGCGCGTTGACGACCCCCATGCCCTCCAGGGTGGCGAGCAGAGACTCCACCGAGGTGACCGACGTCGCGGCGCCGGCGAGGCGCAGCGCGCGGCCGCCCGCGTCGGGGGACGCGTTTGGCAGCGACGCGCCGATCGCCTCGCCGCCCGCGCCCTGGGGCACGATCGTGGCGTCCTCATCATCGTCGCGGGAGGCGTCATCATCGCTCCCCAGCGCCCGCGGCGGGGCGCCCCCCGCGGCGGCGACCCCGGCGGGCGACACCGCCCACGCCGGAAACCCGCCCCCGCCCTCCCACCCTCCATCCACCGCCCGCAGGTACGCCACGTACAGGCGCGCGGTCGCGGGCGCGCCCTCGTCCCCGGGAGCGCCCTCGTCCGAGCCGGCGTGGAGGTCGGGGCGGAACCGGAACGCGTTCGTCTTTGGCGGCACCACCACAAAGTACCGACCCTCCCCCGGCCCCGCCGGCCGCACGCGGGCGATGGCGTACTCGCCGGTGTGCAGGCCGACGCCGGCGAGGGTGAAGGAGCGCGCGAGCGTGGTTTGGGCGGGGCGAGGCTAGGAAGAGGGGAGGGGGGCGGCGTCGGCGGCGCTGGCGTTGGCGCCCTTTCTCTCCCGCCTCCTCCACCGCTCCCGCCCACCATGAACGCGCGCCCGTCGGCGGCGGCGTCGGCGACGGCGGGCGGCGTGGGCGCGGGCGCGGGCACGGGCGCGGCCGCCGCTGCCGCCACGCGGCGGAGGGGCGGCCGCGCGCGTGCATTGGGGCGGCGCGCGCACGGCGAAGACGCCGCCGTCGCCCGGACGACGGCGTGCGGCGCGCGGGCGCCAAGAGCGGTGGCGGCCGCGGGGCGCATGGTCGTCGCCGGCGAAAAGTGGCGTCGGCCCACTCCCGCCGCGGCGGGGCAGCCGCGACGACCCCGGCCGCTCCCGCAATGGACCCCCCACCCCCCTCCCAAGCCAGCCCCCGGGCCGGCCCGTCGGCCTTTGCCTCGTCGCCCGCGCCGCGCGCCCCGCCCCCCCCCCCAACCCCCGCCGCCCGCGCCGCCGGCCTGACCTGCGTCGCCGCGGTCTCCACCATCTGGGCGGGGGCATCGCTGGTGGTGGCGGGCGTGGAGAAAGAGGGGCTGCCGCCGCTGGCTCTTACCTATGTCGCCAATTCTCTTTTTGTCCTCTTCCTGCCCGCGTACGGCGTCGTGCGGTGGCGCCGGGGACGAGCGGGGTCATTGTGCGTGGATGGGGAGAGAAGGGAGGTTTTTTTGGGGGCGCGCGCCCGCCTCGCGCCGACACCCGTGCCCCTCCCCGCCCCCGCAGCCCGCCCAAAACGTCGGCCGCGCCCGGCGGCGAGTCCGCTGCCCCCTCCGTCGACGCCGAGTCGGCCGCCCTGGTCGAGAGCCCCGGCGGCGCCCCCCCGCGCGCGCGCGCGCCGCGCCCCCCCCCCGCGTGGACGCCCGCCGAAGCCGCCACCGCGCGCGCCGCCGCGGTCGTCGCCCCCCTCTGGTTTGCCGCCCAGCTCACCTTCAACGCGTCCCTCGCCGCGACGAGCGTCACGTCCAACACGATCCTCTCCTCCGCGTCGTCCCTCTTCACCTACGCCGCGTCCGTCGCGTTCCTGGCCGAGCGCCCCACGCGGCGCAAAGCTGCCTGCGTGGCGGCGTGCATGGTGGGCGTGGCGTGCGTGGCGGTGGCGGACCGGGGGAGCGGGGGCGGCGCGCGGTCGCTCGGGGGGGACGCGCTCGCGCTCCTGTCGTCCGCGCTGTACGCCGCCTACACAGTGGCGTTGAGGATGCTGCTGGGGGACGATGCGGGGGCGGCCGGGACGGTGAGAGAGGGCGAGGGTGGTTGGTTTGCGGTTGGCGCTGCGCGCCGCCGCCCGCCCACACACACCCCCCTCCCCCCCTCTTCTCTCCGCAGATGCTCTTCTTCGGCCTGGTCGGCCTCGTCAACCTGGTCGCCGGCGCCCCCGTCGTCGCCGCGGCGGCCGCGGTCGCCGCCGCGCGCGGGCACTCGGCGTTCCCGCCCCGCCGCCTCCTGGCCATCGCCCTGGCCAAAGGCCTCGCCGACAACCTGCTCTCCGACTACCTGTGGGCGCGCGCCGTGGCGCTGGTGGGGCCGACGGTGGCGACGGTCGGGCTCAACGTGCAGGTGCCGCTCGCCGCGGGCCTCGACGCGGCGGTGACGCGGCCGCGCCCCGCCTGGACGCGCACCGCGGGCGGCGCGGCCGCCACCGCGGTCGGCGCGGTTGCGGTCGTCGCGGGCGTGTGCGGCGTCGCGCTGGCGCCGTGAGAGGGGGGGCGGGAGGGCGGGGGGGCGGGCACAAAACCCTCGAGGGTTTTGTGCGTCTCCTGCTCCCAACCGTGTGTCATGTTTCTGTGAGCGGTGTCGGCCACCGCGGGTGTGCGCAGCGACGGCCCGCGCAGATGGAGACGCGGGAAGAGGGCAGGCAGAGGGGTTTCGCGCGTCGCTCGCGCCCGCCGTCTCCTTTGTTCGCGCGGCCGCGGTCGTGGCTGCCGTGTGCGGCACCGCGCCCGCGCGCGAAGAGAGGCAGCAGGGTTGCGCGCGCCGTTGCTCCTGCCCTCTCGCCCTCTTGATGTTTTTGCGCGTGGGCTCCCCCCCTCGCCGCCCGGCTTACACCCGCCGGCCGGCCGCCGCCCCGCCCCGCGCGCGCCCACCCCCCCTCAAAAAATCGTGCGAGATTTCACCCCGGGGGCAGGGGGCCGGCGCGCGGCGCGCGGCGCCGCCCCCGCCGCGATCCATCGATCCCCTCCCTCGTCCCTCGTTCCGCGCTTCAGTACTTGTACCCCTTCTCGTACAGCGACTTGCCCGCCTCGGCCGACTCGGTCGACGGGTCGTACTTGCCGAGCTGCGCGTCCGAGTTGGCCTTGGCGCGCACGAGGAGCGCCTCCTGCCCGGCCTGGTTGTTCTTGGCGTCGCCCTTCCACGTGCGCAGCACCGAGTTCTGCAGGGCGCGCGCGTAGGAGAAGGACACGTGCCACGGGTTGGGGGACTGGGGGGGGGGGGGGGGGGCCCCCGGGGGGGGGGTGGGCGCGCGGGGCGCGGGGGCGAGACCCCCCCCCACCCCCCCCCACCCCCCCCGCCCCCCGCCTGACCTGGTTCATGGCGTTCAGGTTGAGCGTGGCCTCCAGCTCCGACTGCCCCCCCGACAGGAACATGATGCCCGGCACCGCGGGCGGCACGCGGCGGCGCAGCAGTTTGAGCGTGTAGTCGGCGATGCGCTCGGGCGTCTCGCGCGCGGGGCAGTCGGCGCCGGGGGTGACCATGGACGGCTTGAGCAGGATGCCCTCGAAGATGACGCCCTGGGGAGGGGTGGGGTGGGGTGGGCGGGGCGGCCGAATGCACCGCGCGCGCGCGCGCCGACCCCGCGCGCCCCCCCCCCCCCCCGCCACGCCCCCCTGCTCCCACCTGGTCGGCCATGTACTTGAACGTGGCCGCCCAGATCTCTTCCGCCACCTCGAGCGTGCGGTCGATGCCGTGGTCGCCGTCGAGCAGGACTTCGGGCTCGATGATCGGGACGAGGCCCGCGGCCTGCGAGATGGCGCCGTAGCGCGCGAGCCCGTAGGCCGCGTCGCGCACCGCGATCGCGGTCGGGCCGGCGGCCACGGTCACGGTCGTGCGCCACTTGCAGAAGCGGGCGCCCTGCTTGTAGTACTCGGCCGAGCGCTGGAGGGGGGGGAAGGTTTTTTGGGGGGTTGATTGTTTTGGGTTGTAGGGTTTTGGGGGTCGCCGCCACCCCCGCCACCCATCCAAGACGCTCCCCACCGCTCCGCGCCCTCACCTGGGCAAGGCCGTCCAGGCCCTGGCACCAGGACTCGCCGTTGGCGTTGACCATCGGGACGAGGCCCTTGTCCGTCTTGATGCCGGGCACGATGCCCTGCTTGTTCAGGATCTGCACGATCGAGTCGCCGGTGGACGCGGTCTGCGTGGGGGGGGGAGGGGGGAGGGTGTCGGGGTCGGAACAAGCAAAAAACGTCGACCCTGGCGCAACCCCAACCCTCCGTCCGCTCCCCACCTGGTAGAGCGTCTCCTCGAAGAGAATCGCGCCCGAGATGTAGTCGCCGATGCCGGGGGTGGTGACGAGCAGCTCGCGGTAGGCGAGGCGGTTGGCCTCGGTGTTCTCCATGCCGATCGAGTCCAGGCGCTGCAAGAAAAGAGGGGGGGCGGCGTCGGCGCGCGCCGCGAGGTCTCGCGCGCCCTCCCCTCCCGCCCCGCTCTTCTTCTCCTGACCTTGCCGCACGTGGCGTTGGACTCGTCCATGGCGAGGATGCCCTTGCCCTTGGTCGCGATCTTGTTCTGTGGGGGGTAGAGGGCGCAGGGGGTGGGGCGCCGCGCGGCGAGGGCAGCGCGCCGGCGCGCGTGCGCCCGCGCCCTCCGGGCGCCCCGGGGGCCGCGGCCGGGCCGCCGCCGGCCGAGCGGCTTGCGGTGGGTGAAATGCACGCTCCGGAGGCCGCGGCGCGAGGGACGGAGGGCCGGCAGCCGCGGCCCCACCCGCGGCGCGCCGCCGGCCGCTCGCGCCGGCGCTTGCGCGCGCCGCGCTCGACCGTCCCGCCGCCGCCGCCGCCGGCCGCGCCCTCCCGACGACAGCGAGTGAGGGCGGTAGCGTGAGCGACGCGGCGCCGGCGCACGCGGGCAGCGGGGGGCGGGCGGCGGCGAGGGCGGGGGCGGCTGCTGGCCGAGCGTCGCTCTGAAGGACACCCCGGCCCAGGGCCGCGGCCGCCGCACCGCCGCCCGCCACGGGCGAGACGGCTGCTTCCGCCGCCGCGCTCGGGGCGCGGGGGGAGCCCGCGATGCGGCGCGTGGCGGGCGGGGGACCGAGGTCGCGGCCCTACGGCCGCCTCCCGGCCGTGCCCGCCACGCTTCGCCGCCGCTCCCCCCCCCCCACGATGCCGCTATGTGCAGTGCACGTCGCCGGGGCAGAGCTGGCGCCCGAAGCGTCCCCGCCGCCACGCAAAACCCACCGCAGTCGCGATGAGCTCATCCTTGTACTGCGTTTGGGACAGGATGGCGTTCACGCGGAGCGCGCCGCGCGCGGGGCGGGTCGGGCGAAGGGAGCGGAGGGCCATGGTGGAGGTTGGGGGCTGGGGGGCGGTGTGAACCGTCGCGCCGCGCGCTCGCACACGCCGTCGACCCTCCGCCGCCCTCCTCCCCCCTGTGCCCGCGCCCCGCGCGCGCTCTGGCGCAGCCGGGCCCCACTCCCGGCGCGCCGCTGCGCCCGGCGGAGGGCGGCGCCGCGATGGACGCGGGCACTCGGCTCCCCCTCCCCTCCGACGCCCTGCGCGCCTTCATGGACGCCTTGCGAGGCCCCTGGCTCCACCTCCACGGCGCCCCGTCGTCCGTCTCGGTGCCCGCCGGCAAATCGGCGCCGCGCGCCGCCGCCAACGCCGCGGCCGCGGCGGGCGCGGCGGGCGCGGCGGGCGGCCGCGATTTCGAAGGCCTCAATTTCAGACAGGTGCAGCCGAGGCGGGGGCGAGGGAGGCCGAGGGGAGGCCGCCGCCCGCGCCGCCGGCGCCGACCCTGGCCCCCCCCCCCCCCCCCGCAGCACATGGCCGCCGGCGCCGCCGCCGGCGTCGCGGAGCACGTCGCCATGCACCCGGTCGACACCGTCAAAACGCGCATGCAGGCCCTCGGCCACCCGGGCGACGCGCTGCGCGGCGCGGGGGTGCGGCGGGCGCTGGCCTCGGTGCTCCGGCGGGAGGGCGTGCGCGGGCTCTATGGCGGCGTGTCCGCGGTCGCGCTGGGGGCCGGGTGCGGGGGGGCGGCGCGGGGGGGGGGGGGGGGCGGGCGGCGCCCCGCGCGCCCCCCCCCCCGCCCCCCCCCCCCGCGGCCCCCC
>Ga0315287_10000848_pt1 | contig 27269 bp, 28 predicted proteins | sample YL17G11_0_MG_FD_205037 | JGI IMG/M metagenome (GOLD analysis project Ga0315287, IMG submission 205037) | Sediment microbial communities from Yellowstone Lake, YNP, Wyoming, USA - YL17G11_0 | ecosystem: Environmental > Aquatic > Freshwater > Lake > Sediment | place: USA: Wyoming | collected... | reverse complement strand
CCCGTTCCTATGTCGGCCACGACCGCCTGCGCGCGTTGCAGGTCCACGTCGACGATGAGCAGATCCACTTCGTCCTTGTGTCGGGCGATCAGCTTGGCCGCAACGCTTCCCATCGCGCCGGCACCGAGAACCGCAACCTTGGGCGCCATCAGAGTGGCACGTTGGACAGGATGAGGATACGCGGCTCGGTCATCTCTTCGATCGCCCAGCGCAGCCCCTCGCGACCGAAACCGGAGTCCTTGGACCCGCCGTACGGCTGCTGATCCGCGCGGAAGGCCGACTGGTCGTTTATGACGACGCCGCCGACCTCGAGGGTCCGATGCGCCTGCATGATGCGATCGATGTCCTTGGTGAAGACGCCGGCCTGCAAGCCGAACCGTGAGTCGTTGACCTCGGCGAGCGCGTCGTCGAAGGTCTCGTACGGAACCACCGCAGTGACCGGACCGAAGATCTCCTCGCAACGCACCTTGTCGGTGCCCCTTGTCTGCGTGATGATCGTCGGCGCGTAGCACGAGTCTCCTACACGCTCTCCGCCGACCAGGATCTCGGCGCCGCTGGCAGCCGCCTCCTTCACCCAGGCGTCGATGCGATCGAGTTCGCCTGGGTCGATGACCGGCCCCACATCGACGGTCGGGTCCAGCGGGTCGCCGGTCTTCAGTCCCTCGACCTCCTTCTTGTAGCGCAGGAGGAAGTCTTCGTAGACCTCAGCCTGAACGAGGATGCGCTGCACCGAGATGCACGATTGGCCGGCCTGGTAGTAACCGCCGAACGCGCAGCGCTTGGCCGCCCAGTCGAGGTCCGCGTCGGAGTGGATGATCACACCCGCGTTGCCGCCGAGCTCCAATGTGACCTTCTTCTTGGGATCGAGGCCCTTCAGGTACCAACCGATCGGCGCGGACCCGGTGAAGGTGAGTTTCTTGAAGCGCTCGTCCTTCACGGCGTTCTCCGCCAGCGAGGACTTCGCCGGAAGCACGGAGTACATCGACTTCGGCAGGTCGGTCTCCATCACGATCTCCGCCAGCTTCAGCGCCGACAGCGGTGTGGCCGAGGCGGGCTTCAACACGAGTGTCGCGCCGGCAGCGATGGATGGAGCGACCTTGTGCGCGACGAGGTTCAGCGGGAAGTTGAACGGCGAGATGCCGAACACCGGGCCCACCGGGAACCGGCGCACGATCGCGGCGCGACCGGCCATGGCGCCTTCGGCATCGAGTCGGACGAACTCATCCGAGTGGTTGCGTATGTATTCGCTCGCCCAGCGGAAGGTAGAGACGGCGCGGGTCGCCTCGACGGTCGCCCACTTGAGCGGCTTACCTCCCTCGGAGGCGATGAGCTTCGCGTTCTCCTCGATGGTCTCGCCGAGGCGCTTGGAGATGTGGTCGAGAGCGTCGGCCCGGACGTGCACCGGCAGGTCCTTGGTCTCCTTGAAGCCCTCGACCGCGGCGACGGTCGCGTCTTCGAGGTCCTGAGCCGTCGGCAAGCCAACTTCGGCGACCAGGCTCTGGTCGTAGGGGTTCCTGACTTCGAGCACGCCATCGCCGGTGCGCCACTCGCCGTTGATTAGGAAGGGCTTGGTAGCCACGTTGCATCAACCTTTCTGGGGGTTGGGTATTCGATTAGTTGCAGGCCTCGCCGACGTGGCCGGCCCGGAGGGCTCGGCTCAGCCGTTCTCCAGGTTGACCACGACGTGCTTGATCTGCGTGTAGTCCTCCATCGAGTACATGGACATGTCCTTGCCGTAGCCGGACGCCTTGTACCCACCGTGAGGCATCTCCGGAGCGATCATGAAGTGCGTGTTCACCCACACGGCCCCGTACTGCAGGCGCCTGGCTACGCGCATCGCGCGAGACGTGTCCCTGGTCCAGACGGATGATGCCAGGCCGTACTCGACGTCGTTCGCCCACGTAACGGCCTGCTCCTCGTCGGAGAAGCGCTGCACGGACACGACCGGGCCGAAGACCTCGCGCTGCACGATCTCGGACTTCTGATCCGGGTTCGCGACGACGGTCGGCTTGTAGTACGCACCGGGTCCGTCGATGATCTCGCCACCGGTGAGGATCTCTGCGCCAGCCTCGCGTGCCCGGTCCACGAATCCGGCGACACTCTCGCGCTGCTTCTCGTGCACGAGCGGCCCCATCTCGGTCTCGGAATCATCGATCGGTCCAACCTTGATCGACTCGACCGCCGGCACGAGGGCCGACAGCACGTCGTCGTAGATCTTCGGGCCGGCGATGATGCGGCAGGAAGCGGTGCAATCCTGTCCTGTGTTGGTGTATCCCGCGAACTTCACGATCTCCGCCAGCAGTTCGACATCCGCGTCGTCGAAGACCACGACGGGAGCCTTGCCACCCAGCTCCAAGTGAACTCGCTTGACGGTGTCGGCCGCCGCGGCAGCGATCATCTTCCCCGTCGCGGTGTCGCCGGTAACGCTGACGAGGCGGACGTCCGGATGGCGGGTCAAACGATCGCCGACCACGGCTCCGCGGCCTGTGAGTACCTGGAATACGCCCGGAGGCAGGATGTCCGCGGTGATCTCGGCCAGGCGTAACGCCGTCAGCGGTGTGTTCTCAGCGGGTTTGATGATCGAGGTGTTGCCGGCCGCCAGCGCGGGACCGATCTTCCAGGCCACCATCATCAGCGGGTAGTTCCAAGGGGCGATGCCGACCGTTACGCCGAGCGGCTCGCGGCGGATCATGCTCGTGAAGAGATTCCCGTCGAGGTTGATGTACTCACCCGCGCTCTTGCCTTCGGGCAGCCGTGCAGCGCCGGCGAAGAATCGGAGGTTGTCGGCGATGAACGGGATGTCGGCCTTCGACACCTCGATGGGCTTTCCCACATCGATCGACTCGAGGCGCGCGAGCTCGTCGGCGTCCTCCTCGATGGCGTCGGCGATCTTCAGCAGCATCGCGGAGCGCTCCCCCGGCGTAACGTTGAACCAAACCTCTTCGAACGCCTTTAGCGAAGCTGCCACTGCCCGGTCGGTGTCTTCAACCGTGGCGCGCTGGGTTTCAGCTATGACTTCCCCAGTCGCCGGGTTGATGTCTTCTACCGTCTCACCACTTGACGAGTTCACGAACTCGCCGTTGATGAACATCTGCTTGGCTGCCACGCGAGCACCACCTCCATCTGAACAAGGGCCGCCGGATGCTTCCTCAACCGGGAGTATCACCCGAAGGGGACTTATGGGGCTAGTCGGGAATGGCGAACCGGGCGGTCGTGACTGTACGGAGCGGACAGCCAGGTAGAGGAGGAAGGGTGGTCTAGGTCTAGGTCTAGGGCTCGATCTGGACGGACTGCAGCTCGCGGGCCCGAAGGGCGAGCCAGAACTCCATGCGGTCGAAGGACGACGACAGTTTGCGGCCGGTCAACTCCTCGACCTTGCGCATCCGGTAGCGCAGCGTGTGACGGTGGACGAACAGCTCGGCCGCGGCGGTTTCCCAGCGGGCGTTGTGCTCCAGGAACGAGCGCAGAGACGGGATCAACTCGCCGCCGTGGTCGTGGTCGTAGGCATCCAGGGGCTCGAGGAGCGAGTCGGCGAAGGCTCGGAGCGCGTCCGGATCGGCCATGGACAGGAGGAGCCTGTAGGTGCCGAGATCGCCGAACCCGGCCGCATCCCAACCCTCGAGCCGGCAAACCTGCAACGCGTATCTTGCCTCGCGCAGGCCGCGGGCGATCTCGTCCACGGGCACCTGGCTCGAGAAACCGGCCCGAACCGATGCGTCGACCCGGCTCCCGAGGTCGGCGGAGATCTTCTTGGGCTCGAGATCGTCGTCCGCGGCAACGAGCACGTTCACCGTTTCGCCGTTCGGCGAGACGAGGAACCCGCCCCCCAGCCGTGAGAAGTAGTCCTCGGCCGCCCACGCAAGCCCATCGGTCGCACTGCCCTCGAGGGCCATGACGAAGATCTTGCCCTCCTTGGTCAGGCCGAACCGGGCGAGGCCGCGCGCAGCATCGTGTTCGGACAGGCTGCCGGCAACGAGCGATTCGAAGAAGTCGCCCTGCATGCGGCGCTCGGCATCGGCCACCGCGCGTTCCTTGGAGAGCTCGATGGCGAAAAGCGACAGCGCGTGGCCCGCAACGATGCGGTCGAACGGAGTGAGGGCGTCGGGCTTGCCGACAGCCAGGAAGGATTCGACCCGACCTTGCGCCCCTATCGGCTGTATCCAAACGTGGTGCCCTTCGTCGACGACGGTCAGGCTGAAGCCCGTTCCCTCCGGACGAGACTCCCGGAGCTCGCGCCAGATGCGGTCGGCACGCTGGCCGGCATCGCGCGAGGTCGTGGCCAGCGGCGTCCCGTGGAGGTCAAGAACGAGCGCCCATCCGTGGATCACGTTCGCAAGAGCGTTGGCGACGCCCTTGACGCCTTCAGCCTCCATGACCGCGCGCGTCAGCACCTGCTGGGCATCAACGGCTCGCTGGAGCTGGTTGTACTGCTCGGCCAGTAGCCGCGTGGCGATCGCTTCGGTTATGGCGATGAAAGGAACCTGGTACGGGATCTCGAGTATCGGGAAATCCAACTCCTCGGCAGCATCCAGCATCGCCTTCGGCACTTTGCGGTAGTTGTGACCTACCGAAAGGCCCAGACCGGCGATGCCGGCGCCGGCGAGGCGTTTCACGTACGCCTTCTGCCTCGTCGGAGAGTTTCCGATGCCCATGCCGGTGGTCAGCACAACCTCTCCGCCCTTCAGCCACGGCGTGGGGTCGTCGAGTTCCGCGATGTGCACCCAGCGGATGCCCCTGTCCAAACCGGCGGAGCCCGCAACGAGGGTCAGGGACAGCCCTCTGAGGTCAAGGAGGTCCCGAACGGAGACAGTCATGTGCCAGATTGTACGGCCCGTACAATCCGGCGACCTGAATCACCCGTCAGGGGCCATCGGTAGACGGAAGGTACAAAACGGCGAACTCGTTCGGGGCCTGACGGACCCTGACATGAGACGCGCCTCAGCCCAGACTTCTCCACACCGGGCAACCGCTCGGCCGAAGGAAGATCCGGAGGCAGCATGGACATCCCACAGGAGCGCAAGGTCGTCACTGAGATACCGGGGCCCAAGTCCCGCGAATGGTTCGAGCGTCGCGCGAAGGCCGTCGCGTCCGGTGTGGCGAACATCCATCCGATCGTCACGGAGCGCGCCCACGGAGCGATCATCGAAGACGTTGACGGCAACAGGCTCCTGGACTTCTCCACCGGCATCGCCGTCCTCAACGTGGGCCACACACCCGAGGCCGTGGTCGAGGCCGCGAAGGCGCAGATCGACCGCGACATACATTCCTGCTTCCACGTCACGGCCAACGAGCCGTACATCCAACTCGCCGAACGCCTCAACGCGATCGCTCCGATCGAAGGAGAAGCCCGCACGATGTTCGCCAACTCCGGCGCTGAGGCGGTGGAGAACGCCGTCAAGATCGCGCGCTACGCGACGGGGCGTTCAGCGATCGTCACCTTCGACCACGCGTTCCACGGCCGGACGCTCATGGGCATGTCGCTGACGGCGAAGGTGATGCCGTACAAGCAGGGGATGGGCCCCTTCGCTCCGGAGATCTATCGGCTGCCGTTCGCGTACCCCTATCGCTGGCCGAGCGGTCCCGACAAGTGCGCGCAGGAAGCGCTCGCCTATGCGATCGAAGAGATGCACAAGCACATCGGAGAAGACAACATCGCCGCCGTGATCGTCGAACCCATCCAGGGCGAGGGCGGCTTCATCATCCCGGCGCCGGGCTTCCTCGCGGGACTGGCGGATCACTGCAAAGCCAACGGGATCGTGTTCATCGCCGACGAGATCCAAACGGGCATGGGACGCGCAGGCGACTGGTTCACGATCGTCAACGAAGGTGTAACGCCCGACATCGTCACCTCCGCGAAGTCTCTTGCCGCCGGCTTCCCCCTTTCGGCGGTAACAGGGCGCGCGGATCTCATGGACTCCGTGCACATCGGTGGCCTGGGCGGGACCTATGGGGGAAACCCGGTTGCCGCCGCAGCGGCGCTCGCGGTCCTCGACATGATCGAACGAGACGGACTGCTCGAGCGTTCGAAGACGCTGGGCGCCAAGCTCCTCGGTAGGTTGAACGAGATGGCCTCGCGGCACGAGATCATCGGTGAGGTTCGCGGCCGCGGGATGATGACCGCGATCGAACTGGTGGAGGATCGCGCAACCAAAACCCCGCTGGATGGAGCCAAGGGCAGCGCAATCGTGAAGCACTGCTTGGAGAAAGGCGTCGTCCTTCTGAAGGCGGGTACGTTCGACAACGTGATCCGGCTTCTGCCCCCGATCAACATCGAAGAGGATCTGCTGGAGGACGGCTTGAACGTCCTCGACGAGGCCCTCGGCACGGTGTAGTCGCCCCGCCCTCGGAGCTCTGCTAGCGTCGGGCCGTGGACGGAAGCCCGGCCCCATCCCGCTTCAGGCGCGCCGTGAGAGCGATCGCGGCTGACACCACGCCGCTGCGCGCCTTCCCCCGTTACAGGCGGCTTTGGACGGGAGAGGTCGTCGGCGGTATCGGCGGCGAGGCGACCTACGTCGCCATCCTGATGCAGGTCTACGCGCTCACCAAGTCACCGGCCGCGTTAGGCATCGTTGGACTCGTTGGGTTCCTCCCGCTCATGTTCGGCACTACGATCGGCGGTCCGATCATCGACCGCTACGACCGCCGCACGATCCTCGTGGTGGGAGGGGCAGGGCACGTCGCGGTGTCGCTGCTCCTGCTCGTCAACGCGCTCGCGGCGCATCCGTCGGTGCTGGTCGTCTACATCGGGACCGGGCTGGCCGCCTTCGTCTCGGGGATCGACGTCCCCGCCCGGCAGGCGACGACCCCGGTGATCGTCGACAAGGAACATGTCCAAGCGGCTATATCTCTCAACAACGTGATGTGGAGTCTCTCCTCCATCGCGGGACCGTTCCTAGGCGGCATCGTTATCGGCACCCTCGGGCTGAGCTGGGCCTACGGCCTGGGTGCGGCCGCGTGGGTCATGACCATCGCCCTCATGTGGCGCCTGGGGTCCATCCCGCCGGCCGAAGGCGCCGCGGAGAAGTCGGGCTGGGAGTCGCTCAAGGAAGGGCTGCGCTTCCTGAAGGGCAAGCGGGTCATCCAGGGCACCTTCGCGATCGACCTGTTCGCGATGATCTTCGGGCTGCCGGAGGCGCTGTTCCCCGTGCTGGCCGTGACGCGCTTCGGCGGCGTGTCGGCCGCGGCGGATCCAAGTGTCATCACCGGCGGACCCGTCGTGGGAGCGCTGCTCGCCTCGGTCGCCTTCGGTGCCCTCGTCGCGGCGCTGACGACGGGCTGGACCGTGCGCGTGAAGCACCAGGGCCAGGCCGTGGTCTGGATGGTCATCCTGTGGGGCGCGGCCATCACGGCGTTCGGGTTCTCGATGCAGCTGTGGGTGGCGTGCCTGTTGCTGGCGGTGGCGGGTGGCGCCGACACGATCTCGGCCGTGTTCCGGGGCACGATCCTGCAGAACTCGCTCACCGACGACATCCGCGGGCGTATCACTTCCATCCACTTCTTCGTGGTGGCCGGAGGCCCGCGCCTCGGCAACCTCGAGTCGGGCCTGGTAGCCCAGTGGACCTCGCCCGCGTTCGCCATCGTCTCGGGCGGCGTGCTCTGCATCGCCGGCGCGATCGGTGTGGCGCTGCGCAACAAACCCTTCTGGCGATTCCACGCCGGCGGGGAAACGTAAGGTAACCTTCCCTCTCTCAAATACGACGAAACCAGGAGGCTTTCGAGATGGCGAAGAGCGTTCTCATCACGGGTTCATCCAGCGGTATCGGCGCGGCCACCGCGACGAGATTCGCGGCCGGGGGGTACAAGGTCTTCGCCACCATGCGAACGCCCGAGAAGGACGAGACCCTGGCTGCGGCTGCGAAGGAGAACGCTTGGGACCTGGAACTCATGGCCCTGGACGTGCGCGACCTCGCCTCGGTGAAAGCCTGCCTGGATCAGGTGCACGAGCAGGTCGAGGCGCTCGACGTGCTGGTCAACAACGCCGGGCACGGGATGCTGGCTCCGGTCGAGGACGCCTCGGACGAGGAGATCCAAGCGGTGTTCGACACCAACGTCTTCGGGATGGTGCGTGTGACGCGCGAGGTGCTGCCGGGGATGAGGGCGCGAAAGAGCGGCGCGATCGTGAACCTCTCGTCGATGGGTGGCCACGTGGTCTTTCCGCACTTCGCGTACTACCACGCGACGAAGTGGGCCCTGGAAGCCCTCACTGAGGGTCTCTACCTAGAACTCAAGGACCTCGGCGTGCACGTATACGCCGTCATGCCTGGTCTGGTTGCCAGTGGGTTCGGCAGGGCCGGCACGCGCGCCGCCAAGGTCTCGGAAGGCAACACCATCTACCAGGGTGATATCGACAAGGTCATCGAGGGCTTCATGAACCTGCTGCCGAATCGGGTCGGGCCTGAGACCGCAGCAGACGCCATCTTCGACGTGGTCGAGAGCGGGACCGACGAGCTGCACCACTTCTCCGACCCCTTCGCGGAGCACATGGTTACGTCGCGCAAGTCCCGAGAGGATTCCGAGTGGTTCGAGTTCTTCCTGCACGAGATGTTAGGCGTGGCCGAGCGCTGAGATCTGCGATCAGTTCCCCTGCGCGCCCCTGACCCCGGCCGGAAGAGAGAACCGAAGCGACTCCTCCGCGAGCCTCACCTCTTCAACCTCGGTCGCTCCCTGAGCGGCGAGGAAATCGATCATCTGCTGGACGAGCCAATCAGGAGCGGACGCCCCCGACGTGAGGCCCACCACCTCTGCGCCTTCCAGCCAGGCCACATCGACGTCGGACTCGTCGTCCACGAGATATGCGGGCGTACCCGCGTCGCGCGCCACCTCCACCAGCCGGTTCGAGTTCGATGAATTCTGAGAGCCGATGACCAGTACTACGTCGGCGAGTCGAGCGATCTCCTTCACGGCGTCCTGGCGATTCTGTGTCGCGTAGCAGATGTCCTCGCGCGGCGGTGCCTCCATCGCGGGGTAGCGCTCGCGCAGGATCTCGATGATCTCCTGGGTCTCGTCCACCGAAAGTGTCGTCTGCGTCAGGTAGGAGACATGTTCTGGGTCCAGAATCTGAACGGTTCGCGCTTCCTCCGGACTCTGGACGAGGGTCGTGCGGTCCGGCGCCTGGCCGGTCGTGCCGACCACCTCCTCGTGACCGGCGTGACCGATCAGGACGATGTTCCTGCCCTCACCCGCGAAACGCTTGGCTTCGAGGTGCACCTTCGTCACGAGCGGACATGTGGCATCGATAACGCTGAGTCGTCGCGCCTCCGCGTTCCTGTGGACCTCGGGGGCGACGCCGTGGGCCGACAGCACCAGGACCGCGCCTTCGGGCACCTCCTCTGTCTCTTCCACGAAGATGGCGCCCTTGCCTTCCAGGTCCTTGACCACGTGGGCGTTGTGAACGATCTGCTTGCGAACGTACACAGGCTCGCCGTGCTTCTGGAGCGCCAGCTCCACCGCCTCGACGGCGCGCTCGACCCCGGCGCAGTATCCGCGTGGCTGGGCGAGGAGAACCTTCTTCGGCATCGCAGCCATGGTATCCGGCCTCCCTCAGAACGGGCTCGGATGCGGGCTCAGGGGAAACGCTGACACCAAAAAGACAGACAAATCTGCGCCGGTCGGCGGGGCCTATCTCCGGCGCCCATGTCGGCCGTTAGGCCCATGCTCTGAACCCGGCCTCTAGCTGCAGGAACGCCCCTGAACGGTCCCCCAGATGACCCCGAGGAGGTCCTTCGCTGCCCCCACAGAGGCCCCGGAGCCGTAGGCCTATCTACCGGATCAGCCGCTTGCCAGCCTCTCGACCCTTGGTCTACCGTGGCCGAACTCACCTGGACGACCGTCCGGAATTCCCCCTTTGGTCGGCGCTGAAACGCGCCCTGGGCTTGCCCACGCTTGGGGCCCGGACGTCGAGATGGAGAGTACGGAACGAGATGGACGAGAAGAGGAAGGAAGGTGGTCGGACACTCACGACCTACCGCGGGTCCGACGGAGGCCGATAACTCCGATCAACCCGGCGGGGGTGAGATCTCCTATGAACACATCACTCAAGAAGCGGGGCCTGTTCGTGGCCGCGCTCACCGCAGTACTGCTCCTAGCCGCAGTGCTTCCGGCAGGAGCCTTCCCACACCTCCCCAGGTGGTGGCAGTACGACCAACAGACCTGGGACCACTCGTGGAAGAGCGAACCCTCGCTCCGGCATGCCGAACACCAGTGGATGCGCGCGAATCCGGACGCCTCCGACGCAGAGGTTGAGGCGTTCCGCCAGAAACTCGCTGACGAATACCTGGCGATGCATTTCCACGAAGCATCGGGAGTGCAGCGCGGACAGGCTTCATGGTTCTCCGCGTCTCACGGCGCCTGCACCTCGCACACGAGCGGGTACTACGCGGCCAGCCGAACGCTGCCGTGCGGAACCAGGGTTTCGGTTCGTGCCGGGGACAACTACGTGATAGTCACGATCCAGGATCGCGGTCCATACGTCGGGGGGCGGATCCTCGACCTCTCGAAGGCAGCATTCGAAGAACTGGCGCCACTGGGGTCAGGAGTCGTGAACGTGACCGCGACGACGTTGAAGGGCTAGAGCCGCACCCCTAGAGCCAGTCCTTCTTCTTGAAGACCAGGTAGAGGGCGGTACTGGCGACCAGCATCAGGCCGAGGGCGCCCGGGTAGCCGAACCCCCATCTGAGCTCGGGCATGTTGTTGAAGTTCATGCCGTAGATACCCGCGATGAGCGTCGGCACCAACAGGATCGCGCCCCACGAGGTGATCTTCTTCATGACCTGGTTGAGACGGTTGGCGTCCAGGGAGAGCTTCGCCTCGAGAGCTGCGGTCAACATCTCTCGGACGTTGTCGACGAACTCCAGGGTCCGGATGACATGGTCGGAGATGTCACGGAAGTACGGTCCCAGCTTCTCCGTAACGAAGCCCGGCTGTTCCTGGACCAGATCTATCACCTCGCGGAGCGGCATCACCAATCTCCTGAACTCCACTACCCGATGCTTGAGCTTGAAGATGTCTTCCTGTAGGTCCGTGTCGGGAGTCTCGGAGAAGATCCGCGTCTCGATGTCATCCGTCATGTCCTCGAACCGGTCGACGATCGGGAAGTAGGCGTCCACGACCTCGTCGAGCAAGGCGTACAGCAGGAAGGCCCCGCCTTCGTCGGTCAGATCCGGTTGGCGGTCCCAGCGCTCCTTCACGCCCCCCATGTCGAAGACAGGCGGATAGCGGAGCGTCACCAGGAACCGCGTCCCCGTGAAGACGTGTATCTCGCTGTCTTGCAACTCGTCCTCCCGGTCGAGCGACAGGCCGTGCATCACGACGAAGAAGTACCCCTGGAAGGTCTCGACCTTGGGACGTTGGCCCTTGTTCTTCGCGTCCTCCATGGAGAGCGGATGGAGCCCGAACTCCTCCTGGACCATGGCCAGGTCCTCGTCCGTCGGGTCCGCGATGTCCAACCAGATGCGCGCCGTCGCCTCGCTCGCGAGGATGTCGCTCACCGAGGCCGGATCGAACTCCGTCTCGACCAACGTTCCATCGTGGTAGTGACGAACGGTGATGTGGCGTGCCATCCAGCGCAGGCTATCGCACATAGGCCTCCCGAGCGTAGCCCTGGGGTACAGTCTAAGGGTCAGATGTCGACCACCGAACAGACCAGACGCCGCATGCGAGCCCCCGAAAGGCGGGCTCAGCTTCTCGAGGTCGCGAGGCTCGCCTTCGGACGGAACGGCTTCCACGGGGTCTCTATGGAAGAGGTCGCCCGAGAGGCCGGCGTCACCAAGCCCGTCCTCTACGATCACTTCTCTTCCAAGGAAGCGCTCTTCCTCGCCCTGCTGGATGCGGACTCAACTGCCCTCGAGGAACGCGTGCGCGCGGCCCTTCAGGCCCCGACCGGCAACCGCCAGCGCATCCGGGCTTCCTTCCAGGCCTACTTCGATTTCGTCGACGAGCACGCCGAGGGTTTCAAGCTGGTCATGCAGGAGGCTCAGTACCCGCGGTTCCTCTCATCGAGCGTGAACGGGGTTCGCGGACGCATCCACGCCGAGGTTGCCGATCTGATCGTCCGAGAGTCCAAGGGAAGCGTCGGCGAGGACGACGCGCTCACGATCGCCCTGGGTCTGATCTCCATGGTCGAGACCGGCGCGCAGCGGAACCCCGGCGGACCGAGGGCCGACAGGGCTCGTCAGGTGGAAGTTCTGGTTCAGCTGGCGTGGCGCGGCATGACCGCGCTGGAACAGTGAGCGCTCCGACCCTGGACGCGCCATCCGAGGTTGAGGAGAAGCCTCTCATGCGCGGCCGCCTCCACCAGGTGGCGTTCTTCCTGGCGATCCCCGCAGGGATAGCCTTGATCATGGCCGCCGGCTCGACGACAGCCAGGATCGCGGCCGCCATCTACTCGATAAGCCTCTGCGGTCTCTTCGGGGCAAGCGCCGCGTATCACACCGGTTCGTGGTCGGACAAGGCTCGCCTGCGGATGAAGCGTCTCGACCACTCGATGATCTTCATCCTGATCGCCGGCACCTACACGCCCTTCGCGCTTCTGGTCGTGAAGGGAACGTGGGGTCACGTGCTCCTGGGACTGGTTTGGGTCGGAGCCCTCGTCGGAGTCACGCTCAAGATCGTGCGCATCGACGGTTTCGAGATGCTCGGTGGCACTCTGTACATAGTCCTTGGTTGGATGGCGCTGCTCGCGCTGCCGAAGATGCTTCACAACCTGACCGTGGCGCAACTGGCGTTGATCTTCACGGGGGCCATCACCTACACCCTGGGGGCCGTCGTCCTGCGCCTGAACAAACCGAACCCCAGTCCCAGAGTCTTCGGATACCACGAGGTCTGGCACACCGCGACCATCATCGCGGCGGCATGCTTCTACGTGGTGATGATGGAGATACTGCTCGGAAGCTGAGCGCTAGGTGTGCTTCAGAACCGTGGCCTCGATGATGTTGGCCACATGCTCCAAACCGTCTGTCGCCCTCTCTAGGTCCTCGATGATCTCTTTCCACTTGAGGACGTCCATAGCCTTGTAGTCGCCCGAGAAGAGGCTCGCTATCGCGTGACGGTAGACCTCGTCTCCTTCATTCTCGAGACGGTTGATCTCGATCCAGTAGGGCTCCAGCACCTCGCGCTTCATCTGCGGCAACGCCTTGATGGCTTCTTCGGTCTGGATGACCGCCCGCAGGAGGATGTCCACCTGTTGCTTCATCTGCGGCAGCGGGGCCTCGATGGCGTGCAGGACGAACAGGTCGGCGACCGCCTCGACCTCGTCGAGCACGTCGTCGAGCGAGGTGGCGAGCGCGTAGATGTCCTCGCGATCCATCGGTGTGATGAACATCGTGTTCACCAGCTTGATGATCGAGTGAGTCGCCTCGTCGCCCTCGCGTTCGAGGTCCTTGATGCGCCCGGCTTTGACGTCCACATCCTCGTAGTTGTCGATGAGATCCTTGAGCGCCTCCGTCGCAGCATGGAGTGTCCTGGCGGCTGCCAGATACAGCTCGAAGAACTCATCGGACCGCTGTTTGACATCGAACTTCATGGTTCCTCCCGTTTGCGGTTTCGGCGTTGTGCAGCGATCTCCTCGATGCCGAGCATGATGGCCCAGAAGGCGGAAAGGGCCGCGGCGAAGTAGTTGACCCACCAGTACTCGCTCGGGGTAATGGGGATCATGAGCAGAGACACCACCGTGACCAGTGCGAAGAAGAGCGGGCGTCGACTCAGTCTCATGTGAACAGTCCGATGACTCTGTAGGTGAAGAACGCGATGATGAACGCGCCCGGGATGGTCAGAACCCAGGCCCAAACCACGCGGCTGGCGATACCCCAACGTACCGCCGACAGCCTCTGGCTCGTTCCGACGCCGACGATGGCACCCGTGATGGTGTGAGTGGTCGATACCGGGATCCCGGCAAGCGTGTTAGCCATGATCGTGACCGCTGCGGCGGTCTCGGCAGCCATGCCCTGAGAAGGCTGCAGCTTGGTTATCTTCGACCCCATCGTGTGCACGATCCTCCACCCCCCGAAGAGGGTACCCAGGGCTATGGCCGTATGTGCCGCCAGCACGACCCACAGGGGAACGCCCTGGGCCTCCGTCACGAGACCGTTGGCGATCAACAGCGCGAAGATGACGCCCATCGTCTTCTGGGCGTCGTTGGCCCCATGGGCAAGACTGAACGCCGCGGCCGAGAACAGCTGACCCTTGCGGAAGCCTCGATTGAGCTTCTCGATCTTCTGATACCGGTGGAAGATCCAGTACACGATCGCCAAGAGTGTAAAGCCGAGCAAGAACCCCAGGATCGGAGACAGAACGATGAAGGCGATGATCTTCTGGAACTCTGAAGTCACCAAGGCCTGCCACCCACCCTTCGCCACGGCAGCCCCGGCCATCGCACCAACGAGAGCGTGAGACGAGCTCGTAGGCAGACCGATGACCCAAGTCATCAGATCCCAAGCGATCGCGCCGATCAGGCCGGCGAAGATTACTTGGTTGTCGAAATACTCGGGCTTGACGGTCTTAGCGATCGTTGCGGCGACCGCAGTTCCGAAGATCAGGAATGCCGCGAAGTTGAAGAAGGCCGCCCAGGCCACCGCCAGTCGCGGAGGTAGCACCCGGGTCGAAACGACCGTCGCGATGGAGTTGGCGGCGTCGTGGAAACCGTTGACGAAGTCGAACGCCAAGGCAACGACGATGATGCCAACGACTGCCGGGGTCATCCGTACTTCAGCGCTATCGACTCGATGGCGTTCGCGACATCCTCACACCGGTCGACACCGCCCTCCATCTGCTCCAGCACGTCCTTCCACTTGAGCACGTCCATGGCCCTGAAGTCGCCCGAGAACAGGCGCGCGACGCCCCGGTGGTAGATCCGGTCGCCTTCCTTCTCCAGTCGGACTATCTCGCTCCAGATCTTCTCCATGCCTATCGGAGAGCGGATGGCACGCATCCCCCGCGCCATGGCATCGGCGGCTCGAACCATGACATCGGCCTGTAGGCGGAACTCGGGGATGACCTCGGTGATGCCGTAGAGGACCAAGACCTCGGAGACCGACTCGAGCACGTCGAGCACGTCGTCGAGCATGCTTGATAGGTCGTAGATATCATCCCGATCGAGCGGGACGACGAAGGTGGTGTTGAGCAGGTCGATGGTCTTGTGGTTTATCTCGTCGCCTGCGTGCTCGAGCTCCTTGATGCGCATCGCGTTGGCCGCGGCTTTGGCAGGATCGGAGATGTCCTTGGCCATGGCCTGCAGCGTCTTCGCGGCCTCGAGAAGGGTATCGGCCGTCTTCTCGAAAAGGTCGAAGAAGGCCAACTCGCGAGGTATCGCCTGGAACGTCAACTACTTCTCCTTCACTGCCGCCGCGCGCAGACTATAGGCGAAGGTCAGGCATGTCCAGCCGCGCCCGATGGGTCAATCCGGCTCCTTGCCCCTGTACGCGATGATGACAGGGACGGCGTCCGCCTGGTCGATCAGGCGACGAACTTGTAGCCGAGTCCCCGCACCGTGACGAGATGCGTCGGCCGATGGGGGTCGGGTTCGATCTTGGAGCGCAGGCGCTTGACGTGGACGTCCAGGGTCTTCGTGTCGCCGAAGTAGTCGGGACCCCAGATCTCCGCGATGAGGAAGTCGCGGGTGAGCAGCCGGCCCTGTCGAGCAAGGAACATCTCGAGAAGCTCGAACTCCTTGGGTGGCAGTGCCACCGTCTCACCGCCGACGACGACTTCGTGGCGCTCGACGTCCATCTCAACAGGGCCGCCGCGCAGAACGGCCGAGCCGGCACCCTCTTGCGGGATCTGCGAGCGCCGCAGGTTCGCCCGGACGCGTGACACCAGTTCCCTGACGGAGAACGGCTTGGTCACGTAGTCGTCGGCGCCGAGCTCCAGGCCCGTGACCTTGTCGGCCTCGGAATCCTTCGCAGTCACGATGATGATGGGGACCTGCGATTCCGCCCGGATCGACCGGCACACATCCAGGCCACTCACCTCCGGCAACATCAGGTCCAGGATGATGAGCGCCGGGGGATCTGCCCGGAACCGTTCGAGCGCCATCCGCCCGTTGTCCGCCACATCAACGACGAACCCCTCTCGCTCCAGGTTGTAGCGGACGGTCTCGGCGAGCGGTTCCTCATCTTCAACGATGAGGATCCTCATCCCGGACTCAGCCACGTGGCGTGACCTCGTGCGACGCGTCGGTGAACTCTCTGAACTCTCCGGTCAACAGGAACCCGACCTGCTCTGCGATATCAACGGCATTGTCGCCAACCCTCTCGAGGTTGCGCGCGATCATGTTCATCCGCATCCCCCAGTCCAGGAGCAACGGGTCGCTCGCCAGAGCCGCGACCTCCTTGTACATCCCCATGTTGAGGCGGTCCACAGGGTCGTCCATCTTGGGGAGCTTCAGACACAGATCCAGGTCGCGGCGAGAGAAGGCCTCCATGGATGTCCGGATCATCGGCCGAACGACGTCGCCCATCTCCTGAAGCTGCGAGAGGATCTTGGGGCTGCTGGGAAGATCGCGCACCGAGAGGAGCGTCTTGGAGATATTGACCGCCATGTCTCCGATGCGCTCCAGGTGAGCGTTGATGTGGATGATCGCCGAGATCAATCGCAGATCTCCTGCCACCGGGGTCTGCAGCGCGAGGGTTTGAAGGAGGCGCCGGTCCACCGACAGGTAGAGATCGTCGATCACGTCGTCCTCAGCGATCACCGCCTGGGCAAGGGCTACGTCGCGTTCGAGCAGCGCCTCGACGGAACGACCTACCGAGTGCTCGGCGATCTCACCCATACGCAGGATGTCCGCCTCCAACGCATCGAGCTCCCCCTGGAGGGTCATAGGGGCCTCCATCAACCGAACCTCCCGGTCACGTAGTCCTCGGTCCGGGGATCGCTGGGACGCGTGAAGACCACCTCTGTCTTGTCGTATTCGACCAGGGTACCCGTCCTGTGACCGTCCTCGCTCACATCTACGGTGAAGAAGCCCGTTCGCGTACTGACCCTAGCTGCCTGCTGCATGTTGTGCGTCACGATGACGATGGTGTAGTCGGCGACCAGCTCACGCATCAGATCCTCTATGCGTGCCGTCGCGATCGGATCCAGCGACGAGCATGGCTCATCCATGAGGATCACGTCGGGCTGAACTGCGATGGCTCTGGCGATGCAGAGTCGCTGCTGCTGCCCCCCCGACAGGGCCATAGCAGAGCTCTTGAGCTTGTCCTTGACCTCATCCCACAGGGCTGCGCGACGCAGCGAGCCCTCAACAACCGCGTCCATGTCACCCTTGAACCCGGCGATCTTCGGGCCGAAAGCGATGTTGTCGAATATCGACTTCGGGAAGGGGTTGGGCTTCTGGAAGACCATGCCGATACGGCGGCGTACTTCCACGGGATCGACATCCTTTCCGTACAGATCCACACCGTGGTAGAGGATCTCGCCCTCTACGCGCGCGGTGGGCACGAGATCGTTCATCCGGTTCAGGCATCGGAGTACCGTGGTCTTCCCGCAGCCCGACGGTCCGATCAGCGCGGTGATCTCGTTGCGGTGAACGGGCAGCGTGGCGTCGCGGACCGCCCTGAACGTGCCGTAAAACACAGAGAGGTTCCGGATGTCGAAGACGACTTCCGCCGTCTCCGGCATCGTCGCGTCGGCCGGGAACGCCCCCGTGAAGGCCGGCAGGACAGCTTGCTCATCCGTCATCACGTCACCACTTCCGTTCGTATCGGTTGCGCAGCCAGATAGCGGCCCCGTTGACCGTCAGAAGCATGACCAGCAACACGACTATCGCCGCGGCAGTGAGCTTCTGGAACTCCGCTTGGGGGAGCTTCGACCATGTGTAGACGATAGTGGGCAGCGACGTATAGGCACCCTGGAACTTCTCCACGAGGCTGCCGCTTCCGGTGAAGAAGACGCCGGTGACCGCGCCCACAAGTATCAGAGGAGCCGTCTCTCCGAATGCGCGTGCCAAGGAAAGGACGGTGCCGGTCAGGATCCCCGGCGCGGCCGCGGGCAGCACGTGACTGCGCACGACCTCCCACTTCGTCGCACCGACCCCGTAGCCGGCCTCACGGATGCCTTGCGGAACCGCCCGAAGCGCCTCTGAAGCTGTGATCACCACGATGGGCAAGACCAGGATGGCGAGCGTCAGACCGCCGGATATGACCGAGGCCCCTCCTGTGAACCCGGACATGGCCTTAACGAAGATCGCGAGGCCGAGCAATCCATAGACGATCGAGGGAACCCCCGCAAGGTTGCGGACGTTCACGGTGATGAATCGGTTGAATCGAGTGTCGGCCGCGTACTCCTCCAGATACACCGCCGCGGCGATCCCCAACGGGAACGCGGTCGCCACAACGAACAGCATCAGCATCAGCGAGCCGACTAGTGCCTGCGAAACGCCCGCTCGACCCGGCAGAGACGACGACTGACTCGTGAGGAAGGAGGTGCCCCTTTCGGCGAGGAGGGCGAGCCCCTGGACGAGGATCTGACCCACCAGGATGATCAGGAATCCGAGGGACACCAGCAGCGCGAACAGCAGCGCTCCCTCGAAGAGGAGGCCGCCCCAGTCGGTGCCTTGCCGGCGGAGATTGCGCCGCACCACATCCGTCGTCGTGACCGCCATCAGTACTTCGCTCTCATCCGTCGAACGAACCGCTCGCTTATGAGGTTGAGCACGAGTGTCATGCCGAACAGGAGAAGGCCGACGAAGAAGAGGCTCTGGAATGCGGCCGAGTTGCCGGTCACCTGATCGGAGCCCGTGGCCAGCGCCGCCATCGCACCGGTCATCGTCTGTCCCGGCCCGAACGGATCGACGGTGAACAACGAACCGCCGCTCGCGCCCGCAGCGATAGCCACGACCATCGTCTCGCCAACCGCGCGCGACAACCCGACGATGAGCGACGCGACGATACCCGAGACTGCCGCCGGCATCACTATCCGCACACTCGTCGTCCGCCGACGGGCGGCCAATCCGTAGGACGCCTCCCGCAGCGACTGCGGCACGGCGTGCATCGCGTCTTCCGCGATCGACGCCACCAACGGGGTCACGAGGATGCCAACGCCTATCCCGGCGGCCATCATGCTGAAGATCGAGTTGCCGCCCATCAACTTCTCGACTATCGAAGGGCTGATCCAAGTCAGGGCGAAGAACCCCATCACTACGCTCGGGATCGCGGCCAAGGTCTCGAGGATGGGCTTGACCGTCCGTCGGAATCGAGGGCTCGCGTACTCAGAAAGGAACACCGCCGCGCCGATCCCGAGTGGCGCTGCAATCACCATCGCTATGACGCTGACGATGAGCGTGCCGAAGAGGATCGTCTTCACGTCGAACATCCCCCGACGGGGGAACCACCCGTCGGTCCAGAGACTCCGCAGCGGGATGGAACGGAGGAACGAGACCGCCTCACCGAGGAGCGACACCACGATCAGCACCCCGACGAGGATCGAGAATGCGGCTGCCGCCCTGAAGGCGGCGGCGATCAGCTTCTCACGGCGGCGGCGGCGGGGGTCTCCCAGGAGAACTGCGGAGAGACCGGGCGCTAGGGATGCGCCCGGTCTCTCGAGATGCGTTCCCGTGGGAACTTGTGTCACGCGCTGGCCTGAGCCCACGCATCCTTCGTGGCTTGGATCTGGTCGGCCGGGAGATCGACGTAGTCGGCCTCGTTCACGGACGCCAGCCCATCGGCCGTCAGGTAGAAGTCCACGAACGACTTCAGTGCGGGGTTGGACTTGATCTTGTCGTTGTTGACGTAGATGTAGAGCGATCGCGAGAGTGGGTAGGAACCGTCGGCGATGGTGTCCTGCGAAGGCGTGACGCACCCGCTGCCACCATCGATCTCGATCTTCTTCACGGAGCTTCCCGCCTGGTCAGCGAAGGCGAATCCGACGAAGCCCAGCGAGGTGTCAGATCCCTCGATGCCCTGGATGATCACGTTGTCACTCGGCGAGGACTGGTAGTCCGGCCGCAGGGTCGCCGCCTGGTCGGCGGGAACCTTATCCGCGAGCGCCATGTCCTCGATGCCGACAAGCTCTATGAAGGCGTCGTATGTACCCGACTCTTCGCCGGGAGCCGTGATGTCGAGCGGCGCGTCCGGGAACTGCCCCTTGCCGCCCTGCTTCATGGCCAGCGCGTTGGCGTCCGCCCACGAAGTGAACCCTTGGGACTCGGGTCCGAACAGCGAGTAGAGGTCGCCCTTCGTCAGGCACGTGACGGCCGCGTTGTTCGCGCTCGTCATCACCGTGATGCCGTCGAGACCGACCTTGAGCTCGGTGTAGTTCACGCCGTTCTTCTGGCAGTCAGCGGCTTCGCTGTCCTCGATCGGACGGGAAGCATCGTTGATGTCTGTCTGTCCCTCGCAGAAGAGGACGAACCCGTCACCCGTTCCGGGACCGTCCACCTTCACGGCGACGTCCGGGTTGGAAGCATTGAACTTCTCGGCCACGAGCGAGCTGATGGGCTGCACGGTCGACGATCCTGAGACGACCACCGATCCACCGCCGGACGTCGTGCTTGAGCCACTCGGATCACTGTTGCTGCTGCACGCGGCCGCAACCAGCGCGATACTCAGCGCCGCGGCCACCTTCATGACGAACTTCCGCTTGACCATCTGTCCTCCTCGACCTCTACCCCTCACGGGTGTGGATGAACCGGTTACTCCTATGGGTACATGCTAGGAACCGCGGGTAGCGGCCCGGTGGCTCACGGGTGAACGGAAGATGAACGGTGTCGAGGGCGCCGGCCCCCTAGACTTGACGCTGATGAAGGCACCCCGAACCCTGGCCGGCAGACTGTTCCTTTGGCAGGTCGGCCTCGTCCTACTGGTCCTGCTCGTGCTCGGCCTCACGCTCGACCGGGTCTTGGAGCACAACGCGATCGAGCGCCTGCGCTCATCCATGGCCGGGGAGGTCACCGCACTGGGCGAAACGCTCTCCCCCGCCCCAGCGGACCTCCAAACCCAGGTGCAAGCTATCGGCGCGGAGAGCGACGTCCGTCTCACGGTCGTCGCGCAGGACGGCACCGTCCTGGCCGATTCGGACCACGATCCGACGACCATGGAGAACCACTCCTCGCGCCCGGAGGTCGCTGCGGCTCTCCGCGGCACGACGGGGACCGACACACGCCGCAGCGCAACGACCGGCGAGGACTACCTGTACGTCGCTGCGCCCGTGTCCGAAGGGCGTGTCGTTCGCGCGGCGGTGCCGCTCACCGATGTGCGCAGACAGCAGGACGCTATCCGCCTCGCTTTGTTGGTCGGCCTGATAGCGGCAGCGGTGGCTTCGATAGGTGGCGCCCTGCTGGTAACCCGATCCGCTTCCCGACCCCTCCGTCGCATGGGTGAGGGGGTCGAGCAACTGGGTGAGGGGAACCTCGAAGTACGCGTCTCGACCGACGGCCCTCGCGAGATAGCTGCCCTCGGAGCAACCTTGAACCAGATGGCCGAACGACTCGCGGCCGAAGTCGCTGCTTCGGTTGAATCGCAGCACACCCGCGACCTGATCCTGTCCGCTATGGACGAGGGTGTCCTGCTGTTCGACGAAGACGGGACAGTGGCCTTCGCCAACCCAGCGATGGAGAGGCACCTGGGGTCCATCCCCGAGGCCGAGGGGACCGTTGTGCCGGTGGCGGTTCGCGACGCGGTGTCCGATGCTCGCGCTCGGCGTGTAGCCGTCCAGGTCGAGGTCGAGACAGGCATCCCATCCCGATGGCTGCGGGGCACGGCCGTCGAGACCGAAGGCGCTGTCCTGCTCGTCCTCCGGGACGTCACCGATTCTCGCCGCCTCGAAGCCGTGCGCCGGGATTTCGTCGCGAACGCCTCTCACGAACTCAAGACTCCGGCGGCGACGATCCAGGCAACCGCGGAGACGATCCGGCTGGCGGCAGAAGATGACCCCGCATCCGTGACGCGCTTCGTCGACCAGTTGGAGAGAGAGGCCGTACGGCTCTCGCGGATCGTTTCCGACCTACTCGACCTCTCGCGACTCGAATCCGGCTCACAGGAGATCGCCACCGTCGCGCTGGACGAGATCGTCCGCAACGAGCTGGATCGCGCAAACAGCCCGGCCGAAGAGAAGCAGCTGACGATCCAGGCAGAGATCGCTGCCGCCAGCGTTCGCGGCTCGGCTGGGGATCTCGAGCTGCTGGCGCGAAACCTGATCGACAACGCCGTCCGCTACACGCCCGAAGGCGGCACCGTCTCGCTCAAGCTCGATCAAGAGGGCTCCTGGGCCGTCCTGCGGGTGGAGGACACGGGAGCCGGCATCCCGTCGCGCGACCTGGAGCGCATATTCGAGCGCTTCTACCGCGTTGACCGGGCACGCTCGCGCGATACCGGCGGCACCGGTCTCGGGCTCTCCATCGTTCGCCATGTGGCCGAGAACCACGGAGGCACGGTCGAGGTCGCGAGCGAGCTCGGGCGCGGCACGACCTTCACGGTGCGGCTGCCTTCGGCCGGTCCCGCGTAACCTCTAGGACATGACCGTTCTCCTGCTAGTCCGCCACGCGCTCACCGACGTCACCGGCAAGAAGCTGTCGGGATGGACGCCCGGCGTTCACCTGAACACCCGCGGCCGCGAGCAGGCCGAAGAGCTGGCAGAGCGCCTCGCTCCGCTTCGGATCGCCGCCCTCTACTCCAGCCCGCTCGAGCGCTGTCGCGAGACCGCCGCTCCGGTCGCCGCTCAGAAGACCTTGAAGATCCAGAGACGCAAGGATCTCGGAGAGGTGCGCTACGGCGATTGGACGAACAAGTCCCTGCGGCAGCTGGCGAAGACCGCCCTTTGGCAGACGGTCCAGACCAATCCCGCCGCGGCGCGCTTCCCGAACGGCGAGAGCCTGCTCGAATGTCAGACGCGCGTCGCGGCCGAAGCCGGCCGCATAGCCGACGAGCATCCCGATCAGATGGTCGCGCTGTTCTCTCATGGCGACCCGATACGCCTGCTGCTCGCTCACTACTCTGGAGTCCACGCCGACCACTTCCAGCGCATCGTCGTTTCCCCTGCGAGCGTATCGGTGGTTGCGCTCGGCCACGGTGTCCCTCGGATAGTGCGCATGAACGACACGGGAGGCCTCGACGAACTAGTGGAACATCCTTCCGACAAGAAGCTGCGAGGATAGTTGGCATGGAACTGGAAGATGTCGATCGGATAACCGCTGGGGCGATAGGGGAACCCGGCGCGCGCACGTTCTTCATACAGGCCCGCCAGGGCGACGAACTCGCCACTGTCTTGGTGGAGAAGGAACAGGTTCAGCTCTTGGCGGCCTCGGTGCTGGAGGTGCTCTCCCGCCTGGACGTCGAGACGGGGACGGACGGCCCATCTGAAGAAGAGATGGCGCTCGAAGAGCCGTTCGAGCCACTCTGGCGCGCCGGACGACTCTCGATCGGCTACGACGAAAGCCGGGACCGCCTGCTGCTCGAGATGGAGCAACTCCTGCCCGAGCGCGAAGACGAGGACACCGAGGACGACGAGGACGACGAGGACGCCGAGCAGCCCGACAGGGTCAGGGTCTGGGCAACACGCGAGCAGATGCTGTCGCTGTCTCGCCACGGAGCGCTCGTATGCCAGAAGGGCCGACCGCCTTGCGAGCTGTGCGGCAACCCGAAGGATCCGGAGGGACACGCATGTCCGGCAACGAACGGACACAGGAAGCTCGGCTCGAGCTGAGCGACACGGAGAACCGGTTGGCCCGCGGGGAGATGGAGATCCTCGGGCTGATGCCGAACGCGTCGAACTACACGTTCCTCGTCCAGATCTCCCCCTCCGAAGCGAACGGTGGAGAAGGGCGCACCCTTGCCGTCTACAAACCCGAAGCAGGAGAAACGCCGCTCTGGGACTTCCCGGAAGGAACGCTCGGCCTGCGAGAGGTTGCCGCCTATGAGGTCGCCCGTGCCCTCGGCTGGCCCGACGTTCCACCCACCGTGCTCCGCGACGGTCCTCACGGGCGGGGGTCGGTTCAGCTCTTCGTCGACTTCGATCCGGAGCAGCACTACTTCACCTTGAGGGACACGCGGCTCGCCGACTTCCGCTCGATCGCGTTGTTCGACGCGATCATCAACAATGCGGACCGCAAAGCCGGGCATTGCCTCGTCGGTCCCGACTCCCGTATATGGCTGATAGACCACGGCGTTTGCTTCCACGTGGAACCGAAACTCAGGACGGTCATTTGGGACTTCGCCGGAGACGCTCTCAACGACGAAGACCTCACCGCGCTGGCCGGTCTCGGTGGATCGCTGTCTTCCGGGGAACTTGGGGAACGCCTCGACGGGCTGCTCGCCCCGATGGAACTCGACGCTCTCGCCCGCCGCATCGCGTCTCTGCATGCGAGCGCGACCTTCCCGGTTCCGGGTTCGGATCGTCACTTCCCGTGGCCGCCCGTATGAGCAGCGCGGCGGCGGTCCGCTACGCCTTCATCGGATCGCCATTCGGCAAGCTGCTGGTCGCGACCACCGCGAAGGGGGTCGTTCGCGTCGGCTTCCCGGAAGAGGATCCCGGGGCTCTCTTGCACCAGCTGGAAGGCCGCATCTCGGACCGGATCGAAGAAGCCCGCATCTCCGCGATAGAGCGCGAGCTGGACTCCTACTTCGCCGGTCGCGCGACCAGGTTCGCTACTCAAGCCGATCTGGGGCTGGTGCCCGAGGGCTTCGGCCGGAGGGTGCTCAAAGCCACGGCACGGATCCCCTATGGGAAGACGTCCACGTATGGCGAGGTGGCCGAAGAGGCGGGCAGCCCGCGTGGCGCAAGAGCCGCCGGCAACGCTCTCAACGGGAATCCCGTCCCGATCTTCGTTCCCTGCCACCGGGTCGTGCCCGCGAGCGGCGGCATAGGAGGCTACGCCGGGCACGAAGAACGGAAAGCCTTCCTCCTGGACCTCGAGGGCGGGGTCGCTCACCGCCGGTAGCGGATAATCTGGGCGTCGGCTCTTCCGGGGCCGCCCGAGAAGACTCGACCTCCAAGAAGGATCTGATCATGGCCAACAAGAAGCGCAAGAGCGGAAACAGGAAACCGAAGAGCTCTCCCCAGAGGAAGCCGGCGGGGCAGGGTGGACAGAGGCCCCAGCAAGGAGCCCAACAGGGCTCTACGGAGACAGCCCCAAGCAAGGCGTCGTCCGACCAGAAGAGTCCCGGGCAGAAGAGTACCGGCCAGAAGAACCCCGGGCAGAGGTCGGGCAGCGGCTCCTCGCGTCGCGCGGCTCAGAGGCGCGCGGCCAAGCGCAAGCGCCAGATGCTGACCGTGGGCCTGCCTATCGCGATCGTCGTCCTATTGGTCGTCCTGGTGATAGCGCTGAACGGAGGGCCGCAAGGAAGCGGGAAGGTCGCGTCGGCATCGGACGTGAAGGTGAGCGGACCGCCGCGCACCACCCTGGTGCCAGAAGGAGAGAAGATGCCGACCTTCTCCGCGCCGGGCCTCAAAGGCGGCACCGTCACGTCGGCCCAGGGACAGCCCTCCGTGGTGGCTATATGGGCGTCCTGGTGCCACGTCTGCCAGGAGGAGATCCCCATCCTCAACACGGTCAAAGACGGCTATCCCGGGGTGAAGGTCGCGGCCCTTGTCACTTCACAAGGCCAGGAACCCGGTCCCACGCCGGAGGCGTTCGTCGCCGACAACAACATCACCATCCCCGTGGGGGTGGACGATGCGAACGGCGACCTGCGCAAGGCGCACGGGGTGACGTCTTTCCCGACCCTCTACTTCGTCAACGCCGACGGAACCGTCTACAAGAACAACATCGGGCTCTTGGACGAAGCGGCGCTGAACGAGTACTTCACGACCCTGCAGGCGCAGGCCGACTCGGCCGCACCGACGCCGACCCCGAAGCCTGCCAACTAGTAGCAGTCCCCAAGGAGCGCGCAGGTGCAGAAGTACAAGAAGCCCATCGTGATCGTGATGGTCCTGGCCGTCATCGCGGCTCTGTTCTCCACGCTCATCCTCGCCGACAACACCGGCACTACGAGCGACGCGACCCCGTCCGCCTCGGGACTTGCGGCCGAGGTCGCAACCTACGAACTGCTCGTGGGTTCCCCGAACCGCGTCCTCGTTGGGCTCTTCACCTCACAGGGAACGGTCAGCTACGGAACCGCCGGCATGCGCTTCTACTACCTCGGAACCGAGGCCAACCCCGTTTCCCCACAACCCGGCCCGACCGCAACAGGATCATTCATCCTGGTTCCGAACGATGACGCGGGGCAGCCACCTGCCACCGACGCTCAGCTTCAAGCCGCCGCTGAGGCGCCTCCTGCCTTGACGCAGCCAGACCAGGTCCGCGGGGTGTACCAAGCCGACAGCGTCACCTTCGATCGGGCCGGATTCTGGCGAGTCGATGCGACCGTGTCGCTGAACGGGGCCGACGAATCCGCATCTGCGAGCTTCTCGGTCGCAGACAAGCCCATATACCCCGCTATCGGCCAGAAGGCGCCGCTCTCGCAGAACCTGCTGTACCGAGAGAAAGGCGTCGATCCGATAACGGTCGACTCACGAGCCGCGAAGGGATGGGCTTCGGTCCCCGACGAGGCGCTGCACTCCATCACCGTGAAGGACGCGATCGCCCAGCACGTCCCGGTCGTAGTGGTCGTCTCGACCCCCTTGTACTGCCAGAGCCGCTTCTGCGGACCTGTCACGAATGAGATCCAGGCCCTGGCGGCGCAGTACTCCGGACGGGACGCCGGACTGGCGGACTTCATCCACATCGAGATATGGAAGGACTACCAGAACAAGGTGATCAACAAGGCCGCGGCGCAATGGGTCTATCGCAACAAGGATGTCACCGAGCCTTGGGTGTTCCTCATCGGAACTGACGGGAAGATCCTCGATCGCTGGCAGAACGTGTTGGACCGATCCCAATTGCAGTCGGAGCTGGCGCTGCTGACCGGGAAGGCCGGAGCGTGACCGACTACGGTTTCCCCCCGCCGCCGCCTTCCCAACCCGCCTTCGAGTACTGCTATAGACACCCTGCCGTCGTAACGGGCGTGCACTGCACAAGATGCGGCAAGCCGATCTGCCCCGACTGCATGACCACGGCGCCGGTCGGCTACCAATGCCCCGACTGCGTTGACTCGGCGCGTAAGGAATTCAAGCAGGGCGCCGGCAAACGCGTCCGCAGGGCAAGCGGGATGAGCGCCACCATGGTGCTGATGGGGATGCTCGTGGCCGGGTATCTCTTGCAGCAGAGCAACAACGCATTCTTCATCAACGGCGCCATGTGGCCGCCCGGCATAGCCCAGGGCGAGTACTGGCGACTGATCACCGTGATGTTCCTCCACGCGAGCCTCCTCCACCTCGGCGTCAATCTATTCTCGCTCTGGAACCTA
>Ga0315287_10000847_pt1 | contig 27282 bp, 27 predicted proteins | sample YL17G11_0_MG_FD_205037 | JGI IMG/M metagenome (GOLD analysis project Ga0315287, IMG submission 205037) | Sediment microbial communities from Yellowstone Lake, YNP, Wyoming, USA - YL17G11_0 | ecosystem: Environmental > Aquatic > Freshwater > Lake > Sediment | place: USA: Wyoming | collected... | reverse complement strand
CATGAACTCGTCCGCTCTCCTGACCGATGTTGTTATCCTCCGGTCTATCGCGATTGCGATCGCTGGCTTGCCAAAAACGACCGCGTGCTCGCCGAAGAGTATGAACTTCCCGGGGGCCGAGCACTTGCTCATGAGGCCCCTCCACACATCACAGCCGATATATCCTTTTCCGAGGGGGCGCCGGGAGATAGGCGTTTGCCGATGACACGGCCCTCGGGGTTCGGGAAGGATTAAGAATCGGAAACCGATTCGACCATCGAGTAGCTGGGTTCAAGATGGAACGGACGTCGAGGATCGAGGGGTTCTACAAGCTGGGCATGGCGGAACGACTCAGGCTCGTGAAGGAGTTCGGGCAGCTCACCGACGAGGAGGCGTTGGCGCTTTCGGGGGTCGGTGGACTCGATCCGTCTGTGCCAGACAAGATGATCGAGAACGCAGTCGGGTACATGCCCGTACCGCTGGGCGTCGCCACGAACTTCCTCATAAACGGCAAGGACTACCTGATCCCGATGGCAATCGAGGAACCATCGGTCGTCGCCGCGGCCTCCAACGCCGCCAGGATGGCACGCTCGAAGGGAGGGTTCTCCACGAGTAGCACCCCGCCGATCATGATCGGTCAGATACAACTCACCGGCGTAAAGGACCCCCATAGGACGAAGCATCTCATCCTGACCAGGAAGGCCGAGCTCCTCGAGCTCGCCAACAGGCAGGACCCGATGCTCCTCAAAGTGGGCGGCGGGGCGAGAGACCTCGAGGTCCGGATCATCCAGACGATGAAAGGGCCCAACGTGGTCGTGCATCTGCTCGTCGACGTGAGGGATGCCATGGGCGCCAACGCGGTCAACACGATGGCCGAGGCTGTGGCCCCGGTCATCGAGGGTTTCACGGGCGGGAAGGTGTACCTCAGGATCCTGTCCAACCTGGCGGTCCACAGGCTCGCGAGGGCACATGCGGTCTGGGGGAAGGACGACATAGGCGGCGAGGCGGTCGTCGACGGCGTGGTCGAGGCATACATGTTCGCGGAGGCCGACCCCTTCAGGTGCGCTACGCACAACAAGGGCATCATGAACGGCATCGACGCGCTCATACTCGCGACCGGCAACGACACGCGAGCCATCGAAGCCGGGGCACACGCCTTCGCGGCCATCAAAGGGAGCTACAAGCCCCTGACCACCTTCGAAAAGACGCCGGAAGGCGACCTGGCGGGCACCATCGAGCTGCCCATGGCCGTGGGCCTGATAGGCGGGGCCACGAAGGTGCATCCGACCGCCAAGGCATGCATAAAGCTCCTGGGCGTGAAGAGTGCCCAGGAACTCGGCGAAGTCGCTGCGGCGCTTGGGCTCGCACAGAACCTGGCGGCCCTGAGGGCACTCGCCACCGATGGCATCCAGAAGGGGCACATGGCGCTCCATGCGAGGAACATCGCGGCCAGCGTGGGCTGTCCACCGGAGCTACTCGCAGAGGTCGTTAGGGTCATGATATCCGAGCGCAAGGTGCGCATGGACCGGGCGACCGAGATCATCGAGGAGCTGAAGAAGCAGGGAAAAGCGGCCTGACCTCGTCGAGATGCTCGGAAAAGTATATGTCAGGCCCAGCATAGTTCGGGCATGTGGCTGTTCCGACGCAGGGCGACCTCCTTGGACTCGCAGGTGTCTACGGATACGTCCTATGCATAGTGGTGCTGACATGGGCACTCAAGAACAGGACGAGGAACCCGAGGAAGGTCCTCCACATACTCACAGGAGGCATAGTGTTCTTCTGGTGGAGCTTCGACACGAGGGAGATCATGGCGGGGCTGGCCGCGTTCCCGTTCGTCCTCATCCTCCTGCTCGCCACCCCGAAGTCCCCGGTCAGATTCCTCAGGGACAGCCCCCTCGGCACCAGGTCCGCGGAGGGGCACGCATATGGGCTGGTGCTGTACGCGGTGTCCTGGACGGCGGTCGCATACTTCCTCTTCGACGATCTCTTCGCGGCCTCGGTCGCCATCGCGGCAATGTCGTTCGGCGACGGGATGGGAGAGCTTGTTGGCCGCAGGTACGGCCGCCTCCGGTACCTCCGCCACAGGACCGTCGAGGGGAGCGCAGCCGTCCTTGTCGCAACCGTCCTGGCGGTGCTCGTGCTCAACTGGTTCTACTTCGACCTCGTTGGCTACACATCCAGCACGGCGCCTGACATGCTCCTCCTGTTCGCGCTGGCCGTCGGAGGTCTCGTGACATGCCTCGAGGCCGTCACGCCGGGCCAGATAGACAATCTGGTGATACCCCTCGCGGTCGGCACATACCTCCACATCCTGGGGGTGTGACCCTGAAACGGCTCATAGCGATCGACGGCCTCGATGGCTGCGGGAAGGACACCCATGCGGAGAGGGTCAGGGAGGCTCTTGCCAGGAAGGGTGTGCGAGTCACAGTCATATCGCATCCATCGAGCCGGAGGCTCGGCAGGGCCTCGAAGCGCGCCCTCCAGAGCGCCGGTGCTCCGGCGAGACTCCTCGCGACGCTGTTCTACGCGGCCGACGTGTTGATGTCAGTCAGATGGTACAAGCGGCAGGAGGACGGCACGGTCGTGTTCGTCAGGTACCTGCTCGGGACGGCGTACCTCCCGAGGAGACTCGCACCCCTGAGCTACGCGGTCTTCAGGCGGCTGCTCCCGTTCCCGGACCTCGCACTGTTCATCGACATCGAACCGGAAGTGGCGATCCGGAGGATAGAGGCAAGGGACCACACGCGCGAGATGTTCGAGACCGTTGAGAAACTCTCGCAGGTGCGCGCGGTCGCGCGTGCCATAACATCGTCGGCGGACTGGGTCACCGTCGACAACAGCCCGGACGGCGAAGGGGCGTTCCTGGAGGTCGAGAGGCTGCTTAGGGACAGGGGCATCGCCTAGGCGCGGCAGGGCGTCAGGCAGTACCCTTCCTGAAGATGAGCTCTGGCTCCGTCATCTTGCACTTCTCGCAATCCTCCTTGCACGGCTCGATATGGATGACTATTATGCTGCGTGGGAGCTCCTTCCGGATCTCCTGCTCGAGGTGGCTGACAAGGTCATGCCCCTCCTTGACGCTCAGGTTCTTCGGGACCGTGACATGGAGGTCGATCTGCCGCTCCGAACCGGTCTTCCTGGCCCTCAGCTTGTGGAAGTTGATGAAGTCGCACGCATGCTCGTTCAGGACACGCTCGATGAGCCGTATCTCACCCTCTGGCAGGCTCTTGTCGAGAAGGCCTTCGGTCGACCTTCTCGTGATGTCATAGGCCGCGTGGATGATCAGCGCTGCCACGAACATCGCGACCAGCGGGTCGAACAGCTCGAAACCGGTCAGCTGAATGAGCCCCATGGCCACGAAGACACCCACGGAGGTCCATACATCGGTCCTGAGGTGGTATGCATCAGCCTCTAGTGCGAGGGAATCTGTCTTCTTCGCCACTTTGAAGAGCCTCACAGAGACATACCAGTTCAGGACTGCAGACACGGCCATGACGGCCATGCCGGCGATTGGGAAATCGACCTGGAACTCACTCATCAGCCTTTTCGAAGCCTCGTAGATGATCCATGCGGCCGCAACGAATATGAGTACCCCTTCGATCATCCCGGAAAGGTTCTCGAACTTCCCGTGGCCGTACCTGTGGTCCGTGTCCGCGGGCTCTGCAGATTTCTTCACCGAGTAACGGGCTATCAACGCCGCCAGGAGGTCCATCCCCGAGTGTATCGCCTCTGAAAGGACGGCGACGGAACCCATGAAGACCCCCACTACCACCTTTAGGACAACGAGCAGACTGTTAGAGTACACAGAAAGGCGCGCTATTGCAGCCTTCTCAGAGGCAGCTTCCATCGGCCGGCTCGATTGGTCGGGACATACTTAGGTCTTTTCAAGGTAAGCGCGTCGTCTATGACCTCGACCGGCGCCACCACCGCCGGGCGACGGTCGTTTTGGGGCCCGGTTGAGTGCTGACCAATGCCCGCAACACCACCGATGACACAATTCGAAACAATTATGACTGGTTACTCTCATAGGCTGAAAGCAAGAGGCAACCCCATGTCCGACGGACCAAGCAACTTCCTCAGCGAACTCACAATCCCCAAACTGAGAGCTGTCGCCGAGGAGTACGGGATCGACGTGAGCGTCTGCAAGCACAAGAAGGACCTCGTCGAGAAGCTAGGCGCCGCGAATGTCACTGAGGACATGGTCTCAGCGGCCCTCCAGAAGGCCACGCCGAGGACGACCGAGAGCCCGACGGACAGGACCGAGGTCAAGGCCATCGTTGAAGAACTGCAGTCCATCGCCGAGAGGCCGAGCGCCCCCAAGGAACTCCCGGAGGAGGAGATGGTGGCCTCGGAGAGGAACATAGACCAGGCGCTGCTCATGCGCCCGAGTTTCTTCGAGGTCGATTCCGCGAACGAGAGGGCCTGGAACCGGATGGTCCTGGGAGACTTCGTCGAAGCGATCAAGATCAACCGAGATGCACGCTCGAAGATGTTGGCGAGCTTCAGCGCATACCATGTCTACTCAACCGCGCTGTCGATAAGGGCCGCGGAGACGCTCCTATCCGGGATCGAGAGGAAGAAGGGAGGACTAGACCCGAAACTGAAGACGGCGCTGGCACAGGCAAAGGTGGCATTCATTTCCGGCCAGCCGCGACAGAGGGAGGAGTCGCTCGAGACCCTCGAGGACCTGACGTCAATGGCGTACGAAGCGTTCATCGAGAGATCGGCCGCAGCCGAGGAGCATCTCACGAAGCTCCTGTCAGAATTCGAGACGTTCGGGACTGACACCTCCGAGCCCAAGCGGCTAATGGAGATCGCGATGCAGGCCAGGGCGGACCACAACTACTCAGAGTACTCACGCGTCCTGGATGAGGCAAGGGAACGCGCGGAGAAGGCCAGGGATGCGAGGTCCAAGGATATCGGCGCGAGCTTCCCCCTGGTGAGGGCGGCGGTCGCGGAGGCGCGTGAGGTCGGTTCGGACACACTGTCGGACGAGGCCCAGCTCTCGGAGGCGAAAAAGGCCTTCGAAGGTAACGAGTTCAAACGAGCGGCCGACATGCTCGCCTCGATCGAGAAGGCGGTCGACGCATCGCACTTAGAGAAGATGAAGGACCAGGACGCGGAGGCAAGACAGTTCGCAAGGGTGAGCTCCACGGTGACGACCGTGGAACCCGACCTTGAGGCCGCAGCCGCCTACGGCATGGATGTCCAGGAAGGGCTGGTTTTCGTGAAGAGTGCCAAGGCCGCGCTCTCGAACAGGGATGTGGTCTCGGCAGCCAAACTGACCAGGCTCGCGAAGGATGTCCTCGAGCCTGTCCGCAAGGACCTCGACGAGAAGATGATCGAGCAGGGGGTCATGACGCGCATCGAGGAGGCGAAGTGCGGGAGATGCGGCAAGGAATCGCTGTACGCACTACCTGACGACCGCAGGAGATGCACCGAGTGCGGGCATTCGTTCTCGTTCGCTCAGGCGCCGGATTTGCCGGTCACGGTGGCTACGAACGTTCCGCTGAAGAAACCCGCCGCCAGGACGCTGAAGGCCGGCGAGAAGCCTTCGGCTGATTCGAAGGATGATGAAAAGAAGGAGAAGAAGGGCCTCTTCAAATGGTAGGCCGGGCTGTCGAATTCAGGCCTTGTGGTTGTTGCCCTTGTCGACGGCGAGCCCGCGGATGATGTCGCCCCTCGTGACGATTCCGACGAGCTTCTTATTCTCTGTGACTGGCAGGCGGTGTATGCCCTTCTGGACCATCTTCGAGATGGCCTCGTTGAGCGGTATGTCCGCCTCCACGGTGACGACCTCCTTCGACATGACATCCTTGACCGCGGTGTTGCCGATCTCCTCGTAGGCCTCGATGATCTCCCTCTGCGTGACCTCTTCCTGGAAGGCTATCCCGAGGGACGATATCGACGGGTAGACGAGCCTCATGTCCTTCTTCGTCGTCTTGATCGACCGGAGCACATCCGCCTCGCTGAACACGCCTATGATGCGCTCCCCATCGAGGACTGGCGCGCCTGACACATTCTTGGTGGCGAGCAGGGCGGCCGCGTCTTTCACTAGCATGTCCGGGACAATCGTAAGGACCGGTTTCGACATGATCTCTCTGACTTTCAGCATGATTCTCACTCTCACAACCGCCAGCAAAGATATAAGTGTTTTCGGCTGGTTTCCTATGTGTAGGAAGCGGCTAGAGGTGACACCATGAGGAGCAGGCTGAAGCCCATAACCGACATGGAGATCGACGGGGAGATGAAGGTCAAGGACCTCACGGCACAGATGCTCGCATCTGGTGGGTTCACCGCGAAGAAACTCGGCGTCGCATGCGGAATCATGCGGAAGATGTTCAAGGAGCCCAAGTGCACGATCTTCCTGTCATTCCCCGCATGCATCATCTCCACGGGCACGAGGGGAGTCATCCGGAGGCTCGTGGAGGACAAGCTCGTGGACGTCATCATCACCACATGTGGCACCCTGGACCATGACCTTGCACGCGTCTGGAAGAAGTACTACCATGGCGACTTCCTCATGGACGACGCCGAGCTCCACAGGAAGGGCATCAACAGGCTAGGCAACATCCTCATCCCGAACGAGAGCTACGGGATAGTCCTCGAGGAGAAGATGCAGCCCATACTCGAGGAGCTGTACGCCGAAGGGAAGAGGACGATGTCCAGCCGGCAGCTGGCGTACGAGTTCGGCATGAGGGTCAACGACAAGAAATCCATCCTATACTGGGCAGCCAGGAACGACATACCCATCTATGTCCCCGGGATAACCGACGGGGCGTTCGGGTCCCAGCTGTGGCTGTTCAAGCAGCAGAAACCGAATTTCAACGTCGACGTCCTGAAGGACGAGCAGGAGCTGTCCGACATCGTGTTCACTTCGAAGAAGGCCGGGGCCATAATGATCGGCGGAGGCATATCGAAGCACCACGTGATCTGGTGGAACCAGTTCAGGGACGGGCTCGACTACGCCGTCTATCTCACGACCGCGGAGGAGTACGACGGTTCCCTGTCAGGCGCGAGGCTCCGGGAGGCGGTCAGCTGGGGCAAGGTCAAGGAGAACGCCCAATACATCACCGTCGAGGGCGATGCCACCATCACCCTCCCCCTCATCGTGAGCTCGGTCCAGGGCGTGGGCAGACCTGCGAGGGATTAATACGGCAAACGGGACTTACCCTAGAAAGGAAAGGAGAGACCAATGAGCGCCAAGGACATAGGACCCGAGATACCTGACGGCCAGGACCTCGCGGCGTTCGCCAAGGAGTACTTCAAGGCATACATGGACACCATCGAGGAGAAGAAGCCGCAGACCTACCCGAGGTTCGCCCAGGAGGCCCCCTACCGCATCGGATGCTACCATCTCCCGAACGGGTCCATATGCATGATATTCAACTCGTCCAAGGAGCTGAAGGTGGACGGCGGTGAGAAGGAATGGGACGCCGTCCAGGACATCGTCGTCAAGGGCGTGGACCACTTCGCAGGTTTCTTCCCGTTCGAAGGGCGGTCGCTCGGCGACTGGAACAAGCGCGGCAAGCGCGACGCACTGAGGGACCTCAGGCTCCTTGACAAGTCGGAGCTCGTGAAGGCCGGCGCCGAGCTCGAGGACATCATCGAGAACATCACGAAGATGGTGCGCGCGAACCCGTGGCTCGGCAAGCAAGGGAGTGAGATCATCACGACGCTCCGGAGCCTCGACGGGCGTGTAAAGGGAGGCTTCCCGACGGTCGACGCGATCGCGTCCCTGCAGTCCATGAAGACCTACACGCCAGGTACCGAAAGCATCCAGATCGACTTCCCGGACAGGGAGCTGCTCGAGGAGATATCAGAGGGCATCAAGAACGTCTCCGCGCTCGAGGGAAAGCTCGAGATGATGGAGAACCGCATGTTCGAGATAGAGAAATCCGCACAGACGTCCGAACCATCGGACAACGCGCACGATGTGACGGAGCGCGTGGAGCGCCTCGAGAAGCAGCTCGAGAAGGTCTCCAACATCCTCACGATGCTCAACTCCAAGGTCGAAAGCTACTTCTCCAAAACCGCCGAGAAGGAGCGCCAGGCCGACCTTGAGCGCAGGATCGAGGAGCACACCGCGAAGGCTATGAGACACGACGCCAAGCTGACGGCGCTCGAGAGCGAGGCCGAGAAGCTCGTCGACGAGATGCAGAAGATGACCACGAAGATGGAGAAGGACATCCACGACGGGCGGAAGCGCATAGCGAGGATGGAGAAGCACTTCGTCGATTTCGCCAAGATGGTCCAAGAGTAGTGTCCATGAAGCACATCTGCATCCTACCCGGAGACGGGATAGGCCCGGAGGTCACGGGATGCGCGGTGAGGGCGCTCGATGCGGCCACCGACCGGCTCGAGATGACCACGGCACTGATCGGACAGGCCGCGTACTTGCGGAGCGGTTCCTGGCTGCCCGATGACACCATGCGCATGATGCGGGACAGCGACAGCTGCCTGTTCGGCGCCGTCACATCCGCCGAGGAGAAGACATACATGTCGCCGGTCCTGACTTTCAGGAAGGACCTGGACCTGTACGCGAACCTGAGGCCTGTCAGGACGATGGTGCAGACGCCGTACACACACCCCATCGACATCGTCATCGTCCGGGAGAACACCGAGGGGATGTACACCCAGGACGAGGTCCACGAGGCGGGCGGCGTGACGACGAGGCGGAGGGTCACTTCGGCCGCATGCGAACGCATAGTGAGGTTCTCCATCGACTACGCGCTCGCCAACGGCAGGAGACGGGTGTGCTGCGTGCACAAGTCCAACGTCCTCAAGGAGTCGGACGGCCTGTTCGTCCGTACGTTCAGGGAGGTCATGGACCGGCACGGCCATGACCTGGTCAGGGAGGAACATCTCGTGGATTCCGCGGCCATGAAACTCGTCACGGAGCCATCCAGATTCGATGTGGTCGTCACACTCAACCTCTACGGGGACATCCTATCGGACGTCGCCGCAGGGGTCGCTGGAGGGCTCGGGTTCGCGCCGTCCGGGAACATAGGACCGACTCATTCCGTGTTCGAACCCGCGCACGGGTCCGCACCGGACATAGCTGGCAAGGGTGTCGCCAATCCCACGGCGGCCCTGCTCGCCTCAGCCATGATGCTAAGACACATCGGCATGGCCCCCGAAGGCGAAAGGGTCGAGCGTGCGGTCCGCGAGACCTACGCGGCCGGGGACCTCACCGTCGACGTCGGTGGAAGGCTCGGATCCGACGCATTCACGGAGAAGGTAATAGCGAGGATCCTGGCCGAAGTGCCACGGACCTAGTGGGACAGCCTGAAGAGGCGCCTCAGGGTGCGCGCCTCGCTTGTCAGATACGATTGCCAACCAACGCCGTCCCTGGACGCGGCGAACCCCCTGAACCTCAGTCCTACGAAGGCAGCCACCGAGACCACCATGAGGACGGCCTCTGGCAGCGAGAAGAGCCCGAGGATGTCCTCCGAGGCATCCATCCCCAGGTGCACGCCCCAGAATATCAGGGGCACGGCAAGCCTCGACGCAATCGACATCGGACCGACGACGAACGCCGCCACAGGACTGTGCAGGACGGACTTCCACTGCCCGCCTGGATCCATGAGCGAGTGAAGATCGAAAGCGGCGAGGAAACCGTTGGATTCCACATACTGCCTCAACCCGAGGAGGTGGTCCGCATCGATTGCGACACCGAAGAGCATGGCGACGAATGAGTCGTTCCTGTCGAGGCACATGACCTGGATCAGCAGAAGACTCACGACCAGATGCGTTATTGCGAGCATCGATCACCAGTGGTTCAAGCCCCCGTTTGGAGGCGTGGAGGCGCATGGTCCGCATCCATATATCTCATTTGCGCGCAGATCGGCCTGGCCAATCGACAAAGGTCGAAGATAGCGTCACACGCATCAGGCGCTCCGAGGAGCCGATGTGGATTAAGAGGAGGTGGTGCGGGGGCTGAGATTCGAACTCAAGGACTCCTGCGAGACCAGACCCTCAATCTGGCGCCGTTGACCGGGCTTGGCTACCCCCGCATGAGGCTACTGGGCGGCGGTCGATATGGTTCTCCTACTTAAAGACTTTCGGGACTTTGCTCCGCGGCGTTAATCGGTGAGGTCACGCCGTAAGGAACCTGCGTCCTCGCGCTGGGGCATCCCAAATCGCCCACGCGCTGACGCGAGTCCGACTAACTAAATACCCAGGAACGATACCGGTCTGAGGCCCGATTTCGGAAGTTGAATCACGGGCCTCGGATCGATGGGGGAATGTTGCGATGATAGGTTTTCCAAGAGGGAAGATCGCGTTCCACATGTTCCAGAAGGACGATCTGGAATCTCTGCACTGGGGAACGTTGGATGTGCTCGAGAACGCAGGCATCAAGGTCTTCAGCAAGGAGTGTCTGAAGCTCCTTGAGGATGCTGGCTGCTCCGTGAACTACAAGGACAGCAGTGCCAAGATCCCTGGCAACCTCGTGGAGGAGTCCATCCGCAAGGCGAAGAAGAACATCACGCTCTGCGCGCGGAACCCGAAGTACGATGTAGTCCTGGACGGCCGGAGGACATATTGCACGACCGACGGGAACGGCACGAGCGTACTCGATTTCAACACAGGGAAGCGGAGGATGTCGACCTCAGAGGACCTCGCCATGGTCGGCAAGGTCGCGAACGCACTCGACTCCGCGCACATCTTCTGGCCCTGCGTCAGCTGCCAGGACATACCCGACTACTACAGGCACGTCGCGGACCTCAAGGTCGCGCTCATGAGCATCGAGAAGCACGTGCAGGTCGAGACGACAAGCCACCGACGAGAGGCGAAGTGGCTCATCGAGCTCGGCTCGACCCTCGCGGGGGATGCGAAGGCGCTCCGTAGGAGGCCGATATTCTCTTCGATGCACTGCCCGTTCTCGCCGCTCCAGCTGGACGGAGGGTCCACTGAGGGGGCGCTGGTGCTCGCGCGCGCAGGCGTCCCGATATCCTTCTACGGCATGCCCCAGGCGGGCATCACCGGGCCTGTCACGCTCGCAGGGTCTATAATAGTCAACAACGCCGAGGTCCTAGCCGGCCTCACGATGGCACAGCTCGCCGCGCCCGGCTCGCCGTTCATGTACGGCACGGGCGGCGCAGCGTTCGACATGAGGACGATGACCTGGGCCGGTGGCGGCCCAGAGAGGGCGCTCATCTCAGCGGGCGCGGGGGAGCTCGCGCACCACTACGGCTTCTCGATACTCTGCGGAGGCATAGTGACATCCGCCAAGATGCCCGGGCCGCAGGCCTGCTACGAGAAGATGTCGAGCGGGATGCCGCAGTTCTACGCTGGCTGCGACATGGTTGCTGGCCTAGGTCTGCTCGATGACGTCACGATGCTCTCCTACGAGCAGATGGTCATCGACAACGAGATGGTCAGGATCATGGCGAGGATCGCACAGGGCGTCGTCGTCGACGATGACCACATGGCGGTCGACCTGATCAAGAAGGTCGGGCCAGGAGGAAGCTTCCTGGGCGAGCGGCACACCATGCAGTGGCTGAACAAGGAGCACTTCATCACCGAAATAACGGACAGGAGGACCGGCGAGTCCTGGGAGGCAGACGGCAGGAAGTCGGTCGTCGACCGGGCCCGCGAGAAGGCCGCGAAGATCATGAAGGAGCACCAGGTCCAGCCCGTCCAGGCGGAGGTCGCGAGGGAGTTCGAGTCCATCCTGAAGAAGGCGGAGAAGGACATCAAGGAGCACGGGCTCGACTGACGCGGCAGGCACCATCTTCAAAACCACGGAATCATCTATAGGCACGTGTCGGTCGGGCCGGCCGTGCCCGCCCAAACCTTTCACAGGCGAGTGATCCGGACTTGATCCCCCTTGAGCTAATCCGTGAATTCGAGATGCAGATGAAGGCCCTGAGGATAGGCCACACGCAGCTCAGGCGCGCCCAGAAGCTCGAGAAGACGCTCGGCATACGGAGGCTGCAACTCAAGCTAGAGGGCGAGAACCCATCGGGCACCCACAAGGACCGGATGGCGCTTCTGCTCGCCCTCGATGCGCGCAGGAAGGGGTTCGACACCATGGCGGCCACGACCTGCGGGAACTACGGCGCCGCCCTGGCCTATGTCTGCGGGAAGCTGGACCTCGGATGCAAGATACACATACCGGCAGACTTCCACGCACCCAGAAAGGTCGAGATCGAGGAGTTGGGCGGCGAGGTGGTGCTCGTCAAAGGAGACTACGAGGGCACTATGAAGAAGTGCGCTGAGAACTGCCTGTCCAGCAAGTGGTACAACGCGAACCCCGGAGGCGCGAACAGAGAGTTCGGGATATACGCCTACTCGTTCATCGCGAGGGAGATCGCCCAGTCCCTCGGGAGGGCCCCTGACTGGGCATCCGTGCCAGTGGGCAACGGGACCGTCATAGCGGGCGTGTGGCAGGGGTTCAGGGCGATGGGCATGAAACCGAGGATGCTCGGCTGCTCCAACAACAACTCCGCGGTGCGCGCGGTGCAGACGAGGTCCAGGACGCCGGTCTTCGTGCCCGACCTGACGATCACCGAGGTCAACGAGCCCCTGTCGGGCAACTTCCTCGCGGACCCGGAAGACGCCATCGACGCCATGCTCGATTCTAACGGCGCGGCGATGGAGATAACGGATGACGACCTCGTGAAGGCGTCGAGGACCATCAAGGACGAGGAGGGCCTGGACATCCTCCCTGCTTCGGCCGGAGCGGTCTGGGGCATAAAGCAGATGGACTCGAGGAACCACACATTCGTCGCGGTCCTTACTAGCAGGAACCACGGTAAGCACTAGCATGCTGGCCCCCACTGTTTGCACATAATTCGACATTTCGCTACGAATCTGGTGCCCGACGGCCAAGTTATTAATATCGGTTGGAACGTTGCCAGGCATGATGCAGGAGTCCGCGCTCGGTATCGGTGAGGGTCTCGTCCTTGTCGCCCTAGGGGTCCTTATCGACCTGCGGACCGTGGGCCCGTGACGGATGCCTGAACCTCGTCTGATGCGTCCGTGCGGGAAATGATGAATGGTGAGTGGATAACATGAAGGGTGCAAGGGCCGCGGTGGAGTTGCTGGAGAAGCACAATGTGGACGTGATGTTCGGCATCCCTGGCGGCGTCCTCCTCCCCTTCTACGACGAGCTGGTCCAATCGGACATACGCCACATACTCGTGAGGCACGAGCAGTGCGCGGGCCACATGGCCGACGGATACGCGAGGGTGGCGAAGCGCCCCGGTGTCTGCATCGCCACATCCGGCCCGGGCGCGACGAACCTCGTCACAGGCGTCGCGACCGCGTTCATGGACTCGTCACCCCTGATAGCCATAACCGGCCAGGTGGCAACGGGCGTCCTGGGGAACGATGCGTTCCAGGAGGCCGACTCCTTCAGCCTCATGATGCCGATCACGAAACACAACTTCAGGGTGACAGACCCGAAGCTCCTCCCCGAGACCATGAAGAAGGCGTTCATGATCGCGACCACCGGGAGGTACGGCCCGGTCCATATCGACATCCCCACCGACATATTCCACGCGGAGATATCGGACGAGGAGATGGCAGCCGAGGTCAGGGTGCCCAAGCCGAGGAAGAACCTGTCAGGGCTGCTGGACGCGGTCAAGCTCCTCGAGGGCGCCGAGAGGCCAACGATCATGGTGGGAGGAGGTGTCGCATGGTCCCAGGCGGGCCCGGACATCACCAGGCTCGCCGAGATGCTGATGGCGCCCATCGTCACGACGCTCATGGCCAAGGGCTCGGTCCCTGAGAACCACCCACTTGTCCTGGGGGTCTGCGGGATGCACGGGCGGCAGGTCGCGAACTACGCACTGAACAACTGCGATGTGCTCCTTGCCATAGGGACGAGGTTCAGCGACAGGGTCACCGGCAAGCTCAGCGAGTTCGGCAGGACGACCAAGTTGGTCCACGTGGACATCGATTCGTCGGAGATTGGCAAGAACGTCAAAGGACGGGTCGGCCTCGTCGGGGACGCATGGACGGTGGTGCACGCGCTCATAGCGGGTCTCCAGCAGAGGAAGAGGACGCCCACCTGGAGGGTGCGGATCGAGCAGCTCAACAAGGAGTGCACATGCGACTACGACCTCAGGACCGACCCCATCAAGCCGCAGAAGGTCATCCACGAGCTCTCGGTGAACCTCCCGGACGATGCGATCGTGACGACCGAGGTCGGGCAGAACCAGATGTGGGCCGCACATTTCTACAAGTGCCACGGCAAGAGGATGTTCATCACATCGGGCGGGCTCGGGACCATGGGTTTCGGGTTCCCTGCGGCAATCGGGGCGAAGATAGCCAGGCCCGAGAGCGTGGTCGCAGATATCGCGGGGGACGGGAGCCTGCAGATGGTGTCGCATGAGTTTGCGACAGCGGTGGACAATGACATCCCCGTAGTCGTGTGCCTGCTCAACAACGGCTGGCTCGGCATGGTCAAGCAGTGGCAGAAGCTGTTCTACGGTGAGAGGTACATGGCGACCAAGTTCGGCGGGTCCCCTGATTTCGTCAAGCTCGCAGAGGCCTACGGCGCGGATGCCATAAGGGTCGAGAGGCAGTCCGAGGTGGCGGAGGCGGTCAAGAGGGGCGCGAAGTCGGATGTCCCAATCCTGCTGGACTTCATGATAGACCCCGAGGAGGACGTCCTCCCGATGAACCCGCCCGGGAAGGGTCCGGGGGACTGCATAAAGGGAAGATGCATGTGGAAGGGGGAGGTGGCCTGAATGGAAGCGATAATGCTCCTGGTCTATAACCAGCCGGGCGTGATGCAGCGCGTGATGGGCGAGTTCACGAGAAAGAGAATCAATGTCGAGACGATCGTCGTCGGCAGGTGCGAGATGCCAGAGAGGGCGAGGATAGTCCTCTCGATCGAGGACCGCGAGAGGGCCGTGAGCGTGCTTGAGCACCTCAGGTCGCTCCACGAGGTAATCGAGGCGGACCTGGTCGATCAGTCGAGGCACGAGGCCTACGCCATATTGGTGAGCAAGGATGGCGTATGCCGGGTGACGGGCTCGGTCCAGGAAGTCGAGGCCCTCATCAAGAAGAGCCAGCCAGAGAGATACTTAGAGACGATGAACGCGATCTGACGGTTTGGAGCGTGTGAGATATGGCAAGGATATACTACAACAAGGACGCGAACCTGAACGCCCTCAAGGGGAAGAAGGTCGCCATAGTAGGCTATGGTATACAGGGACGGGCCCAGGGCCTGAACCTAAGGGACAGCGGTGTGGATGTTGTCATCGGCCTGAAGTTCAAGGACGACTACTACAAGCAGGCGAAGGCCGACAAGATGGATATCATGGAGATCCCGGCGGCCGTGAAGGTCGCGGACATCGTCATGATGCTCATCCCGGACGAGGTCCAGAAGACGGTCTATGACGCCGATGTGGGACCGAACCTGAAGCCTGGCATGACGCTCGACTTCGCCCACGGGTTCAACATACTGTTCAAGCGGATCGTGCCGCCGAAGGACGTCGATGTCATCATGGTGGCACCCAAGGGCCCCGGGGCGCTCGTCAGGGAGACCTTCGAGGCGGGCGACGGGGTCCCGGCGCTCATAGCCGTGCACCAGGACGCCAGCGGCAAGGCGAAGAAGACCGCGCTCGCGATGGCGAAGGCACTGGGCGCGACCAACAGAGGCGTGATCGAGACGACCTTCAAGGAGGAGACCGAGACCGACCTCTTCGGGGAGCAGGCAGACCTGTGCGGCGGCGCGAGCGAGCTGGTCAAGAAATCCTTCCAGGTGCTCGTCGAGGCGGGCTACCAGCCGGAGATAGCCTACTTCGAGGTGCTCCACGAGCTCAAGCTCATAATCGACCTCGTGCAGAAGGGAGGCATCGAAGGCATGTGGGACAACGTGTCCAACACGGCCGAGTACGGTGGCAGGACCCGTGGCCCGAGGATTGTCGACGAGCGCGTGAAGGACACGATGAGAGGCATACTCAAGGACATCCAATCCGGCGCGTTCGCCAAGGAGTGGGTGGCCGAACACGATGCTGGGATGCCCCTGCTCACGAAGCTGAGGACCGACGCACAGAAGGAGAAGATCGAGATAGTGGGGAGGAACATCCGGAAGATGTTCAAGTGACCTACTACCCGATTAAGTGCAAAAGGCATAGATAGCTGATGGCCGCTTTTGTGCACCGAGGAGGGCCTACCATGTCTCATCAGTTGGAATCAGGCCGCAGGATCGGCAAGTTCGCCTCCGGGAAGCATGTGTTCGCCGGCGAGGTCGTCGGGGAGAAGGTCCTCGAGCTCGACGCCGGGTGCATGACCGAGATAATCCTGGACGGGACGGGGAAAAGCGTGCGGGAGCACGCACTGAAGGGCCTCAGGACGATGGCGCCCATCGACCGCCCGACCAAGATCGTCTGCATCGGCCTGAACTACAGGGGCCACATCGCGGAGATGAAGGCCGCGACGCCCCAGGTCCCGCTCATATTCAGCAAGCCCTCGTCGGCCATCATAGGCCCGGGCGAGGCGATCGTCAGGCCGAGGGTCTCCGCGCGGGTGGACTACGAAGGGGAGCTGGCGCTCGTCATAGGGACCCGTGCGAGCCACACGGAGGACGGCGGCAGGCACATCTTCGGATACACATGCATCAACGACGTGACCGCGAGGGACCTCCAGAAGACCGACCCTGACTGGACGAGGGCGAAGGGGTTCGATACGTTCGCGCCCGTGGGGCCGTACATCGCGGGCAACGCCCCCACGAGGGTCGTCACGCGCCTGAACGGGAGGACCGTCCAGGACTGCCCTCTGAGCGACCGCGTCTTCGACGATGCCGAGCTGGTCGAGTACATCTCCACGGTGATGACCCTCGAGCCGGGGGACATGATCGCCACGGGGACCCCGTCTGGCATATCCCCGATGAAGGCTGGCGACGTCGTCGAGGTCGAGCTCGACGGCATAGGCTGCCTGAGAAACCCAGTCGTCGACGGATGATGCGAAGGAAGGAGTTGGACTAGATGCAGATCCAAGCTACGGACAAGGTCTGGAAGAACGGACAGATGATCGCATGGAAGGACGCGACGGTCCACGTCCTCACTCACGGGCTGCACTACGGCACCGGCGCCTTCGAGGGCATCAGATGCTACTCCACCGACCAGGGTCCGGCGATATTCAGGCTCAAGGACCACATGACGCGGCTGCATGCGTCGGCCAAAGCGATCATGTTGAAGGTCCCACACTCGGTCGACGAGCTCTGCGCCGCCGCGAAGGATGTCGTCCGCACGAACAAGCTCGAATCATGCTACATCAGGCCGATCTCATTCTTCGGTGTCAGCGGCATCGGGGTGAACCCGCTGGGATATCCGGTCGATACTTTCATCATCGCCTTCCCGCTCGGGTCGTACCTCGGCGACGAGGGGATCAAGAACGGGATCCGCGTCCACACGTCGTCATGGCACAGGGTGCCGAGCGGTTCCGTGCCCGCGACCGCGAAGGTCTGCGGTGACTACCTGAACAGCGCGCTCGCAGTCATGGAGGCGAAGCTGAACGGGTTCGACGAGACCATCATGCTCAACGAGCTCCACATGGTCGCCGAGGGCTCCGGGGAGAACATCTTCCTGGTGAGGGGCGGGGAGCTCGTCACACCGCCGCTGAACGCAGGGATCCTGCCCGGAATCACCAGGGAATGCGTCATGCACCTGGCCTCCGACATGGGCTACAAGGTCACCGAGATGAACCTCGCCAGGAGCGAGCTGTACATGGCCGACGAGCTGTTCTTCACAGGCACGGCAGCCGAGGTGACCCCCATAAGAGAGGTGGACAGGAGGCAGGTCGGGGAAGGCAAGCCCGGACCCGTCACCACGGCGATCCAGCGGAAATACCTGGACATCGTCCGCGGCAAGGACCCGAAGTACATCGGCTGGCTCGACCTGGTCAAGTGAACCCCGCAACCCTTATATATCGGCGGACACCATACTTTGTCTGACGATTGTCATACGAAGGGATGGGATAGACTTGACAGTCTCATTGATGGACGAACTCGTGAGCCAGGCAGATGCTGAAGGGGTCACTCTGACCGAGGTCATCGCCAGGCGGATGTCCGCGGTGGAGATGGAATCCGCCCAAAGGACCATCGCCGACGAGTTGGCCGAGAACTACACCAGGATCGCGCCGTTCATGAAGGACGTCGAGGTGTCCAGCATGGCGGACATGGCGACGATGTCCGTGAACGAGCTGATGGGCCTCAGGGACGAGATGAGGGCTTGCCTGTCAGACACAGCGGCCGAAGCCTGAACCGCTCAAGCGATCTTTCGGTATATCCTGTTGTCAGCATCGACGCTCTCGAACATGTCCCTGGGGAGGCCCATCAGGGTCTCCGTCCGTCCGATCATGAGGTAGCCGCCCACTCGAAGGGAGCCATGTAGCGTCATGAGGACCCTGTCATGCATCGGCCGCGCGAAGTAGATCACGACATTCCTGCACACGACCGCGTCGAAGTGCGTGGACACCGGAGAGGACAGCAGATTGTTCCTGGAGAACCTCACCCGCCTCCTCAAAGCCTCTGACACCTCGTAGCCCTCGTCGGTCTTGGCGAAGTATTCCCTCAGGAACCTCTCTGGGACGCCCTTGACCTGCTCCAGCGAGTACACTCCCTTCCGGGCCGCGTCGATGGCCGGCTGGGAGATGTCGGTCCCGAGAACGGATGCGATGGTCCTGTTCTCCCCCTCGATGCACCTGACCGCCTCCTCGAGGCATATGGCCAGGGTGTAAGGTTCCTGCCCGGTCGCGCAACCGGCGCTCCATATCCGGATTATGCCGCCTATGGGGGTGTTCTTCGCCACCAGCATCGGCCTGATGACCTTCGCGGAGAAGGCCTCGAAAGCACCCTTGTCCCTGAAGAAGTCTGTCACGTTGATGGACAGGGCCGACACGAGCTCGCCCACTTCGGCGTCGTCCCTCCGGAGGAGGGATGTGTATGCCGGGAAGTCCCTGGACTTGGTCCTGGCGATACGCTTCTTGATAGCCCGCAGGACGAAGGAGCGGGAGTACCCGGACAGGTCGAACCCACGGGCGAGCAGGAGCTGACGCCTGGCCACTTCAAAAAGCTGGTCCTCTTCAGGGTCCATCCGTGCCTCTATCGGCCTCTGGATAGATATCTCTTGCCGGATGCCCGCGCATCGGATGGGGGCCGTCATCATCCGTGAGTTTCTGGACAACATACATTTATATGGCCCAGGTCGATTTTGATTCGGATGCGAGAGCGCCAAGGGTCTGTCCGAAAAGCAGAGTCTGTGGCCTCCCGCACGCGCGATTTTCAGGTGATTCCGTGAGACTCTCGCTTACTCGCAAGCTCGTGATTGTCATATTGGCCCTGACGATCGCCCCCATCGTCGCCCTGAGCTTCGTATCGATATCGGGCATTAACCAGATCAAGGACGACGTCAACATCCTGTACCAGGAGAACATGGTCGTGGTGACGAAGATCGCCGAGGGCTCCACCGCCATCGACAGCATGCACAACTCGTTCACCAACTATGTCATCAACGTCAACGAGTCCGGGGCTAGCGACTACCTGAACAGTATGGCGACCTACCAGAACTCATTCGAGCAGTTCCTCAGCACATACCAGGACACCTACGCCTACGAGCAGCTCCCGAACATCGCGAAGATCATCACCGACCAGGGTAGGGAGGATCTCATCGCTTCCGAGACCACTGCGGTGAGCCTGATAACCGACGCCTATGGACTCTACCTGGTCGATGTCAACGACGCGATTGAATACCTGGACGCTACCGATACGCAGGCGGCGTACAGCGCCATGTCGAACGCGTCCATACACGTCGAAACGATAGTCGCGGGCATGGGAGACCTCATCCAGGTCAGGGTCGAGGCGGCGCAGCTGATGGATGCAGTATCCACGCAGACCATCGCGGCGAGCACCCAGTGGACGATCATCAGCGGCACGTTCGTGGTCATCCTCGTGTCGATCATCACCTACTACTTCTCGACCGGGATCACCACGCCGGTGGTCAAGGCCAGCGAGGCCGCCAGGGGCATCTCCGAAGGGAACTACACGGACCGGCTCAAGATGAAGACCTCCGACGACGAGATTGGAGACCTGGTCAAGTCCATGAACATCCTCATCGACAACACTTCGCTGCCGCTCATGCGGCTCACCGAGAGCGCTAAGGCAATCGCCGACGGGAACCTGGCTGTCGACCTCGACATCGAAGCGAAGGGCGATATCGCCAACCTCGTCGCCAGCTTCAGGCAGATGAGGGACAACCTGGCACGCCTCACGAAGGAGATCAAGGACGCATCCGACATGCTCCAGGAGTCCTCGAGGACGCTCGCGGAGACCGCGCGGCACATGACCGAGGGCACCCAGCAGGTCTCGGGCTCCATGTCACAGACATCCAAGGGCGCCCAGTCGCAAGCCATGCGGGTGGATGAGATGGTCAAGATGCTCGGGGAGCAGACCAAGTCCATATACGATGTCGTCCAGAGCTCCCAGAACGCTGCCAGGGCGTCCGAGAACGCGAGCGAGGTCGCGCAGAAAGGGAGCAGGTCGGCCCAGGACGCGCTGGAACGGATGCGCGACCTGATGAAGAGCGTCGAGCAGTCGGCCGAATCCATGGGTGCTCTGTCGAAGAAGTCCCAGGAGATATCCCAGATCGTCATGATCATCACGAACATCGCGCAGCAGACCAACCTCCTCTCGCTCAACGCGGCCATCGAGGCCGCGAGGGCCGGGGAGCACGGCAGAGGTTTCGCGGTCGTCGCAGACGAGGTGCGGAAGCTCGCGGAGGGTTCCAGGAAGGCCGCGAACCAGATCCAGCAGCTGCTACAGTCGGTGGAACACGACATCGTCGAGAGCTCCCAGAAGATGGACAAGACCCGGTCCGACGTGTCGGAGAGCTCCAAGACCGTCTCGGAGTCGCTCAAGTCGCTGGAGGACATCGCAGCGACGGTGCAGGAGACCGCCGCCATGGTCGAGGAGATCAGCGCATCCACGCAGGAACAGAAGGCGCTGACGGAGAGCCTCGCCAAGAACCTCGACGAGGTGGCGAGCGTCGCCAACCAGACCTCGGCGTCGGCCGAGGAGGTGTCCGCGTCCTCCCAGGAGCTCGCGGCTGGCATGCAGGAGCTGACCGCGTCGGCCCAGGACCTGGCGAACCTCGCGGACAAGCTCAACGAGATAGTCAGGCATCTCGACACCGCCGAACCGTCCACCCAACAGGCGAAGAAGGACGGTTGAGGTGATGCGATGCCTATGAAGGGCCAGTTCCCGACGCAGTTCGTCCTGTTCAGACTCGCAAACGAGGAGTACGCCTTCGACATCGGGACCATCAAGGAGATCCAGGACCTGCAACAGATAGCGAAGGTCCACCGGACACCCGACTACATCGAAGGGGTCATGAACCTCAGAGGCAAGCTCGTGACGGTCATAGACCTGCGCAGGCGTTTGGGTCTACTAGCGAAACCCCCGAACGCCTCCACGAAGATAGTCGTCATCGACGCGGCAGACGCGCCCGTGGGTTTCCTCGTCGACGAGGTCACGGAGGTCGCGACCATCCTGCCCGAGGCAGTGGAGCCCCCGCCAGCCATCGTGGCCCAGGGCATCGAGGCCGCATACGTCCTGGGCATCGCGAAGTATGGCGAGAGGCTCATCACCATCATAGACCCCATCAAGATCCTCGACCTGTCGGTGGAAGGCGATGCGAAGGGAGGCGGTACGAATGGCTAGGGTGCTCGTGGTCGACGACTCGGACTTCATGCGGAGGGTCATCAAGAACATACTGGAGGGCGGCGGACACAAGGTCATCGAGGCCCGCAACTCGGAGGAAGCCCTAAGGGTCTTCAAGAAGGAGGGGGCGGACATCATCACGATGGATATCGTGATGCCCGAGACGGACGGCATCGAGACCGTGAGACGCCTCAAGGATGCGAACCCGGACGTCAAGATCATCATGATCACCGCGCTCGGGCACCAGAAGACCGTGATGAGGGCTCTGGAGGCGGGGGCTCTCGACTTCATCATGAAGCCCTTCACCGCGGACGACGTGCTCGAGTCCGTCAAGGCAGTCCTGCATATCCAGTGAGCAGGGGAGAACATGGCAGAGTCCGTCAAGGTCCTCGTCGTGGACGATAGCGCATACATGAGGGTCGTCCTCAAGGATATCCTCGATTCAGAGCCGGGGCTCCTCGTGGTGGACACCGCGAGGGACGGGTTCGACGCGATCGAGAAGGTCAAGAAGCTCAGCCCGGATGTCGTCCTGCTTGACATCCAGATGCCGAAGATGGACGGCATCGCAACGCTCCAGCGCATCATGCGTGAGCGCCCGACGAGGGTCGTGATGCTGAGCGCCATGGACAAGGTGGACGACCAGCTTCCGCTGAGGGCGCTCGAGTGCGGGGCCGTCGACTTCATCTCGAAGCCGAGCGGGCCCGTGTCGATTGACATCGTGATGTTCAAGACCAGGATCGCGGAGATAGTGAGGAACGCCTCGAAGGCCAGACTGGACGCGCTCACCCGGATGAGGGGCGCTCAACCCCAGAAGTTGCACCTGACCACGACGAGGCGCGGACCCCCGACAAGGGCGAGGGCGGTCCTCATCGCGGCGTCGACCGGCGGACCGAGGGCCCTCGAAAGCATATTCGCAACGCTCCCCAGGACCGTCGAAGTCCCGGTGTTCGTCGTCCAGCACATCCCTGAAGAATTCTCCGTATCGTTCGTCAAGCGACTCAACGCGGCGCGGGGGCCGAAGGTCGTCCTCGCGGAGGACGGCATGGAGGTCACGAACGACCGGGCGTACCTCGCCCCGGGAGGCAGGCACATGCGCCTCGACAGAGGGGACGGGGCCAGGCTTGTCATCAAGCTGGACGAGGGGGAGCCGGTCCGATTCGTCCGTCCGTCCGCGGATGTCCTATTCAAGAGCGCCGTCGAGGTGCTCCACGGGAACATACTCGCAGTCGTCCTCACGGGCATGGGCTCGGACGGGGCCGAGGGCGCCCTCGCGGTGAAGAGGGCTGGCGGGAGGGTGGTGGTCCAGGACGAGGAGACCTCAGTCATATTCGGCATGGCTAGGGCGGCGATCGAGCTGGAGGCGGCCGACAAGGCGCTCCCGCTCGACGAGATACCCAAGGAGATCCTGAGATACATGGAGGAGTGAGCCAGCTTGCCGAAGGAGTTCGACATCAAGAAATATGCCAAGCTGTTCGTCACGGAGTCCAGGGAGTACCTCAGGACGCTCAACGAATCGATGATCGAGCTCGAGGCGAAGCCGGACCGCAGGGACCTGGTCGACGGGATGTTCAGGTCCTGCCATACCGTCAAGGGCATGGCGAACATGATGGGCTACGCACCCGTCGCGGAGTTGGCCCACGCCCTCGAGGATGTGCTCGGCGCGGTCAGGGACGGGAAGGTGTCGCCTACGGGTCCCGTCGCCGAGGTCATGTTCAAAGGATTCGATGCGCTCGAAGGAATGGTCGCTGCGGTCGAGAGGGGCGAACAGATAGGCGAGACACCCGAACTCGTCCGCGAGTTGAGGACGGCGACGGAGCAGGCCGCCAGTGCGCCGAAACCCAAAGAGAAATCGGCAGAGACGCCAAGGCTCGAGCCAAAGGCCGAGGCAGTGACCATCACCGTCAGGCTCGCCAAGAAGTGCGCGCTCCCCGCGGCGCGCGCGCTCACGATAATAAGGGAATTGGAGAAATCGTCCACGATCCTATCGAGCGATCCCACCGAGGAGGAGATCGACAATGAGAGGCTGTTCGAGGAGATGATCGTCTCGCTGGAACCTGGCGAGAAGCTCCAGATCTCCCTGGACAGGATCGCTGCGATGACCGACGTCGACGAGCTGACATTCACTAGGAAGGGGCATGCCCCTGAGAGCTGGAAGGGGAAGCGGAGGATCGATTCGACCCTTGCAACCACGGAGGCGCCGGCGGTCCAGACCGTGAGGGTGGGTATGGACAAACTGGACGACCTGCTGGACGATGTAGGCGAGCTCGTGATAGGCAGGAGCCGTCTGGTCGAGAAGGCCTCGTCGCACGATGACCTGGAGCTCCAGGAGATATCGTCGCTGATAGACAAGCTCACGAGCGAGATACAGTCCAAGGTGCTCAGCATACGGATGATACCGCTCGAGGTCGTAATGAGCCGATTCCCACGGATGGTGAGGGACATCTCCAAGAGCCAGGGCAAGGAGATGGAGCTCCTGGTCGAGGGCGGTAACATCGAACTCGACAGGACCGTGGTCGACCGGATCACGGATCCGATGATGCACATCCTGAGGAACTGCATCGACCACGGCATCGAGACGCCCCAGGAACGGGAGAAGGCGGGCAAGCGCGCGAAGGGCATGATCAGGATCGTCGCCTCGAAACAGCAGGACCATGTCCTCATAGAGATCTCGGATGACGGCAGGGGGATCGACTTCGAACATGTCCGGAAGGCGGCCATCCGGAAAGGTGTGATGAATCAGCAGCAGGCGCAGGCCGCGCTCGGGAGGGAGTTGATCGACCTCCTGTTCAAGCCAGGGTTCTCCACGAACACGGAGGTCACGGAGATCTCAGGCAGGGGCGTCGGGCTCGATGTCGTGAAGAGAGGCGTCGAGGAGCTCGGCGGGTCGGTCATGGTCAACACGACGAAGGGGGCAGGCACGACGATATCGCTCTGGCTGCCGTTCACGCTCGCCATCATCGACGCCATGCTGGTCTCCGTCGCCGGGCAGATGTATGCAGTCCCGATGGGGGTCGTCGTCGAATCGCAGAGCTACCCCACATCCGAGATCAGGCACATCAGGACGAGGGAGGTCGTCCAGCTCAGGGGCGAGGTGATCCCCCTCATCCGCATCAGGGACTTCTTCGGGATACCGTCCGAAGGGAAGGACACACCTGTCAACGTGCTGATAGTGCAGAGCAGGGAGCGCAGGGCGGCCCTGGGCATAGACGAGCACCTTGGGCATCAGCAGATCGTGGTCAAGACGCTCGACAGGCGGCTCAGGAAGGCCAGGGGTATATCAGGCGGGACGATACTCGGGAGCGGCGGGATCGCGCTCATACTCGACACCGACTCGATACTGGGAGACTGACGGACATGGGAGACGAGGACGCGGGCAAGGTGCTTGAGATCATACGTGAGTTCGCCAACGTCGGGTCGGGCAACGCGGCCACCGCCCTGGCAGCGCTCCTCGACATGGAGCTGGTGAACGAGGTCACATCGTGCAACATGCTCCCGCTGTCACAGGTCGCCCAGTGGCTGGGCGGCGAGCAGCAGGTCGTGGCAGGGGTATACACGCAGCTCTGCGGGGACCTCAGGAGCGGCGTCCTGGTGGTCCTCCCCGAGGCCTCCGCGATCATGATGCTGGAGCACATGACGAAGGAGAAGGTGGACCTGGCGTCCCTGAGTGCGATACAGGTCTCCGCGCTCAGGGAGGTGGGCAACATATGCCTCTGCTGGTACCTGGTTGCGGTCTCAAGGCTCATCGATACGGACCTGATCCCCGCCCCTCCTGACGCTACGGTGGACCTGCTGGGGGCGGTCCTCGACCTGCCCCTCGCGACGCTCGGGGTCAGCGTCGACACGGTCATCGCCGTCCACACGGTCTTCAAGGCATACGAAGGCGAGTTCGATGGCTACTTCCTGCTCCTGCCTGAACAGCAGATGCTGAAGGTCATACTCGACAAGATGGGAGATTCCTTGAAATGATCGAGCCGAGGCTGGTAGGCATCGCACAGCTCGCGGTCGCGAAGGCGCCCGAGCAACTGTGCTGCCTCGGCCTCGGATCCTGCATCGCGGTCTTCATGTACGACGGTCATCTCAGGATGGGAGGCGTGGTTCACGCGCTCCTCCCCAAGGCCCCTGACAAGATGACCGCCGACTCTGAGACGAAGTACGCTAACACCGGCATAAGGAGGCTCCAAAGGGAGCTCATCTCGAGGGGCGTCAAGAAGGAGCGCATAAGGGTCAAATTGGTCGGCGGGGCACAGATGTTTCCCAACATCGACCTGAACATGAAGGACATCGGCGCAGACAACCATCATGCGGCTAGGGAGACGCTCAAGGAACTCGGCATACTTGTGGTCGCCGAGGACGTGCTGGGCAGGCACGGCCGCTCCGCGTTCTTCAACCTGGAGGACGGGCACGTCCTCATCAAGGCCGCGTTCTCGCCTGACAAGACCATATGACGACCACGGCGGTGTGTGGTAGAAAGTCTATTAAGCCCCCTGCCAATCGCGAATAACGCCGTTATGGCATGAGGACAGACCATGGGGGTTCCGATTCTGAAGGGCTACGGGCTGGAGAAGATGACTTGGATCGCGCTCAGGCTGGCGCTCGGCTGGACGCTGTTCTGGGCGTTCCTCGACAAGCTGATGGGACTTGGGTATGCGACCACGAGCGCGAGCGCCTGGGTCAACGGCGGATCGCCCACTTCGGGATATCTGGGGTACGCCACTTCCGGCCCCCTCGCAGGGATGTACGAGGGTTTGGCAGGGAATGTAGCCATCGATTGGCTGTTCATGGTAGCGCTCCTGTTCATCGGCGGTGCGCTCATCCTCGGGATCGGCATGAAGATAGCCGGATACTCCGGGGCGGCCCTGATGGTCCTCCTGTGGTCGACCAGGCTCCCCCCCGAAAACAACCCGATCATAGACGAGCACATCGTCTTCCTGGCGGTCTTCCTAGGCCTTACGGTCGTGAAGGCCGGTCACTGGCTCGGGTTCGGCAAGTGGTGGATTGGCACGGACCTGGTCAAGAGGTACCCGTTCCTGGAGTGAGACGCCGACCAGGCGAAACCCTTTAGTACGAGCAGGAGTAATCGATATGATTGCCAGGAGAAGGCGGATGGCCGACGGTAGGCCCGCTTCAATGCGGGCCAGCTGAGGAAAGTCCCCTCTCCAAGAGAAGGTGGGCTGCCAGAGCAGCAGGGCGAGAGTCCTGGCAAGGGCGCAGAAACGACACAGCCCCGGGATAACGTGATGATCCCCCTGAGGGTGAAATCTCCCGAGGATTTGGTGAAACGGCGACTCCCCACCGGAGCAAGCTCAAACGGCCGAATCGATTCTCATCGTCGGCGGGTAGAGTGCATTAGTCGAATGCCATCACCGTCGCAAGACGGGAACAGAAAGGGGCTTATGTCCTTCACCTGGCACTTTCTTCTGTTACTGGCTCGGTCTTGCTCGTAAATGGGTTTTCGCCTCGCCTCGGAAAAGCTCCCATGGAAGACATAGCGACCGTTTGGGTTCCCGACGTCTTCCTTCGCCTCCTCAGCTCTGTGAGAATCGTGAATAAACGAACCACGATGACATGGTCCTCCTCATGCTCTCTCATCTCGGAGCGGACTTTCCGGACAGGGCGTCCAAGCGTGTCAT
>Ga0315287_10000846_pt1 | contig 27291 bp, 23 predicted proteins | sample YL17G11_0_MG_FD_205037 | JGI IMG/M metagenome (GOLD analysis project Ga0315287, IMG submission 205037) | Sediment microbial communities from Yellowstone Lake, YNP, Wyoming, USA - YL17G11_0 | ecosystem: Environmental > Aquatic > Freshwater > Lake > Sediment | place: USA: Wyoming | collected... | reverse complement strand
TATTAGCCAAAGATAACCCCAGGTAGAGGAGCGGAAGCAAAATCGCATTAGCCGTGGTGGGCATTCCGATGTAAAAAAAGGATTTGATTTTTATGACATTGAAACGGGCCAGCCGTAAAACCGAAGCACAGGTGAAAAGAATTAAGATAATGATAGAAAGAATGTCATTTAATCCCATAAAATAGGCGAAAAAAATCGGTGCCACGCCGAAACTAATCACATCCGCCAGTGAATCCAATTCTGCCCCAAATAATCCCTGTCTTTTAATCAATCCCGCCACTTCGCCATCTAACCAATCGAGAAAAGCAGCCGCCAGCAGCAGGATGGCGGCCAGGGCGAAATTTCCCCGGTAAGCGGAAATGATCGAAAAAATGCCGCAGGCCACTGAACCCAGAGTGAAAAAATCCGGCAGTTTAACCAGGGTAAAAATATCCATTTAATGCTCCCATCTTTATAATCAATTAAACTTAAAAAACTATAAATGATTCATGCCCGATTGTCAAGGCGCGGGGAGGCTAAAATACTGCGGTTTGACGAAGGCAGAGCACTGAGATATAATAATTTTTGAATGTACCCGCATTTTGCAAAACTTTTGCTTTTGCTGTTTATATGCTCGGGTTCTGCCTCCTTTGGCTTAACTTTGCGTGAAAGTATCGAGATCTGTTTTAAGAACAATCCTGAGATTCTAGCGCAAGGCGAAAGGATAAAGGCCGAGGAGAGCCGGGTGGGACAGGCGATCTCTGCCTATTTGCCGACACTCAGAATAGAAGGGCAGTACGGTAAGCAACACCAGACTTTGGCGCTGGATAACTTTTTTCCGGGGGTCAGCTATTCAGTTTTACCTGATTTCAACGCCAATATGCTTTATTACGGCGCCACTTTTTCACAGAGCTTGTTTACGGGCGGGAAACTGAGCAATAACCTGGAAATGGCGCGGGCGCAGCTGGAAATTGCCAGGGAAGAACTGAAAAGGAAAAAACAAGAACTGGCGTATTTGGTTACTACTGCTTTCTATAATCTCTTGCGCGCCCAGCGTCTGGTCGCGGTGGGAGAGGAAGCAGAGAAAATTGCCCGGGCTCATTTAGAGCAGGCAACCAATTATGTAACTTTGGGAAGGGCGGGGAGAAGCGATCTCCTGCGGGCGGGGGTGATGGTAGCGCAGGAGGAGTTTGATAAAATTAAGTCCGAGAATAATTTTGAGGAAGCGAAGATCGAACTTAATAGGGTTTTAGGCAAAAAACAAGAAGGAAATCTAGTTGAGAGCGGGGGATTGAATGAGACGGGGGTTGCACCGGCAAGCAGTGAGGCGCTATTCGCCATCACTTTTAAACAGAGGCCGGAGTGGAAAATAATAGGATTGAAAAAAAAGATCGGCGAAAAAGCGATTAATCTGGCCCGGGCCGATTTCCTTCCCAGCGTTTGGTTGAATGGGACCACCTATAAATATAAAGTTAATTATGCAGATTGGAATTGGAGCTTTGAGACCTGGGTGGTTTATGGGCTGGTTTCCTGGAATATTTTCGACGGATTAAAAACTCCTTACCACATCCGGGAAGCACAGGCAGGTCTGGCGGCTACCAAGTATGATGAAGTACAGTTGGAGAACCGTATCCGTGGCGAGGTGGAACAGGCGCGGCTGCGTTTCCAATCTGAAAAACGACGGATTCAACTGGCAGAAAGAGAAGTTAATCTGGCACAGGAGCATTTGCAGCTGGCTCTGGAAGAATATCGCAAAGGGGTTAAAAACAATATTGAATTACTGGAAGCACAGCACACCTTATCGCGCGCCCGGATCGATTTGCTGCAGGCGCATTCCGATTATGAGCTAGCCAAAGCCCGGATCAATATGGCGACGGGGGCGGAGATTTTTAAACCGCTTTAAACCTAAACAATGAAGCTTATAGATGCAATACAAATGGCGTTTGAATCGGTGAGACTCTATCGTTTTCGGTCTCTGTTGTCGATCCTGAGCGTGGCCATCGGCGTTGCGGCCGTTATTTCAGGCGTGAGCATAGGTTTGGGTAATCGTGAATCGATTATGCAAAAAATGTCCATGAGCGGCGCGGATATCCTCTTCTTTTACCAGAAAGGCGCCAGCCGCGGGTTTCCCCAGTTAGAAGAGCTCACGAATAAACCGGAGCTTTCCATCACCAAGGAAGATGTCCAGTTTATTAAAAAGCAATGTAAAACGGTAAAAGAGATCAGTCCCTATCTGTTGATGCCGGTAACGTTGCTGCAGGAAGGGAAATATTATACCGTCAAGGCGTTGGGGGTTTTATATCCGAAGGCGGCGGGAAAAATCTCCGGCATAAAAATCATCGAAGGCCGGGCCCTCACCGATTTAGATATTACCGCCAAAGCCAAAGTCTGCATAATTGAGAAAACTAATTTTTCCGATGAGATTTTTGGAAAGCAGACATTGCTGGGTAAAGAGATTTTATTGGGGGACACGAAATACAAAATTGTTGGGGTGAGCAGCAAATTATATTTCCCCTACGGCTACCCGGAAAGGTTAATCGCGATTTTGCCTTCCAGCACGCTCCAGGACATGATCGGATTGAATAAATATACCCAGGTTGAAATAAAAGCTACCAATATCAAAGACATCGTCCATACACGAGAACAGATTAAACAAACCCTGATGCGCCGCTTCGGTTACCCGACAAAGCTTTATATTTCCGAGTATTCCACCTATGTCAAGACCGCGTTGGAAATCTTGAACCTATTGACCTTTATCATTGTTGGTATCGCTGTCATATCTTTAACCGTGGGCGGGGTGGGAATTATGAACGTGATGATGACCAGTGTGGTGGAGCGGACCAGAGAAATTGGCATCGCCAAGGCGGTGGGGGCAAAAAAAAGTTCGATTCTTTTGCTCTTTCTGGTTGAGGCAAATATCCTGACCTTAACCGGCGGAATTATAGGCGTTCTGCTGGGTTTGGGGGTCTCGAAATTAGTCGCGTCGATGATTGGCCTGCCTTTTGTGACTTCTTTCGGGATTATTTTCTTTGGCTTCTCCCTGTCCCTGGTGGTGGGAATTGTTTCCGGTTCCTATCCGGCGAAACGCGCCGCCGATCTGGACCCGGTGGTAGCCTTGAGGCAGCTTTAGAAATTATGATAAAACTTGAGAATGTATCAAAAATCTATCGCAGCGGTCGGTGGGAGGTTTGCGCCCTCAACCGTGTAAAATTGGAAATGGCCAGGGGAGAATTTATCTCGATTATGGGACCATCGGGTTCGGGAAAATCGACCCTGCTGCAGATCGTTGGTTGCCTGGACCGGCCCAGCGCGGGCAAATATTTTTTTGAGGGAAAAGAGGTGGAAAACCTTTCTGAAGATGAGCTGGCGGAAATCAGGGGCCAGAAAGTGGGTTTTGTTTTCCAATTTTTTAACCTTTATCCCTATTTAACCGTGCTGCGTAACCTGGAGCTCCCCCTGATCTTTGGCGGGATCGGGTCCGGCAAATATCGGATAAGGGCGGCGATGAAAATGCTCTACCAGGTGGGCTTGCCGGAAAAAGCGCGCTTTCGGGCGAACGAGATTTCGGGAGGCGAACAGCAAAAGGTCGCCATTGCGCGGGCCTTGATAAATCGACCAGCGCTTTTATTGGCGGATGAGCCGACCGGTAATCTGGATACAAAATCAGGTGAAAGAATTATGGCGCTGTTTAAAGAGCTGAATGAAGCGGGGATGACGGTGGTCATCTCGACCCACGATGAGGCGATTGCCAAGCACACCCGGCGCATCATTCATTTGCGGGACGGAGAAATGGTCAAGGATGAGAATTTATAACTTCATTAAATTGATGATTTATTGTAAGATTATCGAAACCGATGGATAAAATTCTAACCAGAAGTATTGTGTTTTTATTGGGGCTTCTGCTGATCGGCAGCGGGGCGCTCGCTTATTTCTATTTTTTTGAAAAAGAGTTCCCGGTGGAGGTGGTGGAGGTGGGGTATGGCGCCGTCGATGAAGTGGTGAAAATGTCGGGGAACCTGGATGCCGAGAAGACCGAAACGGTCCTGGCGAACGCAGAGGGGATCATCGCCAACTTGAGCCTTAAGGAAGGAGACCGGGTTCGGGCGGGGCAAAAATTATGCGTTATCCGGAGTCCGGCATTGAGGGGGCAACTCCTGGAAATGCAGGCCGAGTTGGTGGCCGCTCAGGAAAACCTTAAGCGGTCCGTCACGGAAGAAGAAAAAAAGATGGCCAACGCCCGTATCCATTATATCCAGGCCAATATCGCCGATCTGGAAGAAACCATGCAGCCGCGCGCCCACAGCAACGGGGAGATAATCAAGGTTAGCGTGCAGGATGGCTCAGAAGTGATTGCCGGCCGGCCTCTCTTTTTTATCGCGGAGATGGAGAAGCCGGTGGTGAAAGCGCGGATGGAAGAGATCGATTTGCAAAAAGTTAAAGAAGGACAGCCGCTCTGGATCGAAGGGGATTTTTTATCAAAGCAAAGGTTGGCGGGGAAGATCTATCAGATCGGCAAGTCGGTGAACCGGGAGAACGGGACCTATATAGAAACCAGCTGTAAAGTTTTTAATCCGCAGAAGCTGCCGCTGAAATATGGCGCTTTTGCGGAAGTAAGGGTGATTACCGCCCGAAAAACGAAAGTGCTGCGCATGCCACTGGATGCATTGATCGTTGATGGCAGAGAATACGTTTTTCTGGTTGATGACGGCAGGGCGCGGCGGGTGCCGGTAACGCTCGGGACGGTGGGAGAGAAGGGTGTGGAAATACGGTCAGGATTAAAAGCGAAGGATCGGGTGGTAACCTTTGGCAATCTGGAATTGACGGATGGGGCCAGAATAAAAATCAATCTTCCCCAAAAACCTTAAAGTGTCGGGCGCGGACAGAAGAAACCATTAAAATCGAAGAAAGCAGAAAATAGAGCAGGTATAACCACTTGGCCGCGATCCAGGAAATTCCGGAAAAACCGATCAGAAAGTAAAGAGCGGGAACGCCGATGCCGTTCACCGTGGTGGGCAGGCCGATGTCAAAGTGCGACTCCATCTTGGCCAGGTTAAAACGGGCCAGCCGCAGAATGGAAGCCGAAGCAAAAATAATCAGGATGAGGATGGAATAAAAATCACTCAAGCCGATAAAATATCCGAAAATCACCGGAGCGACGGCAAAACTGATGGTGTCGGAGAGCGAGTCCATTTCGACCCCGAATTTTTCCCGGCGGTTCATCAGGGTGGCGATTTTCCCGTCGACCCAGTCGCAAAAGACGGCCGCAATTAAGAAGATGGCCGCGAAGGTAAATTTACCGTGGGTTGAGAGGAGCATCGAAATAATTCCGCAGGTCACCGACGCCAGAGAGACGAAATCGGGTAATTTTACCAGGTTTCTCAAGCTGATATTATTATTTGCCATCTATAGCCATTATTTTTCACACCAGAATACAAAGGTTGGCGGAAGGTTAAACAAAACAAAATAAACTTTTACTTTATTAAATAATTTTTTGTATTTTTTAAGGTATTTGAAGACCGAAAAAGGTCGCAGGGCGTAGTGATATTGAATAAATTTCCCCCGGTTTTTGAGCGCGGCATGGGCCTGTTCAAGTATTCTTTTCTGGGAAGACGGGGAGAGGAAAGCGAGGGAAAGAGAGCTGACAATCGCGTCCACCTTCTTTATGCCCAAATTATTTAGCTCATTGGTAATTTTCTCGGCGCTTTTTTCCAGTAAAACGAATCGCTTATCCTTATCTCCCGCCCTGAGAAGCCCAATAAATTCAGGGTTTACCTCAAAAGCGACCAGTTTCCCTTCTGGAGCTATTTTCCCCAGGATTCTTTTGGTGATACAACCTTCTCCTGGCCCAAATTCGACTACCGCCGTATCGCCGGGGCTTAAAGGCTCAACCATTTTGTTGATTAAAAAACGCGAGCTGGGGACCAGGGAAGCCACGCCGGCCGGGTTTTTAAAAAACTCCAGGGAAAATTTAAAGGTGCGGCGCAGCGCATTAACGCCGGTTTGATCCGTGCTGAAGAGATCAACAGTTTCTTCCACAATAAAACTATAGTGAAATTTCTGAAGATTGTCAAGGCGAGAGACTTAATAGGGAGGAAGGTCAAATTCTTTTCGCAACAGGTTAAGATCCTTGACCAGCTCATCAAAACGCGCTTCGCGCCCCTTCATCATCTCATTCATCTGCTCCACTTCTACGATTTTTTCTTTTAGCTCTTTTTGCTTACCGAGTATTTTTTGCTTGAGTTCCAGGTCGACGGTAAGATCTCTTATGTCCCAGAGCAAGCCCATAATTTTATTGTCCTTTTCGGCGATGGTTGAACAGTGAATATCTGACGGGAAGACAGAGCTGTCGCTTTTTTTTAGATCAGCCTCAAACCACTCGCTGGAAATTCCCCGGGAAAGATTGCTGGCAACTTCTTTCACTTTTTCACCCTTTGAGAATTGCACAAGATTTTTTCCTATTAGGCCGTCTTTGAAAAGTTCCACCGATGTGCTGTTGCAATAAGTAATTTGTCCGGTAAGGTCGGTGGCAATCAATGCGGTGGGGAGGGTGAGTGAAATTGCCTCCACTGCCATGTCGGGGGTAACCTGCGCCAACCGGTATCTGGTAACGGCGATAAACAGGCAAGTTGCCCAGATGGCGAAACCAAAGGTAAGCAAAGAGAAGGGCACAATGCCAAAAACTGAAGGCAGAATTTCTTCGGTAATACCACCGATGATTATCGGGGCTAGTGAGCCGCCGATCATCAGCCCCACTTGTCGCCGCACGATCGGCGTCCGTTTCTTGCGATAAGCGCTAATCAACAAGGCAAAACCCAATATGCCATAAAACACAAAAATGAAAAAGAAACGGAAAAGATCTAATGGCCCGCCGTAAGTTTTAAGCCCGTAGAAAGTCCTGAAATAACCAGAGTCAAATAGTTTAGTAAACCGTTCGCCATAAAGCATTATAAAAAATGGGACATAAATTAAAAGAAAATATAAAGGATTGGTAAAACCTTTTCGATCACGGAAAAAGATACAAACCAGGACATAAAAACCCATGGCAGCATAGAAAGTTATATCATAAAATGCGTCCCAAAGCGGGGCATCAATAAAGTTGTATGAGGTACGATACAGAACAGCAGAAAGACCGGTTAAGGTCATAAAAAGACAAAGCAGGAAAAAGGAACGATTCAGTGGCTCATTCTTGTTCTTAATCAGAGCATAGATGCCTAAAGGGAGCGGGACGAAACCAAAAATTACATAAAGGATGTAGAGGTTTATGATATAGCTTGGCATTTAAGGCTCATTATTAATGTAAAAGCACCAAGACTAAACCATAAAAATACAGCTATTTTTTTATTTGACAAAGCAATGAAAGAATATCAAATCATCAAGATCAAGTCAAGGAAATAAAGCTTGACAAATGAGCGCGATATTTGCTACTATATATGTAAATCTTGTGATTACAAGGAGGAAAAGGAAAATGAGAAAATTGCTTTATGCCGGAATCATATTAAGTTTCAGTTTTTTGTTGATTGCTGCCGGTTGTCAGGTGACGCAGCAGCCGCCCACCACCGCCCCCGCGTTAAGTCAAGCTGAGGTGGTTTCAAGCACGGCTCAATTTACCAGAACCATGTTCCAACTTGACGCCTCGGCTATCAAGTGGGCCAAAGCGAAGAAGGTGTCCGGAATCGTTGGCGTCGGTGTAAAAACCACCGGGGTCAAGGCCGCGACCACCTCGGAAGTTAACGGCTGGACCCGTACCACCGAAGAGTCAACCACGGTGGCCGGAACTTATACGGCGGATTATTATTATCAGGAAACAAAAGATTCCAATGGCAACATTACCGATATCAAATTATATGGCGTGGTTATCCTCGATACGGCTGCAACCAGTTCTTCTTCCATAAGAGGGTCTCATGCTCATGTGCTGCCAAGCAGCGGCTCGGTTTTGGTTATGGGTGAAAATGTGACCACTCCACATCCCCAACCGCCTATCAGTCCCGCGCCTCCAGATAATGTGCAACCGATTCACATTCAATACACCTATGACAGCTCAAATAAATTGAGCACCTGGGCGATCAGCGGCTATATTAATTACAAGATTATAGACGTCCCTAACAATAAGCAAATCTTGTTTGTGGTTACCAACCTTAATATCAGCGGTAAAGGAGAGGAGTACATACCGAATAACGGCACCTTTGATCTTACCGTAAAGACGACTTCTCAGCAGCAATCCAGTACGGAAACTCTGAATTTAAAGTTCGAAGATGGTAAAACTAGTTTTAAGTACGATGGTTTACCCTGGATAGACTTAACGCAGATCCTCAAATGGTTTGTGCCAGGTTCTGAGATTAAGGTTACGGTCAATCCACCCGCGAGTTTTGGAACATGGTTTCCGCCGCTGGGTCAAATAGATGGAACAGCAACCCTCTGGATTTATGCGATGGATCCAGGCAATTATGTTTTCGATGCAAGTACTGCAGTTGCTCATCAGACCATTACGGGCAATGATCCAGTAACGTTTACTTTCAGCAGTATTAAAGAAGTTTGGGTCTTTGCTGTAGTGTATGATGGTAATCATCCTAATGCTGACTTCATTTATGATAATAATAATCCTTCTGATCCTAATAATAACCATGGTTTTGCCGGAGAATATGATGATAATCAATTCGCACCGATGGGTATGGGAAGCCCGATGGGAGTAAAGGGCCCGAAAACAATATCAATTTATACCAACGTTCAATTTTAATCCCGGATCTGTAATTTAATTCCAGGTCAACCCTCCGGCTTGCCGGGGGGTTGACTTTTTTATGAGCAGTTTGCTATAATGCCCGTAAATCTTAGGAAAGCGAGGAGGTGAAAAAGAATGAACAAGCAAGAACTCTGCACCGCCGTTGCCAAACAAACCAAGACATCAAAATCTTCCTGCATGAACGTGATCGATGCCACCATCACCGAGATCGAAAAGGCGTTGAAGTCAGGCAAAGATGTGCGCATGGTTGGTTTTGGGACCTGGAAAAGGATCAGAAGAAAAGCCCGTATCGGCAGGAACCCGCAAACCGGAAAGAGCTTAACCATTAAAGCCAGAAATGTTGCCAAGTTCTCCATGGGGCAACAGCTTTTTGATATGCTGAATTAATTATTCAATTATTTATTCAAACCCCTATTTCTGTTTCTAATGGAAGTAGGGGTTTTTCTATTTGAAAAACTTCCAACCTCAAACATCAAAACAAATCCCAACCTGCAAAAACTTCCAACACCCAACACCCAACATCAAACATCAAAACAAATCCAAACCTGGGAACATCAAACCTCAAAACTTTATACCCTAAAAATTAAACTTAGAATTGGAAAACTGAAAATTAGAACTTTTATTTGAAATTGGGATTTTTGATTTGGGAATTGTTTGGACGTTTGAAGTTTGATGTTTGAAGTTAGGTTCGGGTTTTTATGCCGCAATTTCTTATGATTGCACTGAGTATGCTTATTAGCTCTTCACTTTCTCGGATATCTTCTGATAATCTTGTATTATCAAAATATATACTGTTAATAATCTGAAGCCAGTATTTTGTTTCTTTTGCTTCTTTTCGGGCAATGGCAACCTTATTGATGAAGTCTTTCTTTGTAATCGCCCCATCTGCTTCCTCAAAATTGGCTCCAATCGAAGTGCCGGCGCTTGCCAGCTGTTTCCTGATGCCATCGCATTCCGGAATCCTTGGTAATAATTTACAAATTTGCAGTATCCTTTTTGAAAATATCAATAACCGTTCCCTTATATCATATACCTTTTGAGGTTTGAAGTTTGATATTTGAAGTTTCTCATTTGGTGTTTGGTAATTGTTTGGAGGTTTGATGTTTGAGGTTTGAAGTTCATCCATAATAATAGAATTTAAGCAATTTGATTACCATAAGCTTGGATCGATATCTCCGCTAATAAAAGTGTCCAATATTTAGACACTGATATATGTTCTTTCGGTTTTTTTAAACCGCGACGTTCAGTCGCAGGTTAAAAAAACTTGGTAATAAAATTGCTCTGTTTTCCTACAAATGGGAATGGAGAGCTACCAACAGGGAATTAAGGGCGAAGAAACAGCGGAGAAATATCTGGTCCAGCAAGGTTTTGAGATCCTGGAAAGAAACTTTCACTCACAACAAGGGGAAGTGGATATTGTCGCCCGCGATAAAGATTTTCTGGTTTTCATCGAAGTTAAAAACTATTCCTTCCGCAGTTTAGGCTCTCCCCTCTCGGCCGTAAGAAAGAATAAACGTGAAAGTATTATTCATGCGGCGCGCACCTATCTGTTGAAGAAAGGCATTAAAAAAACCAACTGCCGTTTTGACGTGCTTACCATTTATCGAGGAATGGACGGGTCCCGCAGGATTGAACATTTCAAAAATGCTTTCTTTTGTGATTGAGGATTTATTATGCTGGTTAAAATAAACAGTGCGGCGATTCTGGGATTGGAGGCCTATCGGGTCGAAGTGGAGGTTGATTCTTCCCGTGGTCTTCCCGGACAATCGATTGTTGGCTTACCGGATGCGGCGGTCAGGGAGGCCAGGGACCGCGTGCGATCGGCCATTGAAAATTCCGGTTTTGAATTTCCGGCCAGCTATTTCACCATCAATCTTGCCCCGGCCGACACCCGTAAAGAAGGGCCGCTCTATGACCTGCCCATCGCCCTGGGAATGCTGATGGCCTCGGAACAGATTTCTAGCCAAAGATTAAATGGTTCCATTATTCTGGGAGAGCTTTCACTGGATGGCTCGGTCCGTCCGGTAAAGGGGGTTTTGCCCATTTGTCTGGCATTAGCCAAAGATCATCAACAGGTGATGGTTTCAAAAGGCAATGCGGATGAGGCGGCCCTGGTGGAAGGCGCGGTTGTTATGCCGGTTGAATCCCTCCGGCAGGCGGCCGATTATCTGAATGGTAAAATTAAGATCCAACCGCATCGGGTGGATGTCGCTTCTCTTTTTCCACCTGAGCCAGAATTCAGCCTAGATTTTATAGATGTAAAGGGGCAGGGGCACGTTAAAAGAGCGTTGGAAGTGGCGGCGGCCGGTGGACACAATCTTCTGATGGTCGGATCACCCGGATCAGGGAAAACTATGCTGGCGCGCAGGCTCCCCACCATCCTTCCGCCGCTTTCAATTGAAGAAGCGCTGGAGGTCACCAGGCTCTATTCAGTTACCGGCTTATTAAATAGTAAAGGGGTTCTCATTACCCGTCGCCCTTTTCGTTCTCCGCACCACACCACGTCCGACATTGGTATTATTGGCGGTGGGAGGGTTCCCCGCCCGGGCGAGGTAAGCCTGGCCCATCTGGGGGTTTTATTCCTGGACGAATTTCCGGAATTTGATCGGCAGGTACTGGAAGTTTTACGCCAGCCCCTGGAGGAGGATAAAGTCACCATTTCCCGGGCGCATTCTTCCCTGACCTATCCGGCGCAGTTTATGCTGGTGGCGGCCATGAATCCCTGTCCCTGCGGCCGGCTTTATGACCAGAATCTGAATTGCACCTGCACCCCCATCCAAATTCAGCGCTACTGGCGCAAGCTTTCCGAGCCGTTGCTGGACCGCATCGACATTCAACTGGAAGTCCCGCGCTTGAAACCGGACGAGCTCTCCTCTCTGCCCGAAGGTGAGACTTCAAAACAAATCCGGCAGCGGGTGCAAGCGGCGCGCCGCACTCAAAACCAGCGCTTCAAAGGCAGCGGAATTTATTCTAACGCGCGCATGCACCCTAAACAAATCCGCGAATTTTGTAGATTGGATAAGGAAGCCGAGAACATTTTAAAATCAGCCATCGTGCACCTCAAGCTGAGCGCGCGGGCTTATGATAAAGTTTTGAAATTGGCCAGGACCCTTGCCGACCTCGAAGACCGTCCCGTCATTTGCGCCTCTCATATTGCCGAAGCTACCCAATATCGAACGCTGGATCGAAATCCTTCGACCAGCTCAGGATAAAAGGAGGTGAGATCTGATGTATCGCGTGGTTTACCAGCTCCCTTTTAACAGTGTGCGCGAGATTTACCTGAATTCTGAAGAGCTGTCGGCCTGGTTGAGACGGAACTGGCTGAAGGAAAGGATCATCAGTTATGAAAGAATTTCATAACTTGATTTTTTCGCCGTGGACAATCTTGAACAGCGCCAGCCCGGAAAGGAGTTTGGGATAGAAATAAGTGGATTTGTGCGGCATTTTTCCCAGCTTGCTGGCGATGGAGATGATCTCCTCAATTTTTGTGGGATTAAGCAGAAAAGCAATTTGGGCTTTTTTACTTTCCACCAGATCAAAGGCTTCTTCGGCGTCTTTGGTATAAGTGACCTTATCTTCGGTTTCCTGCGCGATGCCCAAGCTACGGTCAAAAACGGCATAATGCAGAATGGTCACATCCAGTTTTTTCCAGGCTTTGGGTTTTTCTTCTTCTACCATCTCTTCAATCATCTTTTCGTCTTTTAAGGTTAGCAGGTAATAATTATTGCCCCCCAGATAGAGGCCGAAAGCGTGCTTTTCCAATCCTCTTTTAGTCAGGTCTTTCAGCAGTTTTTTCCTGATCTTTTGGACGGTTTTTTTACTGGCCGTATAAGTTTCGACTTCAAAATATTGCTCAAGGTCTTGGATAAATTTTTCCGGTGAGAGCGCCGCCAGATGGTGGACCACCCGATGGAGAGGAAGCACCACCAGCCCCCGATCTTCCACCACCGTGAAGTACATCATGATATGGTTATAGGCTTCCTCTTCAGAAAATTTGGTGTTGCGCATCTTCAGCTCAGTTTTAAAGCGGTTGGCCGCCTCATAGCGGTGATGGCCGTCCGCAATAAAGATGGCCTTATCCTTCATTTCTTTGACAATTTTTTCGATGGCCGCTTTCTTGTCCACCCGCCAGAGACGGTGCTTCACCCGGTCGCGAAAGGTGATATCAATCGCCGGTTTCCTTTTCATGAACTTCTTTAATATTTTTTGGACCCGGATTTTTTCATCGCTGTAAAAAGAAAAGACACAATCCAGGTCGGAGAAAGTGGCGCGCATCAGCTGCAACCGGTCGAGTTTAGCGCGCGGATAGGTTTCTTCATGCGGGAAAACCTTGCCGCGGCCCATATCCTCCAGCCGCAATAAGCCGATAAAGCCCAGGCGGGTATATTTTTTCCCGGCGCTGGTAAAACGCTGCTCATAAATGTAAAAAGCCGGCTTAGCATCCTGCAGGAGGATTTGGTGGCGCAACCAGCCGTCTAAAAAGGCGGCGGAGCGCACATATTTATTATTGTATTCCCCGTCCCCCGGAAATTCTTTTCCCAGGATTAGGCGAATAAAATTGAAATCGTGGAGATTATAGAGCTCATCCTGTTCCGCCGGGCTGATCACGTCGTAGGGAGGGGTGAAAACCCGGTCAAAATGTTTAAGGCGCGCTTTATTATATAGGATCCCGCGAAAAGGTAAAACTTTGACCATTTCGGTATATTTTATCACATTTTGATAATAATTCAAATTTAGGCTAAAATATGCCCATAAGATGTCAAGTAAACTGATGGTCCTGTTGGTCTTTGTTTGCGCTTATCTGCTTTTTATTTTCCTGCCGCGCCGCCGCATGTTGACCGCTCTTTTAGCGGCGCTCTTTTTGTTGTGCGTGCGTGCGATCGCGCCGCGGGAGGCTTTTCTGGCGATCAATTGGAATGTCATGGGGATTTTCGTGGGAATGCTGGCGGTGGCCGATATTTTTATGGAAAGCCGCGTCCCTGCCCACATGGCCGAGGTTATCGTTGATCGTGCCAGGAATACCGGCTGGGCCATCCTTTTTATCTGTGTCATGACCGGTTTCATCTCTGCTTTTGTCGAGAATGTTGCTACGGTATTGATTGTTGCTCCCATTGCCATATCGCTGGCCAGGAAGCTCAAGATCAGCCCGGTCAATATGATGATCGCCATCGCCGTCTCCAGCAATCTCCAGGGGGCGGCCACCCTGATCGGCGATCCCCCCAGCATGCTCTTGGGAGGATTTGCGAAAATGAACTTCTGGGATTTCTTTGTTTATCGGGGCAGACCCAGTATCTTTTTTGCGGTGGAGCTGGGAGCGCTCGTTTCATTTTTTGTGCTATATTGGATTTTTAATAAGGAGAAAGAAAAAGTTAAATTAATCCCGGTCGAAAAAATTAAATCGCTTTTCCCCACCTGGCTGCTGGTTGCCCTGATCATCTTGCTGGCGGCCAGTTCTTTTGTGCCCTTTGAAGGCGCGGCGGGAGCGCTTTGCATGCTCTTTGGGGTGGTGGCGTTGACCTGGAAAAGGTTGTTTTTGAAAAGCCCGTTTTTTAAAGAAATCCGTAAACTGGATTGGGATACCACCCTCTTTCTGGCGGCGGTTTTTATTTTAGTCGGCAGTTTAAGCTTAAGTGGCTGGCTTACAACCTTTGCCTTATTTCTAGCGAGTTTGGTTGGGGGAAATATCCTCTTCGGTTATATAACGCTGATTGCGGTTTCGGTCGTTTTATCGGCCTTTATTGATAATGTCCCGTTCCTGATGGCGATGTTACCGGTCGCCATGATCCTTGCGGATAAGCTCCAGGTCAATCCTTCACTGCTGCTTTTTGGGCTTTTGATTGGCGCCAGCCTGGGCGGGAACATCACGCCCATTGGCGCTTCGGCCAATATCGTGGCCTGCGGAATTTTAAAAGCAGAAGGCCACGAAGTGAGCTTCGGAGAGTTTGCCCGCATCGGACTTCCCTTTACGCTGGTGGCCGTAACCGCTGCCAGTATTTTAATCTGGCTGGTTTGGCGATAAGGCGCTTAGTTCGCTTTCCTGCGCCGGCTTGGTGGCTATCAAAACCGTTCTTTCGGTCGCCGGCATGATCATCTCCAGCAGGCGGTCAAAATCTTCCCTGGAATAGTATTCGATCTCAATGCGGCCGCGTTCGGGCGTGCCAAAGATCTTAACTTTCGTCCCAAAATGGGTGGTTAATTTTTCTACCAGGGCATTTAGCTCGGCATTCTGCGTGTAGGCCCGTTTACGTCCGCCTTTTTTTACTTTGGCTTTTTCCTCTTTGCCGCCGGCCAGAGCTTCCACGTCCCGGACATTTAAGTTGTTCTTAATAATTTGTTTCCAGATATCAAGCTGGCGCTCGGTTTCTTCAATGGCCAGCAGGGCGCGGGCGTGGCCGACGCTAATTTCTTCCTTACGCAGGCTCAGCTTTATCTTTTCCGGCAGGGAGAGGATGCGCAGCATATTGGTAACGGTGGGGCGCTCTTTCCCCACTTTTTTGGCGACCTCTTCCTGGGTCAGCTGGAATTCCGCGATCAGGCGCGCATAGCCTTCGGCTTCATCCATCGGGTTTAAATCTTCACGCTGCAGATTTTCAATCAAGGAAAGCTCCAGCGATTGCTCGTCGGAAAAATCTTTTACGATCGAAGGAATAATCGCCAGGCCCGCCAGTTTAGCGGCGCGCAGACGGCGCTCGCCCGCCACCAGCTCATATTTTCCGTCCCGCATGCGGGTGAGGATCGGTTCGATGATCCCCTGTTCTTTGATGGAACTGGCTAACTCGTGCAGACTTTCTTTGCTGAATACTGTTCTGGGCTGGCGGGGATTGGGGACGACCTTGTTGATGTCGACATTCACAATCGTCCTGCCCCCCATAAAAACCGAACCCTGGGGAATGAGAGCCCCCAAACCCTTACCCAATCCTCGTTTAGAAGTGGTCATCGCTTAATACCTCCCTGCATAGATTTTCGTACGCTTCTGCTCCTTTGGAGCTCGGATCATAAAGAATGATGGGCTGCCCAAAGCTGGGCGCTTCCGCCAGTCGCACATTCCGGGGAATGACGGTCTGAAATACTTTTTTACCAAAATATTTACGGGCTTCCTCCGCCACCTGGGTGGAGAGGACGGTGCGGGAATCAAACATGGTCAGGACGATCCCGCGAATCTTTAGAGAAGGATTTAAGCCCTCCCTCACCAGCTCCAGGCTGTGGGTGAGCTGGCTGATCCCCTCCAGCGCATAATACTCACATTGAATGGGGATGATCACTTCGTCCGCGGCGGTTAAAGCATTTACGGTCAAAAGGGAAAGCGAGGGGGGGCAGTCGATGATCAGATAATCATAATTATCCCGGATGGATAATAATGCCTGTTTTAATTTAGTTTCGCGCGAGCTCATCGAGACTAACTCCACTTCAGCGCCGGCCAGGCGCGGAGTAGAGGGAAGGACGTCCAGGTTGGCAATGGGGGTGTTAATAATAGCGCTCTCCGCCGGAACGCCTTCAATCAGCACATTGTAAAGACACTGGGTAATATTGGAACGGTCCACACCTAAGCCTACGCTGGCATTACTTTGCGGGTCGATATCCACTAACAGGATTTTTTTACCGAAAGTTGCCAGATAGGCAGCAAGATTAACAGTGGTGGTGGTCTTGCCTACTCCGCCTTTTTGATTTACAACCGCGTAGGCTACCGACATAACTTAGCTATTATATCACAGCGGGTTTTTCTTGGCCATACCCGGACGGCGGGGAAAAGCGGGCGGGGTGGGTGCGATTTTTTCAATCAGCACCAGCGATCGGGTAAGATCAGAGTTTGGCAGTTTGACTTTAATGATGGCTTTTATTTTTCCGCCTAAACGCTCTATCGCCTTTTGCGCGGAAGCCACTTCGGCCTCCACATTTTCTTCCTTATAAGCGATGAACTGCCCGCCGATTTTTACAAAGGGGAGGCAGTATTCGCTTAAAATATTTAATTTAGCCACTGCCCGGGAAACGGCCAGGTCAAAAGCTTCCCTTTTATTTTTGGCGATTTCTTCGGCTCTTCCCCAGAGCACGGCAACTTCTTTTAGCGTCAACTTCGCCACTAAATGTTTTAAGAACTCCGCTTTTTTGCGGGTGGCTTCGACCAAAGTCAGTTTGATGTCAGGGCAAACAATTTTCAGGGGGATGCCGGGAAAACCGGCGCCGGCGCCGATGTCGACGACTGATTCATCCGTTAATTTTAGGATTTGCAGAAGCGCCAGCGAATCCTCAAAATGTTTCAGGCGAATTTCGCCCGGATCGGTAATAGAGGTGAGATTGAACTTCTGGTTCCACGCCAGCAGTTCTTTTAGATAAATTTCAAAAAGCTTGTCCAATCGAGAAATGCATCACTCCCTCGCCAAAGGTTTTTCCGGCAGGAACACCGTAATCCAGGCGAATCGGACCGAGGGGGGTAGTTATTCGTACCCCGGGACCCCAGCCGGAGATAAAATCGGGGAGATTCGGCAGCCCTGCATCCCAGGCGTTTCCCCAATCGTAGAAGAAAACGCCCTGGAACATATCGGAGAAATTGATCCGATACTCCGCGTTACAAATAAATTTGCGCTTACCTTTCCGGATTTCGGAGGGATTATAGCCGCGGATGGTATTGGCGCCTCCCGCCCAGAATTTTTCACCGATCGGAACATCGCCAATGCCCAGTCCGACCCCCCCGTGGGTGGCGAAGACCTGATTAGTTGTGACCGGATAGTAATGGCTCAGGTCGGATTCGAGCTTAAAGAAAGTGGTGTCCCCGGAGCCGGCGTGTTTCCAGCCGTGTTTGGCGCCGATGGTGTAAAACCGGCCTTCTTTGGGATTGAGCCAGAAATCGCGGGTGTCGTAAGAAAGGGTCAGGCCGATGGTATCAGACTGATAGGATTCAAAGGTAGAGGTGCTGTAAGGGGAGACCAGCTCGCTTCCCAGTGTCCAGGTAAGGTTATAAAAATCGTAGAAGGGGCGCCCCAGGGAAAGATCGAACCCATTATAAATTCCGCTTTGATCGGAAATATAAATATCGCGTCCGATAGTGTACCATTTTCTCAGGGTAAAAGCGGCGTGTTCTCCAAAACGCTTGGGCCAAAACCAGGGATTGGTGTATTTGAATTGATAGGTTGAGAGTTGCTGCCCGAACTGGCCGCGGATCAGCATTCCCTGTGCCGTTCCCATCAAGTTATTGATCGACAGGTCGATGAAACCGAAGGCGCCTTCGCTTTCTCCGTAACCGCCGCCGAAATTGATCGTGCTGGTGCGGGTTTCTTTGATCTTTAATTGGATGACCACCTTATCCGGCGTGCTTCCCGGTTCAAAATTGGGAGAGACTTCCGAGAAAAATCCCAGGTTAAAAACGCGCCGCAGGTCCTTTTTAAAAACGTTTTCATTAAAGACCGATCCGGGATGGGTTTTGAACTCACGTAAAATCACGAAATCCTTGGTCTGTTCATTGCCGTCCAGGGCGATCGACTCGACCATCCCTTCGACAATTTTAAAATGGAGAATGCCGGTGGTTTTGTCGACATCCGCGTCGACAATGCGCGCCAGCACATAACCGTCATTTTTATAGCGGGAGGTGATCAGATCGATGTCGCCCTGCAGGGTCTTAAAATTCAGGATCTTTCCCGGCTGGGTGTTGATCAGCGCCAGGAGGGTGTTTTGGGGATAAACGCTGTTACCCTCAAAAGAAATGGCGGTCACCTGTGGATTTTCAATTACCTGAAAAACCACCCGCGTACCGCCGGCGAAGGCTTCGAAGCTAACTGACACATCCGAGAAAGAGCCCAGCGCATAGATGGCTTTAACATCGCTTTTTATTTTTTCTTCCAGCAGGGTATCGCCAATGCGGCTGAAGACCACATTCCTGCTTTCTCTTTCCGCCACTGCCTGGTTCCCCCTTATCTCGATGGCGGTGATCAGGGGAGCGACGCTGACGGTAGCTTCCTTTTTGGCCAGCGCCAGGGAGGGCAGGGCCAGGCACAAACCCACTAAAAATAAAATCAGATTGCGTTTCATCTTTTTATCCTTTCTACTTAAACGAAAAACCGGCTTTAAGGGTTATTTTTTGATAGCCGGCAGCCAGGTCCTGAATGCTTAAAGGTTCACGGTAATATATTATAGACCAAATCGGGCTCAATTTATAGGTCAATTGATAGTTGATGGAGATTTTAGCGCTGGAGGCGGTGCTTTCCCCCAGCCACTGGGAATACCGGACATCAATAAAAATTTTATCAAAAAAACCTTTGACAAAACCCACCCTCCAATCCGGTTTTTCTTCGCCGAGCGGAACGGTTTCTCTCACCCGCATCGCCTGCCGGATGTCTTTGCCAACATTATATTCAAGGGTCAAGCTTTCCAGGCCGAGCCGGCTCTCCAGTTCCCTTTCTACCCTGCGAAAAAGGAAGGTTTGCACCTGGCTGGTAAGGTAGTCGGCCAGGAAAACATTGGTATCGACTTTTTCCTGACTTCCCCCCTCCGTTTTATTTACGCCGATTAAGGAGCGTATGATATCGGGCAGCAACATCACCCTGATCTCCTGGTCGCTGTAGCTGGCCGGCTGGATCGCAGAGGGGGTCCGGGTTTTGTCTTCGCTGAAACTGTCAAAGCTGATATTAAGCCCGCGGTCTTTATCGTTGGCGCCGATGACACCGCGCAGGCGCGAGACAATAATGACTTTTTTCTCTTCATTTTCTACCTGGGTCTGGGCGGTGATGGTGGCTTCAGGTTGCATGCCCTCGGCTCCCGCTCCTCCTTTAAAAACCGCCACGTTCTCGCTGATCTTTTCGGGATTATAACTATAATAGGTCGTTTGTTGATCGCTGGAAAGCAAATTAAATTCGCGGTTGAGAAGGGTAAGGGTGCCGCGTTTAAGCCCCACTCTGCCTACCAGGGAAGGGCTGGCCAGGGTGCCAGAAATTTGCAACGTATCGCAATTGATCTCAAGGTTCATAAAGATGTAACTTAAATTCATGGTAGCAATATCACCCATGGTGGCATAGACATTCTTGTTCATAGCCAAATTGAGGTCCAGGTTCAGGGGCATAACTTTATTTTCTGAGCCGGGCCGGCTGGAAAGGGTAATGAGCGAGTTATTGATTTCCGCCCCGCCGCGCAGGGTGGGCCACTGGCTCTGGTCAAAAGAGAGCGGCCCGGAAAGCTGCGCCTGATTGATTTTAACCCAACCGGAAAAGAGGTTGGGCAGATCCACAAAAATTTGGGTCGGGCTGAGCGTCAGGTCGAGCGCGAGCATTTTTTTGGAAAGCATCTTTGAAAGGTCGATCTTTCCGGCCAGTCCCAACTGGTTGGGATAGTTGCGGGAGGTGGTTCCCTGCCACAGTCCGTTGAGCTGATCGATGCTCAAAATATTTTCCTGGATTTGCGCCCGGCCCTCAATCCGTTTAATTTCGGAGTCGATGGCTTTAAGATAAAGGGTGGCGTCCTGTACCTGTGCTTCCCCGGTTAGCTGGGGATCGGAGATGGTCCCGCTGGCTCTCAAGTAGACATTGGCTTTGCCGCTCCGCCACTTTACCTGGTCCCCGCTAAAGAGATTAAACAAGCCCACCGCATCGTCTTTGAGGTTTGCCTCCAGTTCGACCTGGCCGCCCGGATTATAATCGATCGATCCGTAAAGACTGGAAAGCTGGTGGCCCTTTAACAGGGAAAAGTCGTTCACTAAAAAAATATTTTTTCTTTTGGCAAAGGTAAAAGTCAGCCGGTCAAAAGCCACGCCCGAAAGCACGATCCCAGTAGCGGCCAGGGCGACGGAGATGTCCGGATTTTTCAGCGGCCCATCCACGGAAGCGTTCAGATTAAAATTTCCCTGAAAATCCTGGTCACTGACGGTCTTCATGATCTCCAGCGGCATATTTTGCGCGGTAAGATAAAGCTCCAGCTGTCCTTTGGTATCGATCTCGCCCCGGGCGATCAGGTTGCCTTTTTCTTTGTTTAGTTCCGCTTTATCGATGGTCACTTTCCCGTCCGCAAAGCGAGCGGAGACAGACAGCTTTTCATAATTGAAATTGCGGAAGAAACCTTTCTTCACTTCTCCGTCAAAACTGACCGAAGGATTTTTGGGCGGGCCCTGGAGGCTGAGGGAACCGGTTACTTCTCCCCCCAGCTGGGCGTTGGGGGCGGCGGCGGCGCTTTTTTCAAACTCTTCGTAAATTCCCTGCCAGGCTTGCAGGAAATAGCGGTTCCGGTGATTGGTTGAATATAAAATAATTTTATCTTTATCCAAGAATTGTTGGGGGAGGGGGAGCAGAAAGGCGGCGGGATGCAGCCGCAGTTTTTTGCCGCCGGATGCGAGAGGGACCCGGCGCGTAAATTCGGAGCGCAGTTCTTCCACCAGGACGAGGAAGGAAGAAAGATCGGCCTGCCGGATATCAAATTTTAAGTCCAGCGCTCCCGACTCCGCCAGATCGGCGCTGCCCGAGACAGCATACTGGTCGGTCCCTTTGGTTAACAAAATCGGATCGACGATCTCCAGCCGATGGTTGGCATAATTCAAGCTCCCTTTAATTTCGTCCAAATTCACACTGTTATAGATTAGATCTTTTAGCCAGAAGCTGGTGGAGAATGAGGGATTGCTGTCCTGGTTGGAGAAAATCAGATTTATCCCAAATTTACCGTCGACTTTGCCGAAGGGCGAAGTCAATTTGCTCAGTTCGGAAAGATCCAGGATGCCCTTAAGCTTTCCGTTATAATGGTTGGGACCGGTCAGCAAAAGATCAAAATTGAGTTCCGTCTGGGGTGTTTTTAGGAAGCAATTTGAAAAATTCAGCTTACGCCCTTTCCACTCCAGATTGATCTTACTCTGGATAAGCGGGAAACCGGCCAGCTTTACCGAATCAAGGATGATCGTCGCCCGATAATTTAAATCCAGCAAGGGGTCAAAGGAAGTAAGGCGGGTTTCTTTAGGTATTTCGCCGGTCACCTCCGCGCTGATATCGACCCGGCCGGAGGGGTTTTTTTCGTCGGCGGGCAACCACTGATTGATGATCTTAAAATCGGCCAGATCGATTTGGCTGCCGCTGATTTTCAGGGAGGTGGGGAAACCGGTGCCGGTTTGTCCCGAGGCCAGCAAGATAGAGTTGGCCTGCCGCAGGCTCAGGTCCTCCACCCGGAGCAAGCCTTCGCCCATGAAAATTTTTCCGCGGGCGGCATCAAAGCGCTGCTCGCCGATTTTTCCGCGGCTGAGCGTTATCTCGCCCTCGGCGCGGATGTTCTTCAGCGGCGCGGCCAGCGACTTTTTGTCCAGCTTCAACCTGAGATTACCGTCGAAATTATCTACCGTGGTTTCCATTTCTCCCAGGATGCCTTTGCCGGATAATTTAATCCCGCGGGCGTTGGCGTGGAAATCCAGGGTTAAATCGCGGGTGATTTTTCCGCTGGAATAGACGGAAGCGGTAGAGGAGTGGGCCGCCAGATTCTCAACAATAAAATCACCATCTTTGATGGCGATGGCAGCGGAGATTTTTTCCAGGGGTTGTCCCAGCAGCCGCGCCCGGTTCAGCGTGGCGGAGAAATCACCCTTCAGGTCATTGGCCGGGCCGTTCAGCTTTATCTCGCCGCCGGCGAAGCCTTCGATCCCCGGCGACCTTTGCGAGGCCAGCGCCAGGTTGATCTGTGAGAAACGCCCGTCGAAAGAGAGCTGCGTCATTTTTCTGGAAAGGTCAATTTGTAATTTGCCCGCCAGGTTACCGTCGTAGAGCTTGATTTTGCTCAGGTTAAAGCCGAGCAGGTTTTGGCGAAAAGAGATCTCCGCTTCGCCCGCCAGCGCCTGGTTATAAATTTTACCGCCGTCCAGCGAAAGGTTTGCCGCCAATTCGTTGTCGACGAATTTAAAATTCCCTTTTGCTTGCTTGACGCTATACTGTCCGGATTGCGCGCTGGCTTGAGAAAAGATGTAATTTCCGCTGAGGGTTACCGGGGAAGCCGGATTTTGGGAAGGGGTGATTTCCAGATCCAGGCTGGCTAATCCTTTATCAAACCGGGCCAGTTCTTCCGCCACAAAGTAGTTACCCAATTTTTTCAGGTTGAGGTGGTCGCCCGCAACTTTTATCTGGAATTTGCCGGTGCGGGTGTTAAAGATCCCGTAAAATTTCAGGTAAGAAGCGTCAGCGGTTTTTCCCTCTAACTTGATAACGATCGTATCTTTTTTGGAAAAATTAATTTCCCCGTTCACTTCCTCCAGCGGCTCGGTGAAGCTTTTGGGGTATGTCTGGAAACCCAGCTGGTCAATGTAATTTACCCGGCAATTTTTAAGGATAATTTTCCCTTGCAGGGAAGGGGGTGGCGGCGCGCCTGGCGTGGGGGGCGGAAGCAAGGAGAAGAGGTTCCAGCGATTATCTTTTCCCCGTTCGATCTTGAATTCAGCTTTCACGGCGGTGATGGTGGTGATGGCAGGGATAATATCTTTTTTGGCGGCGAGGGTGAGGGGATTGAATTTAATATAGACGGCGGGCGCGGTGAAAAAGCCGGGGAACGCAACCTCTTTCAAGGCTACGCTGCCCAGCAACATCCCTTCCATTTTGCCGATTTTGATATCGCGCTTAAAGCTGGCTTTTAATCCCTTCAGCGTTTCATTCTTGATCGTGTCATAAATGGCGGTCCTGGGATCGGTGAAAGCAAAAACCGGGGAGACAAGCAGGATAGAAAGAAACAGGGCGGGCAGCCAGCGCTTCTTCATCAGAAGATAACTCCCACCAGGATGGCGAAGGCCGGGCTGGTGATGAGATCAAAAGCCAGCTCCGCCTTATATAAGACTTGTTGTGAGGCCATTCCCGGCTCACTCCGGGCTATACCGCCGGTAGACTTTCCCAGCAGGAACAGGCGCAGCAAGGCCTTCAGAAGGATAATAAGGATAATGAGGATGACGCTGTGGGAAATGCCCATAATAATAATGTAGGTGATAAGCAGGCGTTCGATCAGCCCGTCCGTGTCCAGCCGCAATCTTGCTTTTTCTTCCAAAAAGAAGTTTTTCAGGTAATGCAGGATATAGGTCCCGCCCAGGGTAGAAAGCAGCAAAATAACGATCACGCGCAGCATGGATTAAATATAACTTATCGTGCAGAAAAATACAAGTTTGGTTTAGCGTTAGGCCGCGGGTTGCTAGGGCGCGAGAGTTTATTTTTTTATATAATTTAATATATATTTTACAAACTCGTCAAAATATGCCAGGTTGTTTTGCAAAAATTCATAAACCATATTTTCATCTACATCCCAGTAGAGGTGTACCAGTCGGTTCCTGAATTTAGCCATGGAGACAGCGGTATCCAAAAATTCTTCAGGAATAATCCTGTTTTCATTCAGGACCTTGAAAATATCCTTATAGTCCGCGGGCGCACGGAACCCTTCCGAAGAAATAATATGGTTTCCAAGATCAAGGCAGCATTCGATGGCGGTTTGGAAGAGATATTTGGCGCTATTGATATTTGCGAAGTTTTTTATCAAATCCGTTTTCGATAGCTTTTTTAATTCATTAAGCTGAGAAACGTATTGCCGGAGTTTTTCCAGCAGCCCTTCTACCTTTTCCGGGTTGACCATAGCAGTCCTCCTTTTTCAATGCCGTCAAGAAAGCTTGAGCGGTACTCTTCTCTTTTGGGCAGAAAATCAAAATATTCGTCCCGAACTCGGGTTTCAAAGTCGACACGGTTTTTTTCGTCTGCCGAATAGAGTAGTTTTCCATTTTGGACGACTTGGATTTTATAATTCAAAGGGGCCCGATTAAAGACGCGGACGTCGCTTTCGGTATCGGTCAGAACGCTGTCGACACTTTTCGCTATTTCAAGTTCCAGTTTAAAATATTCTTCCGGTTTAACCGATTCTTTGGCAATGACAGCAATGTCAAAATCGCTCCACCGGCGATTTACCCCTTCCGCAAAAGAACCGTAAAGATAAGCGAATTCGACCGGAAAGTTTTTAATAATATCCTTGATTTTGGTTAGCTCCATAATTGATATTATATCATCCTGACCAAGCTCGGTCGAGTCGTTCCATCGAGATTGCCCCCAATAAAAATACAAGTTGAACAGTCAAATTTTAATTCTGATAAGAAATATTATCTAAACCTGTTCGGCGGCTATTTTTGTTTATCAATAGGTCTTTTTTCTCTTCTTACTTTCTTTGTCTTGATACAAAGAAAGTAACAAAGAAAAATCAAGTGCCTTCTAAACCCTCGTGCTGCGCTTTTCTCGACTCGTCGCTTTGCTCCTCGCTCGAAATCGCTCCGCACTTCACCCCCTTTGAATTCCCCTCCTAGAAGGCACCTTTATTAATATTTATTCTTAATAGCACCTCATTAACGCTAAAGAGCGCCGTCGGTTTTGGCAAAAGTCACGAAGACCAAATACTCGAATCTTTTGCCAAAAGGGAGGAGGAGGGAGCCTGCCTGCCGGCAGGCAGGGTTACGGCCCGATGTACATCGGGCGAAGGGGGTTTTGGCAGCAAAGAAAAGTGGCAAAAGAATTAATAAGATAGTTTACGTATTTGTCCCGAGACTTCGACGAGATTACCCCCCCCCATAAAAAAACAAGCCCCGGTTGCCCAGGGCTTGTTGATAGATGATAGCAAGTAGAGTTTATGGCTGCGGCATTATCATTTTTATGGAGAATTCATTAAGCGGTACCCCAGGGGTCACTGGGGCTGGGTTTCCCATCACGCCATCATCATATTCTCCCAAAACATCTCCCACTTTAGGATTGGCCCCAGACTGGTTCATATCGACGGTTGTCCAAACAGCAATCACATAAACAGGTGATACGGGAGGTGCCGGAAAAGAAAAAGTTACAGAATCATTCCCTGGTCCGGGAATGGGCGTATAATTACTGGCTACCGTCTGCCATGGCATCACTCTGTATTCAATTTGAGCATCTGAGAATACCCCAATTAAAAGATTTTTAGGCATGGGGCCCCAATCAGCGCTCATATCTTCCAATACCTTCCCGCTGATGGTAGTAACGCCCCCTCCTGATGCGGTGTAGGACAGATTGGTCTGGAAATTTATATTATCACGGCTAGCTGAAGGAGTGGCGGTAAAGGTAATAATATCCGGGCTGCAGGAAGAAATTTGTTCAGGGCTTTTTGGGAAGCTCCCATCACTGAATTCTCCGGCCGCGATCTCGTCTCCTTGCATAGTATCAGGACCATGATCCTGCACCCCTTTGAAGAAGCGCGCAAAGATGTAATATGGGCCTTCTTGAATCGGGGGGAGAGGATAGAAAGTGAACTTTGCTCCAGTCGTGGAGCCTGAAGGAACAGGGACATAGCCACGAACCGGGAATTGGCTTATCACACCACTGTAAATAGAGAAGGGAGTAAAGTCAGGATTCCACGGAGTCGGTTGACCGTTAGCAATCGAGGGAGGAAATGGAGAGTTTACGGGTACCGCATAAAGACGCAAGGTCCCACCTTGAGTACCCCAATTTCCGGGATTTGTAACGAACCCACTCATATGAAATGGCGCATTAGCCGCGCCAAACCATTCCGTAGAGATACCGAACGGGAGCGGGATCCCAAGCACCTTTACATAATAGAGGGCATTAATGATTTCGACTTCGATTGGCGCATAATCGGTGCCCTTTACTTTTACGCTAATCATTAATTTACCATTGTTTGGTGGTCCATATTCGGGTGTATCTAAAGGAGGCTTTAGCTCAGTTGACAAGTCAACAATCATGTCGCTGGATTGGGCAATGGTAAGTGAGACCTTGCCGGACATAGCCATGGTCCTCAAAGAGCCTTTACTCCTGTCGGGGGGCCACGGGTAAGGTCCGTTCTCATCGGTGTAATAGGTGGCGTGGAATTGGATTTGATTATCCAGAGACATATTCTCTGGTGTTTGCGGCGGGTTGGTCACATTATTACCCAGCATTAAGGTGTAAGTGGAGGTGGCAGAAGGCGTGCCGGTGGAAGTGGAGGTAATCTTAACGATCCCAAAGAGATAATAATCGGTAACATTGTCCATGGCATCTTTTACTTTTTTATAATAATAATTTGATTTGTAGTCCCCGAGGAAATTGTGGGCTTCGTCGATAACGTGGAAGTAGCCTAGCGCATCCGGCCCGGTTTCGGTTTCTTTTGCCCTGAGAAGAGCCGAGCCCTTTAAGCCGGCGCTGGAAAGACCGGTGACATGTTTGGTCCTGGCCCAACTTACTACCGATGCGTCCACCTGCATAATAAGATTGGTAAAGGTGCTCGCATAGGTAACCGTGTCGGTTTGGGAAAGTGTCGGTCTGGGTGGCTGCTGCGTCACCTGACATCCTGCGGCAATTAATAAGAAACTGAAACTCAGAATCAAACCAGCATAAACAAGCTTCCTCATTGATTTCCTCCTTAAAGAAAATTTGATAAAAGAATAACACGCATTCCCGGAATTGTCAAGCATTTTTTGGGCCCTCATCCAAGTTTTTCTTATCGCGAATTTTTTCTTTTACCTCCTTCTCCCAGAGGAGGTTGTCCAACAACTAAGCGTGGACGGAACCTGCGACTGAAGTCGCGGTTCCGTTATGATACGATTGTAACCGAGGTGAGTGAATAATGAAGTTTAAGGAATATAATCAAAAACAACAGTG
>Ga0315287_10000844_pt1 | contig 27356 bp, 29 predicted proteins | sample YL17G11_0_MG_FD_205037 | JGI IMG/M metagenome (GOLD analysis project Ga0315287, IMG submission 205037) | Sediment microbial communities from Yellowstone Lake, YNP, Wyoming, USA - YL17G11_0 | ecosystem: Environmental > Aquatic > Freshwater > Lake > Sediment | place: USA: Wyoming | collected... | reverse complement strand
ATTATCTTCTCGGACTTATCTATATCCAGCGTGCCTAAGCCGCAACTCGGGCTGATGAACAGATTTTCTAACAATGCATTCTTATTCAGGCCCTTGCTTACTAACATGTTGATGCCGTTTTCGATATTATGGCCTAACATCATGGCGTTTTCTTTGCCGGTAAACTCCTGGGTCGGCACGATGCCCCAGCATAGAATTCCGCCGCGATTAAAAAACCACTTTAACTGGTTAGGATAAAGCAAAAGTTTTTCTAAATAAGCATAGGCATCAAAACTAATTATATCTATCGAGGTTATGTCCGTGAATATAGACCAATCTGTATTTCCGCAGCAGTGAATGCCCGCCAGCACGCCTTGCGCTTTAATAGCAGCGGTTAATTCGGTTAAACCTTTAACTACATCCTCCCGGTTAATAGGGGTATAGGCAGAGCCGAAACAGCCCAAATAAGGCTCATCAATAAAGAGAATTATCTTTTTGCCAAAGGATTGAAAAAGTTTTATCTGCCAAAGCGCCTTCATGGTCAGGCCTTTGACTGCTACCTGCATCAACACCGGGTCATGCAGGATTGCAACTCCCTTATCGTCCTTGATGCCTGCGGCAAAGGTAAAAGGGCCGGTAATCTGGCATTTGATAAATTCTATATCCTTGAGATTCGTTTTCTGCAGTCTCTGGTAGAATTTATGCAGCCCCAGAGCAAAATCCGGGCTGATCTTAAAATAATCTATGTTACCGGTGATGATACGCTCATAAAATATTTCCAAAGCCTCATCCTTATCTGCGGGGTCAAAGGATAATCCCTCCCGTGCGAACTTTAAACAGGGAAGATTTTCGCTGAACTGCGCAACCATTCCCTCGCGCACATCCCTTTTCGGTAATTGCGGCCAAAATGGTATGTGGGGAAGATACTTAAAAATCAAATCCAGGGCTATATCTGCATCATGATGCGGGAGGCTGCCTATTCCTGTGGCTAAGACTTTTAATTTAGACATATTTATCTCCTACCTCGAATGACTCCTGTAACCGGCTACTAGTAATCGGCCTTCTGCCTCCTTTACCTTTGCTTTGTTTTTCATCTTTTTATAAAGCGCAAGCATATTCTCTAAAACCTTAACTACTTCGGGATGATAGGGGCCGAGGGATTTCTCCTTGACGGCGAGCGCCTGTTGGTAAAGAGGCTCGGCCTGGTTATATTTGCCCTGGGAAGAATATAGCTGAGCTAAATTATTCAAGGAGTTCGCTGCTTCGGGATGATCCCCGTCAAGTGAGTTGCGCCAAACAATTATAGCGAGCGCCTGCTTGTAAAGAGATTCGGCTTCGCTGAATTTAGCCTGGAGCCGATTAACTTCGCCCAAATTATTCAGGGATTGTGCTACATCAGGGTGGTCTGGGCCTAAAGTCTTTTTTCTGATCTCCAGCGCCTCTTTAAAAAGAGGTTCAGCTTCCTTAAATTTGCTTTGAGAAGAATAAAAAAGGCCAAGATTATTCAAATCCGTAGCTACGTCAGGGCTGACTCTGCCCATTGCCTTTTCGTCTATTGCCAGGGCTTGTTTATAAAGAGGCTGTGCTTGCGAATATTTACCTAAGGCAGAATAAATTAAGGCTAAATTACTAAGAGATACGGCTAAGTCCGTATGGTTTGAACTCAATACTTTTTTTCTTATCTCTAATGCCTGTTTAGCTAAAGACTCTGCCTGCATATATTGGCCTTGGACGCGGTAGACCTCGGCTAAATTATTCAAGGAGGTAGCGAGATTGGGATGGTCTGCCGGGAATATAGCTTTAGCAACCTCTAATGCCTTTTTAGCTGAGTCTAATGCCTCTGGGTATTTATCCTCTTGATAAAGTTTAGCTGCCTGATTAGTCAACTCATCCCAAAGATTCTCATCCCGGGCAAAGGCAAATAAGCTAAGAGAGGCCATCGTAACTGCTACCGAAACAATTCCTGTTATTAATTTCTTCATAGCTTGAGATTTACTGGATCTCCTTAATGATGTTATCGCGCAGGACATTACCAAACACGACATCAAAATCATAAACATCCTTAAAATCATCGATAGAATCGGTTTCAGTCTTAGAGAGAAGCTTATTCTCCGCCATATTAAAAACAATGTTTCCGAAATCCCCGGTCTTAGCGATGCCCCAATGTTTGAGCACGGTCTTGACCATGGGTCCGTATTGCTCGATAACTAATTCGCGGATACCTTCTAAGAGTTCTCGTGCGGTAATATGGCCCTGCCTTTTAAGTTTGTCCTGGCTAAAATGCAAGGCCTGCATCAGGAATTCATAACTGTCCGGTTTATAACGGCTATCTTTGGCGCAGATCTCTTCCACTGTTTGATAAAAATCTCTCTTCTCTTCCATTTTACTTTAGTTCCTCTAGTTTTTCCCGCTTCAAATCTCCGGCCGGACCAATCTCCACAACTTCTTCTATCTTAACTTTAAATACAATAAAATGATCCGGCATTGCTACCTCAAAGCTTTCGTGCGTCTTCTCTCTATAAACCCCCTCGATAATCCGCTTGACCGAAAGATTTATTTCCTTCTCCCGTAATTCATGCAATATTTTATTATATTCCTGGCCCTTATCTATTATCTGGACTGAGCCGTTGATCTGATAACCGGTAAGATTGTCTATATTCGTAAATGATAATGAGGCCCGGGGGTTAATCTTTAAATTTTCCCAGGTCCGGCTTAAGTTATAATCAATGAGATAAATAAGATTATCTTCAATTTTTAAGAGAAACTTGGGGGCTGCGTTGGGCCGACCATTGAGATCGCATGTGGCTACGCTGATAAATTCGCGGTTTTTTAAAAATCCGCTTATCTTTTTGGTGAGCATGATTAAAATCCCAGATTTTCGCCTACTAAAATTACCTTTAACCTATCCGGCGCAATCTCGGCTTCGATAATCAAAACCTGACAGCACATCCTTTTGTATTCGGGAAAAAGACAGATTTCCTTGCGGCAGATGCCATCCCTAAAACAGGGCGTGTTAAAATTAAGGCGTTTGCAATTAATGGGCGTGGCGTATTCCCTTGCCCTTTTTACTGCTTCTTCTAAATTTGGAACTAATTTGTTAGTTCCGCAGACTACAATCACATTTTTAGCATACGAAATACCGGCAATACGATGGCCGTTAGCGCTGAAGAATACCAATTCTCCTTTTTCAGAAACGGCATTGGCACTGGTCAAATAATAATCCGCGAGGCTTCCCTGCCTTCTTAAAGCTAGGCTCTCTTGCCGGCTTAGGCCAGCCCGGTATTGATTTAACACTTTATTGCCGCGTGCTTCTAAGCGCTTGACTATTTCTAGTTGGTCTAAGGTCACTGACCCTGAGATGCCTATGCTGGCAGCCTGAGGGATAATCTCCAATAGTTTAGCTATAGTCTTCTCTTTATCCTCGCAGTATAACCCCTGGATATTTATTTTTTGCCAAATTTTTATCAGTTCATCTATTTTTTTATCCATGCCTCACTGCCTCTTCTTAAGCTGATGGGCTAAATGCCGCCTGAGTTTTTTAAGCCGAGGGCTGATAAGAACCGGATATTTATATTTTGAGTAGACCCCTTTTAAGGCCTGAGGGAACCGGGGAAGGTTATTTTTAACTGCCTTCCTTATTCTATCTAAAGAAGGCTTCTTATAAATTATCTTTCCTTTATCCGCCACTTTGATTAAAAGCGGCCTGCCATTTATCTTCTCTCTATCCAGGCCCAAAATATCCCTGAGGTATCTTCCCTTTCTATCCTGGACTCTAAAGACCTGCTTCCTTCCCGGATAGGTAACCTTGTCCTGGCTTAATTTCATCGTCGGCAAAAATCTTCCGTCTTCGTCCGTAACTTCGCTGATCTTATAAATAACATCTAAACTTGGCGCATCAATACTGGTGCCCATATTCGTTCCCACGCCGAAATTATCTACTCTTGCGCCCTTATCCAATAATTCTTTAATCTTAAACTCATCTAAATTACCGCTGGCAAAAATCTTGACATAACCAAGCCCTCCCCGATCAAGAACTTTGCGGGCAAATTTAGATAAGGATACGATATCGCCGCTATCTAATCTTATACCTTGTAGACGGTGCTTTTTATTTTCTAGATACAAACCAATGGTTACAGCATTCTGAATTCCTTTTTTTGTATCATATGTATCTACAAGCAGGGTAGTGCGGTCAGGAAAGGTCTGGCTGTAAGCTAAAAAACTATCCATCTCCTGCTTAAAGGACATAACATATGAATGGGCCATGGTTCCTGCAATGGGTATGCCGTATAATTTACCGGCTAAGACATTCGAAGTCCCGGCTGCCCCTGTAATGTAAGATGAGCGCGCTGCTTTTATGCCGGCATCCTGGCCGTGCGTTCTTCTTAGAGAAAAGTCAAAGACACCTTTATTTCCGGCAGCACAAATTACACGCGAAGCCTTACTGGCAATCATCGTCTGTAAATTTACGGTGTTGAGCAAGAAGCTCTCGATGATCTGGGCTTCGATAATCCGGGCAGTGACGCGTATAATCGGCTCATTGGCAAAGAATATTGTACCCTCGGGCATAGCCCAGATATCGCCCCTGAATCTAAACCCGCTTAGATATTTAAGAAAATCCTCATTAAAGAGCTTTTGACTTTTTAAATAATTGATCTCTTCATCGCCGAATTTTAAATCCCTTATATAATCTAAGACATCTTCTAAACCGCAGGCAACTAAATAAGAGCGATTTGAAGGCAGCTCCCGCACAAATAAATCAAAGGTGGCCAAAGTATCCTTTTTGTAATTAAAGTAGCTTTGCGACATGGTAAGTTCGTACAAATCCAATAATAAAGAAAGTGCTTTTCCCATACCCTACTTTATTTATGGAGTCGCCGAATGTATCAATTTTTTATATTCCCGCTCAGGAAAGGCGTACCCGTTAAAGACAATTTTGCCTTTTTGGTCGATAAGAATGTAAGTGGGTACGCCCAATAAACCAAAAGAATAAGCTACTTCGCCATCCTGGTCTAAAAGGACCCTAAAGGCCAAAGAATATTTTTTCAAGAAATTATTTACTTTTTCTGCTGACTCTCCGATATTTATGGGTAATAATTCCAAACTCTCCTTGGTCAGTTCTTCATACCTATTATTTATTATCCTTAATTCTTTCCGGCAGTAAGGGCATGAGGTGGTCCAGAAAAATAAAAGCACCGGTTGCTTATCTATATAGCTGCTTAAGGTAACTGTCCTATTGTTAAGATCCTGCAGTTGAAAATCTAAAGTAGCATTTTCTTTTGCGCTGGCTTGTCTTTCGCTATTCACGCCAGGAACAGCTAAAAAGGCTAACAACATCAACGTAACTACTAAGCTCCAAATATAACTCCGCATTTTTTAGATTCTCCTTATCGCAAAAAAGATAAAATATACGCCCATCCCCAAAAGAATTACGCCGCCTATTTTCTGGATGTATGACATCCATTTCCCGGATTTGGGAAGGCTCATCAATATAGAGCTAAAGGCGCCGATGAGTATCAAAATCAACCCCATGCCATAGGCAAAACTAAATAATAGGGTCACTCCATAGAAGATGTTCTTTCTGGCCGCTAAATAAACTAAAATCGTACCCAATACGGGTGTCAGGCACGGGCCTATAATCAAGCCTGAAGTTAACCCTAAGAAGAATGTGGCGATATATCCTTGTTTTTTATGCGCCGGTAATCTAATAATATTAGGCAAAGATATCGTAAATAAATCCAGCATGGACAGCCCAAATACAACCATGACTACCCCTACAAAGATATTAGTAATCGGATGGTAACTAACCGAGCCAAAAAATTTTCCGGTTAAAGACGCTAATAAACCTAACAAGGAATAAGTAATAGCTATGCCCGTAACATAAATTAGACTTAAACTCAAGCCTTTGATTTTAGAGCCGCCTGCCTTTAACCCAACATAGCCGGCAGTTATCGGTATAAGCGGATACACGCAAGGGGTAAGGCTTACGCCGATGCCGCCTAAAAAAGCCAAAAGAAAATCAAGCGGGTTTCCTGATACTTGCATCCAGCCACCTCAGGTATTTTTTTTCACCGCAAACTATAGGTAAAGCAATAATTTCCGGGACTTCATAACTGTGTATTGATTTAACTAATCTGGCAATTCTACTGAACTTGGATGCTTTAGATTTTACAATTAAGAGCGCCTCTTTCGACCTATCAACCTTACCCTGCCACCAAAAAAATGATTCTATTTTATCCACAATATTCACACAGGCAACAAGTTTATTTTTTAAAAGACGCCTGGCAATATTTTGGGCTTCTTTTTTACTAGAGGCAGTAATAAAAATTACGATATGCATTTTTTAACTAATTTAACTACTCTTGAACCTAACCTTACGCATTCTCGGGTTGTTCTGGCATCAGGCTCGCCGATAGCTACCGGCCCGTAATGGTCGCCTAACGGATCACCCTGGATAATCATACCATGGATGAGCATGGCGTTCAATATATCTAAAATAGTGGTCTCGTTACCGCCGGCAATATTAGCGCTGGAAGAAAAAGCTGCGCCTATTTTGCCATCCAGTTTGCCGTGAAATTTGATTGAATCATCCAAAAGCTTCTTGATCTCTGCGGCCATAGTCCCGTAATAAGTAGGCGAACCAATGATTATAGCCTCATATTTTAACAACTCATCAACATTAACGTCCTTAACTGCTTTTATGACTGCCTCGGCGCCTTCTTGAGTTAGCCCTTCCACAATAGACTCCGCCATCTTTTTAGTATTACCGGTCTTAGAATAATAAATCACTAATATCCTTGTCATTTCTTCCTCCCTCCCTTATTCTTCATCTATTTTTACTGACTTTATTCTGCCGAACTGCGCGCAGGTATCAAAGATGATAGTTGGATCCTCAGTAAAGATATGAATTCTTAGATTACAAGTTTGGCCTCCATCGTCCTGCGGCAATTGCTGAATCTGAAGCCCCTCCCCAAATTCCAGAATAGAGTTCTTGATGATATCCAGGGAAGTACTTTGGGTATTGAGGATAAATTCCAGATGATATTTCTGCATAAATATTTTTAGAGTAAACTTGCTATTTCCGGCAAGATTTTGCTAGCGCGATCCTTAATTTGGCAGTCGCATAAATCTGACATGGCAGTAGGTTCGTTATTTATCTCAATTAACTTAGCACCTCTTTGCTTAGCATATAAAGGCAAGGAAGCTGCCGGATATACCACTAATGAACTGCCCACAATCAAGAGCGCGCTGCATTCCTTTAGCCTTTGATAAGCCCGAGAAAGTTCATCTTCGGGCAGCATCTCCCCGAATAAGACAATATCTATCCGATAACGCCAGCCGCAGCCGCAAAGAGGAAAATACCGGCTTATTACTTTTAGCAATTGCCTTCGCGAATCCCTCTTTCTCCTAAGCAGCTCAATCATTTCTCTTAATCTTTCTTTTTCTAAGGTAATGCTTTTTAGACAACTGCTGCATCTTATCCTATAGGCATTGCCATGCAGTTCAATCACATTTCGGCTTCCTGCCTGCTGATGAAGATTATCGATATTCTGAGTAATAATACTGCTGAGTATTCCTTCTTTTTCCAAGGCAAAAAGAGCAAGATGGCCCGGGTTAGGATGCGCTTTAAAAAGCAAAGAATAAAAATCTACGATAAAATCTGCTAAGCTTTGCGGTTCTCTCTTAAAAAGAGAAGTCAAGCCGTCGTTATTGGCGTAAATCTCCGGGTCGTATTTCTCCCACAGTCCGCCCCTTCCTCTAAAAGTAGGGATGCCGCTTTCGGCAGAGATACCTGCGCCGGTCAGGCATACCACTTTGCCTTTTTTAAAACTCTTCTTTATATAATCTTTTGCTTCCCGGGAGAGCATTTAAATATCCTCAACTCAACATTATCACTGACATCATCCTGCCGCAGGAATTGCCTTCGCGACGAAAAGAAAAGAAGTCGGTATTCTTGCAGGACGTACAAAGTTTGGCATCAAAGATATTTGCCTCTTTAACCCCTAAATCTAAAATCTTATCTTTATTTATCCCTGCTAAATCCAAATAATAATGCCCGCCTCTTTCCACTAAATATCCGGGGAATAACTTTGTGAATTCTTCACCCACCTCATAACAACACCCTCTTATCGCCGGGCCAAAACTTACCAATAAATTCTTGGAATCGGTATTAAATTTTTCTCGCATTAAAGTTATGGCCTTAGCCGTAATATTATCCTGTGTGCTGCGCCAGCCCGCATGAATTAAACCAATAGCAGGAGTGATCGGGTCATACAAAAATATGGGTAGGCAATCTGCGGTAAATATAGCTAAAGGCAGATTTCTCTTATCCGTTATAAGGGCATCGGTATCAGCTAAGGCGCCTTTTCCTCTATCTTCTTCTTGCACATGTTTAATTTTGCTTCCATGCACCTGTTTGGCGCAGACTAAATCCAAATAATTAATCCCGAGCGTGCTTAAAAATGCCTTGCGATTATTCGCCGCATCCCTGGTGTCTCCATAGAACAAAGACATATTTTTAAGATGGCGGCTGTTAAACGCGGCAATCAAATCCATAGAAGGAAGGCCTTTAAGCAAATAATATTCCTTTTGACTTAAGGCGGCTTGCTCAGACATCAATCTTTATCAGTTTATCCCTTAAATTCCTGCCTCGAATAATTTGGATTTGATATTTCTTTACTTTTAGATATTCAACTAATAAATCTATTAACTGGATATTGGCAAGATTATCCTGTGCGGGCTTGGTTAGATAGACCTTAAGACGGTCTTTTTCTCTTTTAATTAAATTTCTACTGGCTCGCGGAACAACCCGAATATGCAAAATCACTTCTTTAAAGCCACCCGGTAGGCGTCAATAATGCTATATATACCTATTATGCATATTGAGACTAGACTTAAGAAGAACAACGCCAGCCCAAAAAACAAAGCCTGGCTAAAAATAATCTTACCTAAGAACCATAATGCAATAAACACGCTGCCGATAATTAAAACGGTCATGCTTAGGGCAGAAAGAAAAATGATTGTCAGGCCTTTAAAAATCTGGCCGTTATAGAGCTGGCCTAAGCCATTAAAGACAAAGGAAAGAACTGCTGCTATTCCGGGATGGTATTTGGTATTTTGTTCTGGCATTTTAACTTGCCTCCTGACTAGATTCGATTTGCTTTCTTTCTGTGGTAGTAGTTAGCTTGTCGCTAAAATTCCCCAGTTTTACCTTGGCATCATTATATTTCTTCGTAGCGTTAGAAAGGTGGCCGCCCATTAAATCAAAATCCTCTTGGAATTTTTTAAAATCCCCCTGCATCCTTGTTAACTCAGCAAATATTTTCTGAATATTGCGCTGGACGCTGATGCCTCTTAAGCCATAGAGAATAGCCTGTAGATACGCATAAAAGGTATTGGGCGAAACAAAAACAACTTTTTTGGATTTAGCGTAAAGACCTATCTCGTCGTCCTTGGCTATATGATGATATACTGCCTCTGAAGGGATATACATCAGGGCAAAATCAAAGGTCCCTTCATCAGGCAAGATATATTTGGCGGAAACTTCATCAACGCGGTTTTTGGTATCCCGTATAAAAGTACGGTAATACGTTTTCTTTTCTTCTTCGGAATTACTCTCGGAAAATCTTCTAAAATTCTCCAGGGTAAATTTGGCGTCGACGGAAATCAGGTTCTGGCCAATCACAATCACGGCATCGACTATATCGCCGCTTTTAAAGCGGTGCTGAAGTTTGATATTTTCCTTGGGTAAAATATCTTCTAATAATTTTCCTAATAAGGTCTCGCCAATCTCTCCTCTAAATTTAGGGGCGCGCAAGAGATCTTGAAGGCTGGCAATATCCTTGCTTATCTCATAAATCTGCTTATGTGTTTCTTCTAAACGGCCTAAGCTCTTCTGGACATCGCCAAAAACCTTGGTTGCCGAATCTAATCTTTCACCGACTGTTTTGTGGCTCTCAAATAATGCCTGGGTAATCTCTTTCAGCCGGTCATTTAGCTGCTGGTTGACTGAATTTACCTGCTGGTTTACCTGGGAAGATATTTTAAAAACCAGGTAGACAACCAATAGCAAACCCAACCCAAAAATTCCTAAAATTAACCAAATCATAATATTATACGTACGCGGCCAAAAACTCAGCCCTGAAGGATGGAAATATGGACAATGGCCGCTTTAGTATCAACCGTAACACACTTCGGCCTAAAGGCCGAAGTAACCATAGGTTGATTATACCACTGTCTTTGGTTTCCTTAAAGCAGATAATCCTGTTTTATCCTTTTTAGGCTCCGGAAAATATTGGTCTTAATCTCGGGACAGGACTTCTCTAAATCGTGGATGATCTTAGTCATTTTGGTACGATTAGAAGTAAGAGAGTTCGGGCAAACACACTTCTGGTGAGGAAAACCTGCTTGTTTGGCAAAACGGATAATCATATCCTCTTCAACATAGGCAAGCGGCCTGATTACGATAATTTTACCTTTAAATAATTCCTGCTTTGGCGACATAGCCGAAATCTCGCCGTGAAAAAATAAATTCAATAAAATTGTCTCGATAATATCGTCTTGGTGATGTCCGAAGGCGACTTTATTGCAGCCAAAACGGTCGGCAACTTCAAAAAGCGACTTTCTTCTATTCCAGGAACACCAAAAGCAGTTTATATTTTTAGGCTTGGTCTTCTCTAAAACATTCGATTTTTCAATGTGGTAAGGAACCTTGATTTTTTTTAAATATTTTTCCAGTTGCTTGGCAAAAGAACGCGGGTAACCCGAATCGATATGCACTGCCAGAAGTTCGTATTTTATGGGCACGAAACTCCTTCGGTCATTAAGAACGCGTAACAATGTCAGGCTATCTTTCCCGCCCGATACAGCCACAGCGATTTTATCGCCATCGGATAACATATTGTAATCCATGATGGCCTTGCCTACGCGTTTAGAGATATAAAATTCCGTTCCCTGCAAAACTGTCATCTATTACTTTCTATAGATTAATGAATCTGGCGTTATTTCGAGCGAATGGAGGTTTTAGCCAAAGCAGCTTGAGCAAGCGAAGGAATCCGAACGCGAAAGCATTCGGACGACGAGCATGTTTGAGCCCGTCCTGGCGGAAGCCGACGGGCGAGTTGCGCAGGAGCCGAGCTTGCGAAAGACCTTTGGCGTTAAAAAACCGACTTGAGCGAGAAAAACGACAGATTCATTAATAATATATTTCGATGTTCAATGGGGACACTCTTCCGATTGGCTCAAGAAACGTCCCTCGATTGGGTGCAGAAACGTCCCTAAATTCTGCTATAGCCTACCCGAAGAAACAATCAACTGCTTGATATCTTTATTGATTTTATGTTTTAATAACTCTTCGAGAGAAATCGGAATAGTTAATGACCAGTTTTTAGTGTTGGTAGTGCCAGGGGTATTAATGCGGTATTGGTAAGGGTCGCCTTTAAAGATATCGGTAAGATACAGCCAGTCAATCATGGTATTTATACAGAATACGGAGCTGGACTGTAAGCTGATTTTTAAAGCAGCTTTTAGGATTTCGCTATCGCATTTTTCTCTCATCGGGCCTTTTAGCCCTAGATGCTTCCAGAGTTTTTCTTTTTCCCGATAACTGTTTTCGTATAAATCTATAAAATCTGCTAGCTCTTCCTTTTTCTTGCCTAAAATCGTTACCAGTTTTTCTACCGAATCCACCCTATCCAGCCAGCGTAATCTGCCGTGACGTGAGCACCCCGAATCAAAGAGTTTATCTTTAGCGCTGTTAAAATCTATCTTTCGCTGGTCAGAGCATTTTCTTATAAAGAGCCCCTCATCAATGGTCCCGGCTTCATTCTCCCACCAGGCCGGCCAGTTAGTAGTATCGTGCGTGGACAGCATCGCCACTGAAAGAGAGCGAAAATCTTTGGGCTTAAGAAAATCATGGGCTCTTTTCCAGTCTTTTACCCAGCGCTGGACATCATTGCCGGGAATTCCGAATTTCTTCAAAGTATCAGTGCAAACCTTGGGGATTACCCCTAAATCTTCGGCGCAAAGAAGCATCCGGGTATTTTCCAGCATGGCCTTTAATATGCCTCTTCCGTGTCCCGGCCATTTATTTTCATCTTTAGGGTCAAAGGAACCATTCAAGCCTCGATTCTCCAGCGGTTCATTATAGGGAATACTCCAGATGCGGAATAAACCTACAACATGGTCTATCCTTAAGGTGTCATAAAAATTCTGGGCATATTTAAGTTTTTCTCTTAAATATCTGAAATTATCTGCCTTAATGTTTGCCCAATTATTAGTCGGCATGCCCCAGCGCTGGCCTAAAGCAGCATACAAATCAGGCGGCGCTCCGGAAGAAAATTCCAATTTAAAAAATTCCCGATGAGCCCAGACATCCGCGCTATCCCTGGATACTAGAATCGGCAAATCGCCTTTTAATAAAATTTTTTTAGATCCAGCGTAAGCCTTGGCGCTTTTAAATTGAAGGCTTAGCTGCCATTGCATCCAAATCTGAAAGTCAATGTCTCTTTGGTGTTCCTGATAGAATTTATCTAGGGCGGCTTTATCGCGGTCTTTATATCTATCTTCCCACTCATGCCAGGCTCTGCCCTGATGATACTCTTTAAGAACCTTAAAAAGTGCAAAGTCTAAGACCCAATAATCATTTTCTTCTTTAAATCTAGTCAGCTGTTCTGATTTGTTTTCTTTTTCCAAATCATAAATCGCACTCAGCAGATTTAGTTTCTCCTGCTTAATACTGTAATCAACGTATGATCTTTCAATGAGGAAACGCGTTTTAATATTCTTGATTTTATCCTGAATGGATTTTTCTTCTGTGTAGGGTATTTCTCCGAGGGCAATATATGCGGGCTCTAAAGCAAAGGAGCTTACGGAATCATAGGGACAGGATAAAGAACCTACCTCATTCATGGGCAAAAGCTGAATGATGGAATTTCCCGAGATTTTCCCCCAGTCTATCAAGAGTTTCAAATCTGAAAAATCGCCTATACCGATACTCTTTTGAGAATAAACAGAAAACAGCGGGACTAAGGCGCCGGATCGTTTATGGGTTCCTATTTTCTCCCGCTTATCTTGGGAAATAGTAGTGGTCAGGTTTATTAAACTCATTTAAGTAAAATAAGGCGGATTATTTTATCTGCCCAGAATAATGAAATAATGGCTGCGAGCGATAAGAACGGGCCGTAAGGGATAGTGTGGTCTTTTTTAATTAACAGATTGATGACTCCGATAAGAGCTCCGAAGAAAGGAGCAATGAAAAAAGTGAGTATTGCCTTTTGCCAACCCAAGAACGCTCCAATCATGGCTAATAATTTCACATCGCCAAAACCCATAGACTCGGTCTCGCCTGAAATAGGGCCTTTTTTAAGCATCTTAAAATAGACTAAATCAAATAAAACACCGGTTAAATAAATAATCCCTCCGCCGAGAATAATCCCGAGGAAAGAATCAAGGGCAAATTTAGGACTAAAGGTAAAGGGTTGCAGGTTAAAACCCCGCACAGAACTTAATATAAATCCCAAAATAATTCCTCCTATGGATATCTCATCAGGTATAATGCGGTGCTTTATATCCACAAAAGTAGCGATAATTAAACTACAAACCAAAAGAATATAAAAGAAGAAGTCATAACCTAACCCATAACGGTTATAAATCAGGGCAAACATAATCGCTGTCAATAATTCAACTATTAAGTATCTCAAGGATATTTTTTTCTTGCAGAAGCGGCACTTTCCTCTTAATAGAAAGTAGCTTATGAAAGGTATATTGTCATAACCGGGGATTCTTTTTTCGCAATGCGGACAATGCGAACGCGGCCAGACTACTGATTTACCTAGCGGCATGCGGTATATACAAACATTTAAGAAACTGCCCACTACTGAACCAAAGATAAAAACAAATATCTTGATTAGCGTGTGTTGCATTCTTGTAGTCCTTTCTCTAATGCCGGTTGCATTATCTTAAGCGGCGCATCTTTGCCTGTCCACAGCTTAAAAGAAAGCATGCCTTGATATAAAAGCATACCTAGCCCATTGGAAACTTTAGCGCCTGCCTTCTTGGCTTGTGCCAACAATTTTGTCTCAAGGGGATTATAAATAAGGTCATAAACGAAGAGGTTCTTATGCAGCATCTCCTCTTTTACCAAACAGGGATCTGTTTCTTCTAAACCTACAGGGGTGGCATTGACAAGTAAATCTTTATTTTTGATTTCCAATTGCTCAATGTCCTTTACAGCTAATATTTGAAAATTTGGAAAGAGAACTTTTATCATATGAGTAACGTTCTCTGATTTGGCCTGATCAATATCAAAAATACAAATTTCTTTTGCGCCAGAATCAGCTAGCACATAAGTAACCGCCCTGGCAACGCCTCCTGCTCCTAACACAGCTACTCTTTTATTTCGGGGGTCAAAATTCTCTTTCAAGTGTTTTAAAAAACCCGGTATATCAGTGTTAAAGCCCTTCCATATACCATCTTTTTTTACTATTGTATTTACAGCTTTTATCTGCCTTAAATAAAATGACTCTGTGTCCTTGGACACAAAGTCTAATATCCTCTCTTTATAAGGGACAGTAATGTTTAATCCCAGAATATTGTTTTTATCGATGCTGTCCAAAAAGTAATTTAACTCCTCGGGCTTTACCTCGAATAATTTATACTCTGCGTTTATTTTCAGGGCTTGGAATGCGGCGTTATGCATTAAGGGTGAGAGGCTGTGTTTGACCGGATAACCTAAAACACCGTAGATTCTGGGACTTGAGTTTTTATCCATTCAGGATGGGATTTACCCCGCCCTTCCTTAATTTAAAAGCTATTTATTTTAGGAATGGCGGGGCTTAGAGGCTTTCTATTTTGTTGAGGGCATTAATGTATGCCCTGACCGATGCCTCAATAATATCTGTGCTTGAACCGCGGGCAGTTACTACCTTGCCTTTGGCCTTGAGTTTTAAGCTTACCTCGCCTAAAGCATCCTTTCCTTTAGTCACTGCTTCGATACGGTAATCCTGGAGCTCTCCTTTAACGCCGGTAATTTTATCAATGGCCTTAAAACAGGCATCCACCGGCCCGTCTCCCGAAGATTTAGCAGAGAGGGATTTATTGTGATATTTTAAATTGACTTCTGCTGCGGGTGTAATCTTTGTTCCTGAGTTCACCTGGAAACTTTCTAATTTCCATAAAGGTTTGATCAGCTTAATTTCATCTTCCACAATGGAAATTAAATCATCATCAAATATAGTCTTCTTTTTATCCGCGAGTTCCTTAAAGCGCAGATTGACCTTATCGATTTGTTCCTGGGTCAGGCTGAAACCCAATTCTTTCAGCCTTTCGTTTAAGGCATGTCTTCCTGAATGTTTGCCTAAAACAATACCCGTGCCGGTAAAACCAACGTCTTCGGGCTTAATAATCTCGTAAGTTGAGCGTTCTTTGAGCACGCCATCCTGGTGTATGCCTGACTCATGCCGAAAGGCATTAGCGCCTACAATGGCCTTATTAGGAGCAACTACAAATCCGGTTAATTTACTTACCAGGCGGGAAATTTTATGGATCTGGGTTGTATTAATCTGGGTCTCTATAGTGGTGAATAAATCCCTACGTGTCTTCACTGCCATGACAATCTCTTCCATAGAGGCATTGCCAGCGCGTTCACCAATGCCGTTAATGGTGCATTCAACTTGCCGGGCGCCGTTTCTGATTGCCGAAAGTGAATTCGCCACTGCCAGGCCTAAATCATTATGGCAATGCACCGAAATAATCGCCTTATCGATATTCGAAACATTTTCTTTAATCGCCTTGATTAGGCTCCCGAATTCCTCGGGTTCAGTATAACCGACGGTATCAGGAATATTTACCGTAGTTGCGCCGGCATCAATAACAGCACCAACAACTCTAAACAAAAATTCTCTTTCCGTGCGCGAGGCATCCTCAGGAGAAAATTCTATATCCTGGCAATACTTCTTGGCATATTTTACCCACTCAATAGCTAACCTCAATATCTCATCTTCGGCTTTTTTTAGTTTATACTGCATATGAATCTTGGAAGTAGCCAAGAATACATGTATACGCGGTCTCTTCGCCTGTTTAACTGCTTCATAGGCAGCATCGATATCCTGTTTTATTGCCCGTGCCAGACCGCAGATAACCGGGCCTTTGACTGACTTGGCAATCTGCTTAACTGATTCCAGCTCGCCAAGGCTTGATATAGGGAAGCCCGCTTCAATAACATCCACGCCCAAATCAGCTAGCGCATGCGCAATCTCTAATTTTTCGGCAGGGTTTAGGCTCGCACCTGGCGCTTGTTCTCCATCGCGCAATGTAGTGTCAAAAATTATAATTTTTTCCATATTAAATGAGCACATAACTTACGGAGTATTCATTTCTACTCCTAGCGACGTAAGTTATTTGTGCGAATTTATTCCGGCGAGTGTCAGAAAAATTTGAAACAAATTTTTCTGACTTTTTACGAGCCGGAATCTACGCCTTTTTCATCCAAGGCATCATCTCCCGCAGCTTCTTACCCACCTCTTCAATAGGGTGATTGTCGCCCTCCTGCAATAAGCTATTAAAATTCGGCCTGCCTGCTTCGTTTTCCTTAATCCATTCCCGGGCAAACCTGCCTTTTTGTATCTCTTTCAAGATTTTCTTCATTTCCTTACGGGTTCTTTCCGTAATAATTCTCCTGCCTCTGGTTAAGTCTCCGTAACAGGCAGTATTTGAAACCCGTCGGCGCATTCCGGAAATTCCCGTTTCCTGAATTAAATCAGTAATGAGCTTAAGCTCGTGCAATACTTCAAAGTAGGCAATCTCAGGTTGATAACCGGCTTCGACTAAAGTATCAAAACCGGCCTTGATTAATTCCGTAACCCCGCCGCAAAGGACTGTCTGTTCGCCAAAAAGGTCGGTTTCGGTCTCTTCTTTAAATGTGGTTTCAATAACTCCAGCTTTAGTTGCGCCTAATGCCTTGGCATAAGCCAAAGCCAATTTTAAAGCCTCGCCGTTGGTATCTTGAAATATTGCTACTAACGAAGGGACGCCCTTACCTTCTTCATACATCTTTCTCACCAAAGCCCCTGGTCCTTTGGGCGCGACCATAAATACATCCACGTTTTTAGGCGGCTTTATCTGCTTAAAATGGATATTAAACCCGTGGGAAAAACAAAGCGCCTTGCCCTGCCTGCCTGAGCAGGTGAGGCCTTTCTTTAAGTTTGGCTTGATGGACTCCTTATACACTTTGGCCTGCACGTGGTCCTGGGTCAAAATCTGAATAATATCTGCGGTCTTAGCAGCTTCACTGGCGGAAACCGGGGTAAATCCATCCTTCTTAGCCTGTTCGAAATTAGGCGTGCCTTCGATTTCTGAAACTACCACTCTTACCCCGCTATCCCGCAAACATAAACTCTGTCCCCTGCCCTGAATCCCATAACCAATAATGGCTACGGTTTTATCCTTTAATAAGCTTAAATCAGCGTCATTATCGTAATAAATCTTGACCATCTTGCTGTCTCCTTTCTAATACCCTATCGCCACTCGGCCTGTTCTGACCAGCTCTTTTATCCCAAACTGCTCCAATGATTCAAGCAGGGATTTAATCTGCGGCTGCTCGCCCACAGCTTCAATGATTGCGCTATCGCCTTTGTGCTGAATTATCTTAGCCACATATTTGCTTAACAGATTCTCCAATTTGGATTTATCCTTTGCCGAATATTTAATTTTAACCAGGACCAATTCCCGATCCACATGCTCCTTTTTGGTGAAATCAGTGACGGTAATAACATCGATAAGTTTATTAAGTTGTTTCTTGATCTGCTCCAATATCTTTTCATCCTGGGCCTCCACCACCATCGTCATATAAGATATGGTCGGATCGAACGTCTCAGAAACTGCCAGGGATGCAATATTATAACCCCGCGCGCTGAATAATCCGGCAATGCGCGCTAAAACTCCGGGTTTATTTTCCACTAAAAGCGAAAGTGTGTGTCTCATTCGTCGCTTCGCTCCTCATCGCGCTAATTTACGCGAATCTAACGCTAATATTCGCGAATTCAATTAGCGAAAATTCGCGTTTAAGCCATCCCGCCGATCATTCTATCAATGGCCTCGCCTGCAGGCACCATCGGATAAACATTCTCTTCGGGTTCAATATGAAAATCAAGAAACACGGTATTGTCTACAGAAATTGCCTTTTCAATTGCCTGCCGCACCTCGCACTTTTCAGTGACGCGTATACCCGCTGCTCCGTAACTTTCGGCTAATTTCACAAAATCCGGGTTATAAAGAGTAGTATAAGAATAACGTTTCTTGTAAAATAACTCCTGCCACTGCCGCACCATTCCCAGATATCCATTATTTAATATAGCGACCTTAACGTGAATTTTATTACACACGCAGGTTGCTAATTCCTGAATATTCATCTGTATAGAACCGTCTCCGGCAATATCAAAAACCAGTTTTTCCGGGCAGCCGACTTTTGCGCCCATGGCCGCAGGAAAGCCAAAGCCCATGGTACCGAGACCCCCTGATGAAATAAAAGTACGGGGCGAGGTATATTTATACCATTGGCAAGACCACATCTGATTTTGTCCGACTTCAGTAGCAATAATTGCCTCTCCCTTAGTCGCCTCGTAAATCTGCTCAATAACATACTGGGGTTTTATCTTACCGTCTTCTTTATAAGTTAACGGATATTTCTTCTTCCAGCTATCGATTGTCTTGAGCCAATCAGACGTATCGGGCATTTTCTTAATCTCTTCCAAGAGCTGGCCTAAGATATTCTTGGCATCGCCCACGATTGGCACATCCACCTTGACATTCTTGCTTATAGATGCCGGGTCAATATCAATATGAATAATCTTGGCATGCGGAGCAAAGGCATCCAGCCTTCCCGTAACCCGGTCATCAAAACGTGCACCCACGGCAATAATCAAATCTGCATTCATTGTGGCGTGATTAGCATACGCAGTCCCATGCATACCAAGCATACCTAAAGAAAGTTCATGGGTACCGGGAAAACCACCTAAACCCATCAGGGTCATTGTGACAGGAACCTGAATTTTTCCAGCTAATTCTGTTAGCTCATGGTGTGCTCCGGAAGTAATAACTCCACCTCCAGCATAAATAAGTGGCCTTTTAGCCGAAGTTATAAGTCTCGCAGCTTTCTTAATTTGACCTGGATGCCCAAAGTACGTAGGCTTATAACCACGAATCTCCACTTCTTCCGGCCAGATAAATTCAATATCTTTTTGTTGCACATCTACAGGAATATCAATTAAGACCGGCCCGGGCCGTCCGGTGGAAGCAATATAAAATGCCTCTCGGATGATTCTAGCTAAATCTTTCACGTCTTTTACCAAATAATTATGTTTAGTTATTGACCTGGTCACGCCCGTAACATCTGCTTCCTGAAAGGCATCATTGCCTATGAGTAATGTCTTGACTTGGCCGGTAATAGCCACAAGCGGAATAGAATCCATGTAGGCATTGGCAATACCAGTGGTTAAATTGGTTGCTCCCGGACCGGAAGTAGCCAGACACACTCCCACTTTGCCGGTTGCCCTGGCATATCCTTCTGCTGCATGGGCTGCGCCTTGCTCATGCCTGGTAAGGATAAACCGTAAGCCAGCATCATAAAGCTTATCAAATATAGGTAAGACCGAGCCGCCCGGATAGCCAAACATCACTTCCACGCCTTCGCGTTTTAAGCATTCAATTAATATTTGCGCGCCGGTCATTGTAATACTGCTCCTTTATCCGCAGAACTCACCAGCTTAGAATACCTGGAAAGATATCCCGTCTTAATCTTGGGAGGAATCGGCTTCCATCCCTTAAATCTCTTTTCAATTTCAGCTTTACTTAATTTAACCTCTAATTTTCTATTCGGTATATCAATAGTAATTATATCACCATCTTTTAAAATCGCAATCGGACCCTGACTTGAGGCTTCGGGTGAAACATGGCCGATACAGGGGCCCTTGGTACCTCCGGAGAATCTTCCATCGGTAATTAAGGCCACGGATTCAGACAAACCCATTCCCACAATCGCCGAGGTCGGAGCAAGCATCTCACGCATACCCGGACCGCCAGAAGGACCTTCGTAACGAATAACTATAACTTCGCCAGCTTTTATTTTTTTATTTAATATCGCCTTCATTGCTTCTTCTTCGCGATTAAAAACTTTTGCTCTTCCCCTAAATTGCATCATTTTAGGGCTCACCGCTGATTGCTTAACCACTGCGCCATTAGAGGCTAAATTACCAAATAAAACCGCAATCCCGCCTTGTTTATGATATGCTCGATTAAATGGCCGAATCACTTCCTCATCAAAGATTTCTGCAGAATTAGCAATAGCCAATATTTTCTGACCACTTAAGGTCATAGTATTATTTAATTTACCCTTTAATCTCTTAAGCACTGCTGGGATACCTCCGGCATATTCTAAATCTTCCATAAAATGCGGACCTGCTGGCTCTAAGTTAGTAATATGCGGCGTATTTTTACTGATTTTATCAAATGTCTTTAAGTCTAATTTTATCCCTGCCTCATGGGAAATTGCCATTAGATGTAACACTGTATTACTTGAGCCCCCTAAAGCCATATCCACCTTAATAGCATTCTCTAAGGACTTTTTGTTGATAATATCTAAAGGATTAATATTTTTTTTCACCAATTCCACAATCCGCTCCCCGCTTGCTTGAGCAATCCTTCTCTTTTTAGAAGAAACAGCCAAAGCAGTGGCGCATCCCGGTAAAGACATTCCTAAAGTTTCGGTTAAACAAGCCATAGTATTAGCTGTATATAAGCCCTGGCAGGAACCAGCTCCGGGACAAGCCTCCATTTCTAAACAGGCTAAATCTTGCGCAGAAATCTCGCCTTTTTTTGCCCGCGCTAATGCCTCATAGGTATCATGCACAAAGGCTAGTTTTCTCTGTCTAAAACGGCCGGAAAGCATGGGGCCTGCGGTCACAATAATTGCCGGAATATTTAATCGCGCCACACCCATAAGCATACCAGGAGTGATTTTGTCACAGTTGGTCAAACAAACAACTCCATCCAATTGATGGGCATTGCACACGGTCTCAATTGTATCTGCAATTATTTCTCTTAAAGCCAAAGGATAACACATGCCTAAATGGCCCATAGCAATACCATCGCAAATTCCCGGCACGCCAAAGAAAAATGGCACTGCCCCGCCGTAACAAATTCCGCGTTCGATATAACGCTCTAGATCCCGCATCCCAATATGGCCGGGGATTAAATCCGTAAAAGAAGTAGCCACGCCAATAAAAGGCTTATCTAAATCTTTTCTGCTTAATCCCGTGGCATGTAAAAGCGCGCGGTGCGGAACCCGCTCTAATCCTTTTTTGATTTTATCTGAACGCATTAGCGTCTCCTTCTTAATTTAAGCCTCAATTTTAACATGTCGATATCTCTTAAGTCTAAATCTCGCTTTGCCTTTACCTTCGACTTTATTAGGTCATCTATACCTATAATATTAACTCTTATATTCTCAAATAGTGCTTTGCGTCTATGTTTCCACGCATATCCAAAATCTATACTAGGGATTCCCATCATTATATCTACTCTTACTGGTGCTATTCCAATCTGATAAACTAAATTGGGGTTCATAAAGTCTTCAATAGCTATTCCTTTTAGGGGCGCCTTAAATTCTCTTAATGCTTCATAAACCTTTTGGGCATTTGTTCTTTCGGGCTCTATCCAAATATCTAAATCTTTGGTATATCGTGGCTCACTATAATAACTAACTGCGTAAGCGCCCACAATTAAATATCTTACTCTATGCTTGCTTAAGATGCTCAACAGTTCTTTGTAATCTGAAGGTATGAGCATTTATCTTTTTCCCTCTTAATCTATAAAAATCTTTAAGCATATCAAAGGTAACTCTAAACCTCATACTTGTACTTTGCGTCTGCCAGAATTTTAGATCGAAACTACGATTAGCTTTTCTAAGCGAAACTATTCTTTCCCATATTTCTCTATTTGTCTTCTTCATTTATTATGCCCTGTTTCAAAAATGAAAACTTTTTAACTACTTTTTTGGTTTGGGTGAAACTATCAAATCTTACTCCCTTATTTTACTTAACAAATATTTCTATAGCTTTATAATGTTCATCTAACAAATTATACATAGCTGCCAAACTAATGTACCCTTGCATAATATCAGGGTGTTCTCTTATATATTCTTCAAAAATTTCTGCTGCTTCTTCATATTTTTTCTCTTTGACATATTGCATTCCTTTTTCTATTAAAGACTGTGATTCAAGAGGTGGCTGTTTAACTGATTCAAGAGTATTTGTTTCGCCGAAACAATAGGAATTTAGTAAAATAACTAATAAAAAACTAAAGGTATCTTACTCATATGTATTTCTCCTTCTCCCTCAAATATATGACTTCACTATAAATCTTTATATCTCGAAGTACTTACACCGATGGTTAATAGTTAAATCTTAACTAATCTGCTCCTTCTGCGTCATGTTTTACTGCTTCCTTTTCTTCTCTCTTTCGGATAATGACTCTTTTTAAGGCTACGTATTTATCTACCAAGTCTTTATTATTTACTGAATTTAATTGCTTAAACAAGAAGTCGAATTTTTCTTCGATTTCTTTAGAAATAGCATCGCGTACTTCTTGCGAAAGTCCCATAATATCCAATTTATACGGCCCCAATGCTTTTTTGCGCGTCTTATAGAAGAATTGTTCTTCAGTTTCGCCTTCTTTCTTCTCATTTACAGCATTTGTTTTAAGCCAATCATAAATTTTGTTTTTTAATTCCTGCGGAAAATGCTTGCTTTCATAAATCATATTCTGAAATTCCGTGGCTAAATGCACTTCCGCAGTTTCGCATTCGGCAAATTTATGGAAAGCTTCAGGAGGTAATGTCGATGCACCGTGCTGCACTGCTCCAGCCAAACCATATTCTTTTCGGGCAACCTCAGATAAAGTCTTTAAAGTCTCAAAATCCAATTTTACCTGCGCTACTGTTCCATCGGGTAAAACCACGCCGCCATGAGAAGTGCCGGTCTGAACGCTTATTTTACTAATCCCCGTGCGCCCCTTGCGTAATCTCTCTTGATAACCCTGCATAAAAGCATGTAACTCTTCGGGGGTAGAATTCTTGCTGCCAACTTCGCCTATCTCCCCACCCACGGAAATTTCCACTCCCCGCGGCTGAATCTGTCGGATAAACTGAGTAAGTTTTGCGCAGGTATCATAATTAAAATACTGCTGCTTTTTTACATCAGGTTTTGATAAATCTACCAGGGTAGATGAATCAATATCAATATTGTAAAAACCTGCTTCGATAGATTCGTTAATTAAAGATTTTAGGCTTTCCAACTCCTTTTCTGGGCTCTCCTGAAACTTCTTGGCATTAGCCTGAAAATGGTCGCCCTGGATAAATACCGGGCCGACAAAGCCTTCTTTTACCGCTGCAGCTAAAACTGCGCTTGAATATTCTATAGGCGGCTGGCTGGTGTAACCCATCTCGGATTTGGCAATTTCGAAAATAAACGCACCGGAATTATTTCTTTTTGCCACTCTGAATATGGCGCGAGCTAAATCATAAGTCATGCTCCTTAAGTTTATTGCCGGTACTGTAAATCCTGCAAATTCGCCCTTGCCGCGGGCCATATAAAACTGATGAATACTTAAAGGATAAATGCCGTTTTTGTAAGCTGCATCAAAAATTTTCTTGGCTAATAATTTCTTCTTAGCCAAATCATCGCTTAAAATCAATTCCAACGCCATTGGTTCAATATCTTTTCTGTGCCTCCCCATTTATTTTCTCCTGCGTTAAGTCAAGATGCTAATTAGGTTATAGAATGCATCGGTTTCAATGCGTTTCTTCTGAACTGCCACTTCTAAATCTATGGTTACTACTTTACCGCAGCTCATCCCTACCGCTTTATTGGTCTGGCCTTTTAATAAAGCATCTACTGCTGCCTGGCCAAGGACGGTAGCCAAGATTCTACTGGTCGCAGTAGGACGGCCTCCCCTTTGGATATGGCCTAAAACCACCGTTCGAGTTTCCAAGTTCGTCTTTTCAGTAATTGCCTTGGCTATATCTTCGGCTCGAACTGCTCCTTCAGCTACAACGATAATCCAACTGACCTTACCTCTTAGATTCCCTTCTACAATTTCATGACAGACATTATCTAAATCAAATTTTCTCTCGGGAATAACCACATTCTCGCACCCACCAGCTAAAGCTACTTGAAGAGCAATAAAACCAGATTCTCTTCCCATCACCTCAACTACAAAAATCCTCTCCATGGAAGTCGCGGTATCGCGGATATTATCAATAGCCGCAAGCGCCGTGTTTATGGCGGTATCCGAACCGATGGTCTGATCTATGCCATTGATGTCATTATCTATTGAGGCTGACATACCGATACAGGACACTTTATATTTAGTGCTAAATTCATGCGCGCCGCGAAAAGTACCGTCTCCGCCGATAACTATCAGGCCGTCAAGGGAATTTTTCTTTAAAGTCTCGTATGCCCTAATTTGGCCCTCCTCAGTTCTAAATTCTTGGCAGCGCGCGGTTTTTAATATAGTCCCACCTAGATTGATAATTCCTGAAACTGAGCGATGATTTAGCGGAACCGTCTCTTCATTAATCAAACCCCAATATCCGCGCAATATACCAATAACCTCTAATTTATGATGAACAGCATAACGCACCACTGAACGTATCGCGGCATTCATTCCCGGCGCATCTCCGCCCGCAGTCAAGACTCCAATTCGTTTAATCACGTCCCTAATTCCCAGCTGGATAAATAACTTTTTTGTTTGGCAGTTAAATTATCTATCCTGATCCCTAATGATCTTAACTTTAGAAAAGCAATTTTTTTATCTATATCCTGCGGCACTCCATAGACCTGATTTTTTAATTTTTTATAATGCTCACTGATATATTCCACGGAAAGCGCCTGATTGGCAAAGGACATATCCATAACCTGGGCGGGATGGCCTTCAGCAGCGGCCAGGTTTATGAGACGGCCCTCGCCTAAGAGATAAATCTTACGGCCATTCCTTAAGATATACTCATCGACAAATTCACGGATGCGCTTTTTCTTCTTGGCTAATTTTTCTAATACCGGTATATCTATCTCGACATTAAAATGACCGGCGTTGGATAAAATTGCGCCGTCTTTCATTAATAAAAAGTGTTCTCTGCGTATCACGCTTGTATCACCCGTAGTCGTAACAAAAACATCGCCGATTTTGGCTGCCTCTTTTATGGGCATCACTTCATAACCATCCATCGTCGCTTCTAAAGCGCGCAAAGGTTCAACTTCAACTACGATAACCCTGGCTGCCATACCCTCTGCCCGCATGGCCACGCCCCTGCCGCACCAGCCATAACCGCAAACTACAAAAGCCGCACCGGCCATTAATTTATTAGTAGCGCGAATTATACCGTCAATGGTTGACTGGCCAGTACCGTAACGATTATCAAATAAATGTTTGGTTTGGGCATCATTCACCGCAATTATAGGATATCTTAACTTTCCCTGTTGGGCTAATGCCCGTAATCTAATCACTCCGGTGGTCGTCTCTTCAGTCCCGCCGAGAATATTGCTATGCACAGAATTTGAGCGCTGATGAATCGTGCTCACTAAATCCGCTCCGTCATCCATGGTAATATCGGGTTTAACTGCCAAGGTTGATTTTATATGTTGATAATAAGTCTTGGTGTCTTCTCCCTTAATCGCAAATACCGCAATCTTAAGTCTACTGGCTAAAGAAGCTGCTACATCATCCTGGGTGGACAAAGGATTGGAAGCACAAAGCACCAAACTTGCACCGCCGGATTTTAATACTTCCATTAAAACTGCGGTCTCGGTAGTAACATGCAGGCAACAGGCAATCTTTAATCCCTTTAATGGCTTCTCTTTCTTAAAACGTTGGGCAATCAGGTTTAAGACAGGCATATTATTGCGCGCCCATTCGATTCTTAACCCGCCCTTTTTGGCTAATTTGATATCTTTGATATCATAATTCATATAGACTCCGTTTTCTAAGATTAAGGTTGAGTCCTTCTCAACCTCAGCCTTCTGTTGGTAATCTCGTTTGCTTTATAATCTCCCTGCCTGCTTCTTCAAGGCCGCTGCCTTATCCGTCTTCTCCCAGCTGAATTCCGGTTCTGTCCTGCCAAAATGTCCGTAACAGGCGGTCTTCCTATATATCGGGCGCAACAACTGCAAAGACCTGATGATACCTCTTGGGGTAAGCTCAAAATTGGCGCGTATAAGTTTAATAAATCGCTCATCAGATAACTTGCCAGTACCGTAGGTATCCACAAAAATTGACAACGGATCCGCATAGCCGATCACATAAGATAGCTGCACAAGAAATCTTTCCGCGAGGCCTGCTGCAACAATATTCTTGGCGATATAGCGACACATATAGGCTGCGGAACGATCCACCTTAGTGGGGTCTTTACCTGAAAAGGCGCCGCCGCCGTGCGGGACCGTGCCGCCATAGGTATCCACGATTATTTTTCTTCCGGTCATACCCGTATCAGATTGTGGACCGCCCATAACGAATTTCCCCGTCTGATTAACGTAATACTTGGTATTTTTATCAATCATGTGCTTCAATACGGGCTTAGCGATTACATCAATCAATTCCTGGCGCGCCTTGGCAGTAATATGCTTTCCTGTTTTATCCAATATCTTACTGGTATGTTGACAAGCCAACACCACTGCATCCACCCGCTTCGGTTTGCAATTATCATACTCCACAGTAACCTGGGATTTGCAATCCGGGCCCAGGTATCTTAGTATGTTGCTTCTGCGCACGTCAGCCATGCGCCTTACCAGCTTGTGCGCTAAGATTATAGGAAGAGGCATAAGTTCTTCCGTCTCTGTGCAGGCGTATCCGAACATAATCCCCTGATCGCCTGCCCCTCCGACGTTGACGCCTTGAGCAATATCGGGAGATTGACTGTGTATGGTATTGACGATTGCGCAGGTTTCGTAATCAAATCCGTACTTGGGATGGGTATACCCGATATCCCTGATTAGGTTGCGCGCCATCTTCTGTATATCCACATAGGCATTAGTGGTAATCTCGCCTCCTACGATCAAGAGTCCCATAGTAACATACGCCTCGCAGGCCACCCGGCTCCTCTGCGGATCTTCATCATGCCTGAAGACCTCATCCAGTACAGAATCGGAAACCTGATCGCAGAGCTTATCCGGATGACCCTCTCCCACTGACTCCGAAGTAAAAAAATGCTTGCGCGCTGCCATGACTTTCTCCTTTCAGTCGAAAGAGTTTTCCCGTCCCTCGATTAAATTAAAGGCGGGATCCCGCTAAAAGCGGGAACAGTTTACGGTTAACGGTTAACAGTTAATAGCTTG
>Ga0315287_10000841_pt1 | contig 27416 bp, 16 predicted proteins | sample YL17G11_0_MG_FD_205037 | JGI IMG/M metagenome (GOLD analysis project Ga0315287, IMG submission 205037) | Sediment microbial communities from Yellowstone Lake, YNP, Wyoming, USA - YL17G11_0 | ecosystem: Environmental > Aquatic > Freshwater > Lake > Sediment | place: USA: Wyoming | collected... | reverse complement strand
GGATGCGGAGGGCGCGGAGGGAGAATGCAAGTCCCTCTCCATTTTTTTCAACCGCGCCGCCGGTCGCCGCCACGCCCACCACCACCACGCCCACCACCACCGCCACCCCTGCCCCCACCACCACGCCCACCACGCCCACCACCGCCGCCCCTGCCCCCACCACCCGCACTCCCCTCCACCCGCGGCTGGCGCGCGAGCGAGGGCAGCTTCACAGGGTAGCTCTCCCCCAAGACCACGCCCGCCGCCTCCAGCGCTGCACGCGGCGCACACCCCGGGTCATGGACGGCCCCGCCCGCCAGGCCCGCCAGCTCGGGCACCCACGCCCGCGTGTACTCCCCCCGCTCATCATAGTCGCCTGCCTGCTTGCGCAGGTTGAACACGTTGAGGCGCGCGCCTGGCGACGCCTGCCCCGTCAGCGCGCACCAGTTGCCGTAGTTTGAGGCCGGGTCGTGGTCCAAGAGGGTAGACTCAAAGTACGCGGCCCCCACCCGCCAGTCCAGCCCGGCATCGTTGATCAGCCAGGACGCCGCGTTCTGTCGCCCTCGGTTTGACTGGAAGCCCGTCGCGGCCAGCTCCCGCATGTGGGCGTCCAGAAAGGGGATGCCCGTCCCGCCCGCCACCCACCGGTCAAAGGCCGGCGTGGAGCCGGGGGTCACGGTTCCCCACGCCACGCCACGCCGCGGCGCGGGCCCGCCCCGACTGAACATGCGGGCACCGGTGCGGGCGGCCCAGAAGCGGAAATAATCCCGCCACAGCAGCTCAAAGGTGACCCACCCCGTCGACTTGTTGGCCCCGTACTGAGCCTCATAATCACCCAGGGCCAGGTAAACCGTGCGTGGCGACAAACACCCCGCCGCAAGCCAGGGAGAGAATTTAGTTGAATCCAGCGGTCCCGCGCCGTTGCGCGTGTCAAAGTAAGTGGAGACAGCCTTTGTGCCAAACAGGTACAGGCGCAGGCGGGCGAGGGCGGCAGCCTCCCCGCCTTTGAAGACGACTGCTTCCACTCCCGGAGGGACCTTGGAGGTGGGCGGGTGCAGGGCCGGCCCCCCAGCGGCCGTGATCGCCGGGTTGAGGTCGTCCAGGGAGGCCGGGGGCGGGGTGGCGAGCGCGGCCGCGACCGCGGCGTCGCCTACCGGCAAAGGCAGCGACCCCGCGCTCGGCACGGGCAAGGGTTTCGGCACGTGCCAAAATTCGGACGCCTCCACCTCCTTGCGCCAGGCCGTGAATAGGCCGGGCAGGCGGGCAAAGGCCGGGCCACCGTAGGAGGCCGCCATCTGGGCCGGGTCGAGGAGGGTGTTGGAGACGCCGGGGCCGCCCACCAGGCGGAAGGCCGCGCCCGCCGCCTCCACCGCGCCCTTCACCGCGGCCTCGACCGTCCGCTCCTCGGGGCAGCCCTCTGGCGAGACGAGGACGACGCTGCCGGGCGGCGGGCGGGCGCCCAGCAAGCGCAGGATGGACGCCTCGGGCGGGGCCGTGTCGACGACCAGCCCCGACCCGAGCGCCGGGTCGGCGAGAGACGCCCTCACATCAGCCACGCTCTCCATCAGGAATCGCGCCCGGTGCGGGCCCGTCTTCGGGAAGCCGCCCACCCAGGTCCTCCCAAAGGCCCGGCCGACGTCAAAGGAGTAGAACGGGATGACTGAGGCGACGGTGCCGTCCGCGACCAGGCGGGCGGCCTCCGTGAGGGCCGGATTGTCCCGGACGCGCAGGTCGTTCCTCAGCCAGACCACGGCGCGGGCGGCGGAGGAAGATGCAGAGGCCATGGCGGTCAGGGCCCGGGCCCGGGCCCGGGCGGCGGCGTGGCGGTGGGCGAGTGGGGAGGTGGGCGGGTTTGTTGCCTAAAGAATGAGAGAAAGCGAGAGAAGCGCGTGAGTGCCCAGCCGATGCAGTCTCTACGGTCCGCGCACGCCTGTCGCGGTAGTGCAGGTTGGACACCACTCCTTCAGCGCAGCACGGCATTCCCCCAACACTCACCGGAACGCGGGGCAGGCGAACGAGCCGGGCGCGCATTCGTGAAGAAGAGCAGAGCCACAAAATAGAAGAGTTCAGTGTCGAGCAGTATGGCAGCCTGTCCTGATGAAAAGAATTGAGCTCTCCATCCTTTTTTTTTCTTTAATACAGTAACGCGCGCGCTCTCATTTCGTTACCTTGAACCCCTTGACCCGCTTCAGCAGGTCTGCCGCCCGGGCGTCGTTGGCAAAATGCGCGCGCACAGGTTCCAGGATGGCGTTCAGGGCCGCCGCCAGGGCGGGCTTCAGGTCGCCCGGGTGGACAGACCCGGCCAGGTAGTCAGAGGCCAGGTCGGCGAACTCAGTGTAGGCGGCGCTCCCGCCCCCGCTCTTCTCGAACCGGGGAATGTCAAACCTGCCAAACCAGGGGAAGACGATGAGGCGGGCGTACTCCATGCAAGGGTTGCCGTCCACGTTACCGGGCGGGCAGAAGGCCTTTTTGATTTTGGTGGCCACCTCAGCCGCGCTGTCCTCCATAAAGATGGCGGAGTTGGGGTCAGACTTGCTCATCTTTTCCTGGCCCTGCAACAGTCCAGGCAGCATGGCGTGAGACAGGATGACCGGCTTCAGCTTGCGCTTTGTCGCGTCGCAGTACTCGCGGGCCAGGACGTTGACTTTGCGCTGGTCCATGCCAAGCTGGCAAATGTCGGCGTGGAGGAAAAAAATGTCTGCACACTGCATGCAGGGATAAAAGATTTGGGCGGCGGACAGGTCGTCCGTGTCGGCGCGGCCCATGATCTGAGGAAAGTAAATAAAGAAAGAAGGCGAGCGTGGGCGTGAGAAAAGAAAGTCAGGAGATCAGGGGCGTGGGGCGTGAGACGAGAGAGGCCGGCCAGGCTGCGTGTATCTCCAGTCGCAACGGAGGGGGTTGGGGTCTGCTCTTTTCTCTCATCCATCTCCATCCTCTCTCACCTGCGAACACCGGATGATGCGCTTCAGGTTATTCCGCCGCGCCACGTCCATCACTAGCGTCCAGTACTCCCCCGCTCGGGCATTGATCTCCTCGGACGCGTTCAGGAAGAGGACTTTCTCACCGATGCCCTCCATGCCGACCGCCTTCCATATCTCAACCATGTACTCTCCCACCGCCTGGATTTTTTTCAAGTCGCCGCCCATCTTGTTGTTCAGCTGGGCAAACCAGTCCGCCACCCAGAACTTGAAGGTCACACCCGACCGGGTCAGCTTGTTGACGTTGAGGGCCTTCATGACGCCCTGGGCGATGTGCATGCGCCCCGACGGCTCGAACCCGTCGTACGCGACCGGATTTGGCTTTTTTTCTAGCAGGGAGCGCAGCTCTGAGTCCTGGATGCATTCCGCGCCCACGGAGCGGGCCAGGGCAAAGCGTTCGTCGAGGGTCAGTCTATGCAGAGAGAGGAGAGAGAGAGCGTGCGAGTGAGCGGGGCGGACAAAGGGGGAGTTTGATGAGCAGGTTGAAGAGCGCGACACGAAGAGGGTCGGGCGTAGGCGCTCTCTCTCTCTCTCTCTCTCTCATCTCTGAATTGAATCAACTCACTCTCTGCCCGCGCTCATCAGGTCCCGCATGGCAGTGGTCACGTCCTCTTCTGAGGCGGAGACAGGGGCGACAGGGGCGTCGTCCTCGTCGTCGGCAACGGCGGGAGGCGGAGCGACGGCTGCCGGCGGCGACGCGTCAGTCCGCGTTGGGGCGTCGGTCATGTTTCTTGTGCGCGTGTCTTTTTTGTAGGGGTGTGCGAATGTGCGGGTGTGTGTGCTGGGGCTGGCTGGCTGCGCGCTGGCGGATTGAAGTGTGGCGAAAGCGCGTGCGCAGTCGGGAGCGTTTCTCGTTGATGTGAGGAAGAGGGAATGCGAGCACTTCACTCTACAGCTCGCGAAACGCGCGTCCTGCGCCGCGATGGCCTCCACGCTCCTCCCGGCCGGCGGGAAAATGGGCCATGCCCACCCCCCTCATCCCTCCCACCGCGAGCTGTCCGTCCTAACTATCGAGATCGCGACCTGCCTGCGGGACGCAGCGGGCGCGGGCGCCACCCAGCCTAGCGCGGGCGAGCCTGTCTCCCGCCGCATGCGGGCCCTCCTGCCCCAACTGCTGGGCACGTGCGTGGAGGCGGCCGGCACGGTGGCAGGTGAGTTGGAGAGAAGGGGAGGGCGCGCGCATGTGCGTGTGTGTGAGCGCCTGCCGAGGAGATGACGGGCGCCCAGCGGCTGTTTTCAATGCGCGCAGGGCCCAGCGACGAGGGGCGCCTGTTTTTTTTTTTCTCTCTCTCTCAACCTCACCCCTTATCATGACAGCCCGCCCCGAGACCGACCTGCACACCGTCCATCAGCTGGTTGATATGGCCCTGCGCGCCTACCCGACCGCCCTGGTCGGGTCTGCCTCCGCCCACGCCTCCGCGGCGACGTGCTTGGGGCGCCTACTGGCGCTGGCGGCCAGCGGGGCGTCCACCAGCGGCGGCCCCGGCGGGCCCCGCCCGGGCACGCTGCGGGCGCCCTTCCTGAAGAACGCGCTCGATGCGCTGGCGCTCATCGCCGCGACCGAGGAAGCAGCCGCATGCGCGGCGGCTCGGGAGGGCGAGGACGAGGAGTATTTGGACGAGGACGATGAAGAAAACCGCCCTCCACCCCCACCCGAGCGGGCGCCTGTTTTCGCGCCCCTCGCCGCCGGGCTGGCCGCCCTGGCGGCGGACGCGGGCGCCGCCCTGGCGCGCCTGGTGCGTGGTGGGGCGATGGACGATGATGACGGCACCGCCATCCCCTTGCTGGACGCGGCCAGCGCTGAACTGGCGGGCGGCGCCAGTGCCGGCAGCAGCGGGGCGCCGCCCTCCCCGCCACCCTGCCCACCCGCGGCCGCACGCGCGGGCACCCCCGCCCGGGCGGCGCTGCTCGCGGCGGCGGCGCTGACGGCCCTGTCCCGCGCCCTGGCCCTCCGCCCCGCCGACGCGCTGGAAGGCTTCTCGCCGGTCCTCTTTGCCCCCGTCGTCGGCCGCCTGCTGGGCCTGAGCGCGGCGGCGGTGAGTGGGCCGCCCGGCGACCCAGCGGCCTCGACCGCGGCCGCCACCCTCCTGGCCGCCTCTTTGGAGGCCGCGACCGCCTTGGTGGCCGCCGTCGGCCCGGGCGAGGCGGGCACCCTCGCCTCTGCCCTGGAACCCCCTGCCTGCGCGGCCTGTGCCTGCCCGGACGCGGGGGTCGTCGTGCCATCCGCGCCCGCCCTGCTCTCCTCCCTCCTGTCCGCCCGCGCCCGCGCGCCTGCCCTTGACGCCCGGGCCGCCTCCGCCCTGGCCTCCGCCGCGGGCCGCACCCCACACAACCAGGCCCGGGCGGACTTGCTGGGCGCGCTGGCGGCCCTGGTCGCGGTGGCCCCGGACGCGACCGCCCAAGCGCTCGCCGCCGCCGCCCCGGCCTTGCTGTCCGCCGCCGACGGGCGGGCTGGTGGGGACGCGCTGGTGGCGGCCCTGGCGTCCCTGGCCGGGGCGGCCGGGGCGGAGGCCCTGGACGCCGCTGCCGAAGGCATGCAGCCCTCATTTGCCACCACGCCGGCGGCCAAGCGGCGGCGGTTAGTGGGTGAGGGGACGGCGGCGGCGGCGCTTGCTTCCTCGTCCTTCGCGGCCGTCCCCCCACCCGCCACGGCCGTGGCGGTGGCTCTGGCCGCCGCCCTCGCCCACGCCTCGCCCAACGCGCCCACCAACCCGGACTGGACCCGTGACGACCAGAACCGGGCCTTGGCGGCCATTTTGGCGGGCGTGGGTGGGGCCTCGTCGGCCGTCCGGGCGACCGCCCGCCCGGCCGTGGCGGGGTGGGCTGATGCCTCGCTTGTGCCCTCGCACTACGACGCCGACCGGGTGGCGACGGTCGCCCTAGCCCTGGCCTGTGTCGATGCATACTTTGGTGCCGTCATCCGGGGCGCGGGAGGCAGCGTGGCCGCGGGCGAGGCGGCCCCGCCCGCCGCGGCGGCGGCGGCCCGGGAGGAGGCGCGCGCGCTCGGCATGACCCGGGACGCCCTGCGTTCCCTCACCGCGGCGCCCTGGGCCGCGGCATCCGACGCATCATCTCCTTACGCTGTCGCGGCCAAGCTGGCCTCCCTGCGCATCGCGGTCGTCATGGCCGCCCTGGAAGTGCCTGGTTGTGGCGGTGACGGCGGCGCGGCCGCTGCAGCCGCCCCCGGCCCCCTCCTCGCCCGGGGCACGCCCGCGGCCCGGGCGCTGGAGGACGCGTCCCCGTCCGTGCGGGCTGCCGGCGCCTGGGCCGTGGCTGCCCTGGGCGCGGTCGCCCACCGGGGCAGTGCCCGGGCCGCCCAAGCCGCCGCGGTCGCCCTCGCCCGCCTCGCTGCCGGCCCAGAGGCGGAGGTGGTGGCCGCGGCCGCCGATGCGGCGGCCGCCCTGGCGGCCGCCCGCGGGGCCACCCCCGCCGGGCCGCCCTCCCTGCCGGCGCTCATCGGCATCGTGGCCACCGCCTGTGCGGCCATGGAAGAGGTGGCGACCGAACCGAGTCCCCTGGTCCGCCATTGGGTCGGTGGCCGGGCGGCGGGCGGGGCGTGGGCCGATGCAGGCGCGGCGGCTGGTGGTGGTGCGGCCGCTGTGGCCCCGCCCACCGCCGCGCCCTTCCCTGGCGACGCCGCGGCCGCCCTGGCCGACGCCACTCTGGCCGCCACCCCGCCCGCCCCACAATCGGTCCAGGCGGCGGGCGTGCGGGCCCTGTTTGCCTGGCTGGCGGCGTCGCCCGCGGACGAGCCGGCGGCCCGGTGGCTGGCGCCGCGGTTGCTGGCCGCGGTCACTGCGCCGGGCTGCCCGGGCCTGCGCGCGGCGGCCGCGGCGGCTTTTGCCTCCTCCCGCCCCGCCCCGCCCGCCCTTTTGGCCTCCTTTGCCGACGGTGCGGCCGCCGTCGCCGCCGCCGGCCGGGCAAACGCCGCCACCGCCGCCGCGGCGACCGCCCGATGCGAGGTGCGCTTACTGCAAGCCCTGGCCGCCTTGCTCGCGTCCGCCCAACGCTCCGCGAAGCCCGTCGCCCTGGTCGCCCTGGTCGCCGCGGCGGGCGGGTGCCGCAGCCCCAGCGCGGACGTGGTGGCCCGCTTCTCCGTCCTCACCCCCCTGGACGACGCGGACGCGATCCTGCGCGCGACCGCGGGCGACCTGCTGTGCACGATGGCCGTGCTAGCCTTCCACGCCCGGCCTGCGGGTGCCCGCCCGTCCACCAGCGCGCCGCCCCTCCTGCCTGCTCCGCTCCTGTCGCCGTCCGCGGTGGCGGCCGCCGTCCGCCGCTTCGTCTTTGCCCGCCCCAAGCTGCTGGCCTTCGTGGGGCACTCCCTCACGAAGCACCCGGACCTGCTGGGCGAGCTGGTGGACGTCATGGACGGCCCGGACGAGGTCGCCCTGGCCCGCCATCACGTCGCCCCCGCCTGCGTGCCCGCGCTTGTCGAAGCACGCGAAGATGCGGGCCTGGCGGCCCTCGCATCTCGGGCGGGCTATGGCGGCCGCGCCCCCGGGTCCTCCATCCGCCTCCTCCTGAAAGAGCACGGCCACCTGGCCATCGCCCGCGCCCTGTGGGAGTCCTCCACCCAGGACGCCCACTACGACATGGACGGCTTCATCAACTACATGGAGCGCGGGCTGACGGAAAAGCTGGGGATGAGCGGGGGAAACGGAGGTGGTGGTGGTGGTGCGGCGGCGGCGGCGGCGGCGGCCACACGCGGCCGCGCGCGCGGTGGTGAGCCGCCCACAACCACGGCCGGCGCTCCGCCCGCCCCGCCAGCCCCGCCCGCCCAGGCCTACTTTGACTTCATCACGGGCGCTGACGTCCTGCAGCGCACCATCATGGAGCTGGTCGCCCGGGCGGGCTCCGCGCAGGCGTGGGGCGGGGGCGCGGGGCGGGCGCCGCCCTGCGTCGACCAGCGCGTGCGGACGATGCTGGGCGAGCTGGCCAACCAGGCGGGCGTCGCGGGCGTCGGCACGGCGGACCCGGGAGGGGTGCCCACCCCCGAGGCGGTCGCCAATTACCTTGCGTCGGGAGACGCGATGGTGCGCATCCTGAAAGCCTACGGGGACGCCCTGGCAGGGGGCGGGCCTGGGGGTGAGGGTGGTGGCCCGGCGGGCGCGCCAGCATCCTCTGCCGCCCTGGCGGGCTCGACTTCCGCCGTCGGGGGCGTCCAATCCCCGCTCAACGTGCTGCGGTGCGTGCTGCTTCTGATCGGGCTCAGCGGGCGGCACGTGTCCCGCTTCCTGCCCCAGTTCACGGTCCTGCTAGGGATGGGCGTGCGCGGGGGTGCGCCGTCGCCAACCTCAACGGACGGCGGCGGCGGCGGTCTCAGCGGCAGCATCCCGCTCGTCGCCCGCCTCCAAGCCCTAGAAGGCTGGCGCGCGCTGGTGGGCGCCCTGGCCCAACACGCGCCCGACCAGCTGGCCGCCGTGGCGGGGCAGGTCGTGGTAGCACTGCTGGAGCCGGCCGTCGCAGGCGGCCCAGCCGCCGCGGGCGCGGCAGCCGCGCTGGAGGAGCTCGTCCTGAGGGGCGGCCTACCCTCCGTGGCCCTGGCAGCCCTGCCCCCCCTGCCCGCCGGCCCCGCCGAACTGGCGGCCGTGCGTTCCGCCCTGAATGCGGCCCGCACGGCGGCGGGGGCGGGAGCCGCGGGCACAGCGGAGGCCCGGGCCCGGGCGCTGCTGGCCCCGCTGGCTTCACCCGCCCCGGCCGTGCGCGCGACGGCGGCGGCCGAACTGCGGGACCACCTGGCCTCCCACCGCCCCTGGCTGGGGTCGCTGCTGGCCGCCGCGGCGGGGACGCGGTCGGTGAATGGGCTGGCGCCTTCCACTGCTGCTGCGCCGGGCGGGGCGGCAGGCGCGGCCCCCACCTCCGCAGACGATGAGGCTGCAGCGACCGCGTCAGCGCGCGCCCTCCTGTCCAGTCTGGTCACCGGCTTGCTGGCCTGCTGCGCGCCCGGCGTGGACGGGCCCGCCGGCGGGGCGGCTGCTTTGGCGGCTGCCGAATGCTTGGGCCTGGTAGGCGCGGTCGACCCGGCCCTCATCGTGCGTGGGGATGGTGGGAGCGGTGGCGGGAGCCCTGTCGGTTTGGGCGGCGGCCTGCTGGGGGCGGTGCCGGCGACGCCCGCGGAGGCTGGCGGCGCGCCCGCCTCCATCAACCTCCCGCCCTCGTCCTCAGGCGCCCCGCCCGGCCTGGCCGCCCCGCCCGGCGACCGTGCGGGGCTGCCGGCCGCGCTCTTGGCCGGCCACCTCGTGCGCCTGCTGCGGGTGGCGGACTCCATTCGCACGCTGGACGCGGCGACGCTGGCCATCCAGGAGGTGCTGCGCCACTATGGAGGCGGAGGCGGAGGCGGAGGCGGAGGCGGAGGCGGAGGCGGAGGCGGAGGCGGAGGCGGAGGCAAGGGCGGGAAAGCCGCCTGCCCGCTCCTGGCGTCGCTCTCAAAGGACGACCGCGAGCTGGTCGCCCCCTTTTTGACCTCGCACTACCGCCTGGTCGACCCGCCCGCCCGCCCCGACACGGGCACCACCATCTTTGCTGCCCTGCCCCCCGGCACGCCTGCCTGGCGGTGGCTGGCGGCCTGGGTGCGCCACCTGGTGGAACGCCACGTCCAGGGGCCCTGGGAACGCCTGCACAGGGCGTGCACCATCATCCTGCGGCGGGACGTGGGGACGGCCCTGTTCCTGCTGCCGCACGCCGTCGCGGACGCCCTGGCCCACGGCGGGGACGCCGCGTACGAGGAGGTGGCCGCCGAAGTGTGCGCCGTCCTGGCGGGCGGGCGGGCGAGCCGGGAGGGGGGCCTGGCCGTCCAGGCCGTCTTTGGCCTCCTGGACACCCTCCACGCCTGGGCGGACGGGACGGACGCCGCCAATGCGGCAGCGACCGCGGCCGCCGAGCGGGCGGCTGCCGCTAAAGCCGCGGGGCGCGGGCCGGAGATCAGCCGGCGGGGGTCGCAGCCCGCGCGCGCACCCTCCACCCCGGCCCTGCTGCCCGGCCCTGAGCAGGGCGGCATCGATGCGGCCGCCCTGCGCGCCTGCCTGGACCGCATCCCCCTGTCCGCCATCGCGGACGCCGCGGCCGCCTCCTCCGCCCACGCCCGCGCCCTGCGAGCGGGGGAGGAAGCCGCCCGGGCGGCGCATGGCGGTGGCGGCGGCAACCCGGCCGCGCTGAGGAGCGCGACCTACGACGACGAGACCGTCTCCTTTTTGATGGGCGTGTACGGCCGCCTGGGCGAGCCGGACGGGGACGGCCTGGCAGGGCTGGCCCGCCTGCGCTGCCCCGCCGCCGCCCGGGCGGCAGCGGCGGATGATGAGCTGGCCGTGGCGGAGGCGGCGGGCGCGTGGGGCGAGGCGCTGGCGCTGCGGGAGCGGCAGCTGGCGGCGGCTGGGGAGGGGATGGTGGTCGCGGCGGCGGCGCCTCGGCCGCCACCACCGCCGCCAGCCGCCGGTCCGTCTCGCCGCCGCCGGCGCAGCGGGTTGTCCGCGGGCGGCGCCGGCCGGGTGACGCCCACAGCCACCTCCCTGCCCTCCTCGCAGGACCAGGACCAGGAGCAGTGCCCGCCCGACCGGCAGCCCGCCCACCTCCTCACCGGCCTCCCACCCGCCCGCCGCGGCCACCTCCGCTGCCTCCTTGGCATGGGCCACACGGCGGGCGCCCTGGCCGAGGCGGACGGGTGGCTGGCATCCACGCCGCCTTCCAACGAGGCCGCCCGGTCCGCCCTGGCCGCCATCGGTGTGGCCGCCGCCTGGCGCCTGGGGCGGTGGGAGGAGTTGGACGGGCGCCTGGTGGCCGCGCGCGCGCCCTCAACCCGTCTCGCCGCGCCCGCGGTTGCGGCCCTGACCTCGCTCACTGCCCACCCGCCGTCCTGGGCGGGGGCGACCGCGCCGACAGGCGAGGACGCCTCCACCGACCCGGCCGCGCTCTTCCTGGTGGATGGCGACGACGATGACCGGTGGGAGGTGCGGGTGGGCGGCGCCCTGGCGGCCCTGCACGCGCGCGACGGCGGCCGCCTGCGCCGCGAGCTGGCCGCCGCGCGCGCCTCCCTCGTCCCGGCCCTCCGTGCCGCTTCCTTGGAATCGTCCTACGAACGCGCGCACGGCGCGGTCGTCCGCTTGCACATGCTGCAGGAGGTGGAGGACGCTGCGGGCCTGCTGGTCGCGGCCCGCGGGGCGGGGACGCTCGACCCGAGCACCGGCCCCCTCGACCGGGCGCGCCGCCTGCGGTGGGGGGAGCGCCTGGCCGCGGCCCGCCCCTCCCTGGCCGCCCAGGCCCCGATCCTCGCCCTCCGCATCCAGCTGGCCCGCCTGGCCGGCAGTTCCGCGGACGCGGGCGGGGCGTGCCTGGCCCTGGCCTCCCTATCCCGGGCAGGTGGGCACAGGGAGGCGGCGGCCGCGGCCGCACTCGAGGCGGCGTCCCTGGGCGCGCCGGGCGCGGCCCTGGAACGCGCGCGCCTTTTGTGGGACCGGGACGCGCCAACCCGGGCCCTGGCGCTCTTGCGCGAGGAGGTGGCTGCCCTGGACGTCGCCCGCGGGGGCGGGCCTCCCGCGGCCGGCACCCCCCCGGACGCCCGCCGCCGAGAGGCCGAAGCCGTCCTCCAGCTCGGGCGGTGGAGCGCAGAGGCGGGCCAGGGCGCGACCGCGGACGTGGCCGACCTCTTTGAGCGGGCCATCGGGCTGGCGCCCAAGGGCTCCCCCGTCGGCGCGGAAGCCCACTTCCACTTCGGGGCCTACCTGGACGCCCTGGCCGCGGATGCCAAGGCGCGGCAGGGCGGGAGCGCGGGTGGAGGGAGTGGCAGCGCGTCGTCCGCCATGGCCGGCCCCTCGTCGACAGCCGCGCGCGGCGCGGCCGCCGCCGCCACGGACCGCCTGTCCGGCCGGTCCCGTATCCCGCTCGGCGAGGACGTGCCCTTCGTGGACATCGTCCCCCGCGTGCTGCGCCACTACGGGGCGGCCGTCGGCCTGGGGTCCGACCACGCAGCGCAAGCCCTGCCCCGCCTGCTGACCGCCTTTTTCGAGGTCGGCTCGCGCTGCGTGGCCCTCCCGCGCCCGCCCACGCCCCGGGAGCGGGCCGCCCGGGCGGAGGTCCTGGCGTCCATGCAGCAGCTGGTAAAAGCCCTCCCCCTGCGCGCCTGGCTGCCGGCCCTGCCCCAGCTCACCTCCCGGGTGTGCCACCCGCACCCGGAGACGCAGGGCGTCGCCCGCCACCTCCTGACCCGGGTGGCGGCCGCGTACCCGCACCAGTGCCTGTGGGCCCTGGCGGCGGTCAGCAAGTCGGCGGTGCCCGCCCGAGCGGAGGCGGCCGCCGCCATCCTGGCCTCCGCCAAACGCCACGCGGAGGGCGGGCGCCAGGAGGCGGCCCGCCGCCTGCACGCCTCGTTCGCCGCGCTGTGCGACCAGCTGATCCGCCTGTGCCACCACGCGCCCGCGGGCAAGGCGCGCGCCTTCTCCGTGTCCCGCGACTTTGCCGCCCTGGCCCGCCTGGCGCACCGGGGGCTGGGCATCGTGGTCCCCGTCTCGGCCGCCCTGGCCGCCGCACCGTCCGCGTCGGAGGGCGGGCTGGGCGGGGAGGGCGAGGGCGAGGGCGAGGCGGCGCTGGTGCGGGCGACCGCGGGCGCGGGCGGGTCGTCGCCGCTCGTCACGGTTGCCGGGTTTGTGGATGAGGTCACCCTCTTGGTCTCCCTGCAACGCCCCAAGCGCCTCGTCCTGCTGGGCTCGGACGGCCGGCCGTACGCCTTCCTGGCCAAGCCCAAGGACGACCTGCGCAAGGACGCCCGCATGATGGAGGTGGCGGGCGTGGCCAACGCCCTGTTTGCGCGGGAGCCCGCGGCCTCCCGGCGGGGCCTGCGCCTGCGCCGGTTTGCAGTGCAACCGCTGACGGAGGATTGCGGCCTGGTGGAGTGGGTTTCCCACACCGCCACCCTGCGCACCTGTTGCCAGGACGTGCTGGAAGGACACGGCATGTACAGCGGGCGGTCCACCAACCCGATGATCAAGGCGTGGTATGATGAGGCGACGGGCCCGGGCGCCCCGAGCGGGGCGGCCTCGGCCGCGCGCCGGAAGGTGGAGTGGTTGGAGCGCGTCCTGGGCGCCCTGCCGCCCCGCCTGCACGCCTGGTACGCGACGACCTTCCGGGACCCGGCGGCCTGGCATGCGGCCCGTCTGGCCCTCGCCCGGGGCGCGGCCGCCTGGAGCGTGGTCGGGCACGTGGTCGGGTTGGGCGACCGGCACGGCGAAAACATGCTCCTGTGCGGGCGGGGCGGCGAGGTCGTCCACGTCGACTTTTCCTGCCTCTTCGACAAGGGTCTAACCCTGGAAAAGCCGGAGGTCGTTCCCTTCCGCCTCACCCAGAACATTGTGGACGCGTTCGGGGTGGCGGGCGTGGAGGGCGCGTTCCGGCCGGCCGCAGAGGCGACGCTGGCCGCCCTGCGCGCGCACCGGGAGACCTTGTTGTCCGTCCTGGAGACCTTCGTGCACGACCCGCTCGTCGAGTGGTCGCGCGGAGCCGCGGCGGCGGCGGCCCTGGCGGTCGGCGGGTCCGTGGGCGGGCGCCAGGCCGCTGCGGCGGCGGCGGCGGCTGAGGCGGACAACCCCCAGGCCCAGGACGCGATGGCGACGATGAGGGGCCGCCTGACGGGGACGCTCCTGGGCGTCCGGTCCACGCCCTGCCTGCCCTTGGCCGTCCCGGGCCAGGTAGCCCGCCTCATCGACGAGGCGACGGACCGGGGCAACCTGGCGGACATGTACATCTGGTGGATGGCGTGGTTTTAGAAAAGAAGGTGCAAGAGAGAAAATAGCGAGGTCGGTGTGTGTGTGTGTGTTTGTCTGTCTACTTTTTCAAAACCCGCCTCCTCCAAGCCCGTCCGTGTCCTTCAACGCCCGGGCCGCCGCCAGCCCCACCGCCGTCCCGGCCACCCCCGTCAGGAGCATGCAATTGAACCAGGTCAGGTAGGGCGCAGCGTCCAGGTCGCCGCCCAGGGCGGCCGCGACGGCCGCCCGGTGCGCGTCGGGGAGGCGGCGCGCCGTCAGCAGGAGGGTTGACAGCGCGTACAGGCCCAGCACCTCGCACAGGGTCAGGGCGGCCGCGGAGGGGGCGGCCAGGGAGCGGGACCCGGACGCGGCGGCCAGGGCCCGGCGGCAGGCGCGCAGGAAACCGTTGAGGCTGCCCACCCCGACTGCTCCCACCAGGGCGACCGCGACGTAATGAGACGCCTCGGCCGCACTGGGCGGGGGCACGCCCGTCGGCAGCAGGGCTGCCAGCGCGCCCGCCAGCGCCCCGCCCAGGAGCCGGGCGGCCGGGTCGGCGGCCGCGCCCGGGGGCGGGGGCCCCCTCACTAGGTCGCGCGCCGCCGCCAGGACGCGGAGGGCGCAGTAAGCCGAGAGGAGGTAACCCAGCGCATTCCGGCCCCGCCCGCCCAACGTTTTGGCGCCGCGCGCCCGGGCGGCCTCCCTACGCAGGTCCAGGGCGTCGGCGGCCAGTTCGCGGGCCAGCGCGTCCAGGGCGGCCGCTTCTGTGATCAGGGCGACCGCCGCCGCCGCGTCGCCCGCCCCTCCTCCCCCTCCGCGGCTGAAGGGGTTGAGGCGGGCCAGGCCGGTCAGGCCGCGCGCGCTGGCGGTGCCCCCCCCCCCCCCTCCTCCTCCGGCCCGCCCACCCGCATGCCGCCTGGCCGCCAGGGCCGCGGCCTTGCGCTTGCGCGCCGCCAGTTCCACCGTGCGCACCAGCGCCGCCTCGGAGGCGGCCACGTCGCGGGCCGTGACGGGCACGATGAAGGACGCCAGGTGGGCGCGGGGCAGGGCGACCGCGCCATACCCGCTGAGCAGCCCCACCACCGCCGCGCCCGCCGCGCCCGCCCGGGCCACCGCCCCCGCCACCGTCGAGGGCGGCCCATCACCGGCGGCCGCGGCCGCGGCGGCGAGTTGGGGAACTCCCGGCCAGTGGGCGCCCAGGCGCCAGAGGGCGGCCCCGCCGACCGCCAGGACGAGGCCCGACGCGACGGCCGCGTTGGCGGGCGAGGACCCGCCTCCGCCGTCCCGGGCGGCCAGGGTGCGGTGGATGGCGACAAAGGGGACGGCGATGCCCAGCATGATGAGCAGGCCGGTCACGTCGGCCTTCCAGGCGGCGGCACGGAGACTGTAAAAAAAAAAAAAAAAAAAAAATGGGGGTGTGGGATGTGTTGGAGACGAAGAGGCGAGGGGGGGCGGACCCGACGCGCGCACACGCGCGCACATTACGCGGACTCACCCGTCATCTAGGAAGCCGGCCACCTGGAAGACCAGCAATTCCAGCAGGCCGGCTGACAGGGCGAAGACGGCGGCGAAGAGAGACTGGTGGGGTGAATGAGATGGGTTGAGAAAAATTGACATATCACAGCATGCGTCGCTGAGAGAGGCGGCCAGGCGGGCCGGGGCACGCAAGCACAACGCCAGCCTGTTGCCAGTCAGCTGCCCCACACACTTGGCGCCATGGGCGCACGCCTCATCCATTGACACACCTGCGCGACCCCGTCCCCCGCGTCGTCGCCGTCGCCGAGCGCAGCGCCAAAGAAAGCCCACCCCGCGGCGGCGGGGCCGCCGATGGCGGCGCCCAGGGAAAACACCTGCCAGAGGGGGGGCATGGGAGATGCGGTGTGTGTGGTGATGTGTGGTGCGTGCACGGACGCGCACACGTGTCGTCCCCCCCGGGGCCACAATAAAAGTGGAGTGCGAAAAAATGATGGCGCTGGCTCACAACTCTTTTTTTTTTCTCGTCATCGCGCCCCCGCCCAAAAGGCCCACGCCCCCGCCCGCGTCCGGCGGCCGGCATAGTGGCGATATAAGGGGGGCTAAGCAAGCACATGGTCCGCCCGAGCGTCGCGGCAGTGGCCGCGCTCCTGGCCACGCTCACGGCCCTGCAAGCCACCGCCCTCAACGCCGACCCGGAGGGCCCGACCCCGACCCGGGCCGACCCCGGCCCGGGCCCGCCCTCCACCGCCTCCCTGCCCGTCGTCCTCTGGCACGGCATGGGCGACTCCTGCTGCAACCCGCACTCCCTGGGCGCGGTGGCCGCCGCCATCACGGAGGCCCTGGGCCCGGGCTCGTACGTGCTCTCCCTGTCCCCCGGCGGGTCCGCCTCCGCAGCGGCCGACGTCGCGGCTGGCTTTTTTGGGCGGGTGGACGATCAGGTCGCGGCCGCCTGTGCGGCCATCGCGGCTGACGCCCGCCTGCGCAGAGCAGGGGCGTACAATGCTGTCGGCTTCAGCCAGGGCGGCCAGTTCCTGCGGGCCGTCGCCCAGCGGTGCGGCGGGAATGGTGGGGGGGTGGGGGGGGCGGGCGGGGCGCGCGCGGCCCCTCCCCCCCCTCAGCCCGCCCTCCGCCGCCTCATCACCCTGGGCGCCCAGCACCAGGGCATCGCCTCCCTGCCCCTATGCCCGCTCCCGGCCAACGCCTCCACGCATGCCTGGTCCCTGTGCGCGGCGGCCGCGGCGCTGGCTGCGCTGGGCGTGGACGCGCCGCTCGTGCGGACCCACCTGATTCAGGCGCAGTACTACAAAAATCCCGCCGCCCTGGCGTCCTACCGCCGCCTGAACGCCTTCCTGGCCGACATCAACAATGAGCACGCCTGTGACGCGCCGCCCCCTGGAGGAGAGGGGGAGCGCGGGGGTGGAGAGGCCCTCTCCGCCTCCTCACCCCCGCCCCTGCCCACCCGGTGCCCGAATGTCGCCTATGCCACCGCCCTTGCCTCCCTGGACCGTTTCGTCATGGTCCGCTTCGTCCGCGACCAGACCGTCGTCCCCCGGGACAGCGCCTGGTTCTCGGACGTGGCGATCGGCGATGACGGGTCGGTGCGGGCGGTGCCCCTGCGGCAGACGGCGCTATTCAAAGAGGACTGGATCGGGCTGAAGAGCCTCGACAGGAAGGGTGCCCTCTACCAGGAGGACGCCCCGGGTGAGCACATGCAGTTTTCCATCGACTGGTTTGTGGAGCGGGTCGTGCGGCGGCACTTGATGGGAATGGGTGGAGGGGTGGAGCGCGGGGTGGCGCAGGGGGTGAGCAGCTTGTAGAAAGGGAGAAAATAGGGAGGTCGAGGTCTTTTCTTCACACGGCGCGCGGACGAGAGAGAGGCGGGCGTCTCTTTCCCTCCTCCCCGCCGCGCGCGCCACGTTGGCTGTGGATTCTTAAATCGACTACTCAAGACGACTAAGCATCACTCCTAGCCCCACTGGCCTAGCGCAGGGTCAATCCTCGGGCGGGCAACGCTCGCGCCGCGCGCGTTTCCTCTCTGGCATCGACTCCGCGCTCTCTGTTCACCCGCGGCACCCTCGGCGCGAGAGCCGTCGACCTTATGGCACCACTTGCCCGCGCCCGGGACGGCCCCACCCATGCGGGCGTGTACCTGGTCCCGGTGGGGGTGAAAAGCTTTGCAGGTAAAACGGGTGAGAGGGGAAGGGGGGGTCCACAACTGAGGGCGCCGGCAGCCCCCCAAACCCGACCCAGTGCGCCCTAACCTCTCTCATCATGCCCATTCACGCGTTGCCTTTCCTCCGCCCCTCCCTTGTGCAGGCTCCATGGGCGGCCTCATGGAAGCCGTCTGCCTGCAGCCCATCGGTAAGAAGAAAGACCAACAATAGAGCGGGTGGCGTGTGCTGGCCCCCTCTCTCTGAACCTGGAAGCCCTCTCTCCCATTCCTTTCAGACACGATCAAGACCCGCCTACAACTGGACCACGCCCGCCATTACAGGGGCATCGTCGACTGTGGCCAGCAAGTGTCCCGCCAGGAGGGCGTGCGGGCGCTGTGGAAGGGGCTGACCCCCTTTGCCACCCACCTCACGCTCAAGTATGCCCTGCGCATGGGCACCAACGCCGTCTACTCCACGGCCCTGCGCGACAAGGACGGCCGCCTGACGGATGGGCGGCGCATGCTGGCGGGCCTGTGCGCGGGCGTGACGGAGGCCCTGGTCATCGTGACGCCCTTCGAGACGACTAAGATCCGCCTGCAACAGCAGCGCGGCCTGGACAAGGCGGCCCTCAAGTACAGGGGCCCCGTCCACGCGGCGAGCACGATCCTGCGGGAGGAAGGGGTCCGCGGGCTGTGGAGCGGGGCGGCGCCGACCATGATGCGGAACGGGACGAACCAGGTGAGGAGGAGAAAGGGAGAGAGGGGAGAGAGAGAGAGGGCGCGTGGAGTGCGTGCGTGCCTTTTCTCATGAGCGCTCGCCCGCCCGCCCGCCCGCGCGCGCGCGCGCCTGGGGAGAGGGCGCGCACGCCATTTCCACCAACTCAGCCACGATATTCACGCCTCGCCCCCTCCCCCAAGATGTGCCTGTTCGCCGCCAAGAACAAGGCGGACGCGATCTATTGGGGCAAGGCCGAGGGCGACGGGAAAGCGCTGACCCCGGGCCAGTCCATGGTGTCCGGCTTCTCGGCCGCCTGCATCGGCCCGGTCGCGACGGGGCCGATGGACGTGATCAAGACCCGCCTGCAAGCCCAGGGCAAGGCCGGCAGCGGGGGTGGGGGCGGCAGGACGCGCTACACGGGCGTCCTCCACGCCCTGGCCACCATCCCGCGGGAGGAAGGGGTGCGCGCGCTGTGGAAGGGCCTGCTGCCCCGGCTGATGCGGATCCCACCCGGCCAGGCGATCGTGTGGGCGGTCAGCGACTCGATTACGGGGTGGTATGAGGCCCGGGAGCGGGAGGCGGGAAGGGTTTGAGGTTTGAGGAGGAGGGTGGGGTGGGGCGAGGGGGGGGGGGGGGGGATAGTCTTTGGCACAAATTTTTATTTCATTATTATTCTCTGTTTGAGGAAGTACCATCCGGAAACCCTGAGGCACACCACTGATGGCGACGACGGTCGACGGCCCGTCGGTGACGGTTGACAGCCCGACGGTCGATGGCCCGTCGACCAGCCGGTGAGAATTTTGAGAGAGAGAGGGTGGGGGCGCGACAAAAAAAGAGCGACGCATGCAGTTCGGCCATGAGCCGTTCCTCTTCAACCTCCTCCTCCCCTCTCCAGCCGCTCGCCCGCTGCCTGGGAGGCCGCCGACTTCCCCGACCCCGCCGCCTACACCACCACCTTGTCCCCAACCCACCTCGCCGAACTGGAGGCGTTGGCAGCGTCCGTGCCACCGGGCACGCCCATCCACACGGTCGCCCTCACTCCGGCCCTCCGGTCAGTCGTGCCCACCCTCGGACCCCTGCTTGAACGCGTCGGCGCGGAAGTGCGGGACGGGCGCGGTTTTGCGCTCCTGAAAGGCATGCCCGTGGGACACCCACCCTGGGAGACCACCCTGCGGTTCTGGCTGGCCGGCCTCTTCTGGGGCGCGGCCCGCCCAAACACGCAGGCCGGGCACCTCGTGGGCCACATCGCCGACACTGGCGCCGACCCGGCCAACCCGGCCACGCGCCTGTACGCGACGGCCGCTGCCCAGCCCTGGCACAACGACTCCGCGGATACAGTCGCGTTGCTGTGCCTGGGCATGGCCGCGGAGGGCGGGGGGTCCGCCTGGGCGTCCTCCCGGGCGATCCACGACGCCCTGGTGCAGGAGGACCCGCCCGCCGTGGCTTTGCTGGCCAGCCGCGGAGCCTGGTTTTACGACCGCAGGGGCGAGGTGCCAGCCGGGAAGGACGGCTTTTTTGAGATGCCGGTATTCAATTACACCGAGGGCGGCGACGGCGGCACCGCCCCACCGTCCACACCGACCACCCGCCGCGTCTTCGTCAACCTGTCCTCCAACTATTACGTGTCTGCGGCGGCCCGCTTTCCCGGGTGCGTGCCACCGTTGACGGACGCCCAGCGCGCCGCGGTCGCCAAGGTGGAAGCCATGGCGGGCTCGCCCCGGTTTGCGCTGGCCTGCGACCTGGCGCCGGGTGACTTGCAACTCCTCAACAACCACACCGTCCTGCACACACGGGCCAGCTTCCGCGACGATGCCACCCACACCCGCCACCTGCTGCGCCTGTGGTTGAGCTCGCCGGCCGACCCCCCCCTGCCGCCGGTATACGGGGAGCTGTACGGGAGTGAGGGCCTCGTGCCCGGGGCGCGGGGCGGCATCCGGGTGGACGGGGTCAAGCTCAAGGAGGAGGCCTTGTACGTGCCATTAACGCCGGGCATGTAGTGTGGGGGTGTGATGATGTTTCATTTCTCCACCTCCCGCGGCGCCGCCAGCCCCAGATGATGTTTCATTTCTCCACCTCCCGCGGCGCCGCCAGCCCCAGCGCACAAAGGGCCGTCACCATGTCCGCCACCGTCTCCCGCATGGGCCGCAGGGCCAGGCCCAGGTCGGCGGTGACCCGCGACCCGTCGATCCGCGGGCGCAAGTCCGGCGGGTGGCCCTCGGCCGCCCTCACCACACAGCCGGGGAGGCGCTCCGCGAGGACCTCGCCCACCGTTGCGGGCGGCAGCGGCCCCGCGTGCGACACGATGTACCGCCCGCTCGCGCCCGGGCTCTCCGCGGCCAGCACGTGCGCGCGCGCGACGTCCCGCACGTCGCACACGACAGGCGCGCCGGACGGCGCGGCCCGCCCTTCGATCATCTCCACCATGTACCCGATGGACGTACCGCCCGCCCCGGCCAACAGCGGCGGCCCCAACACAAAGTTGGGCAGGATGGTGACGAGGTCAATGCCCTTGGCGTGCGCCACCCGCCAGGCCTCCTCCTCGGCCTGGACTTTGCTGGAATGGTACGCCTGCCCGTTGTCAATAGTGGAGGTTCCATTATAGTCCGCCTCCGTGTAGAGGTCGCCGCTGACCGGCGGGGCTGCATAGTCGCCGTGGACGGCCGCCACGGAGGATGTCAGGATGACGCGCTTCACCTTGGCTTTGGCTCTGGCGACGGCGGCCAGGACGTTGATGGTGCCCGCGACGGCCGGCGTGATGAGGTCGGCGTGCGGGTCGGTGGAGGCGATGAAGAAAGGGGAGGCGATGTGGAAGACGTAGTCCGCCCCGGCCGCCAAGGCATCGAAGGCGCCCTCGCTCAGCAGGTCAGCAGCATGGAGGGTCAGGCTTCCGGGCAGGGCGTCCGCCAGGGCGGCCAATCCCTGGCAGCGGGCGTCGCCCAGGTCGCGGACGGAGCCTCGCACGGTCCACCCTTTGCGCAGGAGTTGGGCGGTGATCTCGCTGGCGACATAGCCCGTGGCCCCAGTGACGAGTGCGACGGGCGGGCGGGCCGGCATCGGAAAAAGGAGCTCGAAAAACGTGCGCGCGGAGTTGAGAGAGGAGAATGAAGAAGAGTGCGGCGAGAAAAACAAACGCGACCTCCCCACACCTCATGCACACTCCTTCACCCTTCCCGCTCCGCCCGCCGCCGCCGCCACGCCCAGAACGCGTTCTTTCCAGTGGGGGGCGGGGTGTCCCTTCGGGGTGGGCGGGAGGCGCCCGGCCCGTCCCGGGGCGTGGGCGTGTCGGCGGGCCGACCACCAGGCGCGTGGACGGGTTTGGCCACCCGCCCACGCCGCCCGCGCCCGCCGCCCCACCGCGCCAGCGCCGCATGCGCCTCCTCCCGCAGGGCAGAGCTAGTGGTGGGAATGGCGGGCGCTGGCGGGTGGGGTGGGCGGTGCTGCTGTGCGGGTGGCGGCGGCCGCCACAACGGCTCACGACCCCCCCCACCCCCACGCGCCTCGCCCGCCTCCCCACCACTCCCCTCCCCATCCAGCGTGGCAGTGGCGGGGCGCGGGTCACCGCCGTGGCCGCCACCGCCGCGGAAGCCCAGCATGAACCCACCCGACACGGATCTCCCACCGCAAAAGTGGGGCAGGGCGACCGTGTGGGTGTGGTAGGGCGCGGGCGGCGGCGGCGGAGGAGACGCGCGGGGCCGTGCCCAGGGCTCCTCTCCCTCCTCCTCCCAGCCCGCTTCGTCCGACGCCCGCCGCCGTGACGCAGGAGGAGACGCCCACCGCCCCGCCGCCGCCGTCATGAGCCTGTCAAAGTCCTGGAGCGGCGAGGGCGTGCGGGCCGTGCCGCCGCCCCGGGCGTGGTGGCGGGGAGGCGCCGTCTCCCACCGGACGGCCCGGCCCGGGCGACGGCCACCACTGCCGCTGCCGACCTCATCCTCCTCTTCCTCCCATGGCAGGCTGCCCAGCCCCAGAGACACCGCGTCAGACAGGTCGTCGCCCCGAGGGGGTGACGGCACTGACGCTGTAGGCTTGGACGTGCCCCCCCGGGTGGGCTGTGGAGGACGCGGAGGCGGAGGCTGTGGGGCGGGCGCACCTTCCAGGTCGGCCTGGTCGACCCGGACAGCGAACACCTCGACCCCCGCTGGCGCCGACGCCAGGGCCGCCCGCACGCGCTCCTCCTGCCCCACCCCGCCCTCACCGCCCGCCCCAGCGGGCGCGTAGTCAACTACCAGGCTGAACGCGGTCCACGGAAAGGCTGGGTCGACGCCGGCGGCCGACAGCAGGGGGCGGGGCAGGAGCATGCAGGTCGCTCCGCGCGCGGCCGCCGCGGCCACCGCTCCCGCTACCCGCGCGCCCAGCCCGGCCACTGGCGCCGCGTCCACGCTGACCTGGCAGGGAACCATGCCGGCGGACGCGACGGCCGGGATGAGGCCGTACAGGGCGTGCGCGTCCGCGGCGACCAGGGCGGTGGGCGTGGAGCCGGCATGGGCCATCGCGGCGTGGCCCAGCAGTGCGGAGCGCAGGGCGCACGCTGCTGGGTGAAACGCCGCCGCCCCCGCCGCCGCCGCGCCCAGGGCGGACACGGCGCCGCTGCCCGCCAGGCAGGCCCGCACGGCGGACGGCGCGGCGCGCAAGGCGGCGTCCAGGCGGGCGTGGGCCAGGACGGGGCCGTGGGACGCCGCGTCGGCGGCCGCCCGCCCCGCCAGCGCGGCCGTGGTCAGGAGCGGCGCGGCCGGCCCGCGTGCTGCCTCCGCCTCCGCCGCCGCGGCCGCCAGGGCTGTCAAGTCCAGGCGGCCGCCGTCCGTCACAGCAGCCGGCACGCCGCCCGCGCCCGCCGCAGCGGACCGGGACGCGTCGGCCAGCAGGCGGACCAGGCGGCGTAGGGGTGGCGACAGGGAGACGGTGGTCAGGTTGAGCGGGCGGGGGACAGGGGGTGGTGGTGGCGCCACCGCCGCCGCCGCCGCGGCCGCGGCCGCCGCCGCCCCAGTCGCAGCGCCACCGCCCGTTGCCCGTCCGGACAGGGCAATCGCCAGCCAGGTCGCGTCATCCCCACCGCCGCCACCGCCACCGCCGAAGCTAGAGGCGGCGGCGGTCGCAAAGACACCCGTCGCGCGCAAGAGAGGCCGGGTGGGTGGTTGAGGAGGTGGCGGCGGGGCGACGCCCGCGACGGGGCCGCCACCCATGCCTCCACCCCGCCCTGGTGGCGGCCCAGGAACGGCCGGGCTGCCGGCCACCGCGGCCGCCAGCACGGCCGCCCGCCGGGCGGTGGCAGCAGCGGTGACGGAGCAACAGGGCGCGTCATCGCCACCAGCCACCCGGGGCGCAACCAGCCTCCTCACCGCCACGCTGGCCGCCCGCACGCACGCCCCGCTCGCCACACTCCACCCTAGGCGCACCTCTATGCCCGTCAGGGGGTATGGGCGCAAAGAGGCGGCCAGGTGGGCGTGGGCGGAGGTAGCGGCGACCAGGAGAAGGGAGGCTGGCGGCCGACCAGCCCGCCCGTCGCTGGGCGGGCCAGGCAGCGGGCGCACCGTCCGCCCCAGGGCCAGCTCCAGCTTGACCAGGCTGTCCAGGGTGGGGTGGTTGGCCATCAAGGCAGCCCGGGAGGCCCGGGATTGGGGTGGAAGCGGGGCGCGAGTGAGTTTGAGGGATGGATTGAGACGGACGTGGGCGGCGGCGGGTGGGCGAGCCTGGGGCGGGTCGAGCAGCCGAGGCGTCCATTTTTGGGGAGCGTCGCCCTCGCTTTTCTCCGCTGCCTCCTCCCAGGCCGCCAGGCCGGCAGGTCGAGGCGCGAGACAAGCACCACCATCTCTCCGCACGCCAATCGCCGTCAAGGAGGCGAGCAGGGCGGCGGTAGCCTCGCTGGGCGGCGCGGGCGGCGGCAGCGCGGCCGGGCTGAGCCCGCAGAGCGAGCGCAAGGTTAAAGAAAAGCAAAAGGGCGGGCCGTCGCTAGCATTGCCTGCCGGCCGCACCGCCACCTCGGCCGGTACCCAGGCCGGCTCGTGCTCATCCTCCCCACACGCCAGCAGGGCGTGCAGCAGGGTGGGCCAGGGGCGGGGAGGCGGAGGAGGGAGGAGGGCGACAGAGGCAGCACCAGGCGGCAGCAGCGGCGCCAGAACGGACGCGTTGGACGCCCAGGGAGGTAGGGCGACGGCCTCGGACGGCACAGGGACGACCGTGAGACCTTGCAGGACCGATCCAAACGCGTTGCCGCCCGTCCGAGGTGGCGGGCGGCGGCGCCACCGGCGCGGCGGCGAGACGGGCGGGGGAGGCAGGGCGACCGGTTCAAAGTCTGCCGAGGGACCGCCGCTGCGGCCCTGGTCCCCACACGCCGCCCGCACCAGGCGGGCGTAGGCCGACGCGGCCCAGGCAGCGTCTGCACCATCTGTGATGGGGGTGAGTCCGAGGGTGGCGTGCGGAGGTGGGGCCGGGCCCGGCCAGAGCGTGGCGAGGAGCGAGGCGGGCGGTGGGAGAGCAGGGAGCACGGCGGGTGAAATCAGCAGCGACGCCGCGAGCTGGCTCCACCACAGGGCTGCTGCCGGGGCGGGTGAGGCAGAGGAGGCCAGCGCCTCCTCCCCATCACCCTCTAGCACCAACACAGCCCGGGGGGTAGAGAGCAGGATCACAGAGAGGCCCGTGTACAGAGGGTTCCGGCGTGTGAAGGCCGTCGGCCACGATGACGGAGAAAATGAAAAACTGTGTGAGAGCCGCCTACCCAAGACTCTCCTCCGCCCGCCCGCTCACTCACGCACTCTCAGACTCCGCCCACATCCCACAACGCGATCGCTCCATCCCGTCCCCCCGTCGCCAGCCAGGCGCCATCCGCGCTGAACGCAGCCGCCGCCCCGGGCGCGGCATGGTAAGGCAGGTCCAGCAGGGGCAGGAGGGAAGTCCCCTCCACCTGCACCAGGCGCGTCGCCCCGTCCCACCCGGCCGCCGCGGCCAGGCCCCTCACACTCAGAGCAACGGCACCCACGCCCTGGGTTGGCAGGCGGACGCACCCCAGGCGGGCGAGGGCCGTGCCATCGGGCGACACACTGAAAGCAGAGAGCAGGTCGTCGGCCGCCCCGCACACGCCCGCGGCGCCGTCCGGCGCCAGGGCCACGCTCATCGCCGCGTCGCCGTGGGCGGTGAGGGTGGCGAGCGGTGTGGTGAGCGTGATGGCGTGTGGGGCTGAGGGTGGTGGAGGGTGGTCCGGAAAGGACCACAGGCACAGGGTCCCGTCCTCGTGGGCAGTGACAGCGCGCAAAGCGTGGCCGGGTGAGAGTGAGCCCCCCGCCGCCTGGGGAGGGACGCAGAAGCGGGCGCCCATCAGCAAGCCCCGCCCGCCGGCACCGCCTCCATCCTGTGTTGTGCCAGGCGGGGCAGGGGCGAGCAGGCGGAGGAGGGGCGAGGCGGCGTCCAAGTCCCAGAGGACGGCGGAGGCGCCGTCCCTCCCCGCGACCAGCGCGAGTGCGCGGGCCGCCACACAAGAGGCGGGGATTTCCGCTCCTTGTCCGCCACCAGGGCTCGCCCCTCCACCACCGCCGCCCAGGCTCCACCCCTCGGGCACCCACACGGCCAGCGGGCAGAAGGAGTGCGAGTCCGCGGGCAGGGTGCGGAGCGGGGTGGGAGCGGGAGGAGCGTGTGCGGGCGCGGGCGTGCCGCCGGGCCGCAGCGGCGGGGGTGCGGCCCCGCCCTCCAGCCCGCCGTCCTCCCGTAGTGCCCACACCCGAATCGCCCCGTCCCGGCCCTGGGTGGCCAGGGTGGTGGCATTCAGGAGGGCCAAGCCCAGGATACCGCCCTCAGGGGTGTGGAGGCTGTGAATGAAGTAGAGGTTTGAGAAATTTTGAAACGAGGTTGAGAGAGAATGGACGGGGAGACATAGGCGCGTCCGCACTCCTCCTGCATATCTCTCGCTGCGTACCGGCACGCGCAGAGGGCCCGCCGGTCTTCCTGGTCCCACACCCGCAGCTCGCCGTCAGAATCGCTGGAGGAGAGAGAGGTGAGAGGATGAGAGAGACCTGGGCTAGGTAGGCAGGGGGGCGTGCCTGGAGAGAGAGCAAGAGAGAAAGAACGCCCACGCTCCTCTCCACGCTTCTCTCCCATCCTCCACCTCGCTCATCGCCATGTCACCCAGAGTAAAGCAGGCCCGGGCGGTGGGGCGAGAAGGCGACTGCCTGGACGTCCCCGCCGTGGCCGCGCAGGACGGCCGTCGGGCCGGTCGGGTGCGTGTTGGTTGGGGGGCGCATTGGTTTGTGGTGGGACGCGCGTCTCCCTCTCCCTTTATCTTCTCTCTCAGGAGGCCATGCGTATTCGGGGCCTGAAGAGAGGGCGGCGGACGCCACCGTCGTCACGCCCTGCCTCCTTGTTGTGTGGGGCCCTGCACGAAGGAAAAAAGAACGGAACGGAGAGACAAACTATTGATAGCTTGCCATTCCCTCTCTCTCTGCCGCGGCGGCTCCTTCAGTGCGCCGCGAAAGGAGGAAGGAGAGGAGACACCCCCCAGCGGCGCTTCGCGCCTTTGCACCACCACCCCACCCCTCCGATGGCTTCCACGCCAGAACCCTCGTCCTCCCCGCCCGCGGAGGAGGAGGAGGAGATGGAGGTATCCTCGTCGGACGAGGAGGAGGAGGAGGAGCAAGAGTCTTCGGAGGCGCCGTCATCGTCTGCGACGCCGCCGCCCCGGGTCCTCCCCTCCCGGGCGACGCGGGGCCTGCGCATGGTAAGTGCTTTGGTGTGGGTGGCCTGGCCGCCTCGTTGGTCTCCCCAGCAGGAGACGGGAGGAGGGGAGGGCGGGGGCCGGGTCGCCCTTACCCCCCCCCCCCGCGCCCCACCGGGCCACCCCACACAACCACCCCACCCCCGCCGCCGCGGACGCCCACCCAGGGGATGGCGGGGTGGGGGGGCAAGACTTTTTCGCAGAGGACGAGGCCGTGGACGCCGAATACTCGGCCTCATCTGAGGCGGCGGATCAGGTGGACTCGGACTTTGATGAGACGGAGGAGGAGGAGGAGGACGGGGGCGGGGAGGAGGAGGAGGAGGAGGGGCGGGGTGGCGGCGGCCGCCGCAAGCCGCCGCTGCGCCCGCCCGGCGCCCGAGGTGCCCGCCCGGGCTCCGGCGCGGGCGCCGCCGCCTCCCGCCCGCCCCCACCCCCCCGCCCGCTGATGAGCGCCGAGGAAAAGGCGGCCGCCCGGGCGGCGGCGGCGGCGCAGCGGGTGGAGGCGCCCACCCTGCGAGCGTCCACCCAGCACCGGGCGGCCGAGGCGGCCACCGCCCGGGAAGTCGCGGCGGCGGCGGCGGCCGCCGCCCGGGCCCGGGCGGCGGCGGCAGGGACGACGCCTGGGGGCGGCCCGCCACCCCTGCGACGCCTGACCCAGGCGGAGGTGTTGGCCGAGGCCGCCCGGACG
>Ga0315287_10000839_pt1 | contig 27421 bp, 19 predicted proteins | sample YL17G11_0_MG_FD_205037 | JGI IMG/M metagenome (GOLD analysis project Ga0315287, IMG submission 205037) | Sediment microbial communities from Yellowstone Lake, YNP, Wyoming, USA - YL17G11_0 | ecosystem: Environmental > Aquatic > Freshwater > Lake > Sediment | place: USA: Wyoming | collected... | reverse complement strand
GGGTCGCTCTCTTCGTTTTTTTTTTTTTTTGTGTCTCGTTTCATATTCTTTTTTTTATTTTTTTTTTTTTTTTTTTTTTGGGGGGGGGGGGGGGCGCCCCCCCAACCTTATCATGAGCATGCACACTCTCAATTCAAACTCACCGCCAGGTAGTTGGTGCCCCGGGTCTCCTTGCCTTCCAGGAAGTAGCCGTTGGTGAAGAAGCCCTGCGGGAAAAGGGGGTGTAGAGAGGAGAAGAGGAGGGAGGAGTGAGGTTGGTGGTGGATAAGAGGGGCGCGCGTTTCCCCCTCCTATGCGCCCGTGCGCCCCTCGCTCCTCCGCGCCTATCGACCCGCCTACTGCGTGCACAGGCGTGCCATCTATACACGCACCTTCTTCCAGGACGAGTCATACGACAGGGCCTTCTTGTTGCGGACGACGCGGGCGACCTGTGCCGCGCCGCGGGAGGGCGCGGCGGCGCCGGCCCGGCGAAGAGGGGTGGTCGCGAGAGTGGAGGCCATTGCTTTTTTGGTGAGCGTTTCTTTCGTTCGGGGGGTACGAACAGCTGTTGAAGGAGACAGAGTGAGGATTAAGAGGGTGAGGAGCATGAGAGAGCGGGGCGCGGCGCGGACTGGAGGGAGAGAGGAGAAATTTGGCCAGACGCCGGACGGCGCTAACTCTTTGAGAAAGCGCGCCCGGGGGGGCTAGAGTAAAAGCTGTGCGCCCTCCCAACGCATGGGCTGTTTAAGTGCTGTCTCTGTACAACGTCGACCTGTCAATAGGGCCTGGGCTGTGTCTAAAAGTAGGCGACGGAAGACTCACCAAAAGAGAGAAAAAAGAGAGTGTGGCCACTTTCGTTGTTTCAACCCGCCTCCTCTCCATTCCATTTTCATCATCACCGCTTCCGCGGCCCTCCCATTTCTCCGTCACCGCTTCCGCGGCCCCAGCAGCGTCACATCGAACACCAGGTCTGCGCCCGGCGGGATGACCCCGCCCGCCCCGCGTGCCCCGTAACCTAGGTCAGCCGGGATGACCAGGCGCCGGACGCCGCCCTCCTTCATGGGCGGGATGGCGCCCTCTCCATCGTCCCCAAACACGCCGACGCCCCACCCACGAATGACCTGGCCCTTTGAGAAGGTGAGGGGCTTGCCCCGCTCAAAGCTGGAGTCGAAGACGGCCCCGTTGGAGGCCAGGCGCCCGGTGTAGTGCGCCCGGACGGGGGCGGCCGGGTTGGCAGCCGGGCCGGTGCCTTCTTTCGTGTCACAAAACGCGAGGCCAGACGGCAGCTTGGTGAGGGTGCACCCCGGGTCGGGGATGCCGCCGGCGGTGGCGGGGCGCGGGGATGCTAGGGTGGCGGCGAGGCCGGCGGCGGCACCGAGGAGGGCGGCCCGGCGGGAGGGCGGGGGTGGGGTCGGTGCTGTGTGGAGAGCAGGGCGAGGAGGGGAGGTTGAGGAAATATTTCTCGCATTTTTCCACTCTCCTCTCCCCGTCTCTCGTCTGTCAACTCACCCTGAGCAGAGGCCGTGTGAGTCGGGGCGACACGCAGGGCCGGCATTGTGGCGTGCGTTCAGTTGTGCGGGATACCGGAGAGAAGAGAGGAGGAAAAAAGAAAAACACGCGTGTGAAGGCTGTTAAAAAAAGCAGTCTGCCGATGCGTTCCGTTACCGGGCCCAGAGCCCGCCCTTCTCTCAACCTCTCGCCGCGCCGCCGGTGCCGGCCCATCACAGGCCGCCCGATGGCCCTCCCCACCACATCTCCTCTCGTCTCGCCAGCCTGGCTGGCGGAGGAGCTGAAGGAGAAGGGACAAGCAGGCCTCATCCTCATCGATGCCTCATGGTTTATGCCCAACTCAGGCCGGTCTGGCGCCGCCGAGTTCGCCGCCGGCCCCCGCATCCCGGGCTCCCGCTTCTTCGACATTGACGCCATCGCGGACGCGAGCTCGGGTCTGCCTCACATGCTGCCGACCGCGCACGCCTTTGCGGCCGCGGTCGCCGCACTGGGCATCCAAAATCCAAAATCCCCCGTCCTCCTGTACGACCGGGCCGGCATGTTCAGCGCCCCGCGCGCCTGGTACACTTTCTTGGCGCTGGGGCATGACGCCGGAGCGGTGGGCGTGCTGGACGGCGGTTTGCCAGCGTATACAGCGGTGGGCGGGCCGCTGGAGACCGGGCCGGCGGACGCGGCCGCCCTGGCCGCGCCTGGGGAGGCGGCCAAGGCAGCGGCCGCGGCAGCGGGCGATGGGGCGCCCCCTCCCTCCACCTACAAGGCCGCCGTGCGGCCCCACATGGTGCGGGATTTCGATGCCATGCTGGGCGCGGTGCGGGCGCCGGGCTCGCTCCCGCTGGCGCTGGTCGACGCCCGCCCGGCGGGCAGGTTTGACGGGAGCGCGCCGGAACCGCGGAAGGGCCTGCGGTCGGGCCACATCCCGGGGGCGGCCTCCCTGCCCTTTGGGGAGTTGCTGGAGGGCGGGCGGTACAAGAGCCCGGCCGCGTTGCGGGCGGCGTTCAGGGACAGGGCCGGGCTGGAGGGCCCTCAACCCGGCGGCGGCGGTGGTGCAGGGGGCGGCGCACCACCAGGGGCCCTGTGTGAGACGCGCCCGCGCCCGCTTGTCTTCACCTGCGGCACGGGCGTGACGGCCTGCATCCTGGCCCTGGGCGCGGTGGTCGCGGGACTGGCTGACAGCGGCGCCTTTTCCGTGTACGACGGGTCCTGGACGGAGTGGGCTGGGAGGGAGGAGGCGCCGAAGGAGCCGCCGGGCGGGGGGGTGCTCGCCGAATGAGAGAGGCCTTCTTATATACCCTTGCAACACAGCGCGCCCCACTTTTTTTTTTCACGCCTGCGCCCGGTGGCCACCGCCCCCACCGCCGCCCGCCGCCCCAGCGCCCGGCAGGGGCCACTCCCCATACCGGGGCCCCACCTCGACCAGGGGCCGCAAGGACGCCAGGGCGGCGTCCAGGTCGGCGATGCCGGCGCCCGCGGCCGCGGCGGCCGCCACTCGCGGGATGGCCCGCCTCAGCGCTGACGCCCCGACCTCGCCGCCCAGGTACGTCGCCGCCGTCGCGTCGCCGCTCTGCTTGGCGTCATCGTCCGTGGGCTTGCACACCATGACGATGAGATTGGAGGATTCGGCGGCGGAGGAGGGTGGCGGCCGGGCGACGTACGCCGCGGCCGGGCGGTGGCGCGCGTCGCCGCCAGTGCCTGGGCGCGCAGACAGGGCGTCCACCGCGGCCGCCGCCCACGCCCGCACCGCGTCGGCCCGGGCGGACGGGTCGGGCACAGTGAAGACGAGGTTGGCGACGAGGGCGCCGCCCGGGGCGAGGGCGGCCGCGACGGCGGCCAGGAAGGGCGGGGCGAGGAGGGCGGGCGGGTGGTGGGAGGTGATGGGGGTGGGAGGGGGCGCGCCCGCTGCCCCGCCGGCTGCCGGCACGGTCGCCCCGCCGCCGCCGCCGCCGCCGCCGCCCAGCATGGCGTCCATGAAGACGAGGGCCGTGGACGCGGGCGGCGCGGTGGCCAGGGTGAGGGCGGCATCGCCGGTCAGCGCCGTGACGCCGAGCGGGGAGGCCGCACCTCCGGGCGGCGGCGCACCAAACCACTGCTCCGCGGCGGCCGCGACGACCGGGTCGACCTCGATCGACACCGCCCGCGCTCGTGCGGGGCAGGGCGGGGTCGCGGATGCCAGGGAGGCGGGACTGGGAGGCGGACCGCCGCCACCCCCGGCGGCGGTCGCGTCCGCGGCACAGACAGCCGCTGCCAGGGCGGCCGCCAACCCGCCGCCACCCCCGCCCGCTACCAGGGCGGGGCCGAGCAGGCCGGCCTTTCCGGTCACTCCATCCAGCAAGCCCGTCCCTCCCGCGTCGGCCGCCACCAGGCCGGCCGCCAGCATGAGGCGGGCGTAGGATGGGACGAGCTCTGTCAGGAGGATACGGGCCGCGCCGGCGGTCGCTGCGACCGACTGGATGTGGCCGACAGCGGCAGGCGTCTCACTCTTTCCGTCGTCGCTCAAAAAGGCCAGGGACCGGTATCGCCCCGTCTGGCGGACGATGACTCGACCATTGAGAGGCGAGATCGCGTCGTACAGGATGCGGGCCGAGGCGTCTGGGGACGTGACTTGGGCCTGGGGGAACAGGGAGAGAAATTGAGCGCGGAAAAAAAAGAAAAATTGAAAATCAGGAGTGCCGCCCTCTTTTGTTGCGTCCGCGCCACTCCACTCTCCCTCCTCCTTTTTAAAAAAAACTTACCCACCAGGGCCGGGTGTCGCCATCTGACCCGCGCCCCGCGTCCGGGCCGCCCCGAGGCAGGGGAGGTGGCGCGGAGGCAGCGGCTGTCGCAGCAGCGTCGGTGCGGTCGCCGCGCGCCGTCGTCGACGATGCCAGCCGCGTCAGACCGACGAGGAGGACGCCCGCCGAGCCGGCCAAGAGGAGGCGGGCGATCCAGCGGGCGGGGCGGGAGCGAGTGGGGCGGCGGTGAGTGCCAGGCCGACCGGGTAGGAGAGACTCGCGGAGGCGCATTTCCGGGCGCGGGGCGGGGAGAGAACGAGAAAATAGAGGAGTGGCCACACCCATCGTCGGCAGGCACACGCAAATCCTCGAGGTGAGAGAGACTTCCTCCCGCATGCAGCCCCTGTCCCGCTCCACGCCCCCAATGCACCCGCCTCCTGCCTCCTCCCAGGCCCAGCCAAAGAGCTGCAGACGGCCTCCCTGCCGCCCAATCGGGGTGCCAAGGCGATTCACGGCCTGTGGGGCGCGTATTCATGGGTGGAGCTGTCGCTCCGCCAAGGTTGCGTCGCTGCGCGGGCGCCTCCCTCCCAGCGTGCCCTGGGCCGGCCACACTCCACCCACCTCACACCCTCGTCGCACACACACACACACACACACTCTCTCACACACACACACACACACAGACACACTCGCAGACACCACCCTGTCAACCGCCCTTCCCGGTTGAAAAAACCAACACCAGAAAACTGCACCCGAAAAAGCAGAGCCAGAGCAATGCGTTTCTTCGTGCTCGCCGCCCTGGCGTCGCTCGCTTCCGCCGGCCTCACCCCGCTCATCGACTACATCATCCCCGTCTGGCCCTCCATCTCCTGCTCCAACCCGGGCTTTGACCCGCCGCTGTGTCCGACCCAGGACGGGTCGGCGTGCCAGGTGAGAATGAGAGAGAGACGCGAGAGAGAAAAAAGCTCCCACCCCTGGCCCCCGCATTGTCGCTCTCTCACACCACCCCCCGCCCGTCCCCTCCTCCCCCCCGCTCTCTCCCAGGCCCCGCTCCCATCCAAGCAGATGCAGGACTACATCGCTCAAGTCCGGGCCCGGGTGGCGGCGGTCCCTAACTTCTTCTACTTCACCGCGCAGTGCGTTAAAAAATGGAGAGGGGGGCCGGCGCCGGCGGCGCGCGACGCGACCGCTTTTTCTTTTCCTCACATACACACGCGCGCGCGCGTGCCCACTCCTCCCTCTTTCTCAGGTGCCGCAACTCGCTCATGCTGAAGGGGGCGGCCGAATGCTACTTTGTGTTTGACCAGCAGGTAAGGAAGAGAGGGGAGAGCGCCGTGGATGCGGCGCAACGTCTTTTTTTTTCGTCTCCGTCTCCAAGGAAGCGTTCGCTCCGACCTCCTCATCACTCCGACCTCTCGCTCCCCGCCCTCCCCTCCATATCCCTCAGTCCTTCAAGACCGGCATCGCCGCCATCAAGAACGTAGCCCCCTACCCGGGCCTGGAGCTGGTTACCTGCGTCCTCCAGCTGGACGCCGGGCCCCCCAAGACCTCGCCCATCTGCTTCGACAAGGGCGGCCTGGACCCGCACCACCCGTACGTCGTCGCGCGCGCTGAGTCTGGCATTCCCGAATACAACCTGCAGCAGGTCAAGTTTGGGTGGATCGTGCGGGACAAGAACGTGAACACGACGGACGGGCAGGGCGTGCAGTACACGTTTGCGTTCCAGGGGCCCAACACGCTGCCGCCGGGGTGCGCGTTCATTTGAGGGAGAGAGAGAGAGAGCAGAGGGGGGTGGGGAGAGTGGTGGAGAGTGGGGGCGTTCAAGAAGAGGTGGGTTATAATGGTGCGTGTTTTGTTTTGTGTGATAACTGAGAACTTCGTGATGTTCTTATTCAAGGTGTCTGCGTGTGTCTCCCTTGTGCGCGCGGCGCGGGAGAGAGAGCAAGGCAGGCAGCGGTGGCGATGAAGATGAAGGGAGAGAGAACAAGGTTGAAATATTGCTCACAGCCACACGCACCGCCCGGCTAGCTCTTTCTTTTCGTCACTTCCCCGCACACGCCCGCCCACCTTCAAAAAAAAAATGGCCGCCCCTGCCCTCAGCGCACGCTTAGCCGCTCGCCCAGCCTCCCAGCTGGCCGCCGCCCCTAAACGCGTGGTGTCGGCGCAGGCGTGGCGCAGCGAAAAAGAGCCTGCCACTGCTCCGGCCGCCCGGTTCGCCTCGGTCGCGGCGGCCGCCGCCCTGGCCATTCTATCTGTGGCCGGCCCCGCAGCCGCGGACTTGAACCGCTTGGAAGCGGAGGCGGGCGGAGGTGATAGAGAGAGGAGGGAGAGGGTGGAAAGGGGAGCGTGCTCACATAAACACACGCACGCGCTTCCATTGGCCTCACATCTCTTTCCTCACCACCCATTTTGTACCGTGCCTAGAGTTCAACGTCGGCTCCGCGCTCCAGTTCGGGTCCGCCGAGATCGACAAGAAGTCCTTCAAGGGGCAGGACCTGCGGCGGTCCAACTTCACGGCCGCGTCCTGCCGGTCCTGCAATTTTGCCAAGACCAAGCTCAATGGTGAGAAAATGAGGAAGCGAAGGGTAAGGGTTGCTTTTTCGCTTCTTTTCCTATCTCATCATTTTTTCTGCCATCATCTCTCCCCCTCATTTCAGGCGCCTACCTCATCAAGGCCGTTATGCCCTCCACCGACTTCCGGGGCGCCGACCTGTCTGACTCGCTGGCCGACCGGGCCGTTTTCGTGGACGCAAACTTTGAGGACGCCGTGTTGGTGAGAGAGAAGATGGATGTGGATGGATGGAGAGAAAACACACAACCTCCATATCACTTGCTCACGCTTCCTCTCTCTCTCTCTCCTTTCCGTCCCACCCAGCAACGCGTCATTTTTACTCGGTCCGACCTGGGCGGGGCCAACATCGTGAGTAGAGAGAGAAGCATGTGAGAAACAACGAGAAGAATAAACCTCTCTTCTCCGCAACCTCTGCTCATTCACTCACTCCTCCTCGCTCCCTTTCACACACAGCACAACGCCGACTTTTCTTCCTCCCTCCTGGACCGCACCCAGCAGATCGCGCTGTGCCGGTACGCGGACGGCAAGAACCCGACGACGGGCATCGACACCCGGACGTCCCTGGGGTGCGGGTCCAGGCGCCGGCGCTTGGAGTCGACGCCCTCCAACCCGGAGGGGCCGGCCGTGCGGGAGGAAGACAAGGACGCATTTATCAAGAGCATGCCCGTGTACCGCAAATGATATGAGATGAGGGAGGCGAGAGAAATGAAGATGAGTGGGGCGGCGGGCCGACAGAGAAAAGAGAAGAGAGGCCAAGGTCCAAAAAAAAAAAAAAAGGCACGCCCCCCATCATTTTGCTGTTCGGGCGCGCGCTCGCTCAATCTCCCGCGCACCCGCACATTTCCTCCCACCCCACACCCTCACCACACCATGACGGCCGGCCGGTCGCCCGCCAAGGCTGGCGCTCCGCCCTCGGCCACCAAGGGCCAGCGCACGCTGGCCTCCTTCTTTGCGCCGGGCGCCCCTGCGGCCCCCAAAAAAGAAGGTGCCACTGATGCGGGCGCGCTGAAGGAGGCCAACAACGCCGGGGTGAGTCTTTGCGTGTCTGCATGTGTGTGTCGAAGGGTAGCATGGGCATATTCGCACTGTATTGTTGAGAGAGGCGAACAGGGGTGAGACGACGTGGGCGTGGGCGCGCTTTTTTCAAGGGCGGGAGATGCGAGCGGCGCTGCGCGCAGTGCGCTCTGCTCTCCCGCCCCGCGCTCGCGGGTTTGTACGCTCCACGCGCGCGCAGGCCGTGTGTGCCGATGTGGTGGGCCACAGTCCTGACGAGCACACCCTCCTGGCGTGCGCGGTCTACCCGGCGTTCTCACACGCACACAATGAAATCTCAACAGGCGGCCGCCCAACCTGCGGCCCGGCGCAAACGCCTTCGCAAGGTCGGCACCCCGCCGCCCGAGCCTGACGGCGACGCGGCCGCCGTCGCCGAGCCGGCGCCCATGGAGGACGATGCGCCCGCCGAGCAAGCGCCCGCTGCGCCCAAGGCGGAGCCGGCTGCTGTGGTGTCGCCCCCGCCGGCCAAGCCGAAGGCTGCGCCCACATCCAAGCCGGCGGCCGACAAGGCCGCGCCCGCGCCCGCGCCCGCCTCCTCCTCCGAACCAGAAGTGGCAGAGGAGGCCGAGGAGGAGGGAGAGGAGGAGGACGCCGCCCCCCGCGGCGCCGCGAAATGGGCGGCCACCACCTCGCCGTCTGCCCCGACCACCACCACAGCGGCCGCGGCCGCGGCCATCCTCAAGGCCGCGGCCAAGCTGGAGACGCTGGGCGGGGTGGGGGCTGGGTCCCTGGCGTCCGCCGCCGAATACGTCGCTGAAGATGCCGCCGGGGGCGTGCCGCCGCCCGCCTGGGCGCCCGGCGCCCCCGTGCCGTTCTCCCACCTGACAGACGCGTTTGAGGCGATCGCGGATGAATCGCGGCGCCTGGCCATCACGACCCGCCTGGCCGCCGCCTTTGGGGCCATCTCCTCCACCACCCCGGACGACCTGCTCCCGGCCGTCTACCTGTGCGTCAACCGGGTGGCCCCCGCCCACGCGGGCGTGGAGCTGGGGATTGGCGATGCGACGCTGGTGCGGGCACTGTCAGAGGCGACCGGCCGGTCCGAGGCCCAGATCAAGGCCGGCCTGGCCGAGTCGGGCGACCTGGGGCGGGTCGCCTTCTCCGCGCGGGCCACCCAGCGCACCATGTTCACGCCGCCCCCCCTCACCCTGCGCTCCGTGTTCGGGGCTTTCAAGGCCATCGCCGCAGCGGCCGGGACGGGGTCACAGGACCGCAAGCGGGGCGCGATCGTCAAGCTCCTGGCCGCCGCGCGCGGGCATGAGGCGGGCTACCTGATCCGGGCCCTGCAAGGCAAGCTCCGCATCGGCCTGGCCGAGCAGACGGTGCTGACCGCCCTGGCTCACGCCGCCGAGCTCGCCCACGGCGGGGTGGGGTGGGGGGGTGGCGGTGGGAAGGGCAAGCAGCCGTCCACCAGCGCGTCGGCGGCCGCGGCAGTGGCCTTGGCCAACCGCCTCGAGGCGGCGGCCCAAGCCGTCAAGCGGGCCTACTGCGAGTGCCCGTCGTACGACTCCCTGGTGCCCGCCCTGCTGGAGGCCCCCCCCGCCGCTCTTCCGGGCCGGGTCTCATTCACGGTGGGCGTCCCCGTGCGCCCCATGCTGGCCAAACCCACGACGGGCGTGTCTGAGGTCCTCGACCGTGCGGCGTCGGCGGCCGCGGCGGGCGACGGCTCCGGCACCGCCGCCGGCTTGCTGGCCGAGTACAAGTACGACGGGGAGCGGGCCCAGGTGCACATCCTGGCGCCTGAGAGCGTCCCGGCCGGCGGGCGGCGGGTCTCCATTTATTCCCGCAACAGTGAGGACAACACGCTCAAATACCCAGACGTCGCGGCCGCCGTCCTGGCGGGCCTGGCCCCAGGCGTCACCTCCCTGGTCTTGGACGCCGAGGTCGTCGCCATTGACCGGGCGTCCGGCAAGCTGCTGCCCTTCCAGGTCCTGTCGGGCCGCAAGAAGGTGGCGGACCCGGCCCACCCGGGCGCGCCGGTCGCCCTGTTTGCCTTTGACGCGCTTCACCTCAACGGGGAGACCCTGCTGGACGCACCTCTCATCGCCCGCCGGGAGGCCTTGCAGTCCGCCCTCGTCCTCACCCCGGGCACCCTAGACCTGGCCACCGGGTCGACCACCCAGGACCCGGACGAGCTGGCCTGCTTCCTGGACGCGGCCGTGGCGGGCGGGACGGAGGGGTTGATCGTCAAGGGCGGCGCGTCCACGTACGAACCCTCCCGCCGGTCCACGCACTGGCTGAAACTGAAGAAGGATTACTTGGACGGCGTGGGCGACACCTTTGACGTCGTCCCCATCGGCGCCTGGCACGGCCGGGGCAAACGCCAGGGCGTGTACGGGGCGTACCTGCTGGCCGTGTACGATGAAGAGTCGGAAGAATTTCAGACCATCTCCAAGATCGGGACGGGTTTTTCGGAGGAGGCCCTGGAGGCGCTCTCCTCCGCCCTGTCGTCCCACGTCATTTCCGCGCCGCGCCCCTACTACCGGTACGGCGAGACCTGCGTCCCGGACGTCTGGTTCGAGCCGGCCGCCGTGTGGGAGGTCAAGGCGGCCGACCTGTCCATCTCGCCCGTGCACCAGGCGGCCGTGGGCAAAGCCGACCCGGCGCGCGGGGTGTCCATCCGTTTTCCACGCCTGCTGCGGGTGCGGGAGGACAAGGCACCCGAGCAGGCGACGTCGGCGGAGCAGGTGGCGGAGATGTACGCGCGCCAGGTGACGGTGGCCGCGCAGGCGGGGGCGGCGGGCGGGGGCGGTGGAGAGGACGACATTTACTGAACAGGGGGGGGTGTCTGGAGAGGGGAGGGAAACGAATGCTCTGTCACTGTTTTGCCTGTGCAACCACCCCCGCGTCTCATTCTTTCGCACGAGAGAGAAACAGACGCACGCCCAGCATTCATTGCACACATTTTCTCTCTCAACCCCCACCCCCACCCCCCTGTCTTCTCCCTTCCTTTCTCTCTCACGAAAACGGGTCCAGCCGGGGGTCGCCCTCCCGCGCCACCTTCTTGCCCGTACACAAGCAAGCAATGCAGGCCACCTTGCCCGTCCCCGAACAGGTCGCACACCGCACATTGGCGTCAGCAGCAGCAGCACCACCCGCCGCCGCCAGCACAACGGGCACCCCGGCCCCACCACACGCCCCGCACGTCACATACCCCGTCCCCGCACAGTACGCGCACCGGTTGGCCGTGTTAATGGCCGCGTTGTTGACCTCCACGATGAGCAGGGCGGTCAGCACGCCGACCGCCCCGCCGCAGAAGGAGGCGACGATCGGGTCGACGTCCGCCAGCTGGGCCGGCAGGTTGGCGCCCCTGATAACGTCAGCATAAGAAGTCCCGCCCAGGCCCAGGCGGACCTCCAGGACGGGGGCGAGCAGGCCGCCAAACAGGATGATGAAGGCGACGGCCGCGCCGTAGAAGCGGGTGTAGGTGGTCAGCGTGCCGTCGTTGATGGGCGGGAAAAATGGGAGGGCAGACGGGAAGGGTTCGGTCGTCTCGTCTGGCAAGGGCGGGTCGGCCGCGTCCGCCCCGCCGCTGACCACCTTCAGCCGTTCCTGGATGCGCAGGCGGCGCACCTCCTCCATGAGAAAATAGATCTTGTTGCGGCGGGCCGAGATGGCGGCCCGGACTTCGCTGACGCCCAGGCCATCAAAGTCCTTGACCGATTCCCGCGACTCGATGATGCAGTAGGACGCGGCCGCGCCATCGTCCTGGGAGTCCCAATACCTGTGCGGCATGGGAGAGGAAAGAGAGAGAGAGATGGGGGTCAGGTTTGTGTGTGTGTGAAGAGCGGCGGGCGGCACGACACACACACACACACACAGAAACGCACTCTGGGTCGAGGCTGGTCATGCCTGAGGGTTGAGCGCCGGCGGCCGGCGGTTGCGTCGGTCCTGCTGCTGACGCGTCACTGCTATCGCCCTCGCCGCTGCCTCCAGCCCTTGCTGCCGCCCCGCCCCGCGCGCTCCACAGCCGCAGCGGGTCGAATTGGAGGTGGTGGGCGGGGTGACGGCGGGGCGGCAGGGCCGACCGGGAGCCGACGGGCGGCGCCGATGCGGGGCGGGCCGACGCGGCTGCTCCCCTCGCCGCCACCGCCGTGCCACAGGGGCAACGGCAGTACCCGGCAGCCGGGCGCCCCAGATGCGGGGTGGGACGGGGCATGATCTAGTGTGTGGCGTGTGTGGCGGGGCGGGGAAGTCGCACGGGCGTGGTGTTGTGCCGCGCCCGAACTCTCTGTGGCTAGGCTATCGCTTCTTCATCAGGCTTCATCTCTTTCATTCAGCACACGCGCCTTGCCCCGCGCGTCGCACACACAAATACTCGCGCACACACACACACACACACACACACACACACAAGCAGCCGCTCAGATGCTGGCCTCCACTCCTCTCACACCCCGGGTCCCGGGCGGGCCCGCGCCCCTCACCCCGCGCCGGCAACCCCCTCCTTTGCCCGCCCGCCGCTGTGGCGCGTCGATTCGCAGCCGCACCCTCACCCCCCCACCCTGCGCCCAGCCGACTGGCACGCCGCCCGACTGGTTTGTGAGGGCACCGCACGCTGGGCCGGCTGAAGAGGAGGCGACGGCCAGCCGCCGCGTCGCCCTCCCGCCGTCCACCCTTTTTCAACGCCGCCGCTCTCCCTCGCACCACCAAACCACCCTCGCCGCCTTCACGGCCGCCGGCCTGGCCATTCCCGGCCTGTCCGGCTTTGACTTCGATGGCCCGGCCTCCATCGCGCAGGCTCTAGGCGTCCTGGCCGCCATCGTGGCTGTCCACGAGGCCGGCCACTTTTCGTGCGCCCGGTCATTCGGTGTGAAGATTTCCCAGTTTTCCATCGGCTTTGGGCCGGCCCTATTTTCGCGGACCGCGGAGGACGGGGTGGAGTACTCGCTGCGCGCCATCCCGCTGGGCGGGTACGTCGCTTTCCCTGACGACGACCCGGAGTCCGACACCGACCCGGACGACCCCGACCTGCTGAAGAACCGCCCCCTCCTCCAGCGGGCAGCCGTCATTTCGGCGGGCGTCGCCGCCAACCTGGTCGCTGCGGCCGCCGTCCTCCTCACGCAGGCGACGACGGTGGGCGTGGCGGAGCTGGACTTGCTGCCGGGCGTGGCCATCCCCCGCGTCCTCGCCGGCGGCGCCGCGGAGGGTGCGGGCATCAAGCCGGGCGACATCATTGCGGCCATCAATGGCACCCCCATCCCGCCCACGCCGGGGGCCGTCGGCGCGGCCGTGGCGGCAATCCAGCGGTCCGGGGGCGTGCCCCTGACCCTGGACGTGATTCGCGGGGACCCGAGCGGGCGGGCGCTGAGCGCGCCGACCCTGGTGGACGGGCCCGTGACGGAGAGGACCAAGGGAGGCGCCGCGCCTGGTGCGGCTGCCCCTGAAATCAGCCGCCTGCGCCTCAAGGTCACGCCCACGGGGGAGCGCGCGTCCACCTCCTCCCCTGCCGGCGACGGCCGCATTGGCGTCCAGCTGGCCACGCACGCCACCGTGCGGCGGGTGGTGGCCCGCGACCCCGGCGCCGCCGTCAGACTGGCGGCTCGGGAGTACCGCCGCCTGGGCAGCGCGGTCGTGGGCGGCCTGGTCGGCCTGGCCTCCAATTTCGGGGAGGCCGCCCGGGCGGTGGCGGGCCCGGTTGCCATTGTGGCTGCGGGGGCAGAGGTTGCGAGGTCGGACGTGGGCGGCCTGTTTCAGGTGAGGAGAGGAGGAAAAGAGGAAAGGGGAGAGAGGGCGGGGACGGAGACAAGAGAGAGTGAGAGGGTCGAGGCGCGCCAAGCGCGTGCGCGCGCTAACCACTCACCTTTTTGTTCCTCCTTCAGTTCGCGGCCATCGTCAACATCAACCTGGCCGTCGTCAACCTGCTGCCCCTGCCGGCCCTGGACGGTGGGTACTTGGCCCTCATCGCCCTGGAGGCGGTGCGGGGCGGGGCCAAATTGCCGGAGGGGGTGGAACAGGGCATCATGGCGTCCGGGTTTTTGTTGCTCCTGGCAACGGGCGTGGTGTTGGTGGTGCGGGACACGCTGACGCTGGCGGGGCTGGGTGGGTGAGAAAGAGAAGAGAGTGAGAGGAGAAAGAGAGAAGCGCGACGCAAAGCCAAGAGGTCTGGAAGTGGAGGGTGGGTTGAAAAATCTGCGCGCTCACATTTATTTTCGATTTATTAATGTCACCCGAAACAGCCCGCTGGCGGTCCGCCCTGGCCGAAGCCCGCCACCAGCTCCTCACCCGCAAGCAGGAGGGTGCCGACAACTCCTGGTGGGATGTGGCAGAGGGCGCGCCCGCGTCCCTGCCGCCCGGCGTTCTGCCGCCCGCGGTCGCTGCCGCGGCTGCGGCCGCGTCGTCGGCCTCAACAACACCGCCCTTGACCTCCTCCTCACCCTGGCGCCAGGAGGAGTGGCACATCGCCTTCGCCATCCTATTTTACGAGGCCCCGCCGGGCGCGTGGGCGGGCGGCGATGATCTGCTCTTCTTCGTGCTGGCAGACGCGTGGGCTGGGAGCGGGCCGGCCGGGTGGGGGGGTGGCCGGGCGGACGCTGGTGGTGGCCGGCCCGCCTCCAGGCCGCAGCGACGGCCGCCCAAGAACCCGTCCCCCCTCCTTGTCCGGCGGCGGGGCCCTGCCCCCCCGCCCGGGCTGGGCCTGGGCGGCGCCGACTCCCGCACCATCGACTGGGCGGCCAGCACGGCCCTCAACCTGGCGGCCCAGCAGGGCGGGTACAGGCTGGGGCTGGTCGCCGCGCGCGCCGCCTGCCTGCCCGGGCTCGCCATCCCCACCGCCCTGGCGGCCTCTGCCGGGGCGGCGCTCGGGGGCTGCCCGGCCCCGGCAGCGTCTTCGCCTGCCGTGGCAGCCGCCGGCGCGTGCGTCGTGGAGCACGCCGTCCACGCGACGCCCATGCGGGTGGCGGTGGAGGAGGTCTTTGGGGGTGGCGGCGGTGGTGGTGGTGGGCGCACTGTCGGCGGCGGCGGCCCTGCCGCCGCCGCCGCCGCCGCCCCGGTCCCGTCCAACCGGGAGCCCGAGGTCTCCTACCCGGACGTCTGCTTTGAGGTCGGAGGCGGAGAGGGCGGCAGCGGCGGCGGTGCGCGCGACGGCGGCGGCGGCGCCACCCCACACACACAACACCACCTCATCCTCTCTGCCCCGGGCGACGCGTTTGCTGTCTTCCTCATCTCGGCCGGCGGCGGCGGTGGCACCGACGGGCTGGAGGGTGAGGAGCCAGGCGCCACCCCGTCTCCTCCTTCTCACACCGACCTGTTTGCCGGGTTTGTGACGTACGAGCAGCTGGTGGGCGCGCTAACAGGCCCCGGGCGGCAGAGTGGGAGGAGCGGGGCCGCGACCACCACCACCATCCCCTCCCTCTTCGGACGCCGCCCCGCCGGCGCTACCCCGCCACCCCCGCCCGAGCACGTCCGCATGCGTGGTCCGGGCGGAGCGGGCTGCGCGGACGTGGCGGTGACGGTGCTGGGGCCGGCGGGGTGTGAGGCGGCGGCGCACCCCCCCCCACCGCCAGCGGGCCTCGCCTCCTTTCTAGCGCGCGCCGCCGCGGCCGCCCTGGGAACCGCCGCCGCTCGCTCGCCGCCTCCTCCGCCCGTCCCGGCCGGCCCACCCCGGTTTGCATGCTCCCTGTTCCGCCTGTCTTTGCCGATCAACGAGCTGACGGCCCGCCTGTGCAGCAGCTCCCCGCAGAACAAAAAGTAATGTGATAGATTGTGTAACAACAACAAAAAAAAGAGTGCTTCCTTTTCCCTCCCTCTCTCTAAGCGATGCCGCCCCCGCCTGCCCGGCCGCCCAACTTTTTCTTGTCGAAAAACAGGTCCACCCGAGCCTGGCCCAGGTTGACGATGCGCGGGCAGCCGTCGCGCTGTGCGTGTCGTTTGGTGAGGAGAATGGAGAGGATGCATGGTTGAGTGAGGAGGGTGTTGAGCCGCTGGAGAGAGGGTGGTGGTGGTGGTTGCTGCTCTCCCGCCCCGCTGCCCGCTCTCTCTCCTCGATCACACCAACTCACATCCTTCTCCAACAGCGTGCATTCCTGGCAGTAGTATGCGTCCGCGACGCCCGCCCCCCCACACACGCAGCACCGGCCCGCGTTGGTGCCGTAGTTGCACTCGTCGCAAATCCGGACAAGCGTGGCGGGGCGGACGAACGAGTCGCAAACCACGCACTTGCCGTCGCACCGCTCGCACAGGCGGCCGATGGCTGGTGATGGGAGAGGGTGAGAGAGAGGGGTGTGAGAGGGGCGTGGAGGAAACACGGCGCAACGGCGCAAGCAGACGCGAATTGGCACACGACCCTGCTTACCGATGCCTGGCTGCTTGCGGCACATGACCAGATCCGGCTGGTGCTTGGCCGCCATTTGGTGTACGCGCGCGCGTGCGTTACTGCAGCAACACGGGCGAAGGGCGGAGCGCACGCGCGCAAATGAAGTGTGAAGGAAGAGAAAAGCAGCGCCGACCGCTTATTGCTTGCTCACTTTCGTTTTTTCTGGCGGCCCAACGTCTTTTTTGCAGGTCCGCCTGGTGCCTCATCTCGCTGCCTGGCTGATTTGTGTTCCACCTTCAGGGCAGGCTCTATAGCCTTGTGCTCGTATCGGGCGTTGAGGCACAGGGCACCCGCGTTTCACACCCGTCCTCGCCTTTTTACTTTGCGTCTCACGCACACGCAGAGCTAGCCGTCGCTCGCATGCGCCCCACCAAAGGCCGCCCCGGCGCCTCCCGGGGCGACCCGGGCGCCGCCGAGGTCGCGGAACTCAAAGCTCGCATTGCGGCGGGCGCTCCACCGCGTGGCAGCGACGCGGGCCTGCCCCCGCCCGCGCCCTCACAACCCGCTCGCAGCAGCGGCCCGCCACCCCCGACCCCGCTCGCCGGGCGGCGCCACTTCAAAGACCTGCCCCTCTCCCGGCCCACCCTGGCGGGGCTGGCCGCGGCGGGCTACGACCGCATGACCGCCATCCAGCGGACGGCCCTGCCGCACGCTCTGGCCGGGCGGGACGTGCTGGGCGCGGCCAAGACGGGGTCGGGCAAGACGCTGGCCTTCCTCATCCCGGCCCTGGAAACCCTCTTCCGGGCGCGCTGGTCCCGCCTGGACGGCCTCGGGGCTTTGATCCTCGTCCCCACCCGCGAACTGGCGCACCAGGTCTTCACGGAGCTGGCCAAGGTGGGTAAATACCACGCGTTCTCCGCGGGCCTGCTCATCGGCGGCGGGCACGCTGTGAGCGAGGAGGCCGCCCGCCTGGCGGCCCTCCACATCCTGGTGGCGACGCCCGGGCGCCTGCTGCAGCACGCGGACGAGTCGCCCGGGTGGGAGCCGGCATCGCTGAGGGTGCTGGTCCTGGACGAGGCGGACCGGCTACTGGACATGGGCTTCGCGCCCACGCTGGACGCGATCGTGGCCGGCCTGCCCGCGTCCAGGCAGACCCTCCTCTTCTCCGCGACGCAGGCCAAGAGCGTACGTTCCCTGGCCCGCCTGGCGCTGACGGACCCGGAGCGTGCGGACGTGCATGCCGGGTCGACGTGTCCGACGCCCCTGCGCCTGCGACAGGCGTGGGCGGCCGTGCCCGCCCCGGCCAAGGCGGACGTGGTGTGGGCCTTCCTGCGCTCCCACCCGTCTGCGCGCACCATCATCTTCTTCGCGACGTGCAAGCAGGTCCGCTTCTTCCACGCGGCCTTCTGCCGCCTGCGCCCCGGCGTGCCCCTGCGCGCCCTGCACGGCGGCATGAAGCAGGCCGCCCGGGCGGCCGCGGTGGCCGCCTTCGCCTCCGCCCCCGCGGGCGCCGCCCTGCTGGCCACTGACGTTGCGGCGCGCGGCCTGGACTTTCCTTCCGTCGACTGGGTCCTCCAAGCCGACTGCCCGGACGATGTGGAGGCCTACATTCACCGGGCGGGGCGGACGGCGCGGTACGTGCGGGCGGGGCGGGCGTTGCTGTTGCTGACGCCTGGGGAGGCGCCGGGCATGGTGAAGGCGCTGGCGGCCGCCGCCATCCCGGTCACCGAGGCCCGCCTCAACCCGGGCAAGGCCGCCCCCGTGTCGCCTGCGCTGGCCGCCCTGTTGTCCAAGGATGCCGCCCTGAAAGCCCAGGCCCAGCGGGCGGTGGGCTCGTACCTCCGCTCCCTGGCGCTCCAGCCCAACAAGGCCGTCTTTGGAGGGGATGTGAGCGCCCCCCTGCCCGCCGCCGCCTACGCGGCCTCCCTGGGCTTGGCGACCGCACCCCGGGTGGCAAAGCGGGCGGACGCAGCGTTGGCGGCGGCGGCCCGGGCGAAGGCGGCGCGTGGAGGAGGGGGTGGGGAGGGGGAGGGCGACGGGCCTCCCTCCTCATCTGAGGAGGGTGAGGGCGGGGAGGGGAGCGAGGGCGGGGCCCCGCCCACGCCCGCTCCTGCCGCCTCCACACCCGCCACCCACGAGTCCGACGACGAGGAAGAGGACGACCTGCTGGTCGTCAAGACAGCCAACGTCTTTTCGACCGGTCCGAGTGGCGCCGGCGGGGAGGGCGAGGGCGACGACGCCACGCCTGGTGCCACGAGCAACCAGCAGCAGAAGAAGAGGAAGCGCCTCCGCATCGACCCCCGGGGCGGGTCCTCCGCCGCGGTGGCGGGTGGGCGGGTCGTGTTCGACGAGGACGGGGCGGCCCTGCCACCGCTGGCCCTCCTGGGCCGGGAGGGCGGCGGGATTGGCGAGGGCGGCGAAGGCAGCGCGCCCCAGGCGGCCCCTGGCGGGCGCGGCCTAGACGTAGGGCCTCACGCCTCCGCGGCCGCCCGCCTCGCCGCCGCCCGGGCCGCCCTGGCGTCCCGGGACAAGGGCGACCGAGCGGCGTACGCGGCGGAGCGGAAGCGGGCGCGCAAGGAGAAGGACGCCCGGGCCCGGGCGCGGGAGGCGGGCGAGGAGGGTGGAGAGGGCGAGGAGGAGAGCGAGGAGGAGAGCGGCGGCGAGAGCGACCGCTCGCCGCCGCCGCCCTCGTCACCCCCCCGCGCCCTCCTCCCGGAACCCGCCCACAAGGGCATGGCCCGCAGGGCGGCTGCGGCCGATGCGTATGTGCCGTCCACGCTGGCGGAGACGGAGGCGCTGGCGTTGTCGCTGATGCGGCAGCGGGGTTGATGGGTTGGGTTTTTGTGAACGCCTTTCCAGTTCTTGATTTCCATTGGCCGGGGAAGTGCATGACCTACGAGCGTTACACACACTCGCACAAAGCACCTGCTCCCACAGCACCTGCTCCCACACGGCCCGCAAAGAACGGAGAACACGGAAAAAAGATGGAGCACGGAAAAGGAAGGCTGGAATTAAGAAAAAATGGGATCACCAGGCGCAGGCAGCACGCAAATAATCAATGCACGCGCGCGCCATGCCTCAACACTTTACTATCCAAGTAACGAATCGACCCGCGCAAATGCAGCAGGGAAATAAAATCAAAATGAGGGGAGGGGGGATAGACAGAGGAAGGAAAGCAGGATTGGAGCCAGGCGGAAAATGAGAGGGGGGGAAGGGGGAGGTAAAATGAAAATGCACTTCGTTGGAGAGCAGTCGACGGGCCCGCACCCCCTTTTAAGAGGAGTCGCGCTTGTGGTCCGTGTCTCGCCCTTTCTCTCTCACGCACATACATTTTTATTTTTTTGCCAGCGCAAGTGAGAAAACAAAAAAAAGAAACGTGTGCGGGTGTGAGGAGAAAGGAAAGGTTCTTGTTGTCGCGTATTCTCACGCCGCCACCACGCCCGCCCGCCCCACCCACCCGTCCAGCGGGCGCCAGCCGACTGCGCCCAAGACAGCTAGCTCCGCGGCGCGCAGGGCGGCCGGGTGGGACCGGGCCAGGGCGGCCACAGCCGAGGCAGAGGGGACAGCGCTCCTGGCTTCCTCGTGCTTGCAGGCGACCCACACGCAGGCGGCCAGGGCGGCGGCCCGGGACACGGCGGCCGGCCCGCCCGCACCCCCGCCCAGCAGCCCCCCACGCGCCCGGCGCCAGAGGTGGCAGGCCAGGAGCGGGGTGGTCGGCTGGGCCGCGCCCAGGGACGCTGACCAGGCGTAGACAAGGGCCGGCCAGGTCGGGGGCGGCGGCGGTGGTGGCGGGGCGGCGGGGGCGGCGGCTGCGCGGGCGGCCAGGGCGGCCGCCGCCCGGCGGCGGGCGAGGGTGCGGCGGGAAGGGGGGTAGGTGGGCGGACGGCGGGCCGGGGTGCCCGCGGCCGCGCGCGGTGGCGGTGGCGGTGGCGGTGGCGGTGGCGGTGGCTGGGTTGGGAGCCGGGCGAGAGCCCCCGCCCCGCCCGCCGCCGCCGCCTCCTCCGCGCCCGTCACTCCTCCACCACTGCCACCGCTGTCGCCATCGGAGGCCGGACTGAGCGAGGGCGGCCGGGACGGCGGGTCGTCGGCGCCGGCGACCGGGAGCAGGAGGCTGGCGGCGCCGCCACAGCAGCAGCCCGGCTGTGTTTGGGTGGCGTGGTGGGCGTGGGCATGCTCAGCGCCGCCTGTCGACGACGGCGTGGCCACGGCCAGGGAGACGGCCCGGGGCCGTTTCGAGGTGAGGGACCCGGCGGACGGCGCAGGCGAGCGGGACAGGCGCCGCTTGGAGGCGGCGGCAGGGGCGGCGGCGGCACCACTGCTGGGGCGGGCACTGGGGCGGGGAGCACCACTGCAGGCCTCCTCGGCCCCGGCCTCAGACGGGCGGCCGGGGGTGGCGACCTTGAGGTCGTCGATGCTGCCCTCCATGTGATCAGCGACCCGCGCTTCGGCCTGTTGACAAAAGATTCGGGTGCGGGATAGGGAGTGGACGGCGAGGGACGGGCGGCGCCGAAAGGGTTGAGGTCGAAAAGGGGATAAAGTGCACGCGCTGGAGGGTCGCGCGCGAGAGCTTGTGCTCTCTCGCGCTCTGAAACAGAGGGGGCCGGTCGCACGCTGAAGGACAAGGACACGCACGCCCACAGAGACACACAGAATCTCTCTCCTGATCACTGCCTGGGGGGATGGAAGGCGGGGGCGGGAGAGGCAGGGCGTGAGATTGGGGGAGGAGCAGCGCGGACTGGACAAAAGGGGGAGGACCGTTTCTCATTCGCGCCGCCGCCGCTAGCCGCGCCCCGTGCCCCCCCGTCCGCACGCCCGCGCTTCCCCGGCCGCCGCGAGCGACACGCGCATGCTAGGACCTCCGTAGGTAAGTCTCACCTAGCGAACGGGACACCCAAAAGCCCCAACCCCTCCCGCGGACAGAAACAGAAACAAAGAGAGGGGAGACCGAGCGGCGCCGCGCTCGCGTTCCGTGGTGTGATTCAAACCCCCGTCCCCCCGGCTCATTTTTGTCGTTTTTTTTTTTTTTTTTGCATTCCGCCCGCACCCCACCCCAGGCACACACACACGCACGCATCATTTAAGGAGCGACAGAGCGAGAGAGACGCGTACGGCGCGCTCCCGTCCACTCCCCCACCCCCCTCAGAAAGAAGAAAAAGCCTTTTCACTTCTTCTTGAACAGCGACTTTTTGGCCTTGGCCGGCGCGGCCCGGGGCGCGACCCCGCCCTCGCCCTTGAGGGCCGGCTCGTAGCCCGCAAAGTTGTTGCAGTCCCGCAGGGTGGCCTTGTCGATGAAGTCCACGAACTTGGAGTCGACGGTGGTGGCGAGGGCGGCGACGCCGGCGATGCCGAGGATGGCGCCTGGAGAGGGAAAAAAAAAAGAAAAAAAAGAAAAAGAGAGAGACAGAAAAAAGAAAAAATGGATTGATGATGATGAGAGGAGGTGGGAGGAGAGGAGAGAGAGGGAGAGGGAGAGGGAGAGGCGAGGAGAACGACCCTTCCCATTCTCTCTCTCTTTCCTTCTCCCTCCAACTCACCAGGCAGGGCCAGCACCCCGGTGGGCGGGCCGATGGAGGGCGTCACGAAGGCAAAGCCGCCGCCCGCTTTTTTGGCTGCCTTCTCAGCGGGCGCCGACCGCTCGCGGGGCGTGGACGCCTCGCCCTGGAACACCTTCTTGGGGTTCGACTTGGCGAGGATGACCTTGGCGTCCGCGGAGGGGGCGGCCAGGAGGAGGGCGGCCGCGGCCAGGAAGGCCACGTGGCGCGGGGCGGTGGTCGGGTCTGGTCGGGAAGGAGGGAGGGAAGGAGGAGGGGAGGGGGGGGGGTTGAAAAATGGAGAGGGGGTGAGGTGGATGAGGGAGGAGAGCGAATGGCTCCCGCGTGCGCGTGCGGCCTGTGTGAGTGCCCCGCCACGAGTCACGCCCATCCCTGCTCAGGCGCGCAGAAAGGGGCAACCTTTCGGGCGCGAGCGCGGGATCGGGGCGCAGGGCCCGTGGCACCGCGGGCGTTCGCAGGGGGAGAGGGGAGTGCACCGTTTGCGGTGCACGCGATTGGCCACGGCCGCCCCCCCTCGCCCCCCTCGTCGCCCGGCCGCCCTGTTTTTTTCCCTTATTTCCCACGCCTCCGGGGAGCGTCTCAGGTATTTGACAGAGCGCCTGGTGCGCCAATGGACCGGCCCATTGCGGCACCGGCCGCGCGCCACCACCCGAAAGAAAAAAACATTTTTTTTGTGGAGGAAGGCCCGCCGCGGCTTGAGGGTGAGAGTGGCCCGCCCCTGTTCCTTCTCCTCTCTTCCTTCCATCTACCGACTCACCAGCCTTGCCCGTTGCGGCCGGGCGGGACAGGGAGGCACGCACGGCGAGGGCGGGCATTGTGCGGTGGGAGCGTGTGGGCGTTGAGGGGCCGGGAGAAACAGAGAGTGTGAGGGAGGGGTGTGGCCCTTTTTCTCAACCTCACAATTCTCTCCTCAAAACCGCGCCCCTCCAAAAATACCATGGCCCGCCGCTACCGTTCCAAGCTGCATATCCTGCAGAATGACGACCTGGCCTCCATCCTGACGCCGGCCGAGCCGTGCCTGTCCCGCAAGGGGAGCAAAGGTCAGTGATGAGGAAGGAGAGGGAGCGGCTCGATTGGTCGGGCTGAGGGGGGGCCCCCCTCTCTTTGTGTCCTTAGCCCGCGTGCGCGTGGCTGGGAGGGCGTTCTACCTCCCCTCCAAGCCATCCCTGGAGCATCGGGTATCTCCTCTAGCTTCGGTAGTGAGATTCAGGTCGAGGGCGGCCGGGTCCACGCCAGCATTGGCGAGAGGGGTAGAGAACTGCAAAGGCTGCCGCCGCACGCCCTTTTTTTTGCTCACGCTCTCTCTGTCCTCCTCTCCTCACCTAGTCATCGCCACCCTCGGCCCTGCCTGCCGGGACGTGGAGACCCTGAAAGCCATGCTGGAGGCCGGCATGGCGTGCGCCCGGGTGGATCTGACGGTACGAGAGAGGAGAGAGAGCTGGAGGAAAGAGGGGAGCTGCAGGGGAAGCGCGCGCGCGCCTCTTCCGTGCTCTCTCAACCTCTCATCAACCTCTCACCCCGCCTCTTCCTCTTCCTCTCTCCCTACCCCTCGCTCTCTCTTTCCCTCTCCTTCCACAGTACGGCCCCGTCGCCTACCACAAGCAGTCCCTGGACAACCTGGCCCTCGCCGTCGCGGCCACGGGGCGGGACTGCGCGACGATCGTGGACACGCGCGGGCGGGAGATGTCCCTGGCCCGCCCGGCCACCCTCAACGCGGATGGGTGGCCCGTCCTGACCGGGGAGGTCGAAGTCCGCGCCGGCTCCACCATCACGGTCGTCCCCGCCGCCTCCGGCGCGCCCTTCTCGGCGACCGTCTTCCCCCTGTCCTACGCGGGGCTGGCCGCGGCCGCCTCCAAGGGCGACCAGCTCTTCGTGGGGCGGTACCTGGTGAACGGGGCGGAGGAATCGTCGCTCTACCTGGAGGTGTCGGCCGTCGACGGCGACGCCGTCACCTGCACCGCCCTCAACGACGCCACCCTGTCGGGCATGCTGACCGTCATCCACTCCGACCCCTCCTCCAGCGGCGGCATGTCGACGTTCCAGGCCGGGCTGCCCCTGTTTGATGATGTCGACCTGCCCGCCCTGGCCGAGATTGGGGCCGCCCACCCCATTGACTTCCTGGCCCTCACGTACACCTGCTCCGCGGACGACATCGCGTCCGCCCGGGCCGCCCTGGACGCGGCGGGGCTGGCCTCCACCAAGATCATTGCCAAAGTCGAAAACCGGCAGGGCCTCCACGCGTTCGCGGAGGTGGCGGAGGCCGCGGACGCGGTCATGCTGTCCCGGGGCAACCTCGGCCTGGACGTGCCGCCCTCCAAGGTCGCCGCCGTCCAGAAGGCCGCCATCACGACCTGCAACCTGCTGGGCAAGCCCGTCATCATCACCCGCCTGGTCGACACCATGGTCTCCGCGCCCCGGTGCACGCGGGCGGAGGCGACGGACGTGGCCAACGCTGTGCTGGACGGCGTGGACGGCCTCATGCTGGGCGCCGAGACCCTGCGCGGCGCGTCGCCCGCCGCCACCGTCTCCACCGTCCAGTCCATCGCGCACCAGGCGGAGCTGGCCTTCGACCACGGCGCCCACTTTGAGGCCCTGATGGTCGCCCAGATGCAGGCGGAGGTCGAGGCCGTGGAGGCCGCGGCCGCCGACGTCGCCGGCGATGGTGGCGTCGAGGACGGCGAGGACGGCACCCTGGCGGCCGCCGCGGACGGGCGGTCCCTGGCCAAGCTCAAGAAGGTGTCCTCCTTCGGGTCCCTCCCCTTCGGCATGGGCGCGGGCGGCGACATCCCCACCCGCCTGCACTCCGGGCCGACGTCCGGGCACGCCGGGCACTCGGGCCTGGCCCAACCCAAGGTGGAGGCGATGGCGTCGACGGCGGTGCGCGTGGCGGAGAAGGCGGGCGCCGCCCTGCTGATCGTCTTCGCTTACACGGGGCGGACGACCTCGCTGGTCGCCAAGTACCGGCCGGCCGTGCCCGTCCTGACGGTCGTCGTCCCGCACACGCGGCCGGGGGATGCGGCGGTGCACGCGCGCGCCGCTGCGGGCGCGCCCCGCGACGCCGAGGCCGCCGCCGCCCAGCTCGCCCGCCAGTTCCTGGTGATGCGGGGCATCCTGCCCGCCCACCAGATGGCGGCGGGCCCGGCGGAGGCCATGCTGGCGGCGGCCGTGGCGGAGGCGGGCAAGCGCGGGCTGGCCAAAGCGGGCGACCAGGTCGTGGCCGTCATGCAGCACCAGGGCGACCTGGTCCTCAAAATCATGGCCGTCGAGGCCGCGGGCGGTGGCTCGATGGATGGCGCATCCAACGGGCGGCCGGGCCTGGCTCTGTCGCCGGCGCCCGTCGCGTCTACGGCCAATCTGCCGGCGATGGCGATGGCGTGAGGGAAGAGGAGAAAAATGGGTGAGGGAGAGGAGAGACAAAAAAAAATGATGCGAGGGAGTGTATGTTTTGCGGCCAGCCCCCGCAAAAATACAAAAAGGGGGGGGCTTTGTGCCTGCGTGGGCGAGAGAGACGGGAGGGGCCATGTTGCGTGCGTGTGCGTGTGCGGGCTTTTGAGCGCGAGCGGTCTGAGAGAGCGAAAAAACGGGATCTGAGGGGCTGTTGATGAAAATGCGAGAGGTGAGAAGAACTCATTTGATCGACGTCTCAACACTCACTCCGCGCACGTGCGCCCCCATATATCCTTCACGTGCGCGCGCGCGCGCGCAGCAACCGCTTTGAACGCATACACGCAGGCCAGACACAGGAAGGGGGAAGCAAATAGCACCCCCCAACACGCACTCTCCAGCACAGCAGCACCAACCCTCTGCCCCCCCCCTTTCTCCATTCCGACGCCTCACGCCCCGCCTCCCACACGCCGTCCCTAGACACTCCCCCCCCCCCCCCAACCCAACGACACTCTCCCCCCCCCCCCACCCGCCAATCCCCAAACCAGAGCCCGCTCTCACTCGGCCGCCGCCGCCCCCCGCCCGCCATCGCTCCCGCCCCCTTCCCGGCCCCGCCCGCGCCCTGCTCCCCGCCCGCCCGCGCTGTCGCCCCGGGGCGGGCCCCGCCCCGCGTAGTCGCCCCGGCCGCGGCCCCGGAAGGCGCCCGACCGGCCGCCCCGGTCGGAGCCACCGCCCCGGCCGGCCCGGTCGCCACCACCGCCGCGCCCGCCGCCCGGCCCGCCCCGCAAGAACAGCGGCCGCCGCTCCACGGCGGACGTCTGCATGCCGCCGACCATTGGCGGGCGTGCCAGGGCGGCCGCCGCTCCGGCCGCAGTCTCGTAATCCACGTACGCGTGCGCGGAGGGCGGGCGGCCGGCGGCGGCGGCGGCGGCGAGGTGGTGTGCGGCGGGCGCCTTGAGCGCCACGCGGGCGAGGGCACCGAAGCACGCGAACGCTGCCCGCACCGCGTCGGTGGACGTGTCGGCCGGCAGGTCGCGGACGAGCAGCGATGTGCCGGGTAGGTCATCAGAGGACGGCGTGGGCGCGGCGGCGGCCGGCGCAGGCGCGGCCGCGGCGGGCGCAGGCGCGGCCGCGGCGGGCGCAGGCGCGGCCGCGGCGGGCGCAGCAGCAGCAGGCGCGGCCGCGGTCGCGGGCGCAGCTGCGGGCGCAGGCGCCAGCGTGGCCGGCCGGGCGGCAGCAGGCGCCGCCGCCGGGCCGTCCGCCTTGGCCGGCCCAGCAGCAGGCGCCGACGCGGCAGCGCCCTGCTTCAGGCGCTCAGCGTACGTGAGCGGCGCCTTCGGGGCGGCCGGGGCCGCGGCAGGCGGGGCGGCCGCCGGCGCGGCCGGGGCAGCAGCAGGCGCCGCCGCCGCCGGCGCGGCCGCCGGTTTGGGGGCCACGCCGTTGGCAGCTGGCGCAGCGGGCGGCGCAGCAGCAGCGGCGGCCGGCGCGGGCGGCGCAGCAGCCGGCGCGGGAGGAGCGGCCGCCTTGGCACCCGCGCCGCCGCCCGCCACGCCCGCGACGCCGGCCCCGCTCACGGCGGCCGCCCCACCCAGCCCCGCCCCGCCCGCTGGGGTGGGCAGGTACCGGAAGATGTCGTTCAGCACAAAGTACCCTTTCTCCTGGGGGGCCAGGAAGAAGGTCTGCGCGAACCGGCGGGCGGGCGTGCCCGGGCCGGCGGGCGCGAGGGAGCCAGCCACCAAGACGAGGACGCCCGCGCCCGACCACTGCGCGTCGACGGCCGCGATCTCGGTGACCGCGCCCTTAAAGGCCAGGGACAAGACGCGCTCGTGGATTTCCTGAGTGGAGGGAGGGAGGGAGAGAGACGGAGATGGAGAGAGTGGAGGCGGGGCAACGGAGTGAGTCTGTGTGCCCTTTTTGTATTTTTTTGGTTGAGGCAGCGGGCGGCGGCGGCAGCAGGCGGAGAGGAGGCGCCGCACCGATGGCGCTCTCTCTCTCCCCTCCGCGCCGAGAGTGGGATCTCAGCACGCGCGATCCCCACCCCCAGGGCAGGCCCCTATCTATTCGTGCGCCCGCCCGGCGCCATCGGATCCGCCCTCCCCGCCCTCCATCCGCCTCACCTTTTGGCCGGCCGCGGTAAAGCCGCCGACTCTGGCACCGCCCTTTGCCGCGCAGGGGCCGTCGTCATCCCGGTGCGTCAGCGTGCTCTCCGCGGCATAGAAGCGGAAGAGCATTTCCGGTGAGCTGTGGGTGTATGGTGTGTAGGAGTGTGCGTGTGTGAGCGTGGGTGGGCGGGCAGGGGCGTGGGGGGCGCGAGCGGAGAAGAGCCGATCGTCGGCGCGCACTCGACGGCGGAGGGGGGGGGGGTTGTGAGCGCACGCGATCCACCCCCCCGCCTCCCCACCCCACGCTCACC